>VOFK01003751.1_pt1 | contig 160251 bp, 208 predicted proteins | sample 5384121 | NCBI WGS metagenome assembly VOFK01 (sample SAMN12384730, study PRJNA508395) | human gut metagenome | isolation source: healthy gut J | host: Homo sapiens
TCGGTTGCGTATTTGCTTGTAGTGCGGTCGGTCGACAAGGGGTCATGATCTCGGCAGCGGTGCGCTCGCCGAGGCCGTTCGATCCTCTCGTGCTCTCACCGACAGCGGAATCGTCCGCCGCCGGGGTTACACTTGTAAGATCGACCCCGTTCGACCCCTTCTGCGTATCCTCGCCCGCCGCAAAGACCGGCACAAACGTACCGGTGATAGTCGCGGCAAGGAGAAAAGCAGAAAGCGCTTTGAAAACGTGCGATTTCTTCATGAAAATTGATTCCTCCAGTTCCATTTCACACTTGCGGTGTGTGCGCATAGCATGTCATATGCGCAGAAAAATTGCTTTTAAAATGATATCATATATATACACAAAAAGTCAAGCACCGATTTATGAACAGATTTTTTTCATGCACAGCCATACTCCGCGACATGCCCTCATCCGTTTTTTTTCCGAGTTCGGCACACCCGTGCAGATACGCTCTGTCGAGCACCTGCGGACGGTCGGCAAAAAAGTCTCCGGGCGACGAAAAAAGCCCCGATATGGCCGTGTTTTTTCGACCTAATACTCACGCGAAATGATAAACTCGGTGTTTTTTTATCATAAATGTGTCCATTTTATGGATTTTGTTTGATTCTTGTATCAGGTAATCGGTCGCATTTTTTGTGTCATTTTCGACAAAATTAAGCCTGAGATTTCTACGTTATGCACAATGCGGAAAAATGTGAAAAACAGGCGATTATATCGCTGTATATCCATTTTATGATATGATTGTTTGATTATGTATTTTAAATGTGAACAAATTATTTACATCGCGGCGAATATGCGGCTCTGAGTATTTCTTTTGCCGATTTTTGAAAAAAATAACCGTGCAACCACTTGATAATATCTCCGTTTTAATGTATAATTATATATTAATAATACTATTGCTCGGGGGACTACCCGAAGAACACTACAATTCAGCTCCGGCAGCATCCGGAGAATCGGAGGTTATTTACTTATGAAGGCTGTTATCACCGTAACCGGTCGCGACACGAGCGGCATCATCGCCAAAGGTCAGCGCGGAATGTGCCGCGAACGGCGTAAATATAATCGACATAACGCAGAGCGTCCTCGGAGATTTGTTCGCAATGATCATGCTTACCGACATCGACAAGCTGAGCATCCCGTTCTCCGACTTTGTCGACCGTATGACCGCGCTCGGTCATGAAAAACTCGCTCGAAATACATACCATGCATGAGGAGCTGTTCTCCGCCATGCACAGAATTTGATCGAGGTGCGCGATGTCAACTATGATAAACACGGGGATATCCTCGAAACTATTAATATGATACGCGAGGAAAACCTCGATATACGTACCGTCACAATGGGCATTTCCCTGCTCGACTGCTGCTCGGATGATTCGAAGCGCTTTGCAGACCTTATCTATGACAAGGTAACTCGCAGCGCAGAGCGTCTTGTCCCGGTCTGCATGGAGATGAAAAGGAATACGGCATTCCGATAATCAACAAGCGCGTTTCGGTGACCCCAATCTCCATTGCGGGCGGTGCGCTCAAGCCCGACGGCTTTGTCCTTGCGGCAAAAGCGCTCGACCGTGCGGCTCAAACGCTCGGCATAAACTTTATCGGCGGCTTCGGTGCGCTCGTGCAAAAGGGTATGACCGTCGGCGACCGCAATCTTATTGAGGCTATTCCTGAGGCGCTCGCCTCCACAGAGATGGTCTGCTCATCGGTAAATGTAGCGTCCACCAAGGCGGGCATTAATATGGATGCCGTAAAGCTGATGGGCAGCACGGTACGCCGCGCGGCAGAGCTGACAGCCGACCGCGATGCGATAGGCTGTGCAAAGCTTGTTGTATTTTTCGAATGTTCCCGAGGATAACCCCTTTATGGCAGGCGCATTCCACGGTGTAAGCGAGCCGGACCGTGTTATCAATGTCGGCGTTTCGGGTCCCGGCGTTGTGGCGAGTGCCATTCGCCGCGCAGGTGACTGCCCGCTTGACGAGCTTGCCGACGTTATCAAAAAGACCGCATTCAAGATTACGCGTATGGGTCAGCTTACCGCTTATGAGGCTTCCCGCCGCTTGAATGCCCCGTTCGGAATCGTCGACCTCTCACTCGCTCCCACTCCGGCTATCGGTGATTCGGTCGCCGAGATTCTTGAAGAAATGGGTCTTGAATGCACGGGCTGTCACGGTACGACCGCGGCTCTCGCGATGCTCAACGACGCAGTCAAGAAGGGCGGTACCATGGCATCCTCTCATGTCGGCGGTCTTTCCGGCGCATTCATTCCGGTATCCGAGGACAGCGGCATGATAAACGCCGTTCGCGAAGGCTCGCTCTCTATCGAGAAGCTTCGAGGCCATGACCGCCGTCTGCTCGGTAGGTCTCGATATGATAGCAATTCCGGGCGATACCCCGCCGACGTTATCTGCGGTATAATCGCCGATGAGATAGCTATCGGTGTTATCAACGGAAAGACCACCGCGGTTCGCGTCATTCCCGTTATCGGAAAAGGTGTCGGCGAGGATGTAGAATTCGGCGGTCTGCTCGGTCACGCACCGATTATGGAGCTCAATATGCGTTCTCCTGCCCGCTTTATCGGCAGAGGCGGCCGCATTCCGGCGCCCATTCACAGCCTCCGCAACTGATATCACCGATGCGAGGCACCCAGCGCCGCAATTACCGCTCGGCGCACTCACATATATAAATTTCCCCTTCATCCGCTCCCGCTTTGCGGATGAGATCGGAGGTATTTCATGAGCGATCTCACCTATGCAAAAAATCAATCTCGACAATCTCACCGAAAATTATGGTACTATAAAAAAGAATGACCGGCGACTGCCGCGTCATCTGCGTAGTCAAGGCAGACGCCTACGGTCACGGCGTCATCCCCGTCGTGCGCCGGCTGCGCAATCTCGGCGCTTCATTTTTCGCCGTTGCCAACCTCGGAGGCACTGCAGGTTCGTGCTGCGACCCGCCGCGCCGATATTCTCATACTCGGCTATACCGATCCGAGATGCGCCGATATCCTTGTCGAGAATAACATCACTCAGGCTATTATCTCTAAGTCATACGCAACAAAGCTCGCCTCTGCCGCAATGTCGACACGCGAGCAGAAGCCTGTACTCGGTCATCTCGCACTAAACTGCGGAATGAACCGCGTCGGCATCGACTGTACCGATCGCGGAGTTAACGAGGCATCGGCTGTTTTGGCACTGCCCGGACTTCGGATAAACGGCATATTCTCGCACCTCTCATGCGCGGACACCCCGAACAGCGAGTACACCGATAAGCAGATCGCGGCGTACAACAAGACTGTCGAAGCTATAGAGGCAAAGTGCGGAAAATTCGCTATAAATCACCTCTGCAACAGCGCCGCGCTCATGCAGCTGCCGTGTCAGAATCAAGATGCCGTACGTGCCGGAATAATGCTCTACGGTCTGAAGTCAACTCCCGACACGCCGCCGCTGACAAAGCCGGTAATGGAGCTGTGGTCAACGGTAACACACATTGCCCACGTATGCAAGGGGCAACCGATAAGCTACGGTGCGGCATTTGTTACAGAGCGTCCGTCACGCATTGCGACCGTTGCTGTCGGATACGCAGACGGCTTTCGCCGCGCATATGCGGGTGATGTTATTATCCCTTCGGCGGGCGGAGCTCGAGCTCCGATAGTCGGGCGCATATGCATGGATATGCTCATGATAGACGTAACCGATATTCCGGGCGTCACGGTCGGGACCGATGTAATGCTATTCGGCAGCAGCGGTATCACCGCAGATGATGTTGCCGCCCGCGCCGATACCATCGGATACGAGGTAGTTACCGGAATAAGCAAGCGCGTTCCCCGCGTATACAACTGATATACGTGATATATGATATGCAGAATATGAACCATGAAACGACTGCTGCCACAGCACGGCACACCGCTCTGCCGGACACGGTAGCGCTTGAGGGCGAAGAACTGGTAATAATAGATCAGACAGAGCTGCCGCGTCGGCTGAAGCTGCTGCATTTGAGTGAGCGCTATGAGATTTTCGAGGCGATAAAGAGCCTGCGCGTGCGCGGTGCGCCCGCTATCGGCGTAGCTGCGGCGATCGGTCTGTATATCGCGGCACACCGCAAGTTGACGCAGGAGCCGGATATCATCATCATCGGCTCTGCTCGGTCATATCGCGGAAGAAAGGGATTATCTTGCCTCCTCGCGTCCGACAGCGGTCAATCTCTTTTGGGCGCTCGACCGCATGTATGTGCGCGCCGCTTCGCTCGCCGACGAGAGCCCGCGCGAGATAACGGCGGGAATGCGTGCCGAAGCGGTTCGTATACGCGATGAGGACATAGCCTCCTGCCGCAGGATAGCAGAAAACGGTCTGTCTCTCCTGAAGCCCGGAAACGGCATTCTGACCCACTGTAACGCAGGTCAGCTTGCTGCCGTACGCTACGGAACGGCACTTGCACCGATACACCTCGGTGCAGAGCGAGGCTATGATTTCCGCGTTTATACCGATGAGACTCGCCCGCTGCTGCAGGGTATGCGTCTCTCGGCATTCGAGCTGAGCGAGGCGGGCATCAACACGACCGTTATATGCGACAATATGGTCGGCTCGGTCATGAAGCAGGGACTGATAGATGCGGTGATCGTAGGCGCAGACCGCATTGCAGCAAACGGCGATACGGCAAACAAAATAGGCACGAGCGTAGTTGCGATACTCGCGAAATACTACGGTATTCCCTTCTATGTCGCCGCGCCGCGCTCGACCTTTGACCCGAATGCGGCAACCGGAGATGATATTCCGGTAGAGCTGCGCGATGCTGACGAAATAGGCGGTCTCTATTTTCGTGAAGATCTGATGCCGGAGCATGCAAAGGCATACAATCCCGCATTTGACATAACCGATCACTCGCTGATAACCGCTTTTATAACCGATGAGGGTATTCAGAAACGATAACGGATTTGATACTGTATGCCGTCGGGAAGCGAAGACCCGTGCCGCCGCAGATATGCACACATATACCAAAGGCACGATTATAGTCATAATACCGAAAAAACGAGCTGTCGCGCGACAGCTCGTTTTTTATATTACCATCTTACTTATTTTATACCGATTTTATACCGAATCATTTCTCCGCGACCATGGCAAAAGAAAAAAACGGGCATCCGTCGGACACCCGTAATATCATGTCGCTTAATGCATATCGACAACAATATTTTTTTGCCGTAATTATACCGTCACGCTGTTATGATGCCGTTATTACCGCCGCCGTTTTTTTTCTTCGAAATACAGCGCCGAGCGCTCTCTGCAAAGAGGCTGTTCAAAAAAGCAAGCAGAAGCAGAAACAGAAAAAAATCAGAGTCTATCAAAGTCCGGTTTTCTTGGATCTCTTGGACTCGCGGCGACGCTTATCCGCCTCTCTTGCAGCTCTTGCCTCCTCCATCTCGCGGATAGCACGACGGCGGAGATTGAAATCGCTCTTGGGGTTGACGAGCTCGCGCCCAATCGATATCACCGCGCTCGAGACCGCGGATAATCACCTCCGCAGAGGCAATATTTGTAGCGACGGGTACATTGTGAATGTCGCACAGACGAAGCAGGTCGAGTGCTATCTCGTTGGTAGAGGACTCGATCGAAGAATCACGGAAAAAGATAACGATATCCACCTCATCGTATGAAACGCGCGAGGATATCTGCTGAACACCGCCGTGTGATGCAGGCAGGAGGCACTCAACATCAAGTCCCGTAGCCTCGGCTACGCTTTTGCCGTTCTGCTTGTCGCGCATATTCTCTGCTTTGACAGAATTCCGCAATATGCGATACAGAATTGATTGAGAAGCTCTTTCTTCTGGTCGTCGGCTATGAGAGCGATTTGCATGATATATACCTTTATCCTTTCGGTTATGATTTAAAATAAAAGTGAAGGCAGTAAAAAATCGGCACTGTCTGAGCCGCATAGGATCAAAAGCGCCGCGAGGTACTTCCGCGCAGCCTTTTTTCGGAAAGCCCGCAAAAGCGGTACATCCTCGCCGCATATGCGAGCGGCAATGTTGGTAAACGCAGCCTTGCATTCCACAAGTCCGGTCTGCGCAACAAGTATTCCGTCCTCCTGATAGCGCTGTATCGTCTCATCGTCCGGAATAATGCCGAGCAGCCGATGCCGGCTCTGTCGATCACCGACAGAATGCCGGGAAAATATCCGAGCTTTGTCTCGCTGTAAGAAAAAATTATTTATCACGAGAAAACTCTCCCGTGCGCCGAAGCTTTTGTACAAGCGCTCCGGTACGCTCAGCCGCACGAAGCGACGCGGGATTATGCGTTGTGACGATAATGGCGACATCGGAGCATCCGACCGCGAGCTTCATCACCGTGCCGGAATCGCCGGGAGTATCAATAACGATAAAGTCATACCGTCCGGAGGACGATAGCTCGTCTATCACCGCGCTGAATGTCTGCTCCGACGGTATCTGAAAATCGGTATACGGCGCTGCGCACATAGAGGAGATACTCGCTGCGCGGGTCGCGGATAACCGCCTTTTCCGCCTTGACGCTTCCTCGGACAGCGTCGCCGAAATCGTACACTACCCTATCCTCAAGCCCCATTATCAGATCAAGATTACGTATATTGAAGTCGCAGTCGATAACGAGCGTCTGCTTTCCGCGCAGCGCAAGCGAATATCCGAGATTCGCCGTGACCGTGGATTTTCCCACTCCGCCCTTTAAGCTCGTCACGGTTATTATTTTCGTTTTTCTGCTCCCGCTGTCTTGCATACTCTTCTTCCGTCTCACATGCCGTCGGCATAGCCGCAGCCTGCTGTCCGTTCTTCAATATCTGTCGGCGATATATCGCCGCCGTTTTTCGGTGAAATATCACCGCTTGGCATAACCTTTCGTTTTATTTTATCATATTTACGTACAATTTGTCAAGCCGTACGGATGATATATTGTTATAAATAACAGAAAATTCATAATTATTTTTTTTGTCTCGAATGCACTTCTTTGCCTCCGAAACGATAATAAACAAAAAACGAGCGGTTCGACAAATAATTCTTGCATCGACGGCGAATATAGGGTATAATGTTCGGGAGAAAGAATCAAACGGTATGTGCACGGACATCTTCCGCTCCGCCAAAGAGCAATCATCCGTTCACAACAAACATAGCGTTAAAAAGGAAACTTAATTGAAACACCGTCATACATGGTTTTACCCATCGGCAGGCAACCGCAGCGCATGCTGCTTACCGAGCGCAAGCAGCACCGCACAAGCGGCAATTACATACCGAAAGCTCGCTGCGCGCCGCGCCGTACCTCTGCTTTCAATCATTCTCGCACTGCTGCTCGCGGTATCAGCGGCATTACCGGTCGGCGCGGTCAATGCTCCGAACGGCTACGTCGACGATGCCTCGGGAGTGATTGACAGCGATACCTGCGAATATATCCGCTCACGCTCCGATGCGCTGTGTAAGCTGACCGGAGCTCAGATGTTATTGCCATAACGCGCAGTCTAAACGGCGAACCCATCGACCGATACGCAGAGCGCTATTTTCTCGACCGCGAAATAGGCGATAAAAACAAGGACAACGGTGTCCTGCTGCTTATGGCAATAGACGACGGCAACTATTGGCTGACAAAAGGGAGCGGACTTGAGAGCACTCTGCCCGTCTCGTCGCTGAGAACGATGCTCGACAGCATCTTCGAGCCGTGCTTTGCCGCAGGCGAATACAGCGTTGGTACAAAGGCGCTGTTTGACGCCTTGTACGGAAAGCTGTGTGCGCTGTACGGGGTCAATCCCTCTCCGACCTCCGGCTCCTCCGCCTTGATATCCGGCAGCACCGATACGCAGACCGAGGCTCAAGGCAGCGAGCGCGGGATACTGCCCTATATGCTGCTCGCAATAATAACCGCAGCAATCGTAACGGTCGTTATCTTCCTCGTTCGCGCTATGCGGACTCCGGCAGAGGACACCGGTACCGAGAATCTTGATGGCTCGTCGATTGCGCCGCGCGATACCTCCGTTGCCGGCACGGCAAATTTCGTCGGAGCGGCAAAAAGCATATCACAGTCCGCCGGAGCGGCGGAGCGAACCGACAAAAGATCCGTCGGAGCCGTCGGCAGAGGAAAAGAAAACGGTAATAAAAGGACCGTGTTAGTCTCCGATGAATCGACACGCAGAGACTCGTCACCGCGTTCTGCCATCCGCGCAAGCTCAGCCTTAGCATCTCTCGGATCATCCGCCTCTCAGGCAAAGGCATCTGCAGCGCCCGCAGCAGCTTCTGCTCGCACAACAGCTCCCGCCGCCGAAAAAGCAGTCTCAGCCCCCGCAATGGCAGAGACACAAACTCCGGAGGAGCTGCAGCGTATACTGCTCGCGCGCAGACGCGCGGGCAGTGCCGGCAATGCAAGGACCGCTCAATCGAACGGAGCAGCACAAAGCAGACAAGTATCAGCATCCGATATCACCGTTCCGCGCCGCGCGCCGTCCGTTCAGCCGGCACAGACCGCACGGTCGGGACAAGCGTCTCGCGGGATTCAAAATACAACTCCCGTACAGCGTCGATCCGCACGCACGGCACCCCCCTCGCAGGGACAGGCGGTACGGCAGAGACAATCCGCACAGCGCCCGCCGCAGCCCGAGGGACCGTTTGCTTATCACAGCGACCGAGACTACGGCGAGAGCCGAATACGCAGAGACGACAGAAGAAGATAAAGCCGTCCGCCGAGAGTATGCACTATGCCTTACAATTTGCGGGAGCATGCGTCATGCCCTGCAATCGAAATAATAAAACAGCACAAATAAGAACACCCGAACGCAATTACATTCTCTGATATGTACCCGGTTTTTCCTGACACATATCACTCCGCGTTCGGGTGTTCTTATTTGTTATGTATTTTTCGTGCAGAAAATCATTTCATGCCTTAGCTGTCCTTATACGTAAGAAAGCCCGAGGCTAAGATCTCATCACGGCTCGCATTTATCCTGCCGCTGATAAGCTCCTCGCTTCCACCTCCTCCGCCGCCGAGCGTACGGAGCTGCTGTGCAAGTGCGCGCAGGCCGCCCGACCCTCGGGCAGTGCGATAACGTAATCATAGCCCGCGTCGTCACTGCCGCTGAGCACCGCGCCTATACCGTCAAGCCGCCGTGCGAGCGCCTGAGCCGTATGCTTGCGCGCGGCGAGGCTGAGAGACGGCTCGAATACAACACCGCAGTGTGTATGCTCTGCGATAAGCTCTGACAGACGCATTTCAAGCACCGATGCCCTGTTTTTTTCAGCCTCGAGCTCCTGTCCGAGGCGCGCTACTCCGGCGGCAGCCTCCTGCTGCTTTACCGAGAGCGAGCGCGAGATAAGCGCAAGCTGTCCGAACTTTTGCCGCTCGTCGAACAGTGCCGCCATACCCGCAGTCGCAGTCAAGCGCATGCCTCCCCTTTATAGCGCATGCTGTCAGTTACACGCAGCGCGCCGACGCTGCCTGTACGTGAGAAATGCGGCGCACAGCAGGCGCACAGATCCACGCTCTCGATACCGACAAGCCGAACCGGACCGCTCAGCTCCTTTTTCGAGCGATAGTCGATGGTACCGAGCTCAGAGCGGAGCGGGAAACGGCAGACGACCGGAATATTGCGCATTATCACCTCATTTGCCGCCGTTTCTATATCACGGATGTTCTCCTCGGTAAGCTCGCGGTCGGTATCAACGGTAAAAAAGCAAACAGTACCGTCCTCATTTTCCGACATATGAAAGCCGCGATTCTCGCAGCCGAACATCCGATGCGCGATACCGGAGATAATATGCTCTCCGGTATGGCTCTGCATGCGCGACAGGCGCGGACGCGCGTCTACCTTGCCTGTAACAGCAGTACCGACCGGTATCGGCAGTCCGGAAATACATACGACCGTCCCGCCGCGCTCACATGCCGAGACACGCAGCTCGGTACTGCCGAAGCACAGGACACCGGTATCGGCGCTCTGACCGCCGCCGCCGGGAAAAAAAAGCAGTACGGTCAAGCTCTATCGCATAGCCGCCGTCGATCCCTTCGACCGACAGAACGGTCGCGTCAAATAACAGTGCCTCGCCGTCATGCTCGTATATGCGCGATGCTGCACGCGCCTGAAAGTATCTGTTGTTCTGTCATATTTTTTCACACCAATTCCGGAATATTTTTTTCGATTATGTTTATGTTTTTTTCCCGGCTACGTTCTTTTTGCAGATTCGGCCAGGGTTATTTTCCGACGGTTATTTTTTCCCCGCCGGTCGGTGTAAAGAGCCCGGAATGCCCTGCCGTACGGCGGAAAACTCCGTACAGCATAGCTACGATAAACGAATGTACCATGCAGACGACAAGCTCCTCGAGCGCGCGAGGTATCAAAGTATCATAAACGAGCGTCCGGCATATACGGCGAGCAGCTCCTGAAGTATCTTGGTATTGACCGTTGTGACAAGCAGCCCCGACAAGGTTACAGATACAGCAATACGGGCAAAGTCGGTGTGTGAGTATGCCTCTCTTGCCCACTCCGTGCCGACGGTCGAGCGCTGCTATCAGCGAGTCGAGCACAAGATACAGCAGTCCGGCAAGGCAGACCGCCTCCGGTCCTATTGTGGAGATAGCGATATAGCCGGAAAGATTGCGGCGGAAGGTATCGCTGCTTCGAACAGTATATCCGTCCGATGTCATTGATGCAACACCGCCGGAAGACGACAGCTCGAGCGTAACATCCTCGATAGAGTCCGACGCTTCAAACACCGCACCGACCGATACTGCAAATTCCTGCGCACCGCTGCCCCCCTCACCTACTATGGTAATGCGCGATGCGTCAATATCTCCGAGTGCGTCGGACGGCAAGCCCGCCGCCTTATACGACGCCGGAATAACGAGCCGTGTCATTTCGATGCATTCGGAAAGCGCGCCGGAGCCGAGCTTCGTCACCGGACGGCGGTATCCGTCAAGCACCGCCTCGGACGGCAGCACGACCTCCGCGCCGTCGGTCACACCGAGCACCGTAAATACGTCATTGTTATATCGGGCGAGCGAAATCACCGTCTTTGAAATAAAGCCGAGCTTATCCTCTGCCTCCGCGCTGTCGGTCATTCCGCGCGTGGGCAGCTCCGATGCGGTAACGGTCAGCGAATTGATAACACCGTCGCTCGCGAGCGCGATATGCGAACTGACGCCGATCATACCGAGTGCCGCAAGAACGACAATGACTGCCGTTCGGAACGCCCTGCTCTTACGCTCACACGAGAGCGCGCGCCATATAACACCCTTCATAACACCGCCAACGAACGCCATGATCGTCAGCCACGGTATGTATGCGCCCTCCGGCTTTGCAAAATGCCCGATAAGGTCGGATGAGGCACTTGCAATACCACCGTACACCGGTCCGCAGACTATCGCGGGAAAAGCGGTAAATACTCCCGCAAGACTGACGCGCAGTCCGTCCGCTCCGAGCAGCGGTATGCGGAATGAGAGCAGCAGCTTTGCTACCACGGCAAGCGCGATAAATACCGCAGAAAAGGTCATGCGCCGCAAAAGCAGCGCTCTGTGCGCCCTGCGCTCGGAGGGGTTTTCCGCTTTGCGTCCTCCCGGTCGCGGCACGTGCAGCATATCTGCCATACCGCAGCCCATGCAGCCGCCGCATTCTCCGCCGCATGACGGCATCTCGGCATCGACGGATGCTTCACTCAAGGCTGCACCGCCGTCTCCGACAGTCTCGTCGGAGCTTCCGGGCGTTTTGCCGTCCGTCGGCGCATCATATGCCGATACACCGTCGGAAACGGTGCCCCCTCCGTCTCGGATGCGGTCCGCGCGCCGCCTTCATAATTGTTTTCAAGCTCGTTTTTTTTTTTTTCACGGTCTGTTCCTTTCCACAGCCCCGCCCGACCGAAAAAGCCAAAAGACCGCCGCTCGGATGCAGAAATCGCATTTTCCCGAGCCGAAGCCCGACGGAAAAAGCTCGAAGAGCAGTATGCCTCACCGCGCCGTCGGTCAATCGCCGACGAAATTATACGGTCCTCTGACATTATGCTTCTCGCTCTGCGCTGAAAGCGACAGTCCCGATTGATTCGATCGCAACAGCGGGATGCGGGCGTACACCGCAGCCGACCGATAAGCCTCCGCGACACAAATGTATCGCAGCCGTCACCGTTCGACTTTCGTCCGTCAGGCAAACTCCCCGTCCCGACGGCACTTCACGCGTACGTCCTACTCTGCAATTAAAAATTCAGGCGGGAAATGAGATATCCGCGCCTACATTTTGATTATATCACCGCCCCGCCGCCATGTCAATAGAAAAAAGCCGCCGCATGGGCGAATATTGCATTAAAAGCAGCGGGTGCGCGAAATGATATCTTATTAATATGTGCTATTGACAAAGACTGTAGGTTGATGTATAATACACGCATAAATAACGACTATGATTCGTTATACAGTATTTTTATCGAAAGGAAACAGATGCAATGACATGCTTCAGCTGCTGCGGATACTATTACTTTACATCAAGCGATGGACATTGCTCAGTTAACCGATAACTGCAATATCCACCGCCGGTTTTCGTATTATCGAAGCACGGCGGTGTTTTTTGAGGTATACAATGGAAAATCTGCTCGACAAAGCAAGAGAGGAAATAAACGAGGCGGACAGAGCCATCGCGGCGGCATTTGAACGCCGAATGACCGCGGTACGGTCGGTAGCGCAGTACAAGCGCAAGACCGGAAAGCCGATATTAGATCCGGCGCGTGAAGCACAGGTGATCGAACGCGGCACGGCACTGATATCCGATGAGGAGCTGCGCCCGTACTATGCGGCGCTGCTCGCAGATATGATGAGAGTATCGCGCGAGTATCAGCACCGTGCACTTGCGGTAAGCGACACTATCCGAGTCGGGACCGCATCGGGCGGCTATGACATTATTCTCCGACGCGGCGCGCTGCGTGAGGTCGGCTCGCTGCTTAAGCTCGACCGCAAGGTAATGATAGTGACCGACGACGGTGTTCCCGCAGAGTATACCCGCGCGGTTGCAGAAGCATCTCGTACGCCTACCGTGCTGTGTCTGCCGCAGGGTGAGGACAGCAAGCGCGTTCCGGTATGGCAGAGCGTGCTGTCGAAGATGCTCGAGAGCGGCTTCACCCGCAGCGACTGCGTTGTTGCCGTCGGCGGAGGAGTTGTCGGCGACCTTTCCGGCTTTGCAGCGTCGGCTTACATGCGCGGCATAGATTTCTACAATATCCCGACTACCCTGCTCTCGCAGATAGATTCGGGCATCGGCGGCAAGACCGGCGTTGACATGGACGGAGTAAAAAACTGCGTAGGCGCGTTCTGGCAGCCGAAGCGGGTAATTATCGACCCCGACGTGCTGTCGACGCTCGACCCGCGCCAGCTGCGCTGCGGTCTCGCAGAGGCTGTCAAGATGGCGGCGTGCTTTGATTCCGAGCTGCTTGACGAGATAGTGCTAAACGGCGGCAAGGATATCGACCGAATAATACACGACTCGCTGATGATAAAGCGCTCGGTAGTCGAGCAGGATGAGCGGGAAAGCGGACTTAGACGCGCGCTCAACTTCGGGCACACGCTCGGTCACGGGATAGAGGCAGCATCCGGCGGCGCGCTGCTGCACGGTGAGTGCGTTGCGCTCGGCATGCTGCCGATGAGCGCCGGAACAGCAAAGGAAAAGATAATATCGGCGCTGCGTGCCGTAGGGCTCGATACTTCAATCAATATAACACCCGAGCTGCGGTGCGCGATACTCGACGCGGTGTCGCACGACAAAAAATCCGCGGCGGGCGGCATCAGAATAATCACGGTAGGCGAGCCGGGTCGGTACGGCGAGAGCATAGAGACCGCAGAGCAGCTCGGCGAGCGGCTCGACCGCACATTTGCCGTACAGACATAATCAAAGGTAAATTTATTTGGTCATCTGCGAAATACCGACGGAAGGGCGGAAAACGAAATGAAGAACACGATAGGACAGAGCATTTGCATAACTCCCTCTTCGGTGAGAGTCACGGCAGAGAGATCGGCTGCGTGATCGACGGCATTGCGCCCGGAATTGCGGTCGATGAGAATTATATCGCCTCACGCCTTTCGCTGCGCCGTCCGAGCGGGGCTTATCTCGACACAGCGGCACGAGCCGGACGAGTTCCGCATCGTCAGCGGCGTTCGCGGCGGCAGAGCATGCGGCACGCCGATATGCATACTCATACCGAACACCGACACACGCTCATCCGATTACGAAAGCGGCGACTACCTCGCCCGTCCCGGTCACGCCGATTATCCCGCGCGTGAAAAGTATCACGGCTATGAGGACATTCGCGGCGGCGGGCATTTCAGCGGCAGAATAACCGCACCGCTTGTTGCGGCAGGCGCGATACTCTCTCAGGCGCTCGAGGAGCGCGGCATATATATAGGAACGCATATCGAGCGGCTCGGCGGTGTTTCGGACAGACGGTTTTCCGGAAATACAGCACAGATAACCGAGCAAATAAAGGCGCGATAGCGGACATGAACTTTGCAGTATTTGACCCCGAGCGCGGCAAGCAGATGCGCGAGGCGGTAATGGCGGCAAGAGCGGATGGCGACAGCGTAGGCGGCGTGCTTGAGACTGCGGTCACGGGAATGCCTGCGGGCGTGGGCGAGCCGTGGTTCGATACCGTCGAGGGACTACTCTCGCATGCACTGTTCTCCATTCCGGCGGTCAAGGGTGTAGAATTCGGAGACGGCTTTGCCCTCGCTGACATGCGCGGAAGTCAGTCGAATGACCCGCTGCGCGCATGCGGCGGCAGAGCGGTGGCACAGAGCAATCGCTGCGGCGGCATCGGCGGCGGCATAACAATGGGCAGTCCGATGATATTCCGCTGCGCGGTAAAGCCCACCCCGTCCATCTCGCGCGAGCAGCAGACGGTAAATCTCGGCACGGGTGAGAACACGACGCTCACAATAAAGGCAGACACGACCCCGCCATAGTTCACAGGGCGCGGATAGTCGTTGACAGCATGACGGCGATAACGCTCGCGGACATGCTCGCCGTACGCTACGGCACCGATTGGCTCGCCGGACGGTAAGCTCGGGCTGCGCCGAGCGCACACGGCAATTATAAAAAAACATCCCGCATGCAGCGGCAGCGTATGAGAAAACGCAAAAAACACGAAAGAGGAGCGGTTATGGAATACGGACTTATAGGCGAGCGGCTCGGGCACAGCTTTTCCGCCGTGATCCACGGCATGATAGGAAAATACGGCTATACCCTGCGCGAGATACCGCGCGGAGGTCTTGAGCGCTTCATCCGCGAGAGCGATTTTCTCGGGCTGAACGTAACTATTCCATATAAGCAGGAGATAATGCCGCTGCTCGATGAGATAGATACAGCCGCCACGGACATCGGCGCGGTAAATACCGTTGTGCGGCGAGGCGACAAGCTGTACGGGTACAACACAGATTTTGACGGTATGTGCGGTCTGGCAAAGCATGCGGGAGTGAACATGCAGGGCAAAAAGGTGCTGATACTCGGCACCGGCGGCACATCGCTCACGGCTCGTGCGGTATCTCGCAGCCTCGGCTGCCGCGAGGTATACCGTGTCAGCCGCAGCGGACGCGACGGCGCAATAACCTATGAGAAGGCATATGCCGAGCACGGCGACGCAGACATTATAATAAATACGACCCCATGCGGCATGCTGCCGGGCATATACTCCTGTCCTATCAGACTCGAGGCTTTTTCCGAGGCTCAGCGGTGTGCTTGATGCAATATACAATCCGCTGCGCACAACACTTGTACAGCAGGCACAGTCACGCGGCATCCCCGCCGAGGGCGGTCTTTATATGCTTGTATGCCAGGCGATCGCCGCCTCCGAGCTGTTCACCGGAGAGCCTGCGGAGGATGGCATTGCCGAGCGAATATATTCCGCACTTCTCGCAGAAAAGGAAAATATAGTGCTCATCGGCATGCCCGGCTGCGGAAAGTCTACCGTCGGCAGCGCACTTACAAAGCAACTCCCGGGAGAAAGCTCATCGACACCGACACAATGATAACCGAGGCTACCGGCATGACACCGAGCGAGATATTCGGGCAAGAGGGAGAGAGCGGTTTTTCGCGACCACGAGAGCGAGGCGGTACGAAAAGGCAAGCGCCGAGACCGGCTGCATAATTGCGACCGGAGGCGGTGCGGTGCTCCGCCGAGAAAACGTAGATGCGCTGCGTAAAAACGGCAGACTATACTACCTTGATCGCGGACTTGAGTCGCTTATCCCGACCCCCGATCGTCCTACGGCGAGCAGCGCCGAGGCGATACGGAAACGATACGAGGAGCGGCACGGGATATACGAGAGCTGTGCGGACAGCCGCATTTGCTTCTCCAGCCCCGATGAGGCGGTCACACAGATCTGCCGCGCTCACGGGCTCGACATCGGCTGAGTCCATAGCTTCGACATCGGTCAAGTACTTAATTCGATACATACCGAGTATACGGATTCGGCATCGGTCGAATTTGCGATAAAGCATCGGTTAAGTACGCAATCCGATATCACCGAGCCGTCGGATATCGGATATATAGCATCAACCGGGTAAATCATTCAAGATCCACGCACCGACAGCGGATAAGAATTCGCTCCGGGCGGGCAAAAAAACACTCCCGAAAGGAGCATGGCACATGAAGATACTGATACTGAACGGACCGAACATCAATATGCTCGGCATACGCGAGCCCGACATCTACGGCAAAAAGACATATACCTCGCTTGTATCAGACATTGAGGAGCACGCGCGGCAAAATGGCATCGAGGCAAGGGATATGTCAGTCGAATCACGAGGGCGACCTCATCGACGAATACAGCGCGCGTACGGAGTGTATGACGGCATCGTTATAAATCCGGGCGGATATACGCACACGAGCGTTGCGATACCCGATGCGCTCAAGGCGGTCTCCATCCCGACCGTCGAGGTACATATTTCACACGTAGACGAGCGCGAGGAGTTCCGCAGGATAAACTACGTCCGCTGCGCCTGCGAGCACACGATATCCGGTCACGGCACCGACGGATATATCGAGGCTATTGACTATTTGATAGATAAACATTTTAAATAAACATTTAGGATAACCGAGTTGGGAATAGACAAAAATGTTAGGACTTTTTAGCATTCCCAACAATACCGAAATTCCATATGAAAGAGGTAATAACAATGAAAATAACTATTTCCCCTTCAAGCGCATACGGAATCACATCGGCACCGCCCTCAAAGAGCATATCGCATCGCCTGCTTGTCTGCGCGGGGCTTGCCGAGGGAGTCAGCACAATTCTCGGGTAGCGTACTCGGACGACGTTATGGCTACCATCGACTGTCTGCGTGCAATAGGCGCGGGATGTGCGCATCTCGGGCGACACCGTTACCGTTCGCGGCTGCGACCCTGTGCACCGCACGGAGGAGGTCTATCTGCCGTGCAGAGAATGCGGCAGTACTATGAGATTCTTTATTCCGATATGTCTTTTGTCCGAGCAGAATGCACGAATCGGCGGCAAGCCGCGTCTCATGCAGCGCCCGCTCGATATATTTGAAAACATCTGTGCCGACAGCGGTCTGACCTTCTCGCGCGGAAGCGAAAAAATATTCTGCTCGGCGGTCCGCTCAAGGCTGGTGAATTCTCGGTCGACGGCGGAGTCAGCAGCCAGTTTATCAGCGGACTGATGTTCGCGCTGCCGCTGCTGCCCTCCGACAGCATAATCCATGTCACCGGAAAATTGAGAGCCGCCCGTATATCGATATGACGGCGGATACGACTCGCCGATTTCGGCGTTTCGGTCGAATGGCTCGACGAGCGCACGCTGCGCATTCCCGGCGGTCAGCACTACCGCCCCTGCCGCATGACGGTAGAGGGCGACTGGTCAAACGCCGCATTCTTCGACGCGCTGACCCTGCTCGGCGGCGAGGTGACCATCACCGGACTGCGCGACGATTCACGTCAGGGAGACCGCATCTACCGTCAGTATTTTGACGCACTGCGCGAGGGCTGCCCTACCCTTTCGGTTCAGGATTCGCCCGACCTTGCGCCTATATTGATGGCATGCTCCGCATGCTTCCACGGCTGCACACTCACCGACACCGCAAGACTCCATATCAAGGAGAGCGACAGGGGAAAGGTACTCGCGGAGGAGCTCGAAAAGTTCGGCATCCACTCGGATGTATATGACAACAAGGTAGTCGTACACCCGGAACGCTGCGCGCCCCCACCGTCCCGATAGACGGTCACGGAGACCACCGCATCGTTATGGCTACCGCAATACTTCTGACAAAGGTCGGCGGCACCATCGACGGTGCCGAGGCTGTCACAAAGAGCATGCCCGACTTCTTTGCACGGCTCGAGGGGCTGGGAATAAAAATAACAAGAGAACTGTAATAAGGTAAAGGCATAACAAAGGCAAAGGCAATGGCAATGGAACAGAAACAGCTACCAAATGACACAAAAATTCTTATAGTAGGTCTCGGCCTCATCGGCTGGCAGGCAGCTACGCAATGGCGCTGCACCGCAAGGGCTATCATGTTGAGGCTATCGACCGCAGCGACGATACGATAGATTTCGCGCTCGCTCATGACTACATCGACATCGGCTACACCGAGCCCGATCCCGAGGCGATAGGCAGAGCCGACCTCATCATTCTCTCGCTGTATCCGCACATCCTGCTCGACTGGGTGCGTGAAAACCAAAAGGCATTCCGCCCCGGCGTCATTGTGACCGATGTCACCGGTGTAAAGTGCGGCGTAGTTGAGCCGGTGCAGGAAATGCTCCGCCCCGACGCCGGAATTTATCGCCGCTCACCCGATGGCGGGTCGCGAGCGATACGGTGTGCAGAACAGTGACGACAGAATTTTTTTCGGTGCGAACTACATCGTTGTACCCACCGAGAAGAATACGGCACATGCAATATCGGTCTGCCGCGAGCTTGCCGAGACGCTCGGCTTCGCAAGGATAACAGAGCTTTCGACAGAGGATCACGACCGCATGATAGGCTTTGTCTCACAGCTGACGCACTGCATCGCGATAAGCCTGATGACCTGCTCGGACAACACGCATCTGTCCGACTGCACGGGCGACTCCTTCCGCGACCTCACGCGCATAGCGCGAATAAACGAGGATATGTGGAGCGAGCTGTTCCTTGCCAATCGAGACGCACTGCTTCGCGAGATGGATGTCTTTATCGGCGAAATATCGGAGCTGCGCGAGCTGATACGACGCGGCGACCGCGAAAAGCTGATGGACAAAATGCGCCTCTCTACCGCCCGCAGAGCGGTATTCGACTGCGCAGATGCGGAAAACAAGGAGATAAGTGCCTCGGCACTCTCACATACACAAGCCGTTGACGGCATACCCGGAAAGGATTGACACACCACCATGAATATGATTTTTGAACGCAAGCTCGCTATCCCGCAGGAAGTCAAGAAAATGTTTCCGCTTGACAACGAGCTGCACTCACTTGTACAGAAGAGAGACAACGAGATAAAGAAGATACTCTCCGGCGAGGACGATCGTCTCCTGCTTATCATCGGACCCTGCTCGGCAGACAACGAGGACAGCGTTATCGACTACATTTCGCGTCTGCGCAGGCTTCAGGACAAGGTCATCGACCGTATCTACATCATCCCCCGTATCTACACCAACAAGCCCCGTACGACCGGCGACGGCTACAAGGGAGTTCTTCATCAGCCCGACCCAAGCGCAAAGCCCGACCTGCTCAAGGGTATCATCACCATCCGCGAGCTGCACATGAGAGCGCTCCGCGAGACCGGCTTTTTCCTGCGCGGATGAGATGCTCTATCCCGAGACACATAAGTACCTCGACGATATGCTCGCATACGTCGCAGTCGGCGCGCGTTCGGTAGAGAATCAGCAGCACCGTCTGACCGCGAGCGGTCTCGAGGCTCCCGTCGGAATGAAGAACCCGACGAGCGGCGACTTCTCGGTAATGCTCAACTCCATCACCGCCGCACAGCACAAGCACACCTTCATCTACCGCGGCTGGGAGGCGCATTCGCAGGGCAATCCCTACTCTCATGCCATCCTGCGCGGCTATATGAATAAACACGGTCAGACCATGCCGAACTACCACTATGAGGACCTGGTCCACCTCATCGACGCTTACAATAAGCGCGAGCTTGCAAACCCCGGCATCATCGTCGATACCAACCATGCAAACTCCGGCAAGGACCCGCTCGCACAGCCCCGCATCATACGCGAGGTCATCGAGAGCGGACGCAATAACCATGAGATAAAGCGCATGGTCAAGGGCTTCATGGTAGAGAGCTACATCGAAGACGGCGCACAGCCTATCGGCGGCGGCATTTTTACGGCAAGTCCATCACCGACCCCTGCCTCGGTTGGGCAAAGACCGAAGCTATGGTCCTCGACCTCGCAGACAGAGTCTGAGCACGCCGACACCCAAAGCGTACGACCCCATATAAAAAAAGCCTCCCTCGCGGGAGACTTTTGTTTTTTTCAAGCGGTATCCGAGCTTTCGGGCATCGACCGCCGCGTTTATTCATTCGGGCATTGATATTCATTCGGCAACGACCGCAATGCTCATATATTCGGCATCCGTCATTCGTTGCCTCCCGCGCCTTCTGTTTGTTTGCTGATTCTATTCATGTCACGTTGTGCGCATACCAGTCCGTAATAGATACCGTGCTTTTTCATCAGTTCCTCATGCGTACCAACCTCAGCCACGCCGCCCTTATCAAGCACCACAAGTCTCGTCGCATTGCGGAGCGTAGAAAGTCTATGCGCGATAGCGATAGTGGTTCTCCCCTTTGAGAGATATGCGAGCGAGCGCTGTATCTCGCGCGCTCTGTCTCGGTATCGAGTGCGCTTGTCGCCTCGTCAAGAATGAGTATACGCGGATCGTGCAGCAATGCGCGGGCAATGGAGATACGCTGACGCTCTCCGCCGGAGACGGTCATTCCGCCCTCTCCTATACGGGTATTATATCCGTCGCTCATCCGCATAATAAAGTTATGCGCCCCTGCGAGCTTTGCTGCGGTTATGACCTCGCGGCGGGTCGCATCGGGCTTTGCGTACGCTATATTCTCATAGACCGTACCGCCGAAAAGAAAGGTCTCCTGAAGCACGGCACCTATCTGCGAGCGCAGACATCTGCCCGAATAGTCGCGTATATCGACCCCGTCTATCATAATGCTGCCGTCGCTAACGTCGTACATGCGCATTATCAGGTTGATAAGCGTCGTTTTTCCGACGCCCGACCGCCCGACGATGCCTATAGTCTCGCCCGGCTTTATATCGAGCGACACGCCGCGCAGAACATCGCCGTGCTCATAACCGAAGCTGATGTTCTTTACCGATATCTCGCCGGTAATATTCCGCTCTACCGGATGCTCGGACTCCTTCATATCCCCCTCCTCGTCGACTATCTCATATATCCTGACGACCGAGACGGAAACATTTACGAGCTTGCGCAAAAAGCTCGAGAACCAAAAACAGCGGCGAGTAGAGCATCGTAATATACGAGGATATCTGCTGCATATATCCGAGAGTCATATCACCGCGCAGAATACCGCGTCCCATATACCACAAAATAAAGAACTGGCCCGCGCCCATGAGGAACTGCAATATCGGCATGACCACACTGTACCACCGATCGGTGATCAGCTTCATATCGCGTTCCTTTGCCACATAGCGCTCATATCGAACCGATTCGCGCGCTCTCTGCCGTAGGATTTTACGACACGGATGCCGGAAAAAATATCGTGCATCACCGTCGAAGCATTCGCCGAAGCTATCCATGAACGAAGAAAGCGCGGCCATATAAAGCGGTTAAAGCGGTGATTCAGCATATAGATAAGCGGCATCGGCAGCAGTATCGCAAGCGCGATCGCGGGGCTGTAAGAAAACAGGAATATTCCCACGCCGATAAACATCACTGCCATCTCGATAGCCTGACCGATATCGTTAACGAGAAAGTTCTTCAGTACCGCCGTGTCGCTGCTGACACGACGCATAAGGTATCCGACCTTTCGTCTGCCGATATCGCCTATGCTCAGCTTCATAATACGGCTGAATATCAGATTGCGGAGGTCGACCGTCACCCGGTTGCCGGCACGTGCGAGCAGAACGCTGCGCACCACCGTAACTATGCGAGAGAGCACGCCTACGCCGAACATCATTGCTACCGTTACGAGAAAACCGCTGATCGGCGGCATATCGTCGGCATTTATATAATCGTCGGTAAGCACGCGCGTAAATATAGGAGAAACAATGTCAAAAGCCGCCGAGACAAGGTAAAGAAGCACCGATATGTATATTATAAAGTGACTCGAGCGCGCCTCGCCACAGCCGCCGAAAGTATTTGCCCTTTTCGGCGCAGCGGGGGCACACCGACGAGCCCTGCTTATACGGCATTCCGCATTTAGGGCAGACCTTTCGCGAACGCTGCTCGTAAGAATCGTCGTAAATGCCGCCATCTGCCCATATGCCGAGCCGAAGAGCAGCCCCGGCATACAGCTTGGCATAGCTCATGTCAGCACGACAGAGCAGGTGCTCACCGGTCGAATCCTTATATTCAAGACAGACGCTGCCTACGTCATCGCGGCAGATAAATACCGTGCCGCGTTCTACGTCGATACGCGACGTGCCGCCGACCGCGCTGCCGTACTGCGCGGCACTGCCGCCGGATGTAGGTTCGCTGTCGGATCCTGCTTTGTTATAAATTTCCGGTTTATTGCCGGACTCTGTTCCGCCTCCGATATCCGCGATCAGGAGCAGCTGCCGTCTCTCACCGTCTCCGACGAGAAAGAGCGCTCCGTCGCAGCGCTCGGCACCGCGAAGATCAAAGCCTATCGCACCGGCAGCACCGCCGATCTCCTCGGCAAGCTCGGGCAGCGCCGCTGCCGCGCGCGATTTTATTTCCGAGCCGAGCTCCATAGCCGCTCCCCCTTTCTTTTGTCATTAATACCGATCTGCCGCGAGTACGGCATAGCATGGCACTGACGGTGCCGCTCGGTTATCGAATGCCGCTGTGCCTGACACTCATCACTGCGCCGCTGCGCCGTCGCTGCATATTATATGCACTGATCGAGTCGTCTCCGACTTGCGCTGTCGAGTGCGGCGATATCTTTTATCTCATATCTGTTTCCGCTCTGGTCGAGAATTATCACTCCGCCGCCGGAGGTCTTGATCAGGCTGCTCGTTGCGTCGCGCACGGATATCTCGATCTCACCGGCATCGGTATCGAGCCGCCACAGCTGCATACCGCGCTTGTTCGCTATACCGCCGATCCTGCGTACATGCGGCATATAATAGACAACATCAAGCTCGGCGCGCAGGAGCGCAGACTGATCCGGTTCAAGCTCCGAAAGCTCTGCCACCATACCTATCTCGATGCCGTCCGCATCAAATACCGAGATATACGAATCCGGCACATCGAACGGAAATGCTCTGCGCAGCGAGACTCTGTCATAGCGGCGAAGCTCCTCTGACGAAAAGCTATCCTCGGCACCCGGCATTGCATTTGCCGCCCGCCTGCGCGCTATGCGTTCAGCCGTCGCCGTATCAAGCTCGAGCGCGAGAAAATCCCCTCGCCGTGAAAAATGAGCGTTATCGGAGCCGAGCTCTATCATACCGGAAATATCGTCGAGCGTCTCCGCATCGGTCATCACATCCCGCTCGGATATATTTTCTGTCATTTTTTCGATCGGAGCTGCCGACTTATTATCCGTCATACCTTCCGTCGAAGCCGCGGTGCTTTTTTTCTCATCCATTTTCGCCGTCTCCTTTCATTTTCGTCATATCCGCGCATTCACATAGCACAATATACACAGCTCCGCTTAACAGCCGTCAGCCCTCTACACCGATATTTTTAAGCGCCTCGAGCTGGAGCTTATACAGCTTTGCATATATTCCGTCGAGTGCGAGCAGCTCCTCATGCGTTCCCCGCTCCGGAATCCTGCCGCCGTCGACGACTATTATACTGTCCGCATCGCGGAGCGTAGACAGTCTGTGCGCGATAATTATCGTTGTTCTGCCGCGCGTAACGCCGCTTATCGCGCGCTGTATCAGCCGCTCCGTGTGCGTATCCATCGCAGCGGTCGCCTCATCCATTATGAGTATCTTCGGGTCGCGCAGCGCGCGGCGATGGATATCCGCTGACGCTCGCCGCCGGAGAGATCCTTGTTTCCGCGGCCTATCCTCGTCTGATAAGCATCCGGCAAACGCATGATAAATTCATGTGCTCCCGCGAGTCTTGCCGCATTGATGACCTCTGCACGGCTCGCCTCCGGGCGGGCATAGGCGATATTGTCATAAATGCTGCCGACGAAGAGGTACGTTTCCTGCGAGACGATCGCTATATTCTCCCTCAGGTCCGCCATACATACCTGAGATATCGGCACGCCGTCAATGCTTATACTGCCTGCAGTCGGGTCGTACAGACGCATGAGAAGGTTCACAAGCGTCGATTTTCCCGCGCCGGTATATCCGACTATGCCGAGAGTTTCGCCGGCAGGGACGCGAAATGAGACATCCTCGAGCACACGGTGAACTCCGTCATACGAAAACCCCACTCCGTCAAACTCCACATCTCCCGCGGCGCGGGCATGGATATGGGATGCTCTGCCTCTACAACGTCCGGCTCGGCATCAAGAATATCGGTAATGCGAGACATTGCATTGAGTGAGTCGGACATTGCGTATATCATGTTGTAGAAATACTGGATAGGTGCGTGGACCATTCCGACATAGGTAATGAATGTATAAAACTGACCGTAGGAAAGCTCCCCGTGCATAACGTACAGTCCGCCCGCCCATGCCGCCGCAACGCTGAGCGAAAGTATCACCGTCGCAAGCGGAAACGCAGCAGAGAAGAACACCGATGCATGCAGATCGGCATCCGCCTGAGCCTGACTTACGCCCTCGAAGCGGGCATTCTCCTCCTGCTCCTTGGCAAAGGTCTTGACAACGCGCATTCCTCCGAAAACGTCGGAGAGCAGCGCCTTAAGCGTTCTGTCTGCGGAAAAGCGGCGAGCATTATACGAGCGCATCTTTGAATAGGCGAGCCTCCACAGCAGCACAGCGACCGGGATAACGGCGACCGTCAGCAGCGTCAGAGGCACGCTGATGCACAGCATTATAATAAATATTACAAAGACCTGCGCAAGATTTACAAGCAGATACGGCAGTCCGTCGCCGAACAGCCAATATATAGTCCCTGTATCGCCGTCGACCATCTGCATCAGACCGCCGGTCTGCCGTCCGGTAAAAACGCCACCGACAGCCGCTCAAATGAGGAAAAAGACCTCTTTCTTCAGTTCATATATAAAGTCGGCTGACATCTTGCAGCTGACGAGCGCGCTTACGATAGAATTAACGGTGGAGAGGAGCTTTGTTCCGACGCTGAGCAGCAGCACAAGCCCTATCGCACCGAAAAAGCTGCCGCCCTCGGTCAGCACCTCGTCGACATAAAAGCCGGAGGTAATGTAAGGAGTAAGCACGCCGAGCGCCGAGCTTATCACCATAAACAGAACGATAAGCGCCATTCTTGCGCGGTATCGCTTCATAAGTGCAAGGAAGCGATGCATAATGCTCGTCGGTCTCGCACAGCGGGAGCAGCGCGGAGGATTTCCGCTCATAGCGGCACCGCAGCGATGGCAGATGTTTTTGACCTCACCGTCGGACGCCTCTCGCTCCGGCAGTTCTCCGCACTCGGTCAAAGATGCGAGCACGCGAACAAGCGCATCACCCGAGCTTCTGCGGTCAAGCGACATGCGCGCAAGCGTTATTCCGTCGTCTCCGCGCTCCGCCACTATCCGCAGTCCTCCCGGAAGCTCCTCTACGCGAAAGCCGCCGAGCCCCACACGGGATATGCGCGTCACCGCCGTAATATCAATACGGTGTCCCGGGAGCCTTCGCTCCCACGGCATAAGACCGATAAACCGGCGCAGAGCGCGCGCCGGAAGTCTGCTGCCGGTTATCCGCTCTGCTCTGCCGAGACGAACCGTGTACATAACAATGTCTATGCTGTCCGGAAGAACAAAAACGCGGCATTCGGATATCATACCCTCCGGCGAGCGGTCGAGCTCGGCGCAGTATATAAGAGAGTTCGCGTCAGCCACGCTTGTGTCAGGCACGGTCATACCGCCTGCCCGCTTCGACCGTCTGTCCGCACCGTCTCCGGCAATGCCGTTGAGCTCTATGCCGATTTTTTGAGTTATTTCCAAAGGCTTCGGTCGAATCGAACCCGATTTTTTTTTCAACCGTTCCGCCGTCCGCTTCATATCGGTACAGCGCTGCATACACCTCAAGATCGCGCGCACTCGGTACATATTCCATCCGTTCGGAGGAAGCCTTTTTCGCCTTATCGGTCGACTTGTCGTCCGATGATTCGCACGGGCGCGAGTCGTTGGTCTCATAATGCTCGTCCACAGATTTTTTCTTTTCCGCAGATTTTTTTCCTTTTCTATCTGCCATCGGCGCTTTCCTCCTTTCGTTTTGCCTTGTATCATGTGCGGCAGAGTCCGAGTAAAAAAAACACGTTCCAAACGCAAGCCCCATCATATCATTCGCATTTCATCCGCATACTTTAATCGGACGATCTCTGATGTCGGCTTGCAAATACATCGGTATTTTCGCCGCAAGTCAAAATATGGAGACTTTACAAAACCGAAAAGTCTCCATTGTCTGTATTTATTCGTTAAGATTCATATCTGCGGCATTGATAATCAATAATGAGATAGAAATGCCGCATGTTGTCACAAGATTCGTTTGGCTTTCGGTGCCGCCCGCCCCGGCGCAATATCTATTTGCGTTGTGATTTACGCTTACTTCTTTTCTCGCTGTGAAAATACGCTGCGAAAGCCAGGTTCCTGCCGCTGCACGGTTCTTCTCTGCTCCTCGCGCCTCGCCTCCGCGCGCGCTCTGTCCTCACGGGACGGCATGCTTCGCTGCAAGTCGTTTCGTGCAGCATCGCGCACTCTGTCCTCCCGTCTGTCGACGCGTACTCTGTCCTCACGCGAATCACCTCTGCGTATAGCATGAAGCTCTTCTGCGGGTATTCCTGTCGCATTAGCCACATCGTGCTTTGCGCTGCGAAGAGCCGAGTCGAGCAGATTTTCGCATTCGGTGCCGAGCCTATGCGACAGCTCGCTTATCTCCTCGTCTGCCCCGTTGACAGCGCTGCGAAGCATACCGCAGACATTGCCTATGACCAAGCCGACCTCGCGCTCTATGCGCTTAGCCATATCGTCTACCGAGCAGCCGAATGCCGCACCGACATTGCGGAGCTTTTCCTGCGTCCTGCGGCAGTCCTCCTCGGCATCACGGCGAAGCCCGTCGGCATCGTCACGTGCGCGCGCAAGCTCATCACGAGCTTCAGCGCGTATAGCCTCAGCCTCGTTCTGAGCGGCTGCAACGACCGACTCGGCATTCTCGCGCGCATCGAGCAATATCCTGCCTATCTGAGCGGATACCTTGTCATATGCTTCGGCCTTTTGCTTCTCCCCGGGTACCGACTCATTCTCTGCGCCGATTTGCGCCTCCGCCGAGCGCAGCCCGTAAGCTCCTGCCTCAGCGAGTTGATCATATTCGCGCTGCGAGTATTCTCACTGCGAGCCTCTGTCAAAGACTCGGACAGTACGCTGTTCTGCCGTCTGAGATCCGTTATCTCCGCGTCGTCGACCGCCGCGAGCTTTTCCTTCAGCTCCGCAATCAAGCGGTCACGCTCGGCGACCGCCGTACTCAGGTCGTGTATGCGGTCCTCATGTTCTTTTGAGGACGCGAGAAAGCTCGCGTTTGTCTCTCTTATATAATTATTTATATCGTCCTTGTTATACCCGCCGACCGCAGTGCGGAAGGTGGGTGCGGGCATCTTATCAAGCATTTATAATTCAGACCTTTTCAGTTATTCTTTTTTTGTTCAGCACGAATTATAGCCTCAACGGTCGCAAGATCGTCGGGCGTATTTGCACCGAGCAGCTTTCGCGCTCGTCGGTGGTGGTTGCCGAGCCGACCTTATCGCCGCACTCCGAGCATTATCTTCGGCACATCGGTCAGATAGTATTCGCCCGCCGCGTTGTCGGCATTTATCTTTCCGAGAGCGTCTACCAATCGGTCGCAGCGGAATACATACAGACCGACGTTCAGCTCCTTTATTGCCCTCTCCTCGGGTGTACAATCCTTGTGCTCGCGTATACCTGTGATGTTGCCGTCCGCATCGCGGATGATCCTGCCGAACGGCAGCGCTCTCGCTGACGCAGGTCAGCATTGTGCAGCTGTTGCCGCTTGCCTCGTGCTCATGGCAGAGCTGCTCGACCGTCTCGCGCTTGATACACGGAACATCGCCGCTGAGAATGACAACATCACCCTTGTAATCCTTAAGCCCCGACTGCTCTATCGCGCAGCGGACCGCATAGCCCGTGCCGTAGCCGTCCTGACCCTGCAGCGCATAACTGCGCTCCGGGAATGCCGCCTTTACCTCGTCAGCCATAAAGCCTACAACAACGGTAATATCCTCGTCGGGAATAAAATCAATGGAATCGAACACATAAGAGATAAGCGGTCTTCCGCAAGCCTCGCGAAGTACCTTCGGGCAGGGATGTTCATTATCGTACAGTCTCGTTCCCTTGCCGCCTGCCATGATTATAGCCTTCATTTTTATTTCCTTTCACCGCCGCGCGGCGCGCAGCGCCATAGTATTTATGATATAAAGCAATCTTTCTCGCTAATGTAACAAGGGTATTTTAACACATATTTGTCAAATTGTAAACACTATTTTGTCATTTGCCGAAATTTCGGCACTTTTTACGCCCCGAACTCGCGCAAAATGTATCGCCGCATTGAATTCGGACACAAAAAATGCGGGGGCGCTCGGTTTCCCGCGCACCCCGCTGCATAAGCGAACAGACAAAAGCAATTGTTACATCAAATGCTCTTGACCGATATTGGCTTATTTCACAATATACTTTACCCATTTTTGAACATTTGAAATATTCTCTTGTTCGTCAGGTTTATTCATCGCTTCTTGTGAAACGTCTCTGTAATAATAGTATGTGTATACCGGCTCCTGATAATACCATCTGTCAGCTTTGTTCTCTGCTACATACGTGCTGCGTCCAAGCCAAACATTTGCTTGACCGCAATGCGGACAGGTATAACCCTTCCAACAAGAATTTCCTGCAAAGTTTGAACTCTTGGACAGATCATAGGTCAAATCAATCTCGTGTCTTTCTCCGCTGCCGAGCTGAGAATCACTGCCCCACACATAGCTGTTTTTACCCGTACTGGTATTGTAGCCCCATCCGTATCTATGGTAAAATGTATAGTGCGTTGTCGTTGAAGCAACATATTGTTCGCTCCAAACATTTCTGTACCCGTTGCTCGGATTTGAGTATACCGGTCCTTGCGTTGTTCCCCACGATGTGCGCTTAGTATCATATTTAGTCCAACCCGAATACGAATCCGTAGATTGCTCGGTATATTCTCTAAGAGTATATGTCCATTTCTCGGCATCGATGCTTGCGTTCTCGGGCAAACTGTCAGCCGTCACCCATCCGGAGAGCCAGTGTGCCTTTACGGTAACATCATCCAGCTCGGAAATCACGGTATCTTCCGTAACCTGTGTACCGTCAGATGCATACCATCCGACAAAGCTGTAATAATCACGGGTAGGTACCGGCAAAGCTCCGATTTTCTCACCGTAAAATACGGTTCTTGAAAGCTCGGAGTCATCGAGCTTTCCGCCGTTGACATCAAAGGTAATTACACTCTGACCCAAAATGTACTTAGCGAATTCCTCCTCGGAAATCTCTTTCAGGCTGCCGTCCTTAATATTTGCATAGTCTTCGCCGGAAACAGAGTTAACATAGCCGAGGTTGCCGGTCACCCCGAGATAACCTGATGCACCGTCTGCCGTCACCTGCGACTCGATAACAAGGTTCTTTCCTATGATCGCATAGCTCGAGTTTGTTTTTAACTGCGCTCGTCTTGAGAGAGCGACAAAATTGCTCCGTCCCTTTTTAGAATCACCGCAGTAGTATTGCTGTTAACAAACACCTTGCGCAGCGTAAGCTTTCCGGAATCAACCTTTATCGGTGTCCCGCGGCTATCGACTACCGTCAGCTCGTTCAAGGTTGTATTCTCAGCTGAAGAATCGATGCGGAAATCATTATAGGTCTTTGTTCCGCCGTTAATTTCAATGGATTCTATCTTGGGAACGGTAAGTGACAACGGTGTTCCTTCTGCAATATACGATATATCAAGGACAATATTCTGCGCTCCGCTGTCAAGAATTGCTTTTATAAATTCCTGCGTAATTTCTTTTTTGCTTTGCTCTAATTTCCTCATCCGAAGCGTCGGGCAATTGCTGCACCGCCTCGGTGTAAGAAGCCAAAGAGTTAACAGCCCTTACGCTTATACTTTTTCGCCCCGACAAATGCGTCTGTTCCTATCTTTGCGACATTCGAGGGAATATTCATGTTGGTAAGATTTACACATCCCGAGAATGCTTCGTTTCCGATAGACGTAAAGCTGCCTACAACCTCTTCAAGTATGGTACAGTTCTTAAACGCGCCGTCGGGAATCTCCGTAATAAACTCACCTAAAGACACGGAACGAACGGACTTTCCGGCAAATGCCTTGCCGGATATTTCGGTCACCTTATATGCCTGCTTACCGTCGGAGACATAGGACGGAATAATAACATCCTTAGATTCTCCTACATATCCGGTAACCTTAGCCGTACCGTTCAGCGAATCGGTTATATACTGAACACCGGTAGTTTTTGAGGTTCTTCCGCTTTGACATATTCAAAAACATCATACGGAATTTCAAAAGGGCAGCAGCTATACCACAATCATCGAAAAAGAGCCGCCCTTAGGTGTATAATCCAGAAATTCTTTCACATTATCATCCATCACACTGAATGTATATGTAAAGTATGATTTTGCAGCATAGTCGTAACCGACAACGGCAAACACGTGAGCCTTTCCTACCAATATACTTCTGTATTTTCCTTCGATTCTACCGTCTACGCTGTAGGTCGAGGTCGTAGTTTTACTCTCGAGCTTGCTCTATGTAACAGACGACGAGGTACCCGTCGTGTTACTTGCGGTAGAGCTGAAGCCTTGAGTCTTGGTATCACTTCCCACCCTTAGAATAGCTGTTGCCGTATCCCTTAGTAGTTGTAACGATGTCGGACAGCGCATTTCTGACAGTCTGGCTTGTGCTGTGCTGCTGTGTCGAGGTGAAAGCACCGGCATAATTCCAACTGCTCGTATTCTCATCAATTTCGGAATTTACCGTAACCTTATCGGTTCCCGTCTTAGTAACCGTATTTGTGTTGTTATGGTATCCGTACTTAAGTCCTCCATTGAATTCAAATCCGTTTTCGTGTCTTATACCCGAAGATACTGCGTCCTTGTCGGAGCCCGATGCGGAATGATTATATTCATTGTCCTTGGACTTACTTGTATATCCATAAAGAATCGGTTGCGCCGTATTCCGACGATGCGCCGAGGCTTACCTCGGTTTTATTAGTATAATTGCCGCTTAAGCTTGCATCAAACTGATGCCCCTTATCATTGGTCACGGTCTTTGTATCATAATCGTATACAGTCGATCCGTCCTCTGTCTTATGATAGGTCGAACCGCCGTTTTGTGCAGAAACACTCAATGTTCCCTGCCGACGTCGTCGCCTCTGTTTTGCACTCCTCCGTTGTCTTTCCGATAGACTTTGCCCAAGTCTCGTTTACCGTGGTAACGTCATTCCAGTTCTCGGACAGTGTCCAAGTGGAGGAATTCGTCGTCATATCGGAAATAGTTTTAGAGATATTTTCCGCTTCCGAATTTGTGATACTCGTTGTATAGGTTTCGGACACCTGCTGCGACAAGCCGGCTACACTTTGGATCTCCCAAAAAGGCTTGTCGGCATTAAGAGGTATATTACGGATTTCACCGATCTCATATGTGAAATAAACAACATTAGTATTCTGATCTTCAAGAATGATGGGATTGTTATCCACCTTACTCACGGCAAGATTACGCTCGCTTGTATAATAGGGCTTAAGCGTGATATCTCCGGTAGTGCCTATTGGAATCGTTTTATATTCTGTACCGTTTTCATCAAACCAACCGAGGAATATATAATTTTTGAGTCTCGGATCATACAGATTAGAATTGCCCTTGCTGACTGTATATTTTTTGCTGTTTTTTCCGTCGGTGCACTATCGATAGGAGTTTGATACAGATTATATGTAATATTATACTCTATTTCGGTTACATGCGCGTACAGCACTTTATCTTCATCAGCCGATGCAGGTATTTCCTTAATCTGAGTGGCACCGGCATCTGGTCCGTCATACCACCCGACAAAATTATAGCCAAGGTTACGGAGGTATTTAGCGATATAAGAGGTATCAAGAACCAAACGCTCTCCGGGAACATACGAACGAACAAGCTCGATCTCATCAATGTTCAAGGTTTGAAGAAGATACGGATCTGTAAAATTATATGAAATCGCCCTTGTGTTCGGCGGAATAGGCTCTATTCTCTCATGTCCGCTGAGCCATGTATTGCATCTATCGCACCAAATACCCTCGGTATAACCCTCGGATGTAGATGTTGCCGGAACAGCTTCTTTAACAATTTCATTATGCGCCGCTTTCAAGATCGTGCTTTCGTGCGAAACTTCATTTTCTGCGGCATCATCCGAGAAACACTTTTCGCACTTTTGTGCAGCTCCAATACTCAATATTACCGTCAACCGTACATGTCATAGCCTTTGCGGCGACATGCTGCAGAGCATGCGCGCACGGCACGTAAAGCGGATAATCTTCTTTTCCGAACATAACATGATACAGCAGAAAAAACAGCATCGTTGCTGTTTACCTTGCCGTTTCCGTCCATATCACCGTTCTGGCGAATCGGATAGTTATCCTTGCCGAACATAACATAATACAGCAAATAAACCGCATCATTGCTGTTCAGCTTGTCATTTGCGTCCATGTCTCCGCGGATCGCATTACGAATCGTGACGCTGCCCGAAATAATACTTACGGAAACGGGAATTTCATTATCCGCATCATCCATTCGTTTAAGCGACATCGCACACATAACATTTACGTCTGCGTCGTCAACGATCTTATTGATTTCAAATGTCAGTTTAACGACTGTGCCGTTAGCATCGGTATTTTCACTGAACGCCAATACGCCGCGCCCCTGTGATTGATTCCAGTTTTTAATTTCCGCATCACATATCCACTCAACATCAGTCAATGTCATTTTGTCGGTATCAAATGTGATGTTTGAGATCGACATACTCTTAACCGTGGGCGCATTTTTCAGAGTAATATTCATCTCTACCGTTTCGCCCGGCATAGCGAATACGGTATCCATAATAAGCTGAGCGTCTGCCGTGCCGGATGCTTCTGCATTTATCACGGTCACGGTGCCACCGTGATCACCATAAGCATTGTTAAAAAAGAAACGAGACAATTCTTATCGACAGCTGTTTTTTGGTGCTCATAAATACCCTCCTAATTTATTTTATTGTTATCGGTATCGTCACCGATTGACGGGGATCGTTATCTCATCCTCGTTTGCATCAAAAATATGTAACCTTAAGAGTGACCGTGACCGTATGCGTTCCCGATACGGCGGTACTGAGAGGCTTCAGCGTTATATTGAATATTTCGCCGCTTACCGAGGTCTGCTCCGTCAAGGCAGCAACACCCTGCAGGCGCGTTTTTGTTAAAGTTTGATATTTCATAATCAAAATCAGAAGACCATGCGCCCCTTGTCACGGTAAAGCTTCCGGAATCATCAACAATTGATATACCGAATGCTTTTACGGGTTCCTTGCAGTTGAGCAGTCTGACGGGAATCGTGATTGATGCGTCTTTGTCAACCGACTGAGCATCACAGCTCAAATACGCTCCCGTAATTTCCGTATAGGTTGCGGTAATAACAATATCAGACCTCAATATTATCAAACGCCTTATCCCAGCCGGCAAAAACATATCCGCCGCGCGTAGGTGCAGTGGGTGCTGTCGCACTCTTACCCTCAGCTACCGTCTCGGTTTTCAGAGTCGTGCCGTTCCAGTCCTTGAATGTTACTGTATAGGTTTTTGGAATTACGGGGTAGTAGTATCCGACACAGCACCTGCGTCGATAGTCGAGCCGTCGGACATTACAAGGATAAGATGTCCCGCATCGTTCACATATGCATTTGAAACGCCGATGCCGGAATCGCCCTTCGCGCCCGGTGTACCGCGTTCGCCCTGTTCACCCTTGTCGCCTTTATCGCCTTTATCTCCCTTTGGTCCGACAAGCGATGCAAGCCAATCCTGAAGCGTGCCCTCATAGCCGCCCTCGACCGCAAGCTCATATGCAGACTTGCCGTCTCTGCCGTTTGTGCCGTCTTTACCGTTCGTACCGTCGGCTCCCTTATCTCCACGCTCGCCCTTAGCGCCGACAAGGGTAGTCAGCCAATCCTGAACCGTTCCCTCGTAGCCGCCTGCCACGGCAAGGTCATATGCAGATGCGCCGGTGTCGCCTTTTTTACCCTGAGGTCCTACAAGCGCGGTCAGCCACTCGGACAGCGAGCCGGTAAAGCCCTGCTCACATGCAAAGCTCGTATGCCGATTTTTCCGTTCGAGCCGTCAGCGCCGTTTGCACCCGTGAGGCTGTGCAGCCAATCGGTGATGCTGCCGGTGTAGCCCTGCTCGCACGCAAGCTCGTATGCCGACTTTCCGTTCGCGCCGCTATCGCCTTTTTCTCCGACAAGTGATGCAAGCCACTCGACAAGAGTACCTGTATAGCCGCGGTCGCAGGCGAGTTCATATGCCGACTTACCTGTTCTGCCGGCAAGCGACGCGAGCCACTGCTCCTCGGTGCCTGTGTAGCCGCGATCACAAGCTATTTCGTATGCCGATTTTCCGTCCTTACCTGCCGAGCCCGCAGCGCCGACAAGCGATGCAAGCCACTGCTGAAGTGTTCCGGTATATCCCTCCTGCTTTGCAAGCTCATAGGCAGATTTTCCGTTCTCACCGCCTACGCCTGCCGCGCCCTGTGCGCCGACAAGCGACGCAAGCCACTCGGGAAGAGTACCGACAAAGCCGTTTTCGACGGCAAGCTCATATGCGGATTTTCCGTTCGCGCCGTCTGCGCCGTCGTCTCCGCGCTCACCCTTCGCTCCGATAAGCGATGTCAGCCACTCGGAAAGCGTTCCTGTAAAGCCGAGGTCCTGCGCAAGCTCGTATGCCGACTTTCCGTCCGCACCGTAGCCGCCGACCTCGCCTACGAGAGATGCGAGCCATTCCGCCTCTGTTCCCGTAAAGCCGTTATCGCATGCTATCTCATATGCGGACTTGCCGCTCGCACCGTTCGCGCCCCTGAGCGAATCGAGCCATTCGACGGCGGTGCCGACAAAGCCGTGATCCTTTGCTATCTCGTAGGCAGACTTGCCGTTACCGTCTCCCGATGTTGCTCTCAGTGACTCAAGCCACTCAGCCTCGGTGCCGAAGAAGCCGTTTGCAACAGCTATCTCATATGCCGATCTGCCGTCCCTGCCGTCAGCACCGTCTTTGCCGTCTCTGCCGACGAGCGAAGCAAGCCACTCGTCCTCCGTTCCGGTATAGCCCTTAGCTACAGCTGCTTCATATGCCGACCTTCCCGTCGCACCTGTATCGCCTTTTTTTCACCCCTGTGCTCCGTTATCGCCCTTGTCGTTTTCCTTTTTCACCCTTGTCGCCTTTTTTCACCCTGTGCACCGTCGGCACCGGTGTCACCCTTAGCGCCGACAAGCGATGTCAGCCATTCGATGAGGGTTCCGGTGTAGCCCTGCTCGCAAGCAAGCTCGTAAGCGGACTTTCCGTCAGCACCGGTATCGCCTTTTTCGCCCTGTGCGCCGGTCTCACCCTTTTCGCCCTGTGCGCCGGTCTCGCCCTTTTCACCCTGTTTTCCTACAAGAGATGCGAGCCAATCCTGCAGCGAACCGTCAAAGCCGGAAGAGAGAGCAAGCTCATACGCGGACTTTCCGTCGGCACCGATTGCCCCGGTGTCGCCCTTATCACCATCTTGTCGCCTTTTTCGCCCTGAGCGCCGACCGCTCCGGCTTCACCGACAAGGGATGCAAGCCACTCAGCCTCTGTACCTGTATATCCGTTATCGCAGGCAAGCTGATATGCAGACTTTCCGTTTACGCCGTCAATGCCGTCTTTGCCATCGACACCGTTCTTACCGTCGACACCATCCTTGCCGTCAATACCATCCTTGCCGTCAATACCATCCTTGCCGTCAATGCCGTCCTTGCCGTCAATACCATCCTTGCCGTCTGCACCGTCTTTACCGTCTGCACCGGCGAGCGACTCAAGCCACTGCGCAAGAGTGCCGACATAGCCATTGTCGCAAAAGCGAGCTCGTAGGCAGATCTGCCGTTTATACCGTCACGCCCTGCGGCAGCGGCTGCGGAAGTGCCGACGAGCGATGCGAGCCAGTCGGTCTCGCTGCCCTTATAGCCGTGAGCGACTGCAAGCTCATAAGCGGATTTTCCGTTTGTACCGTTGGTTCCGTTAACACCTATAAGTGAAGCGAGCCACGATTTGACATCGCCCTTATACCCATTCTCCACTGCCAGCTCATAGGCGGATTTTCCGCTTTCTCCGACCTCGCCGACAAGCGATGCAAGCCACTCCGTCTCACTGCCCTTGTAGCCGTTCTCGACCGCAAGCTCATAGGCGGATTTGCCGTCCTTACCGTCCGTACCTGCACGACCGTCTGCGCCGTCTTTACCGCACGATCCGAGAAGGAACGTACCTAAGAGCATTGAAGAGACGAGAAGCAATGATGTGAATTTTTGCTCATGTTTACCTCCGCTTCGATTTAATAACAACATAATATTGATTATGTTGTTAAACGGAGCAGAGGGCGATAAAATTATCAGACGAGCGCCGCAAAAATGGTGTCGATATTCTCCTGTGTTTCGCGAAGCACGGCAGATAGGCGCGAAAATGCTATATTTATGAAAGAAATCTGAACTTTTTCGGAAAAAGCCCTTTACATTTTAGGATTTATTTGGTATACTTAGGGGTGAATATCGAGCATTAGGCGATATCATCAAATTCAAACAACATCATAATCAATCTTATGTTGTATTATCACCTATCGCGGCGCTCATAAGGAAATATATGCACCGTCCTCAGACACACTCTGCACACGCAGAGCCTTTTTTATTTACGGGCAAGCGGGCGCTTTCTCATATAAGACCGATACAGAGATATAAACCGCGCAGGATACTCGGTGCCACACACCCGACGGCTATTTTATCAGTCCCATATCCTCCATTCTCCGTCTGTGCTCCGCACCCGAAGAAACGATGTACAGCCGTGTGGTGTTGATGCTGCTGTGACCGAGCACATCGGCGAGCTGCGCGATATCCTTATCCATTTTCATAGAACACCCGCGCAAACAGATGTCTGAGATTGTGCGGGAACACCTTATCCGGGCTTATGCCCGCGTCTGCACAGAACCGTTTTCATATCCCGCCAGATGTTTGTCCTATCAACGGGAAGCCCGCCCCGCGTAACAAATATCATACTGCGCTCTATCCCATGCTGTTCTGCATAATCAAGCAGCCGATTTCTCAATTCCGGAACCAGGAAAATAACCCGCGCCTTGCCCTTGCAGCGTACAACAGCCTCCCCGCACCGAGCCGCTTCTACGGTGACGAAACGCAGCTCACTGACGCGCATTCCCGTGCTTCCGATTGTCTGCAGTATCAGTCCGAGTCTTGCGCTCCTGCGCTCCGCAGCACGACACAGCCGATAATACTCCTCCCGCGTCAGCTCCGATTCCTCTGCGCAGTACAGCTGCCGCTGAACCCGGATGCCCTTTACATGCAGCTCGTGCCAGCCGAGATGCGAAAAACAGACTGCCGAGTGATGCAAGCATGGAGTTAATACTGCGAACGGAATATTTTTCGCACAGCTGCTCCTTGTATCCTATCAGCACATCCTGCATCACGGGTGCGCCCGCGCAGAAGTCGGCAAACATACGCACATCGTGCAGATATTTTCGCACGGTACATGAGCTCTTTTCCTCTAGCATCAGCTGCTGCTCAAAGCTTCGGATATGCGAATCGGTAATAATTCTCTCATTCATGACTCTGCCTTTACCCGCTCTGCGTCTCCGTGTATAACGGCGCACCGTGTAGCCGGGCGCGAAAGCGGATCCCTTTCGACCTTATTTTGATTTATTCTATTAAAAAAGCAGCACGGTGACAAGCCGTACTGCTTCTTCTGCTCCGCCGAGCGGAGATAATATTTAATTGACCGATTCTGAAGCGCTGTGTTATGTTGCGATCAGACGGTGTGAACACCGGTCTTCTTGTCTGCGTTCTCGTCTACGTGATATTTCTTAGACTGTCTGCGCTTGAAGAAATCGAGTGCGACCTGACCGAACAGCGCATAGGGAAAGGACATCCTCCTCCTGCTCTGCGTAGGGTGCGACCTCCTCACGGAGCTTATCGAGCTCGGGCTGAAGCAGGTCCGCGGGGCGGCAGGTTATCTCGGGACGGTCGCCGAGTATCTTCTTCTTGAAATCGGGATCAATGGGTGCGGGTGTTCTGCCGTACTCGCCCGCAACGAGACCGGTGAACTCCTTGGATACCATCTTATAGCGCTCACCGCTGAGAACATTGAACACCGCCTGGGTGCCGACGATCTGAGACGACGGGGTAACAAGCAGGGGGGATATCCGGCATCTGCACGGACGCGCGGAACCTCGCTGAGCACCTCGGGGAGCAGCTCGCTCTTTCCTGCGTTCTTAAGCTGTGAAACGAGGTTTGAGAGCATTCCGCCGGGCACCTGATAGCGCAGCGCATTTACATCGACCTTGAGAACGGTCGGGTCGAGCAGACCCAGCTCGATGTACTTCTCGCGCAGCTTTGCAAAGTGAGCGCGAACCGGCTCAAGAGCCTCAAGCGAAAGTCCGGTATCGTAGGGCGAGTCGGCGAGTGCAGCAACCATCGACTCTGTGGGAGGCTGGCTCGTTCCGAGCGCAAGCGGGGAGATAGCGGTATCAATGATATCAACGCCCGCCTCGATAGCCTTGAGCAGCGTCATAGAAGCAAGCCCCGTCGTGTAGTGCGTGTGCAGCTCGAGAGGCAGGTCTACCTTCGCCTTGATAGCCTTGACCAGTTCCTCTGCGGCAAAGGGGGTAAGCAAACCCGCCATATCCTTTATGCAGATGGAGTCTGCGCCCATGTCGGCGATAGTCGCCGCGTATTCTGCAAACGCCTCACAGGTGTGCACGGGGCTTGTGGTATACGAGATAGCGACCTGAACATGTCCGCCCTCGCGCTTTGTAGCGTCGATAGCGGTCTTGAGGTTGCGGGGTCGTTCAGCGCATCAAAGATACGGATAATGTCGATGCCGTTAGCAACCGACTTCTGTACGAAATATGCGACAACGGTCGTCGGCGTAATGACGGTAGCCGAGGATGTTCTGACCGCGAAAAAGCATCTGGAGCTTGGTATTCTTGACCGCATCGCGTATGACACGGAGTCTCTTCCACGGGTCCTCGCCGAGAAAGCGCAGGCATGCATCGAAGGTTGCACCGCCCCATGCCTCGAGAGCATGGTAGCCGACCTTGTCCATAGCGCCGAGCACGGGAAGCATATCCTCGGTGGTCATTCTTGTAGCAATAAGAGACTGATGCGCATCGCGCAGACCGGTCTCGCAGATCTTGATCTTTTTGTTCTGTGCCATGAGATTGATTCCTTTCTGAAAAATCGCTTACTTTCCGAAGGTGGCGAGCAGCACACCGGCTGCGACCGCCGATCCGATAACTCCGGCTACATTCGGTCCCATCGCATTCATGAGCAGGAAGTTGGAGGGGGTCCTCCTTCTGTCCTACCGTCTGAGCGACACGCGCCGCCATAGGGACGGCGGAAACGCCCGCAGAGCCGATAAAGCGGGTTGACCTTGCCGTGAGTCAGGAAGCACATGAGCTTTCCGAGCAGCAGACCGCCGACCGTCGAGAGCGCAAATGCGGCAACGCCGAGAACGAGGATCTTGATGGTCTGCATGGAGAGGAAGTTATTCGCATTCGCAGTACCGCCGACCGATACTCCGAGGAGGACGGTCGTGATGTTGATAAGCTCGTTCTGGACCGTCTTTGACAGACGCTCGGTAACGCCGCTGACATTAAAGAGATTGCCGAGCATGAGGAAGCCGACAAGGGGCGTAGCCGACGGAACAATAAGGCTGACAACAAGAGTAACGACTATCGGAAAGAGAACGATCTCGATCTTCTTGACCGTTCTCGGACGCTCCATGTGAATGGTGCGCTCGCGCTTAGTCGTAAGCGCCTTCATCAGCGGGGCTGAATGACGGGGATAAGCGCCATGTAGGAATATGCCGCGATGGCGATAGCTCCGAGAAGGGTAGGCGCAAGAATCTTTGTAACGAGGGATCGCGGTAGGACCGTCCGCACCGCCGATGATGCCGATAGCGGAGGCAGCCTCGGGCGAGAAGCCGAGTGCGAGCGCACCGGTGAATGCCGCGAAAACGCCGAACTGAGCGGCAGCGCCGAGCAGCAGCGACTTAGGGTCTGCGATAAGGGGAGCAAAATCGGTCATAGCGCCGACACCCATAAAGATTATCGACGGTATATTCCGAGCTTGACTCCGAGGTATATCAGGTCGAGCAGTCCTCCGTTATGCAGCACCGCTCCGAAGTCGACCGTATCTCCGAAAAAAGAATTCGGAATGGAACAGGTTGGCGCCCGGCAGGTTTGCAAGCAGCATGCCGAATGCTATCGGCAGCAGCAGCAGAGGCTCGAACTTCTTGACAACGGCGAGATAGAAGAGCACGCCGATTATCACCCACATGGCGATATACTTCCATGCGGGCGTGTCACCGATCATCATCTGACTGATACCGGTGGTATTTAAAAAAATCTGTATCGTTTCAAGCATGGCAGATTACCGTTCTTTCACGAGACCGCGCGTTACTGAGTAGTAATGAGTACGTCGTCGATCTTGACAGCGTCGCCCTGCTTGCAGAGAACGCCCGTAACCTTGCCGTCGCGGGGTGCGAATATCTCGTTCTCCATCTTCATTGCCTCGAGCAGGCAGACCACATCACCCTTCTTTACCGCGTCGCCTACACCGACATTGACCTTAACGATAGTGCCCCTGCATAGGAGCCTTGATGGGATCGCCTGCGCCTGCTGCGGGTGCAGGAGCGGGAGCTGCCGCCGGTGCGGGTGCTGCGGTCGGTGCTGCTGCGGCTGCGGGAGCTGCGGTCGAGCCGACCTCTTCAACCTCTACTGCGTAGGATACGCCGTTAACCTTAATATTGAATGTTCTCATATCAGTCTCTTCCTTTCACGGAATAAATATTTTTAATATACCGTTCGCTCCTGCCGTCACCGTATATGCGCTGATGTATGAAGCGTTCGGATTCTGTCTTGCTCTGCGTCTGTGCCGCACATGCGGCATAAAACTCTATCTCGCGCGGCGGAAATTAACAACGCGGAATGCAGGCGCTGCCGTGCTGCCCTGCTCTGCTGCTTCGGCATCAAGATACGCCGCTACCGCTGCGGTAATTGCCGCGGCAAGTGCGCCGTTATCGTCGGAGCCGACATCAGATGCCGCAGGTGCAGCCTCGGGTGCGGGCGATGCATCGACCGCTGCGTGCTGCTTTCTGTTCGGTATCGTATAGAAGAACAGACGGAAGAGCAATAGCACGACCATCAGTATCACGAGCACGGCAAAGACCGTACCGAGACCGAGGAGTGTTGTTTGCAGTCCGAGAGCCATTCGCTCGCCCATGGGGGCGGTGTTCGTCAGGCTGTCGGCAGCCGCTGTTGTGACCTCTGTGACCATTATACTGTGTCCTCCGATCATCTGAATTCCTTGACAGCCGCCGCTATGCGTGCACGAAGCTCTGCGGGAGCGATAATATCATCTATCTCGCCCCTCCATAGCAGCCTCGCCCGTGCCGCCATGCATTTCCTTCCACTCGGCGACGCGCGCGCTGCGAGCCTCACGCGGGTCTGCGGCTGAGTCTATCTCGTCGCCGTACATGAACTGAACCGCTGTCTCGGGAGTGATAATGCTGATATCCGCACCCTCAAGAGCGAGGCAGATATCCGAACCGATAGCACGGGAGCCGAGCAGCACGGATGCCGTACCGTAGGCTCTGCCGGTGATAACGGTAACATGTGTGTTATTCGACTCTGCGTAGGTCGTTGCAAGACGCGCCATTCTTGTAGATGCACGCTCAATCTCGGTATACGAGGTGGTGTCAAAGCCCGCCGTATCGACGAGAGTTACGACCGGAATATCAAGCGAAGCGGCAAGCGCTACAAATGCATATGCTTTACCTGCGGCACGCTCTGAGAGATATCCATCATGGTGGCCGGGGTTTGAAGCAACGATGGCAACGGTATCGCCGCAGATGCGTCCGATTACGGTGAGCAGCTCGGATGCATAGCCCGGCTTGCTCTCGAAATATTCACCGTCATCGCATATCTCGGCAATAACGCCGTGCGCATCGTATGCGGGATCCTTCATGATATCCGCAACACGTGCGGTGCTGCGATTGTAATCGTCGTTTGTCTCACCTGCGGGATATGAAATGAAGCCGAGCAGACGTATTACCTCTGCGATAGCCTTGTCAAGCGACGGGCAGAGCATTGCGACCTCGCCGCGAAGCGCCGCCGCATGTGCGGTTCCGAGCTCGGGAGCCGGGATCCCGTCCTCCTCGAGTGCATCGCGCGCAATGGGAGGATTTACATAAAAAGTCGGAATCCTCGGTAGCTATTACAACGTCGAACATCTCGGCTATTACCGCAAGTCCGCCGGTGCAGCTGCCGCAGATAACGGCGATGCGCGGTCCGTGTCCGCCCTTTGCGGCAACAGCACGCATGATCTTGCCGTAGCCCGCAAGCGCGGAAACACCGTCCTCGAGGCGAGCGCCGCAGCTATTGAAGAAGCCGACAAGAGGTGCATTCTCGTCGCAGCTGCGATTGATAAGTGCAACTATCTTTTCGGCGGAGACTGCGGTGATCGCTCCGTCGTTATCCTCGCCGTCCTGCGCAAATGCGTACACGAGCGTGTCCGCGACCGCACCGTAGCCGGTGAGTGTATTGCTGAGAATATGTCTGCCGGAGCCGTCACGATAACCGCGATACGCGCCAAGTCTCTACAAAGCTGGCACCGAACAGTCCGCGCATAGCAGCCATTGCGGCGCTAGACTCAGACTTCTTCTGCGGGAGGGTGTCAGCCGTACGGGTCTCGCCCGATACAGTCTTGATTTCTTCCATCTTTTTACGGATCTTCCCTTCTAAATTATCGGCTCTACGGCATTGATTCGTCCGCATAATGCAATGCACGCACCTGCGAGAATAACAATACCGCTGCCTGTCCGGGAGAAGAGTTCACCACTTTTCCCCCATTTTAATTTTACTATGCTTTGATTATAAACCTTAATTATTAAAAAGTCAATCGTATTTCGGAGATTTAGCGAGATTATTCCGCTCGCGAGAGCGACTTTTTTGCTCGCGCAAGGTCTTTTGTCGATTTTTAAGTCAGCAATAGTCTCAGCCGTTCTGCCCGAGAAAGACTCCCTATTATAAAGTTTTCGCCGGGCCTTTTTCAAAAGGCCGCGTTCCCTCTCTCCGCGTACCCCTCGCATCCCCCGCGTTCTCTGCGTCCTCGTCGAGATAGCGGCGAGCCTGGGTTGTAAACAGCTCGCAGTAGTGCCCGCCGAGCTCAATAAGTTCGCGGTGAGTTCCCTGCTCGACTATCTCACCATTCATGAGTACGATTATTTTATCTGCAACGGTGGCACTCGAGAGACGGTGCGATACGAATATCGTGGTCTTACCGCGGCGCAGCGCGTCAAACTGGTCGTATATCTGCTGCTCTGCGATAGCGTCGAGCGAAGCGGTAGGCTCGTCGAGGATCATAATATCTGTATCGCTGTAAAAGGCGCGGGCAACGGCGATCTTCTGCCACTGACCGACGGACGGCTCTATGCCGTTCTCCTCAAACCAACGCATGAGCGGTGTGTCGTAGCCGTCGGGCAGCGCACGTATGAATGCATCGGCACTGCTCTCCTCCGCAGCCCTATGCACCTTCTCGCTGTCTGTCGGCACGCTGATATCGCCAAACGCCACGTTCTCGCTGACCGAAGCCGCGTAGCGCCCGAAATCCTGAAAGATTATACCGTACAGCTTATACAGCTCGCCGACATCGTACTCACGTATATCGCGTCCGTCGAGCAGCACCATGCCTTCGGTCGGGTCGTACAGACGCGTCAGCAGCTTGATCAGCGTTGTTTTTCCGGCGCCGTTCAGACCGACGAGCACAACCGTCTCTCCCGGCTCGATAGTGAGGTTGACTTTCTTAAGCACATCCCTCTCGGTGCCGGGATAGCGGAACGAAACACCGCGAAGCTCTATGCGGTGTCCGCAGTGGCGCTGCGGCTTTATCGGCTGCGGCAGACTCGGTACAAGAGTGGGCTTTTCGTTCATAAAATCTATCATATTGTCGATAAACAGCGTTCCCTCATAGATTCCCGCCGTCGTTGCGATTAGAGCGGAAATTCCCGCCGAGATAGACATCAGCGCGCCGGTATAGAGCGAATAATCGCCGACCTTATAATCTCCGGAATACACGCCGCGCGCAATAAAGATGAACAGAAAGCAGTTTACTGCGGCGGTCAGCAATGTTACCGCTATATGCAGTAATCCCTCTCCGACGTACATCTTTTTCAGCCCCGCAAAATAGCTGCCGTACACCTTTTTATATCGCTCTATAAAGTTGTCGTACAGTCCGAATATCCGCAGCTCCTTGACCATATCCTTGTCGGTCAGGAGCGAGGAATAGTAGCTCATCTTGCGTCTGTCCTTCGAGTGGAAGCGCAGATAGAACACATTCTTTTTCCGATAAACAAAGTTGATTATCGCCGACGGTATGCTGACAAGGACAATGACAAGCGGTGCAAACGGGCTTATCGCCCACAGCACGGCGATAAACGAAACCATACTGATTACGGTGCTGACGATGGAAAAGTTTGAGTTAAGTATCTGAAGCGGGCGATGCCCTGCCTCGGCTCGCATTCTCGAGTTTTTTCGTAAAACTCGGGGCGATCAAAGCTCGCGACATCGACCTCACGCGCCTTGTTCATTATCTTCATATTGACATTATTGGCGACAAGCTCGCCGGATATGCTCGTAACGCTATTATTCACGCGCGAGGCTACCGCATGAACGAACGATATGCCGAACGAGAGTATAATGAACATGAGCACCGTTCCCGGAACCGTTCCCGCTGCCTCAGCGACCGACGGATATGCCTCGGACAGTCCGTTGAGTATACGCGCACCGACAAGCGCCGAGACTATCGGCAGAACGCCGTCGAGCAGTGCGAGCAGTACCATAACGTGAACAGTATCCAAGATCCGGTATCCCAAACTATGCGATAGATATAGAGTATGCGTGAGAAAAATTTTCCGAGTGTTCTGCGCAGATATGCCGGGAGCTCCTTTATACTCTTCGGCTTCGGCTCGCGCAGCTTTCCGTTCGGGTCCTGCCCGAACGGAGGCGGTCCTCCTGGCCCCATGGTTTTGTCCTCCGTAAAACAGTTAATTAGTTAAGTATATGATTTTGAATCAAGGGACCTCGCACAGCGAAGTCCCTTGAGTACACCACTTATTTTATACTCATTGTATGACGTGGGTATATAGACATTTTAAATAGTTTGCAAACATGCCGCGTGCCGCCCGGCACCGTATCTTAACGATGCATGCCCGCACGCCCCGAAATGCAGAACAATACAACTCGGATATGCGACTTACGCAGCTCAGACGTTGCAGCCCTCGCTGTAATCCATACTGAGCAGAGTTACGGGGGCGACATCCTCCTCTATCTTAGGGAAGCGTCCTACCTTCTCGTAGAAACGATTATCTATACGATCGTCGTTTACCTTAGAAACCTCGCCGATAAGCACCGTGCCGCCCTCAGCCCAGAAGCTGTGATAGCAGCCGGGAAGCAGAGTTATGCTCTGTCCTGGCTTGACTCTGACCTCTGTTCCCGCAGGAACAAAGTAGTTTCTGCCGTCCATGCTGACCTGAACGGGAGTATCCGCAAAGTCCTCGTTTTCGTCTGCGTTGTAGAGCTTAACTACAAGATCGGCACCGCCGCGATTGATGATATCCTCCATCTTCATACGGTGGAAGTGATAAGGTGTGACCTGATTCTCCTCGGTGATGAGCATCTTTTTCCGCATAGGGGCTTTGTGTACTTATCCATGCCGTAGTTACCGTTGCGGATAGTAAACATGAGCAGTCCTATCTTGTGATAGTCGCCGCTGCCGAAGTCGGTAATATCCCAGCCGAGCATGTTATCGCGAATCTCGTCATACTCCGGGTCGTTTGCGACCTTAGCCCCTCCTCGGGAGTCCAACGTGCAAACGGCGGGAGCAGGAAGTTCATCTTGTCCGCGAATGCGAGTGCATCAACAATAATCTTATTGATTTCCGAGCGTTTCATTTTGTTATCTCCTTATATATCAGGTGTAATAAAGAACATACCTATATGTATATATTAACACATCAGAGGCGCATTTTCAATAGTAATTTTCAAAAAAGTGATAAAAACTCCGCCGAAAAAAATACGGCGGGGATTTTTTTAACATCCCCGCCGTAAGTACAAAACTGATTTCAAACTGTTTCGGTCGGAAGCTGCCATTACTTAAGACACGACACGTCGAGAGCATTCATAGTGCAGAAGCAACGCAAAACACGCGACATCGGCTCACGAAAGCGGAACGATATTCTTAAAGTCGCCCTGCTCACGCACCACGCGCGCATTTCCGAGTGTGCAGCGGAAGCTGTGCTCGGTGGCAGCCGCTATCGCCGCCGCATCCTCGCGGAGCTGCTCAGCCGTAGTGTCTATCATCTCACGGCGCTCGCGTCTTACACGCTCAAAGTCGGTACCCATAAGGTAGTTAGCCATAGAGCGAGCCGCCTTTTCACGGACAGAGAGCGGACGGTCGATGCCGCTAAACGTGCCTATGATATAGCGGGTAATGGTATCCTCATCCGGATCAAGCCCTCTCGCCCATTCGGCAGCACCGAGGTAAACATGCTCTGTCTCGGTCATGCGCGGGTCGCGGAAGGAGGCAAAATATACATAGCCGGGCGCGCCGTTTATACGGCAGAAAACGCCGTACGCACCGCCGCGAACGCGGACAGCATTGTAAAGATACTCATTATTTACGGCATTTTCAAGCACCTTCATGCTGCCGCGATAGCGGATCCCGCCCTCTCGCATATTCCCCGCCATAGCGACAAACTGCACCTGACTCGACATTGCAAAGCCCTCGCACAGATCGCAGGGCGCTAAAATATCACCCTCCATGCCGTCGAACCAGCAGCCGTCTGAATCCGGCGGGCAGGCATAGCCGCGAAGCGCCTCGATCATCCCCGGTATAGACTCTTCAAGCGCCGCTCTGCCCACCGCGCCGCCGCAGAAGCTGACGGTCAGACGCTCGGGATCGAATGCGGCTCTTGCGGCACGCTCGTAGGTGAGCGCTATTTCACCGCCGCGCTCGCCGAGTGCGGCAAGTTCTGCCTCGAGCATGCGGTACGCGCCTATGCCGCTGTTCCAATCCGAGAGCTTATAGAAGCGCGAGAAATAGGACAGTGCTCTTGTCGATGCCACCGAGTGACCGCGAGAGAAAATCTTGCTCTGTACATCGGAGCGCGACTCTGCGAGCAGCTCGCGCAGGCGGCGAGTATCAGAATAATCGGTCTCTGTCAGTATTTCGCGGACAAGAGCAAGCGCCTCGCGGACCTTGCCCTCAAGACAGCTTATCTCGACCGAAGCATAGGTTGAGAAGCTGTCGCTCTCCCCCCTCCTTCAGATACGAACTCTCCGACAGCGAGAGCTTTGCCTATATTCAGCTTAATTTCTGTCGTAAGCTGCGCATAGCTGTGATGCGCGGTATCCATTCTGCCGCACAGCCCGCACAGCTCGGATATATGGGGCAGCCACTGCTGCGGAAGCTCCGAGATGTCGAAATACAGTGTAATATATTCTATTCCGGCGGTCTGTCCCTCATGCTCGACCGAGCGAACACCGCCTACGGTGCATTCGATATTTGAATACGGAAGCGGCTCGCGGCGGATATCCGAGCGCGAAAGAACGGGTATGCACTGCGACTCCTCGGTGTAGACGGGCGCTCCTGATACTCGCGCAGACGCTCGGTCTCCGCAACTATCCCGCGCAGCTCTTCTTCACCGAGCGATGCCTTAAAGTCGGCGAGCTTTGCGGCAAGACGCGCCTCGACCTCGCCGATAAGTCCCTCTCTCGGCTCATATGAGAGCATGACCGCATGCTGCGGATCGGCTGCCTTTTCGATAAGCGACTCGAAATATCCGTTGTCTATACCATCACGCAGCTTTGCATAGCAATCGCCGAGATGCATATAGCGCAGCGCGGACGAATCGTCATACAGCCAGCTCTGAAGCAGATCGAGACCGTAGCAGAGTCCTTTCGGCGTGCTTCCGAAATCAGCCTCACGATACGCGAATTCTCTCGAGTTCAGCGCGGCGCGGAGCGCATCCTTATCCATTCCGCCGGCAGCCTTTCTGAGACCGTCGCGGACAATGGAGAGGAATTTTTTCGCCGTCCTCGGCACATGCGTTTTTCGCCATAATGAATATTCCGCTCTGTCTGATATGATCGAGCACTCCGGCAAGTATATCGGCACCTATTCCCGCCTCAAGCAAAGCGGTACGGATGGGCGCGCCGGTGGTGCCGATAAGCACCTCTCCGATAATATCCCATGCGATACACTCGAGCGGGTCGCCGCTCGGGCAGGTAACGGCAGCATAGACAAGATAGCTGCGCTCGTCACGCTCGCCCTGCGCGCTGCCCCGGCTCTACCGAGAAATATGCGCGCTCACGGTGCAGACCTCCGAACGGCTTCTGCTCGGTTATCTCGGTGCCGGAGACATCTATCGCATCATAGTGCGAGAGATAGTTCTTATCCATCCACTCGAGCCGCTCCTCGAGGTCACAGTCGCCCCAGAGATAGATATAGCTGTTCGAGGGATGATAATGCGTGCGGTGAAAATCAAGATACTGCTCGTATGTCAGCGACGGAATGCACTCCGGATCGCCGCCGGAGCTGCGGCCGTAGGTCGTATCGGGATAGAGGACCTTGCACAGCTCGTCAAAGACCTGCGAATCCGGAGAGGGAGAGCACGCCCTTCATCTCGTTATAGACAATGCCGTTTACCTTCAGCTCGTCCTCGGGACGTTCAAGCTCGTAGTGCCAGCCCTCCTGCATGAATATCTCGCGGTACTTGTAGATATTCGGATGAAAGACAGCATCCATGTATACGCTCATGAGATTGGCAAAATCGTGATCGTTGCAGGAGGCTACCGGGTAGACCGTCTTATCCGGATAGGTCATGGCATTGAGAAATGTGTTAAGAGAGCCCTTGGCAAGCAGCATAAAGGGGTCGCGGCAGGGATAGCGATCGGAGCCGCAGAGAACGGTATGCTCGATGATATGCGGAACACCGGTATCATCGGTAACGGGTGTGCGAAATCCGATGTAAAAACACCTTATTTTCATCGTCATTTGAGATAAGACAGATACGCGCGCCGCTCTTCTTGTGGCGCAGAACTATACCGAGGCTATCCACGTCCGGCAGGCTCTCGGAATACTCTATCTCATATGCTTCGGGAAGCGAAAGCTCCGCTGTACTCTTGATATTTTTCGACATTTCGGTTAATATTCCTTTCGGTATACTGTCGGTTATATTATGCCCGCGCGAGGAGAAAATACCCTTTGGATATCGCCTGCGAGCGAATTTTTTTACGTATCGCATACAAACTGAAAATCTGCCTTTTTGAGTTCAGCTCTTCGCTTACAGCTTTTTCGCCTCCGAGTATCTTTGAAAAGCCGAGTGCAGCCGTCGCGAGCGGTTCAGCCGTGACCTTTACCTCCTCACCGAGCGACGCTCCGAGCAGCTCGGGCATTCCGAACAGGCAGCTGCCGCCTCCGGTCAGGATTATTCCGCGCTTGGCTATGCTGCCGCGCTCGGTGGGAGTCAGCGATAGATAAAAGCTGCGTATTCCTACGGCTATCTTCTTGACCGGCTCGCTGATAGCGCCGAATATCTCGCGCCCGGTGACGGTGCAGCTGTTAGGCAGCCCGTCTCCGACATTCACACCGAAGGCGGTGCAATCCGGCTCGGAATCGCGCTTCCATACGCCGCCTATCGCAGTCTTTATGCGTTCCGCCTCGGCAAAGTTCACGCGCAGTCCCTTTGAGATTGCAAGATACGCAGCGATGCTTGCATCGAGCGCGTCGCCGCCCGTGCCGATTATTGAGGAATGTGTTATTCTGCCGAGCGAGAAGGTCGCTGCCTGCGTTTCACCGCCGCCGAGATCGACTATCATGCTGACGCCTCTGTCGTCATCGGATATGCCCGCGCCCGCAGCGGCACATGCAATCTTGGAGACAAGCATCACATCGCGCACACCGTGTCGGCGAAGCTCCTTATATATATCCTCCTCCGCCTCTGCCGGAACCGATCCGGGCAGGCAGAGCAGTACGGTATGACCGAGCAATCCGCCGCCTCCTGCGGTCGCTATCATCTGCCGCATATAATATACGAAGCTCTCGCTGTGAATATCCACGCCGGAGCGGAACGGGTACTCAAGATGCGCCGCACCGGGTATCCGCCCGCAGAGCGAGACAACCTCATTGCCAGCCGCAAGGAGCTTTCCGCTGTCCTCCTCGACCGCCACGGCGCTGACCTGACTTACTATTTCCTCGCCCTCGATATATATCAGTGTATTTGATGTTCCGAGGTCTATTCCGATTTTTTACCCATATTACGGTTTCCTTTCGGTACTTACATTGCCTTTCGGAGCATTACTGCCATAAGAATATGCCGACCGATATTGCGGCAGACATTAAAATAAAATCAAGATAAGATTAAGAAGATAAGATCAAATAAGATCGTGCGCTGCATCGGCGATGCACATAGGGAATACATGCGCGCAGCCCGCCGCAAACAGCACGCGCGTACATTCGTATATCGACGCACCTGTCGTGCATACATCGTCGATAAGCAATATATCCGCACCGCGTATGCGCTCGGAATATCTCGTGCGCACGATATATTTTCCGCATACCGCACGTATGCGCGCCTCGGCGCCGAGACCCTTCTGTATGCTCTGCGAGGTATTTTCAAGGCACGGCATAACCGGCATTCCGGTCATGCGTGAGCCGCACCGCCACGGTCTCCATCTGATCAAAGCCGTACCGCCGCCGTCCGCTGCGGCTGCGCGGTACATAGGCTATCACGGTACCCTCTCCGAGCGGCAGCATATGCATTATGCTCCGCAGGCGCTGTGCCGAAAAATACGCGCTGCGAGACGTGCGTACATTCTTCATGCTGAGGATAAGTGCGCGCGACGGGCAATCCGGTGCGGTAGAAAACGACATTGCCGTCAACACAGCGACGCGGCGGTCGCCTATCTCTATACGTCGAAAATGCGGAACCGATGCCCTTTGCAACCGCTCATAGCAGCTCTCGCAAAAGCAGTCCTGATCAACGTCCGGCGGGATAAGCGTTCCGCAGCAGACGCAGGACGGCGGGAACAGATAATCGAGCAGCACATCCGCACGGCTCTTCTTCTCGCGCACAGATACATTCCGAGCTGCGTTGCCGCCGCAGTCGATCTGCCGCTTATCTGTATTTAGCATGCTCATCAGCACCGCCTCCCGCAATTATATAATATCAGAAGCCGCCCACGCACCTGCGAAATCGCGCAACGGTATGCGCCGGGTCTGAATGAAAATGTCAAGTGACCCGATCACGCCGCTCGGCTCGGTGCAAGAGCCGTCAAGATCCTGTCGAACGGCACGGCGCTATCCGGTTCAATTACACCGTTCGGCGCAGTATGATCAGCCCTTATCCGCCTCGCGTATCGCCTCGCACAGTCCGGTATAGCGGTGACAGAGACGATTGTTCTGCACCATCTGCACCACCTCGGCACGCTGACCGACTATAATGACCATTTCTCGCGCACGCGTTACCGCCGTATACAGCAGATTCCGCGTCATAAGGCGCGGCGAGTTCTGATACAGTGGTATTATCACGACCGGATACTCGCTGCCCTGACTTTTATGCACCGTTATCGCATATGCATGCTCTATCTCCTCGAGGTCGGAGAACGGATAGACGGTTATCCTGCCGTCAAAGTTGATAACGATGCTCTCCTCGCTCGTTCTTATCTGCTCGATGATGCCGATATCGCCGTTAAAAACGCCTTGTCCCTTATGTACCTCACCGGTAATCTCGGTCTTTTCCCACTCGATATCATAGTTGTTCTTTATCTGCATGACCTTGTCGCCCTCGCGAAAGACAACGTCGCGGAATTTTCGTTCTCTCTTCGACTGCATCGGCGGATTTAGTCCGCGCTGAAGCTGCGCATTCAGACTCGCAGTGCCCCGTTCCCCTTTCGGGACGGTGCAATGACCTGTATCTTCGACCGCATCTCCTCGCCGTAGGGCGCGGCATCGTCGCGTGGTACAGAGCGCACAGACGGTAGACGCTATCTCCTCTGCGGTATCGCGCTGTATAAAGAAGAAGTCGTTGTCCTTAACGTCAAGATCGGGATAGTCGCCCTGATTAATACAGTGCGCATTCGTAATGATAAGACTCGCGCTCGCCTGACGGAATATCTCGCGCAGGCGCACGGTATTGAAGCAGTCAGAGCGGATGATATCGCCGAGCACGTTGCCCGCACCGACCGACGGAAGCTGATCCGAGTCGCCTATAAGCAGCAGGCGCGTTCCGGGCTTCAGCGCACGGCAGAGCGCCTCGGTGAGCAGGATATCGAGCATCGACGCCTCGTCGACTATCACGACATCAGCCTCTATCGGATCCTTTTTCGTTCTTGTTGTAGACCGCTTCTCTGCCCTCGTTATACGCCATCTCGAGCATACGGTGGACGGTCGACGACTCGCGCCCGGTAGATTCTGACATTCGCTTCGCGGCTCTGCCTGTCGGCGCGGCAAGCACCGTTTTCATACCCATATCCTCAAAAAGCGACAGCACGGCACGAATAACGGTGGTTTTTACCGGTACCGGGTCCGCCCGTCAGCACCATAACTCCGCTCGTCAGGACGAGCGATATAGCCTTTTTCTGTGCGCGGGCATACTCGATGCCGTTCTCGGACTCTGCGGTGAGAATAAAGCGCTCGACATCCCCCGCGGGGACTCTCGGGCAGACGCGGTCAAGCAGATCGAGCTTTTCCGCAACATACTGCTCAGCATCGTAATATGAGCGCAGATACACACAGTCGCGCCTGTCTCGGCGGATCGTCTTGACCTCGCCGGAGGAGCCGAGCGCCTCAAGAGCTGCACCGACCGCGTCTTCATCCACACCCAGCAGACGAGCGGCGGCGGGGATAATGCGGTCCGACGGTATATATACATGACCGTTCGACGCTGCATTGTATGAGAGCAGATATTTGATGCCCGCCATGACACGCTCACGGCAGTCGGGTGCAAGTCCGAACGACTGTGCCATTCGGTCGACTCGCTCAAAGCCGAGTCCGTAGCCCTCATCGCACAGAAGATACGGATTGTTACGGATAGTATCTACCGAGTTATTTCCCCACTTTTTGTATATCCGCATCGCGGTCGCCGGCGGCACAAAATCGCGGCAGAACATCATCACATTCCGCACACCGAACTGCTCGTCGAAGCTCTCACCTATGATGCGCGCCTTCTCGGCTGAGATGCCCTGTATTTCGGCAAGCCACTCGGGGTGATTCGTCATTACCTCAAAGGTATCTGCGCCGAATTTATCGACTATCTTCTTAGCCGAGGCGGGACCGACGCCCTTTACGGTGCGCGACGAGAGATATCGAAGTATCGCTGCCTCGCCGGCAGGAAGCTCCCTTTTCATAGCTCGAAACGGCAAACTGCCTGCCGAAATTCGGATGCACCGTCCATGAGCCGAGTGCGGTAATCGTTTCACCGACAGCTATATACGGCATAGTCCCCACCAGTGTGACAAGCACCTGCTGCCCCTCGTCGCCGTCGGTCGATATCTCACATATCGTAAAGCCGTTATCCTCGTTAGAAAAAACGACATGCTCGACAAAGCCGGTTATGCTCACCTGCCCCGGCTGCGTATTATTTTCGGTCATAGTGTTTGCGGCTGCCGCATCCGACGAAGCCGCGCCGCTGCGCAAAATAAAATCGGCAGTCGAGGCAAAGTCTGAATTTTTATTGTTCATTACTCACCTATATATCCGACAGGAAAACGGATCTGATGTGTTACAAGCCCTGCGTCCCCGAGAGGACACAAAGCAGAATGCCAGACAAGTCGGGCGAAAAAAACTAAACAAAGCAGTGCAAAGCAAAAAAGTTATGCAATGCACTGCTTTGCGTATAAAGCAATTATATTGAGCGGGATGATCAGCCTATCTGAGCGGCGAGATCGAGGTTCTCCCACGGTGCGCGAACATCCTCGCGTCCCATATGGCCGTATGCGGCAAGCTGCTTGTATATCGGTCTGCGGAGATCGAAACGCTCGATAATAGCCGCGGGACGCAGGTCAACGCGGCGCATAACGCGGTCGTACAGCTCCTCGTCCGAAACATGCGCGGTACCGAATGTATCAAAGAGAACCGATACGGGCTTAGCAACGCCGATAGCATATGCGATCTCGACCTCGCACTTGTCGGCAAGTCCGGCAGCAACAACATTCTTAGCAAGATATCTTGCGGCGTATGCGGCAGTGCGGTCGACCTTAGTCGGATCCTTGCCGGAGAATGCTCCGCCGCCATGACGCGAATATCCGCCGTAGGTATCGACTATGATCTTTCAACTTCCGGTAAGGCCGGAATCGCCCATAGGACCGCCTACAACAAATCTGCCGGTCGGATTGACATATATAATGGTATCGTCATCTAAGAAACCCGCCGGAATTGTCGGTACAATAACATGCTTGATAAGGTCCTCGCGTATCTGATCGACCGAAACATCCTCGGCATGCTGCGTAGAGACAACAACGGTATGCACACGGACGGGGCGGTTGCCCTCATACTCGATAGTTACCTGAGTCTTTCCGTCGGGGCGAAGATAGCCGAGCGTTCCGTCCTTACGAACGGCTGTGAGGCGCTTCGCAAGCGAATGCGCGAGCTGAATAGGCATCGGCATAAGCTCCGGTGTCTCGTCGCACGCGAAGCCGAACATCATACCCTGGTCGCCCGCACCGGTATCATAGCAGTCCTTATCTGTCCCTCGCTTAGCCTCAAAAGAACGGTTAACACCGAGCGCGATATCGGGCGACTGCTCGTGAATGGTGTTGAGAACGGCACAGGTATTGCAGTCAAAACCGTATGCGGCATTATCGTAGCCTATCTCGCGAACGGTCTCGCGTACTACGGTCTGAAAATCAACAAAAAGCCTCGGAGGTTATCTCACCCATGATGGAGATTATTCCGGTCGTTGTGGTCGTCTCGCAGGCAACGCGGGACATCTTATCCTGACGGAGAAACTCGTCAAGAATGGCATCGGATATCTTATCGCATATCTTATCGGGATGGCCCTCGGTCACCGACTCGGATGTAAAGCTTTCTCATTATATTGTATTTCCTTTCGGGATTATTTTATAAAATTACTATAATCAAACGGCGACCTGTAAGCAGTGCCGATATAATTCTGCATATACATGGATTATATCACAGCGGCATTGGGTTGCAAAGGTCATATTATTGACAATTTGTAAACATTTCGACGAAATTTTCAGATAACCCGCATCGCAGACATAATAGTTTTGTCATAAGAATAAACCTTACGAGCGTGACGCAAGGCACTTAGCGTTTGCGCGAGTACGCAGCGTGCACGCTTAAATCAAAGTTCAATTCAAATAAGAAAACGCAGAAAATCTATAGCGCCGTAGCAAATAAGCGTTACGACAGCACCCGCAGCAAAAACGCCGCCCGCAATGGAGAGCATAGCTTTACTGCGCTTCATATCAAGCAGCGCGGCAACAAGTGCGCCCGTCCATGCGCCCGTACCGGGCAGCGGAATGGCAACAAATATAAAAAGTCCCCATGTCGCGTATTTTGTTATCTTAGGCTTGTTCTTTTCCGCTTTCTCATAGATAAAGCCTGAAACTTTATTGAAAAAAGCCACATTGGAGCGACGCATCCAATCGAGCACGAATTTTACGAAGATCAGTATAACTGGTATAGGAAGTATATTGCCTATACAACAGATAAGATAGTTTAGAATCATGGGCATGCCGAGAGCATAGCCCGCAGGTATTGCGCCGCGAAGCTCGATCAGCGGCACCATAGATATACCGAAAATAGTCAAAATATTGAAGCATTTCGTTTTTCCTTTTTACGGTCGAAATAGATATGCAGCACCACCCGCGCGGACACACGGCACGGAAAGCGAACGATTAACAGGTAAGGTAGATGTTCGATCCGCAGGTTCACCGATACCCGCAAAGCCCCTTCGGCAATAAACTTGCGAAGGGGCTTTACAGTATCAGTTATAAGCGGCGGTAAAGCCGATCAAACCAAATAATATCGCTCGGATAAATTACTCAACGATCTCGGTTACGACACCGGAACCGACAGTTCTGCCGCCCTCGCGAATAGCGAAGCGGAGACCCTTCTCCATAGCGATAGGAGTGATGAGGTTAACATCCATAACGACGTTATCGCCGGGACGGCACATATCGACGTCAGCGGGAAGCTCGATGATACCGGTAACGTCGGTAGTTCTGAAATAGAACTGAGGACGGTAGCCGGAGAAGAACGGCTTAGAACGGCCGCCTTCCTTCTCGGTCAGGACGTAAACCTGACCCTTGAACTTGGTGTGAGGATGAACGGAGCCGGGTGCGCAAACGACCTGTCCGCGCTCGATCTCCTTCTTGTCGATACCGCGGAGAAGAATACCGATGTTATCGCCAGCCTCAGCCTGGGGCAGAAGCTTGTGGAACATCTCAACGCCGGTAACGACCGACTTCTTCTTCTCGTCGGAAAGACCTACGATCTCAACCTCATCGTTGACCTTGACGGTTCCGCGCTCTACACGACCGGTAGCAACAGTACCACGACCGGAAATGGAGAAGACGTCCTCGACAGGCATAAGGAAGGGCAGATCGGACTTACGCTCAGGAGTAGGAATGTAATCGTCAACAGCGTTCATGAGCTCAACGATAGGAGCGTACTCGGGTGCGTTGATATCCTTGCTGTCGGAGAGCAGAGCCTCACGAGCAGAACCGCGGATGATCGGCACGTCGTCGCCCGGGAAGCCGTAAGAGCTGAGCAGCTCACGGATATCCATCTCAACGAGGTCGAGCAGCTCGGGGTCGTCAACGAGGTCGGTCTTGTTCATGAATACAACGATTGCAGGAACTTCAACCTGACGAGCAAGAAGTACGTGCTCACGGGTCTGCTGAAGAGGACCGTCGGTACCTGCAACAACGAGGATAGCACCGTCCATCTGAGCTGCACCGGTGATCATGTTCTTGATATAGTCAGCATGGCCGGGGCAGTCAACGTGAGCGTAGTGACGCTTAGCGGTCTCGTACTCAACGTGACGGGTGTTGATGGTGATTCTCTCTCTCTCCTCGGGTGCGTTATCGATCTGGTCGTAAGCGAGGAACTCGATCTTATCGTTGCTGAGTGCGAGGACCTTGGTGATAGCTGCGGTAAGAGTGGTCTTACCGTGGTCAACGTGGCCGATAGTACCAATGTTGACATGGGGTTTAGTACGTGCAAAGGTTTCCTTTGCCATGACAATAGCCTCCTAAATATTTATTATTGGTTATTATTGGATCGCTTGGACACAAGCGTTTCCTGGAATGGATTTCGGCACTTCCGCAAAGTGGCTCGGCTCCATGGAGTACTGCGCGCGTCCCTGCGAGCGGGAGCGGAGCTCGGTGGAATAACCGAACATGTTTGCGAGCGGAACAAATGCTGTGATCTGCTCTGCGCCGGACTGCTCCTCCATGCCCTGGATCTGACCACGGCGGGAGTTAAGGTCACCGATAATATCGCCCATGTACTCGGAGGGCGTGATAACTACGACCTTCATGATAGGCTCGGTGAGTACGGGGTCTGCCTTGCGCATAGCCTCCTTGAACGCCATAGAACCGGCGATCTTGAATGCCATCTCAGAGGAGTCGACCTCGTGATAAGAACCGTCGTTAAGAGTAACCTTAACGTCAACGACGTTGTAGCCTGCTACTACGCCGCACTGCATTGCACTCTGAATACCTGCATCGACCGCGGGGATGTACTCCTTCGGGATAGCACCGCCGACGACCTTGTTGATAAACTCGTATCCCTTGCCGGGCTCGTTGGGCTCAATGGTAATCTTACAATGACCGTACTGACCCTTACCGCCGGACTGACGGACATACTTGGTATCCTGATCGACCTTACGACGAATGGTCTCCTTATAAGCGACCTGCGGCTGACCGATGTTTGCCTCGACCTTGAACTCGCGGAGGAGTCGGTCGACGATGATCTCGAGGTGGAGCTCACCCATTCCGGCAATGATGGTTTGTCCTGTCTCTTCGTCTGTGTAGGTACGGAAGGTCGGGTCCTCCCTCTGCGAGCTTTTGCGAGGGCGATACCCATCTTCTCCTGACCTGCCTTGGTCTTAGGCTCGATAGCAACGCGGATAACGGGCCCGGGAACTCCATAGACTCGAGGATGATAGGATGCTTCTCGTCGCAGAGGGTATCACCTGTGGTGGTGCCCTTAAGACCGACGGCAGCACAGATATCGCCCGAATAAGCGATCTCAATATCCTTACGGTTGTTGGAGTGCATCTGCAGCAGTCTGCCCAGACGCTCCCCTTAGAGTCCTTGTTTGCATTATAAACGGCAGTACCTGCCTCGACCGTTCCCGAATATACACGTATGAAGCAAAGCTTACCTACGTACGGGTCGGTCATGATCTTAAATGCGAGAGCTGCAAACGGCTCGTCGTCACTCGAGGGACGCTCTTCCTCCTGCTCGGTCTCGGGATTGATACCCTTGATGTGCGGAACGTCGAGCGGGGACGGCATGTAGTCGACGATAGCGTCGAGCAGCTTCTGCACGCCCTTGTTCTTATAGGATGTACCGCAGACAACGGGAACGATCTTGTTCTCAATACAGCCCTTACGGATAGCCTTACGGATCATATCCGTAGAGATCTCCTCGTCTGCGCAGTAGAGCTCAAAAGAGCTCCTCATCGCACTCGGCGATGGCTTCAATCATCTGCTTGCGGTACTGCTCTGCTTTTTCCTACATGTCGTCCGGGATCTCTTCGACACGCATGTCCTTACCCAGATCGTCATAATAAACGTCGGCATTCATCTCGACAAGGTCTACGATGCCGCGGAAAGTATCCTCAGCTCCGATAGGAAGCTGAATCGGCACGGGTTTGTCTTAAGACGCTCACGCATCATGTCAACGACACGATAGAAATTTGCACCGCTTATGTCCATCTTGTTGACATAAGCCATACGCGGCACTCCGTACTTATCTGCCTGTCTCCAGACAGTCTCGGACTGCGGTTCAACGCCGCCCTTGGCACATAAAACGAGTTACGGAGCCGTCGAGTACTCGAAGCGAGCGCTCGACCTCGACGGTAAAGTCAACGTGACCGGGGTATCAATGATGTTGATACGGTTGTTCTTCCAGAAGCAGGTGGTAGCTGCGGAGGTGATTGTGATACCTCTCTCCTGCTCCTGCTCCATCCAGTCCATCGTTGCGGCGCCGTCATGAGTCTCTCCGAGCTTGTGCGTACGGCCTGTGTAGAACAGGATACGCTCGGTCGTAGTGGTCTTTCCGGCGTCGATATGTGCCATAATGCCGATATTTCTTGTATGTTCAAGTGAGTATTCTCTTGGCATTAATGTGCTCCTTAATTTTAGTAAGTTATCGGTTTTCAGGCTCGGGAGTCCGCCCGCAGTCACGCCGCGCGCGCCCTACGCTGCATATCCCCTGTGCCTCAAAATCAATATCTGTAATGTGCAAAAGCCTTGTTGGCTTCAGCCATACGGTGTGTCTCGTCCTTCTTCTTGACTGCTCCGCCGGTGTTATTGAGAGCATCCATAATCTCTCCGGCAAGTTTCTCAGCCATGGTTCTCTCGCTGCGCTGTCTCGAGTAGAGAGTGATCCAACGCAGACCGAGTGTCTGACGACGCTCGGGGCGAACCTCCAGCGGCACCTGATAGGTGGAGCCGCCGACACGCTTAGCCTTGACCTCAAGGCTGGGCATGATGTTTCCGAGCGCTTCTACGAAAGCGTCGAGCGGGCTCTTACCGAGCTTTTCCTCAACGATAGAGAAGGCGTCGTAAACGATCTTCTGTGCTACGCCCTTCTTACCGTCGTACATGATGTTATTGATGAGCTTGGTTACAAGCTTGGAATTGTACAGCGGATCCGGCAGCACATCTCTTTTAGATATCTGACCTCTTCTTGGCACTGTTCTTCCCTCCTTCATAAGAAATATGATATCATAGGTACTCGAAATCATACCTTCCGATGTTCCGTTAATGCTGAGGCCGCAGTTTTACCTTAGGATATATAATGGAAAAGTATTTTCCAGCATTGTCATCCGGGATTATTGCGGCATTCGCACCCTGCGGTGCTTACCAACATAAACCGACAGCGAAATTACGACTTCGGTCTCTTGACGCCGTATTTAGAACGGCCCTGACGGCGATTTGCGACGCCCTGGGCGTCAAGCGTGCCGCGGATGATGTGGTAACGCACACCGGGCAGGTCACGTACTCTTCCGCCTCGGATGAGAACAACCGAGTGCTCCTGGAGATTGTGGCCGATACCGGGAATGTAGGTTGTTGCTTCCATTCCGTTGGTGAGTCTTACTCTCGCGATCTTACGAAGTGCGGAGTTAGGCTTCTTCGGGTTGACTGTCGTTACCTTTGTGCAGACGCCGCGCTTCTGAGGAGCACTGAGGTCTGTGCGCTTATTCGTCAGAGAGTTGAAACCCTTCTGAAGAGCAGGCGACTTAGACTTGTAGGTCTTCTCCTTGCGGCCCTGTTTTACAAGCTGGTTAAAGGTTGGCATACTTTTCCTCCCTTCTTTAAGTATTTGTCGCGTCGCGGCAGCGTCCCGAAAGACACCTCCCGCAGCGCCGATCTGCAGTCTCGCGCGTCGCGCACGCGCGTTTTCACCCTCGCGCAACCGAGCTTCAAGCCCGAATCACGAGGTAATGGCATCACATACGAGCGACACCGCACATCACAGAGATAATTATATCACTTTATCCCCTATAATTGTCAAGCAAAAAATATATTTATGCAAAAATTCAGCCATTTGCACAATAGTACGGCGATATCATGCAGTACTTTCCTCCCCGGCGTACACACCGTCCGCGCGCAAAAAGCAACGAAATGTCAATTCGGCTCAATATTATCAGCTCGCGATACTTCCCTCGATTCTAAGAATTCTCAAAAAAAGCAGACTGCCGCAGCGGCATAAGCCGACGCGGCAGTCTGCATATATTCTCAGAGCATTTCGGCAAAAGAGTATCGCATCAAGCCGAGCGTCGAAGGCGATTATTCGCCGACAGCCTCATCCTCCGCTTGCTCCTCCTCGAGCTCTGCCTCCTCGTGAGCCTCGATCGCTCCCTCGTCAGCCTCGACCTCGACCTTACGGTAGCATTCCATACCGGTACCGGCAGGAATGAGCTTGCCGATTATGACATTCTCCTTGAGTCCGAGCAGATGGTCGACCTTTCCGCGGATAGCCGCCTCGGTAAGGACCTTGGTGGTCTCCTGGAAGGATGCCGCACTGAGCCAAGACTCGGTAAGGATGGATGCCTTGGTGATACCGAGCAGAACGGGAGAGCTCGTTGCGAGCTTGAGCTCTGTCTCGCCCGCATCGATGCGAGCCTGAATGCGTTCGTTCTCCGAATCGAACTCGGTAACGTCAACCATGCTTGCGTCAAGCAGCTCGGTATCGCCGGAGTCGACGACACGAACCTTTCTCGTCATCTGACGCAATGACCTCGATATGGCGATCGTTAACGTCAACGTTCTGACGGCGGTATACCGACTGGACCTCACGGATGATGTAGTCATAGGCTGCATCGAGTCCGAGGATCTCGGTAATATCCTGCGGTGCGAGCTGACCCTCGGTGATTGCCTGACCGCGCTCAACGTGATCGCCCTCGGATACGAGCATCTTAAGACCGTAAGGAATAGGATGCTCCTTATCCTTCTCGTCTGCGGGGATGGGGTCGCCTTCGACAGGAACTATACGCGCTATCTTGCGGCGCTTCTCCTCGGGTATCGAGATAATACCGCTGCACTTGGCGATAACAGCCGCCTTCTTTCGGCGAGCGAGCCTCGAACAGCTCCTCGACGCGAGGAAGACCCTGCGTGATGTTAGAGCCTGCGACACCGCCGGTGTGGAACGTTCTCATCGTCAGCTGCGTACCGGGCTCGCCGATGGACTGAGCTGCGACGATACCGACCGACTCACCGATGCTGACCGGCTTGCCCGACGCCATGTCGGAGCCATAGCAGTGAGCGCAAACGCCGTGCTTGCTCTTACATTTAAGGATAGTTCTTATCTCGACCTTATCAATGCCTGCGTCGATGATCTTCTGTGCCTCGTCGTCGCCCATGAGAGTATTGGCGGGAACGAGCACCTCTCCGGTCTCGGGATTGATAACATCATGGCAGGTATAGCGTCCGACAAGGCGCTCTGCAAACGGCTCGATAATATTGCCGTTTTCGTCAATGATGGCGCTGACAACGATACCGGAATCGGTACCGCAGTCGGACTCGGTGATGATAACATCCTGCGAAACATCGACAAGACGACGGGTAAAGGTAACCGGAGTCGGCGGTCTTAAGAGCCGTATCCGACAACGACTTACGCGCGCCGCGCGCTGCGATGAAGTACTCGAGGATATTAAGACCCTCACGGAAGTTCGACTTGATCGGGATCTCCATCGTACGGCCGTTTGTTGCGAACATCAGTCCGCGCATTCCGGCGAGCTGACGCATCTGAGTGATGCTGCCTCGAGCTCCCGAATCACTCATCATTTTGATCGGGTTAAAGTCGTCAAAGCCATCCTGAAGAGCGGCAACGACATCCTTTGTCGCCTTATCCCAAAGGGCAACGACATTGTTGTAGCGCTCCTCCTCGGTAAGTTCACCCTCTGCAAAGCAGCGAGCGATCTCCTCGACATCTTCCTCAGCCTTTTTGACTATCTCGTACTTCTTCTTCGGGATGGTGATATCTGCGATGGATATCGACATTGCAGCCCTTGTGGAGTACTTATAGCCCATGCTCTTTATCTCATCAAGCACGCGTGCGGTCTCGGGGGAATACCGTGTATCTTAATGCAGCGGTCAACAAGCTGACCGAGCTGCTTCTTGCCGCAGCGGAAGGATATCTCAAGGTCGAGCTTCTTTGCGGGATCGCTGCGGTCAACATAACCGAGATCCTGCGGAAGCGAGCGGTTGAAGATCAGCCGTCCGAGCGTAGCGTCGATAATGCCGGTGACCTGCTCGCCGTCAATCTCGCGGGTAACGCGGAGCTTGATGGGGGCATGGAGTCCGAGCAGCTTATTTTCATATGCCATTACAGCCTCGTCGAAGTCACGGAATACGTGCCCCTCGCCGGGCTCGCCGGGCTTATCCATTGTAAGGTAGTAGCAGCCGAGGACCATATCCTGAGACGGTACCGTAACAGCCTTACCGTCTGCGGGCTTAAGCAGGTTGCGCGCGGAGAGCATGAGAAATCTCGCCTCTGCCTGCGCCTCGGAGGACAGCGGTACGTGTACCGGCATCTGGTCGCCGTCGAAGTCGGCGTTGAACGCAGGACATACGAGCGGGTGGAGCTTGATAGCTCTTCCCTCCACGAGGATAGGCTCAAACGCCTGAATGGACAGACGGTGAAGCGTAGGTGCGCGGTTGAGCAGTACGGGTGCTCCTTAATGACATTCTCGAGTGCGTCCCATACCTCGGGCGCGACCTTCTACCTTCTTCTTTGCGTCCTTGATGTTCGATGCCTTCTGGGTCTCGACAAGGCGCTTCATAACGAAAGGCTTGAAGAGCTCAAGCGCCATCTCTTTAGGAAGTCCGCACTGATAAATCTTGAGCTCGGGTCCAACGACGATAACCGAACGTCCCGAATAGTCGACACGCTTACCGAGGAGGTTCTGACGGAAGCGTCCCTGCTTACCGCGAAGCATCTCGGAGAGCGACTTGAGCGGACGGTTGCTCGGTCCCGTTACGGGCTTGCCGCGTCTGCCGTTATCTATCAGGGCGTCGACAGCCTCCTGAAGCATTCTTTTCTCGTTGCGGATAATGATATCGGGCGCTCCCATCTGGAGCAGATTCTTCAGACGGTTGTTTCTGCCGATAACGCGGCGGTAAAGATCGTTCAGGTCGGATGCCGCAAAGCGTCCGCCGTCGAGCTGTACCATAGGACGGATATCCGGAGGAATTACCGGGATAACGTCCAGTATCATCCACTCGGGACGGTTGCCGGACTTACGGAATGCCTCGACTACCTCAAGGCGCTTGCTGATGCGCAGCTTCTTCTGTCCCGATGCGCTCGCGAGCTGTGCGCGAAGGTCGGCAGAGAGCTCGTCGAGATTAAGTATAGGCTCGGAGAGCAGCTCCTTGATAGCCTCTGCGCCCATGCCGACGCGGAAAGCGTCCTCGTACTTTTCGTAGTAGGATTTATACTCGCTCTCGGTCAGCAGCTGATTGCGGACAAGAGGGGTATCACCGGGATCTATTACTATATAGGATGCGAAGTAAAGCACCTTTTCGAGTGCGCGAAGCGGTATATCGAGCAGCAGACTCATACGCGAGGGGACCGCTCTGAAATACCAGATGTGCGAGACGGGGGCTGCGAGCTGAATGTGACCCATGCGCTCACGACGGACCTTCTTGCTTGTCACCTCAACGCCGCACTTTTCGCAGACATGAAACTCTTTGTTGCGAACGCGCTTATACTTTCCGCAGGAGCACTCTCCGTCCTTGGTCGGACCGAAGATACGCTCGCAGAAAAGACCGTCGCGCTCGGGCTTGAGAGTTCTGTAATTGATGGTCTCGGGCTTTGTTACCTCTCCGTGAGACCAGTTAAGTATCATCTCAGGAGAAGCAAGACCGATCTGTATAGAATCAAACGTGTTGTGTTCCGTTGACATTCACTGTCCTCCCATTACTCTTCATCACTTGTGAAATCGGAGTACAGCTCATCGCCCATGCCGACGCTGAAGCCGTCATCCTCTGTTTCGGACTCTTCTGCGAAGTCGTCATCATCGTCCGAATCATAAGCATCGCGGTCGTCGCCGATATCGTTAACGACGGATGCGTTCATATATTCATCTCTTTCTTCGTCGCGGTAGGTATTGCCTACGTATACGGGCTGCTCCGGCTCATCCTCTCCGATGGTGGACAGCTCGATCTCCTCGCCGTTCTTATCGAGGACGCGGACATCAAGCGCCAGCGCCTGAAGCTCCTTGACAAGTACCTTAAACGACTCGGGAACGCCGGGTGTAGGAATGTTCTGACCCTTGACGATAGCCTCAAACGCCTTTACACGTCCGTTTACATCATCGCTCTTGAAGGTCAGTATCTCTTGAAGCGTGTAGGCAGCGCCGTACGCCTCGAGTGCCCAAACCTCCATCTCTCCGAAGCGCTGACCGCCGAACTGTGCCTTACCGCCGAGAGGCTGCTGCGTCACGAGCGAGTAAGGACCGGTGCTGCGTGCGTGGATCTTATCGTCAACGAGATGGTGGAGCTTGAGGTAGTACATTATACCTACGGTTACGGGGTTGTCGAAAGGCTCGCCCGTTCTTCCGTCATAGAGAGTTGCCTTACCGTCGGGGCTGAGTCCCGCCTGCTTGAGCAGCTCGGTGATATCCTCCATGTGCGCGCCGTCGAATACGGGGGTCATGACCTTCCATCCGAGCTTGCGCGCCGCAATTCCGAGGTGGACCTCAAGCACCTGACCGATGTTCATTCGCGAAGGAACTCCCAGAGGGTTAAGCACGATATCAAGAGGCGTACCGTCTGCAAGGAACGGCATATCCTCGGGCGGAAGAATTCTCGAAACGACACCCTTGTTACCGTGGCGTCCCGCCATCTTATCGCCGACCGAAATTTTTCTCTTCTGAGCGACATAAACACGGACGACCTTGTTAACGCCGGGCATCAGCTCGTCGCCCGCCTCCTTAGTGAATACGCGGACATCGACAATGATACCGCTCTCACCGTGCGGCAGACGCAGCGAGGTATCGCGGACCTCACGCGCCTTCACCGAAGATCGCGCGGAGCAGGCGCTCCTCTGCAGTCAGCTCGGTCTCGCCCCCTTAGGCGTTACCTTACCGACAAGTATATCGCCGGCTCTTACCTCTGTACCGATACGAATAACGCCGTCGGGGAGTAAGATCCTTTAGCGCGTCGTCGCCGACATTCGGTATCTCGCGGGTAATCTCTTCCGGTCCGAGCTTGGTATCGCGAGCCTCATGCTCGTACTTTTCTATATGAATAGATGTATAAACATCGTCACGGACAAGGCGCTCGTTGAGCAGGACCGCGTCCTCGTAGTTGTAGCCCTCCCATGTCATAAAGCCGATGAGAGCATTCTTATCGAGCGAGATCTCGCCGCCGGAGGTCGCGGGACCGTCCGCAATGAGATCGCCGGCATTAACAAGTTCGCCGACATCTACTATCGGGCGCTGATTTACACAGGTGCCCTGGTTGGAGCGCTTTGAACTTGATAAGGTGGTAAACATCCTTGGTTCCGTCCTCTGCGCGAATAGTGATATCATCAGCGGTAACGCGCTCGACGGTACCGTTGGCGCTTAGCGCAGACAACAACGCCGGAGTCGACGGCAGCCTTATACTCCATACCGGTGCCGACAATGGGGCTGTCCGTGACCATAAGCGGGACAGCCTGCTTCTGCATGTTGGAGCCCATGAGCGCACGTGAGTTATCGTCGTTTTCAAGGAACGGGATGCACGCCGTAGCGACCGGAACGACCATCTTAGGCGATACGTCCATATAGTCGACCCTGCTCGCGTCGATCTCGATGATCTCGGCGCGATGGCGGGCTGTGACTTTCTTATTGATGAAGTGTCCCTCCTCGTCGAGCGGCTCGTTAGCCTGAGCGACGATATAGTTATCCTCGGTGTCGGCGGTCATATACTCGACCTCGCGGGTAACTATGCCCTTTTCCTTATCCACGCGGCGGTATGGCGCCTCGATGAAGCCGTAGTCATTGATGCTCGCGTAGGTAGAAAGATAGGAGATAAGTCCGATATTAGGTCCCTCGGGGGGTCTCGATCGGGCACATACGTCCGTAGTGGGTATAGTGAACATCGCGCACCTCAAACGAGGCACGGTCACGAGAGATACCGCCGGGTCCGAGCGCGGAGAGACGACGCTTGTGCGTCAGCTCTGCAAGCGGGTTGTTCTGATCCATGAACTGCGAGAGCGGCGAAGAGCCGAAGAACTCGCGGATGGCGGTAACTACCGGTCGGATATTGATGAGCGCCTCGGGTGTGATGGACTCGCTGTCGTGAACGGTCATACGCTCCTTGACGATCTTATCCATACGTGCGAAGCCGATGCGGAGCTGATTCTGAAGCAGTTCGCCTACGCAGCGCAGACGACGGTTGCCGAGATGGTCGATATCGTCCTTTTCACCGACTCCGTGGAACAGACCGATCATGTAGCTGACCGATGCGAGAATATCATCGCGGGTGATGTTCTTAGGAGCAAGCTCGGAGAGGCGCTTCTTAGCCTCAGCCTTTACATCGCCCTCCTCGGTACCCACCGCAGCAATGATCTCGGAGAGAACACTGTAGCGGACCTTGTGGCGCAGTCCGATATCCTCAAGACTGTAACCGAGTATAGCCTCGGGGTATACCATACCGTTGGAGAGCAGCTTGAGCTCTGCGCCGTCTATCTGAATATACGCCTCGTTGACCGCGCCCGCGCGGAACTCTGCGAGCATCTCATCGTCGATGATGTCTCCCTCATTACCGATAAGCTCACCGGTGATAAGGTTTACGGCAGGACGGGCAAGCAGCTGTCCGCGCAGACGGGACTCGAGATCCATCTTGCCGTCGTACTTATAGCGTCCGACAGCAGCGAGGTCATAGCGCTTAGGGTCGAAGAAGAGATTGTTGATAAGTACCTGAGCACTCTCCACAAGCGGCGGATCGCCGGGACGCAGACGCTTATAGATCTCCTTGAGAGATTCGTCTACCGCGCTTGTATTATACTTGAGCGCCTCGCTCTGCATCTCGTCCTTTGCGAGCGTCTCACGCAGGCAGTGGTCGTCGCCGAGAAGCTTTCGATGATCTCCTCATCTGTCTCAAAGCCGAGCGCACGGATAAAAATGGTCAGGGGCATCTTGCGGTTCTTATCTATGCGGACATACATGATATCGTTCATGTCGGTCTCGTACTCGATCCATGCGCCGCGATACGGGATGACCTGAGCGGAATAAATAAGCTTGCCGCTCTTGTCGAAATCATGGTCATAGTACATTCCGGGCGAGCGGACGATCTGTGAAGCGACGACGCGCTCCGCGCCGTTGATAATAAATGTACCGTTCTCGGTCATCAGCGGGAAATCGCCCATGAATATCTGCTTAACGATAGGCGTTCCGGTCGCCTTGTTGAAAAGACGGACGGTAACGCGGAGAGGTGCGGCGTAGTTAACGTCTCTCTCCTTGCACTCCTCTACCGAGTACTTAGGCTCGGGGTCTATTGTGTAGTCGATGAACTCGATCTCGAGATTTCCCGAATAATCGGTGATAGGGGAGACATCACGAAGAACTTCCATCAGTCCCTCACGGCGGAACCACTCGTAGGACTTCTTCTGAACATCAATGAGATTCGGCAGATCCAGAGTCTCATCGATCTTGGAAAAGCTCATACGTGTGTTCTTACCGAGCTTCTGGGGCTTTACCATTTAAACAACCACTCCATTCACATAAAAGTCTTGGGGGAAAAACGGAGCTCCCGCATACCGTCCGAGGCATTCGCACAGTCCTCCGTGAGCACCGGGATACGGCGCCCGGAATAATGCGTCCGTGCCTTAACGGCAAAATACGGGAATAAAACCCGCCGAAAGCAGCTCGAAGTCACCCCTACGGCATGCTGGTTACAGCCGAATTATAAGCAGGCTTCGAGTGCCCGGCGGTATTTCATTCCCATATCCGTTATCTGCGGTGGCAGTAAAATTACCGTCCGTTATTAGCTTGTTTCATCGCCGTACAAAGTCGCAGAAAGCGCATTCCGGAGCGGTTTTCACCGCTATTCGGCTCTCGCGAAAAAGAAAAAAATCCCTTATGGCGAATCAAGAGTATGATACCACAACGCGCCCTGCTTGTCAAGGCTTTTTTCTGAAAAAAGGCTTATTTTCTTTAATTGTAAATTAAAGTTTTTATTTATTTTACATTTCGTTAATTTGTGTCGCGAACATACCGAATCAAGCCTGAGATCGGGTCGAATCACGACAAATAACAGCCCGATACCCGTGCAATTCCCTATTGCGGGAGCATAAAAGCCGTGTTCTCCGAGCCATCCGGCACATTTTTTCAAAAATATGAAAAAAGCTCTTGCAAAACCGTAGGCATAGTGATATAATATAGCGGTAAATGCAATCGGCGCACCGCTGTCCACACGTCCGCGGACATGCAGCGCCGCAATGTACGCTCACCCGTACAAATCTTTAAGGAGGTGAAAAACTTGCCGAACATTAAATCCGCTAAGAAGCGTGTGCTCGTAACCGCAGCCAAGACTCTTCAGAACAAGATGTTCAAATCGGATATGAAGACCACGATCAAAAAGTATGAGGCAGCGATCGCAGCCGGCGATAAGGCAGCAGCAGCCGATACATATAAGGCAGCAGTCAAGATCATTGATAAGGCTGTGGCAAACGGCACTATTCACAAGAATAAAGCCGCAAGAAAGAAGAGCCAGTTCACTCTCGCTCTCAACAAGCTGAACTGATAGGTTCAGACGATTTCGAAATCGGAAAAGCAGACTCGGTCACTCACCCCGGGGCTGCTTTTTCTTTTTATATTTTCATTCATCGCGCAGACTCGTGTCTCAGAGCCGCCGCCCGATGAGCAATGCCGCCTGCCGCCGAACATTTTCACTTATCACCGGGGATCACATATCCCATAGGTTATCACCTATTTCATCGGTAATCAAAGCCGACTGCCTAAAAACTGTTTTTTAACAGCTCACTTTTTTGCTGCTCTGTTATAATAAATTATTATAATTATATTGTTGTTTTTTTATTGACATATTTGCTTTAACATGTTAGACTATGTATATAATGAACAAAGTCGGATGCTGCACTCCATCATCCGCATCAAAAACGCACTACAAAAAGGAGTAGTCCAAACATGAAAATAACATTTCCGTCAAATGCGATACGAAAGGTCTCCGCACTTGCGCTCGCGCTGCTTACAGCATCGGCATCGCTCACCGTCTTTGCGGAGGGAGAACTGCCGCTCGCACAGATATATGTCTCGACCGAGGGAGATGACAGCGCCGCCGGAACGGAGTCTGCGCCTCTCGCGACCCTCGAGGCGGCAAGAGATGCCGTACGCGCCCTCTCGCGCGAGCAGTACTCCGGCGCGCAGGTCATTATACGCGGCGGCGAGTATCGGCGCGACACCACCTTCAAGCTGACGGCTGAGGATGGCGGCAGCGACGGATTTTCGGTCAGCTATGTTGCATACGAGGACGAAACTCCCGTATTTACCGGAGCGGCGACACTCGACCCCGTGAAATTTACAGAGCCGGACGAGGCATTCCGTTCGCTGCTGCCGGAGGAGTCGAAGGATAAGGTACTTGCCTACGATCTCGCCGCAGACGGACTCGATTATGCCCGTTATGACCGCACCGGTATCCACAATGCCGTACTTCCCGACAACCGCATATATGTCGGCGATGTTCGCTGCACTCAGGCACGTTACCCGAATCTCAACCGTTCCAACAGCATCAGCAACTACGTCTACGCGACAAAGACAAGTAATAATGAGAGCGAGGGTTATTACAGCTTTTACGACGAGTCGGGCAGAGCCGCATCGTGGTCCGAAGAGTCGAGAAAGAATGCTCACATGAACGGCTTCTTCCCTATCGACTGGATACAGTCGAGCGCCGATATAGTCGGCATAGACGAGGAGACCGGCTATGTCGTCTATACGCCCACGAACGGCGACTACGGAAAGGTCATACAGAACTCCCGCTATGCGTTCTACAATGTTCCCGAGGAGCTTGATGCGCCTATGGAATACTACATTAACCGCGATACCGGAATGCTCTATATCTATCTGCCGGACGGCTGGCAGGAGAGCGGTGTGACCATCGGTCAGTCGCTCTGCACAAGAATGCTCGAATCGACTGCATCGAATATCACATTCTCCGGTCTTACTTTCCGCGGAACGATGCTCGACGCAATGAAGCTGACCGGCGACGATATTACCGTATCCGGCTGCCGCATCCTCTGCATCGGCAAAAACGCCATCGACGCAAAGGGCAACCGCATTCTCATCGACAGCTGCGAGGTCTATAACGTCGGAGGCAACGGCATCCGCATAGGAGTCGACAAGGAAGTAAGACGCGCTAATATATTCACAGACAGCCAGGTATCCAACTGCAAGATACATGCCTTTGAGGAGCTCGACCGCATCTATAACCCCGGTCTGTCGCTTCAGGGGCTCGGCTCGCGCGCACTGAACAACGAGATATACGATGCTCCGCACCTCGGTATGTCCTACGTCGGAACAAATATCCAGATAGCCTACAACATCTTTGAGAACCTCTGCTACGATTCGTCGGATGCCGGTGCGCTGTACATCTACGACGCGACCATTACCTCCGGCGGTACGAAGATACACGACAATATCGTCCGTAATATTATTAATGATGAAAACATATACTTCAACCCGCACGGCATTTACCTCGACGCGGGCAGCGGCGGAATGCAGGTGTATTCAAATATCCTGGAGAATGTTGACGGCTTCGGCATTCTCAGCGGCGGCCCCGACAATGAGCTGTGCGACAACCTCTTTATCAACTCCGTATATCAGTTCCACGGCGGAAATTATTACAAGGTTCAGAACGAGCACACCGGATGGAACGGTCTGCTCGAGGACGGCACCGGCAATATCGGAACCTATCCGAACGGCATGTTCTGGCAGTTCCTGCTCTCCGACAAGGAGAATCCCGGCTACGGCACCGAGCGTTGGGCTTACCTCAACCCGTGGGTAATGCTGCTGAAAACGACCAACTGCTATGACCTGAACGACAACTATGTCGCTTACGCATACGGCGACGCAAGGGTGAGAAACAATGTGTTCTCCTCCTCGAGCAAGTCGAACGATGTTTCCAATGCCGCCGCGCGTCTCATAGTCATACGCGACAACTTTGACCTCACGCTCTCGCAGATAAGTCTGGCAGACCTTTTGAAAACAGAGACTACCGTCTCACCGACGATACCATGATCTATCAGGTGATTCCCGGCTTCAGATACTGCAACGTCGAGCGTGTCGGTATCGGCAAATAAGATATAAGACAAATAAACAACAGATCATATCGCGAACATCATAACTGAATAAAACAGTTTTATATGTCGACACCTCGCCTATATATAGGCATTGGTAATCTAAGGCGGGGGGAGCCATGCTCCCTCGCCTTTTTGCTTTGACACTGAAATGATACGGCAAAAATTTTTAAAAAATTTTCGGCAAAAAATGTAGTAATTTCGCGATGTAAATCGTAATAAGTGTTGTAGACAAAAAATGACCTTATAGCGCAGAGAAATTTGCCTTTGCAGCTGTATTGTGCATAGTCTTTACGGCTGTCAGAAGTAAGTCGCACCAGACACTGCGCACGATATTTTTCTCGATCCGAAAATCGAAGGAGGATATTTTTATCAATCGGAGATATAATTTTGTTTCACTGCGATAGACGTCAGTACTTGCAGGCGAGGAAAGGGAGACTCTTTAATGCAGCGCATCACGCGCCGACGAATATCGCCTTAACCGGATATAATTTCAACCACGTCAAACGGGAACACTGTCCCGAAGGAGAATACTATGAAAATGTACTCAAAGGAAATTTTAACCGCCACCCTTGCGCTCGGTATGTGCATCGGCATGACCGCTTGCGGCGAGGATAAGCTTGCTGACGAAACGACGGCGGAGACGACCGCTGTCACAACAACAGCATCCGAGACCACCGCCGAAACAACCGTTGAAACAACCGTTGAAACCACTGCGCTCGAGACCGAAAATGAAAGCACTTTCCAATCAAATGAAACAACCGTAATTACGACCGACAGTAAAGATAGCTGTATACATAGTGTTTACTACACCTTTAACGAAAAGGATAAAACCATCGATGGGGTCCATACAAACTGGAAGGTTGAGGGACTGATTTTCGACGTAAAAACATTTTCTCACGATGGAATCAAGGTATTCTATGAAGGCAATGAAATAACCGAAGGTTATTTCAAGGAAGGGATGCGCGTTCAGATTTTTCACGGAGAAACGCTTTTCGCTGAATATACAGTCGCGTCCCTGCTTGAGCCCGAATAAAATATAACTACAAATAATACGACATCTACACTCAGCAACAGTAACAGCTTTGGTTTGCCTATTGATAACATTATACTGAAATCCGATAAAGATAACGGAAACATTAGCGTGTTTTTTAACGAAGTTTCATCGAATAGTCCTTCACCATCGGGGAATCGATATTGCAAATGGATGGTCAATCGACAATATCGAGAAAAAAACAATAAAAGCCATCGAAAGCGGCACAATGAGAAAAAAGATACGTAAGACAAGCACTGAGTTAAGAGGGAACTGTCGGAATGCATTTTCCGACAGCTCCCTTTAATTTCAGGGGGATAGTAAAAAAATGTTCGGACTTTTTTAACATCCCTTTCTCAGCGTTCGTTCTGCACTAACCTGCGATACACCTGCATATACCGTTCGGCGGAGCTATGCCACGAAAAATCCCTCAGCATTATACGCTGACCGAGAGCGGTAAAAGCTGCGCGGTCACGGCGGAATAACCGTTCCGCACGTGCCACCGCGCCGAGCAGCGCCTCGCCCGAAAATCCGTCAAAAGCAAAACCGTCGCCCTCTCCCGTCTCGGCATCATAGTCACGCACCGTCTCGCGCAGACCGCCGACCGAATGCACGATAGGCACTGTGCCGTAGCGTGAGGCTATCATCTGCGACAGCCCGCACTGCTCGCTGCGCGACGGCATGATGAACGCATCCGCGCCCGCATATATCAGGTGCGCAGAAAGCTCGGGGTCAAAGCGCAGCACCGACGCTATCTTTCCGGGAAACCGGCGCGAGGCATCCCGCAGGTCAAGCTCGTATTCTCCGTCGCCCGTGCCCTGTACCGCTATCTGGATATCGCGCTCTACAAGCTCGGGCAGTATGCTGAGCAGCAGCCCTATGCCCTTCTGCTCGGTCAGTCGCGAAACAAACCGCGAACAGCGGAACATCGAGTCGGTCGCCGAGTCCGAGCAGCCGCTGCAGCTCCGCCTTGCAGCACATCTTACCGCCCATATCCGCCGCAGAATATCGACACGGAAGAACGATGTCGGTAGATGGGTCGAACAGCTCTTCGTCGATACCGTTTGTTATTCCGAACAGCTTGCCCCGGTTCTCGCGCAGCAGACCGCCGAGTCCCGCACCGCCGCCCGGCGCAAGCATATCGTCGAGGCTTCCGCGGCTGACCGTAGTTACCGCATCGGCACATAGCACCGCGCCGCGAGTCAGATTTATCCCGCCGCCGTCAAGAAGCAGCTCCGATGCCTCCTCGAGCCCGAGAATATCACCGAGGGTGCCCTCCGAAAATCTGCCCTGATACTCGATATTGTGTATGGTATGTACGCCGCGAATATTTTCGTACCCGCACGGCTTCCGCGAAAGCGGCACTCGAGATAAACCTGAGCCGCAGCGCATTGCCAGTCTCCGGTATGCAGCACATCCGGAAAAAATCTCACCTGCTCCATCATCTCAAGCAGCGCAAGCGAGAAAAAAGGCAAAGCGCTCCGCATCGTCGTAATAGCCGTACAGCGCGCCCCTGCCGTAGTAATAATCGCAGCGAACGAGATATAGGATATAGCCGTCCATCTCTGCCTCGAGAATCTCGCAGTCCTGCCGCCGCCACGACAGCGAAACGGTGAATTGCGCCGCACTGTGAAGCCTGTCTCCGAGCCGCTCTCGAATACCGCGATAGCACGGCATAACGACCCGAATCTCCGCACCGAGCCTGCCGAGACACGGCGGCAGAGATGCGGAAACATCGCCGAGACCTCCGGTATACGCATACGGCGCAAGCTCGGATGTGGCATACAGTATCTTGATTCTATCCGTTCCCTCCGATACTGCGGGATCCTGCTTTTCTCCCGCCTCGCCGCCTGCCGCTGCTATTTTGTCAAGCTGTTTTTTCATCCCCGTCTGCCGCCTCCCTTCCCGGTGCGGTGCTTTGCTTCGCTGTCAGCCGTTCTTTCATACCCTATGGTCTTATCGTTCTTCCCGGACAATTTGCTCTGCTTTTCGGTTCTATCGCTCTTTCCCGCCATAGCGCTTTTTCCCGCAGGCATTACGCTTTTCTTAACCGGATCGCTCTTACCTGCGGATACCGCACTCTTTTTCGATATTTTTTCCCGATCCGATATACTGTCGTCTTTTTCAGCACGCTTTTTGCTCCGCGCAGCATTCCCCATGCGCTCCAGCCGCTCCTCCGACCGCATCTCCGTCCCGGCTTGCCCGCCGGCGTTTCTCGGCATATCTGCGTCTTGTCGCCTCCCCGCCGCGCAGATGGCGCTGCGCCTTGTTCCTGCCGAGAAGCTCTGCGACCTCCTCGGCAAGCGCGGGATTTTTATATTTCAGCGCGGTCGTAACATCCTTATGTACCGTGCTCTTACTCATTCCGAAATATCTTGCCGCCTCGCGCACCGTGGTACCGTGACTAACGAGATATTCACCGAATTCCTCGCACCTCGCCTTTTTCTCGCTATGCATACAATCACCGACCTCATTTTGTGTGAATAGTGTTTACGCTACATTCTATTTGCACCGGGCGGCGAATATTCCGTATGCGGAGCCAACGGAATATAAAAACACTTCTGTTGTTATTTAAAATTGTACACTGATATATATATAAACAAGAAAATGTACAGCGTCAAGGAGAGGTTGCGAAATACAAAATCCCGACGCTGAGGGAATGCAACAGCATTCGAGCATCGGGATTTATGTTATTATTCTGCGCATCAGGCGCCGCACTTAGCCGTCTGCCGCTAAAAAGGAACAAAAATCGGCTTTTGCGATTTTGTCCGCAACGGTATTACCGAGCAAGAATATCGAAATTACTTCTTTGCGCTATTACTCGGGCAAGAATGAAGGAATTACTTCTTTGCGCCGTGCTTTTATATCACAGCAATGCGCAATGCCGTCAGAAAGTATCGCCACAACGCCCTCGGTATGCGCAAGATCAAAGCCCGCAAGCTGAACCGAGCCGTGCTCGACAAGGTGCACGAAATGCCGCAGCTCATGCGTCATGGTCGGCAGCGGCTGAACCGCGTCGGACGGGGGTATGCCCGTCGGCATCGAGCTCTATCGAAGCGAGAGCGGCATCATCAAGGCGCTTGATATCAAAGCGCTCAAGGTCGAGACGGTCGCCGTCGTAGCGGCGCACGCCGCCGGAGCGCAGGCGGGCGTCACGTATCGCGGGCGCGAAACGGAATCGAGCGTTATAACGCCCTCCTCGCCGCATATCTCAGCGCCTCGGGCACCGTCGCATATCTTTGAATAGGTCAGGTCCGCCATCATTCCGTTATACATAAGCGAGGCTGAGCCGAGACCGTCGACTCCGGTCTCGAGGAACATAGCCTCCGCTCCGATACGGTGCGGAGTTCCGAACAGTCCCTCGGCGACTGCGGCACAGTAAACTCCGAGATCGGTCAGCGCTCCGCCGCCCAGCTCGGGGTTAAAGGCATTTTCTACCTTGCCCTGCTTCAGCGCGTCATAGCGCGACGAATACTGACGGTAAAGAGAGCGTCGCGCAGCGAACCGGAGCTATATTGCGTATCAGACGCTTTGCGACCGCAAACGCGGGAGTATACAGGGGCATCATAGCCTCCATGAGTATCTTTCCGTTTCGCTTTGCGGCTGCGGTCATATGTCCGAGCTCCTTAGCCGATACGGCGGCGGGCTTTCCACAAGCACATGCTTGCCGGACTCGAGCATGGCGACCGCCTGAGCGGCATGTACGGTATTAGGCGTTGCAATATATACCGCGTCGATATCCTCGGCGTGCGCAAGCGCATGAATGCCCCATATCTGTGCGCGGGATCAATACCGTACCGCTCTCCAAACTCGCGTGCGCCCTCCGCGCTGCGTGAGCAGATACCGCACAGTTCAAGCTCCGGCACATGCTTCATAGCCTCTATCATGCTGTCAACGACAAAATTTCTGCCGATTACCGCAAGTCTTATCATACAGCTGTCAACCTCCGAGCTTGGATGTGAATTTTTCTATGCGTTCGAGAGCGGTCTTGATGTGCTTGACCGAGTATGCATAAGAGATGCGGGCAAAGCCCTCTCCGCAGTCGCCGAACGCCGTTCCGGGGACGATAGCAACATGTGTCTCCTTAAGCAGCTGCGCGCAGAAATCCTCGCTCGACATACCGAATGCCGTAAGGTTAGGATAGACGTAGAACGCGCCCTCCGGCTCAAAGCACGGCATGCCGATGCTGCGCAGTCCGGACACGATGAGCTTTCTGCGGCGGTCGTATTCCGCTGCCATCTCTGCGATATCGCCGTCACCGTTCTTCATTGCCTCGAGTGCCGCGAACTGACTCGTGGTCGGCGCGCACATGATGGCATACTGATGTATCTTGAACATCTGATATGTTATTTCACTCGGTGCTGCGGTATAGCCGAGCCGCCAACCGGTCATGGCATATGCCTTGGAAAAGCCGCTGGCAACGATTGTGCGCTCGCGCATTCCGGGCAGCGACGCTATGGACACATGTTTCCTGCCGTATGTAAGCTCCGCATATATCTCGTCCGAGAGAACAAGTATATCGGTGCCGCGCAGCACCTGTGCGATAGCATCGAGCTCTTCAGCGGTCATGATAGCGCCGGTGGGGTTGTTAGGATATGGGAGCACGAGCATCTTTGTGCGCGGGGTAATAGCCGCACGGAGCTGCTCGGGAGTTATCTTGAAGCGGTCCTCTTCCTTTGTTTCGAGAAAAACCGGAGTGCCGCCCGCCAGGGTAACGATAGGTCCGTAGCAGACAAAGCTCGGCACGGAACGATGACCTCATCTCCGTCGTCGACACAGGCGCGGATAGCAAGATCGATAGCCTCGCTGCCGCCGACGGTGACGAGTATCTCGTCGTTTGCATCGTAGTGCAGATCGAAGCGGCGGGCGAGATAACGCGATATCTCATGGCGAAGCTCAGCGGTACCGCTGTTGGAGGTATAATAGGTCTTTCCCTGCTCGAGGCTGTCGATAGCAGCCTCACGTATATGCCAAGGAGTGACGAAATCCGGCTGACCTACGGTCAGCGAGACAACGTCCTCCATCTCGCCGAGAATATCGAAAAACTTTCGTATTCCCGACGGCTGAAGTGACTGTGCCTTTTCGAGAGCACATTTTCATAACTGTTCAAATTTGTAAACCCCTCTTTCGTCGTTATCGATTATAGTATAGTTAACTCCCTTGTCCTTGTACTTTTTCAGCACAAAATGCGTCGCGGTAGAAACGATGGAATCGAGCGGGTGCGAGCTTCTGCGCGACAAAGAATGCAACCTCCTTCATCGTTCTGCCCTCGATAAATACGGCAAGGTCGAATCCGCCCGACATCAGATAGACGCTCTGAACCTCGGGAAAATTACGGATCTTCTCCGCCATGCGGTCAAAGCCGCGCTCGCGCTGCGGAGATACCTTAAGCTCTATCAGGGCGGTAACATATTCACGGTCGGTCTTATCCCAGTCGATAAGCGTCTTATAGCCGACTATAACACCGTCCTGCTCATACTTCTTTATCATGTCTCTGATATCGCCGACTTCTTTATCACACATTACCGCGAGCTGCTCCGCAGTGAGTGTGCTGTCGTTTTCAAGCAAGCGAAGAATAGCATTATTTTCTTTCATTTTTTGTTCCGTCCTTTCACTGCCCGCGCTCGGCGGGAGATATTATTATTATTTTATTATACATGATTATCCCTGCTTTGTCTATAATTTCGCACAAAATAAATTTTCCATAAATATTAAAGAAAAAAAAAAAACAGCCCGCATCGCGGGCTGTCAGTAAATTCATTGATATGAGCGTACGTAAATACGGCAGCTCAAGCAGAATCAGATAAGGCTTGTAACGATACCCGCTATCAGCGCGCCGAGGCAGGAGCCTGCCGCAACGGTAAGCAGTCCGCGCTCAAAGAACGCGAGCACTACGCCGACGATAAAGCCGCAGAGCGACGGGATAAATGCCCCAGTCGACGAGAAAACCGCAGGCACGGTCATAGCCGTAAGCACCGCATACGGCATATAGTGGAGCACCGAACGGATAAAGCGGCTCTCTATCTTGCGGCGGAAGAGCACGAGAGGAAGCATGCGGATAAGATATGTCACTCCCGCCATAACGGCAAGGTAAATGAGAAATGTCGAAAAGTCCTTCAATCTGCCGCCTCCTCTGCTTTTTCGTGTGCGCCATCCCCACCGGATACTAAGTCCTCGACAGGCATACCGTCCTTATGTTCATCAGCTCTTGCAGTCGCGCAGTAAGCCTCATCGGACGCACTGCCGTCCGATAATTCTGCCGAGACAGCACCATCCGATAATTCCGCCGCCGAGGCAGCGCCGTCCGCAAGCTCGGCGCCGTCATTTGCATTCGACGCGTCGGATAAATCCGATGTATCCGATAAATCCGATGTATCCGATGTATCCGATGTATCCGATCCGTCTTGTTCGTTCTGTCCGTCTTTTATCGGTGCTATCGCCGCCATTATAACCGCAGAGGCGACACCCGCGATGATAATTACAAAGCCTCCCGAAACGCCGCTGAGCACCGGAATAAACTTAAATGCGCAGGATATCGCAGCTGCAATAACAGCGCAGAAAGCGACCGGGGCGCTCTTTCTTGCGGGCGGGAGCACAATTGCGATGAACATTCCGTAGATAGCTATACCGAGTGCGTTGACTATCATCTCGGGCAGCAGACTGCCGGCAATGCATCCGATAAGCGTTCCGGTGCTCCAGCCGAGGAACGGAGGAATTATCAGTCCGTACATATACCCGCGTCCGACCGAGCCGGGGCGAGATGCGGCAACGGCATACACCTCGTCGGTATTTACAAAGGCGATGACAAAGCGGTCGCCGAGCCTTACATCAGGCGCGAGCTTCTGCGAGAGCGATACCGACATCAGCGCATAGCGCAGATTGATAACGAGCTGTGCAAGTGCAAGCTCGGCAAGGCTGCCGCCCGCCGCTATTATAGGCACGCCCGCAAGCTGTCCCGCGCTCGTAACGTTGGTCATGGATATCAGAAGAGTCTCAAGAAGCGTGAGCCCGCTGCCGGTCGAGAATATGCCGAACGCAAATGCGACCGAAAGATATCCGAAGCAGATGGGCAGACCGTCGTGCAGTCCCTGCCTGAAGCCGCCCTTATTTATCAAAAAGACCGGATGAGCTGCTCATGTCTTTTCTTTTTCCTTTCGCCCTTTTTGTCGGCGGGCTTAAAATACTGATACAGCCCGCAGCGAAGCATTCCGTTATACAGTCGGCGCACCTTATCGGCACGCGCGCCGAAATACCGCTCAAACTCCTCGTCCGAGGTAAGTATATACTTCTGCCATCTGCCGAGCTCGCTCCAGCTCCTGCCGATATCTCGGTAGAGCCGATGTATCTGCTCGGGAGTGCCCATACGTTCGCCGTAAGGGGGATTGCAGACGATAGTGCCGCGTCTGCCGCCGGTAGTGACCTCACGCGCATCGAGACGGAAGAGCTTTACGCGGTCGCTGACTCCCGCAAGACGCGCATTCTCTGCGGCAACGCCGAGTATGTCGGGGTCGATATCCGAGCCGAACGTCTCAAAAGCGGAATCTCTGCGTTCGGCGTCGGCTGCCTCCTCACGCGCGTCACGCCACAGCTGCGGCGGAAACATCGGAAACTCCTCCGAGCAAAAGCTGCGCGAGCAGCCGGGCGCGCGACGGGTCATTATCATAGCCGCCTCTATCGGAATGGTAGCCGAGCCGCAAAACGGGTCCCACAGCAGCACCTCATCGCGCGGGCGCGAAATAAGCGCAAGCGCAGCGGCAAGCGTTTCGCGCAGCGGAGCATCCCCTGCCTCGGCACGGTAGCCGCGCTTATGCAGTGCGGTACCCGACAGGTCTATCATCAGAGTCGCCTCGTCCTTGAATATGAAGAACTCGACCTGATACTTGACTCCGGTCTCTGGCAGCATACGCAGTCCGTAAATGCCTCCGAGACGATCCGCAAGCGCCTTTTTGACTATACTCTGACAGTCGGGAATACTGTACAGCTGAGAACGGACGGCATGTCCCTTGACCGGGAATGCATCCTCCCTGCCGATAAAGCGCTCCCACGGCAGCGCCTTTGTTCCCTCAAAGAGCGTCAAAAGGGTAGGCGCGGTAAAGCTGCCGAGACTGGCATACAGCCGCTCGGCGGTACGGAGCCCATATTGCAGCGTGCGGCGGCATCCGCTCCGGCACGAAATCCCACTCTGCCGTCCATTGTAAATGTACGCTCGTATCCGAGCGCGTCTATCTCCTCGCCCACGAGCCGCTCAAGCCCGAACAGACAGGTGGCTACATAGTCGAGGCAGTCGCCGTCGCTCTCGGGCATGCTGCCGCGCGGAGGCAGTATCTCTGCCGCGCGTGTGCGATGCGCCGTGTCGGTATCGGCGGAATGCTCCGCGCGTGCGGGATTATCCGTCACTGCGCCGTGCTCCGACCGTCCTGCCGACTCCGCGTCGGAATACATCTGCGCACTCGCTGTTCTTTCGTTTTTTCTCATCTGATTCTCCGTAAAAGGGCAGCACTTCTCCGCCCTGCTGCTCTCACAGCCCTGCGGGTCTGCGATCAACCTATAAAAAACAAAGTAAAAGCCGCCCGCCGCCACATGGGCAGCGGGCAGCAGATGTCAGGCAAGCGATACCGAGCTCACTCCGCACACACCGACCGATCCGGCACAGCGCGGCTCGGAGAGCCCGACGACATGCAGCAGCGCCGGATCACTCCTGCGCGACAAAGGGAGCAATAAGGTGATAGATATCCTTGTCGGATTCACACCATACCTCGCCCCACTCCATAGAATATATGGCACCGAGCATGGATTTTGCACTTACGACAAAGGCTCTGTCCTTATCGGTAAGATATACATTACCGTCATAGCCTGCCATGATCTTAACGAAATCGTTAATATCGGTCATAGTATCGAGGTTGATTTTTACTCTCATCATTAAGCCCTCCGCATGATTTATCTTCGTGCAGAATTATTGTAGCACAACGAAGTGGGTTTGTCAACAATCAGTCGACGATTTTCGCGCTTTCGCCGTCGGCATTTTCAGCACCGCTCTCCGGCACGGTAAGCTCTTCTTCAAGGCGCGCCTTTATCGCCTTCATGTCTATAAGCATATCTTCCTTTTTTCTCGGATCGCGCAGCAGCAGCGACGGATGGTAGACTGCGGTTATCCACACGCCCGCCTTCTGTATCCACTGCCCGTGCTCGCGGGTGATGCGGTAATCGGGACGGATAAGACGCATGGCAGATATTCTGCCGAGGCAGACGATGATCTTAGGTCTTATGAGCTTTACCTGCGCGCGCAGGTAGCCTATGCACAGATCCTGCTCTCCCGGCAGCGGATCGCGGTTGCGCGGCGGGCGGCATTTGAGCATATTTGCTATGTAAACCTCCTCTCGCGGTATATCCACCGCATAGAGAAATTTGTCGAAAAGCTGTCCCGCCCTGCCCACAAACGGCACACCGGTCAGATCCTCGTTTTCGCCCGGCGCTTCACCGATAAACATAAGGTCGGCATTTCTGTTGCCCGTTCCGAAAACACAGTTGGTTCTTGTCTCGCTGAGCGGACATTTTGTGCAGCTGCGGCATTCCGCCTCAAGCGTCTCCCATGTCAATTCCATTTAAGCATCTCCCGTTTTTCTGTTTCCTATGTATTTTATTGTTTTCTGTTTTTTCAAGGTATACGCCGATCCTGCCGCGTAAACGAAAAGCTGTGCGTGCCGCCGCGCGTAAACCATGCTCCACCGGCAAGCGTGTAGCACAGCCGCTGTCAGGCAAGCGCGCCGAGCCGCTCGACCGCATGACTGCATATCTCACTGCAATGCTCTGCCAGATAGCCGTCGCAGGTATAAAACACCTCGCCGAATTCGGTCATGATATCGCCGCCGCAGCCGTACGGCATCACGAGCAGATAGCTGCCGTCGTCGGTTCTGTATGCTCTTCCGTCCGACGCTCCCGCGCATAATGCAAGCGCACGGCAGAGCCGAAGCAGCAGCTGCATATCACGGACACGACAGGCTCTGAGGCGCTCTCCGGCATGAAGCCGCGTAACAAACATCTCGCAGCCTCCGCCGGGCGATTCAAAAAACCTGAACCATTATCCTGCCGCCGGAATCGTCAAAGCCGGTCTTTCGCCGCGCCTCGCGCAGTATCTCACGAATTACGTGCGGCGCCCTCTCCGGCGCGCAATCTATACACCCTCCGGCGATATTATATAACAGCATATCCTCGGCGGACAGCTCGATTTTCAGTCCGTCGTCGCCTATGCGCGTAAGTTCCATATTCCTCAGCCGAGCCTTTCCCGCACAGCAGCGCCGCGCGATGGTTTACTACCATTATACTCAGACCGAGCGGACTTTGCCACCCTAAAATACTGGAAGCGCAGCCGCGTAATGCCGCCATACCGAAACGTAGGAGCGCAGCAATACATTGGCAGCCGCCGCGATAGAAAGCCGACTTGATATGGATAGCCGATGCATCCGCTCGGCTATTCGGACATGACCGCCTCCGACAGACAGCTGCGCACGCCGTAATCATCCGCACACAGAGCGCCGTAGCCGTAGTGAGCACAGCCGATGCAGCCCGGAATATCGCGTGCAAGCAGCTCCTGCTCCGCGATCTCGCCGCCGTCCTCCCACTGCGCCGCCTTATAGTCCGCGAGCGAAAAAATGAGCGGAATCCCGCTGCCGCCGAGCGCGTCGCTCCACCACTGCATAAGCGTCAGTGCAGGCGCTGCGGGATCGTCGCGGCGAAAATATATCTGAGGGGAGAGGAAATCCACCGTGCGTGACCGCACCCATTCGAGCGCATCGGCATATATTCCGTCGTAGGCGGAAAAGCCTCGAGTATCGCTGCCGCGCGGGTCAAGCGAGAAATTTCTCCATATGCCGAACGGTGAAACTCCGAATACGCAGGATGGAGCCTCTGCGTCACGGGCACCGTGCACCGCCTCTGAGCAGAGACGTATCAGCTCGGAGATATTTGCACGGCGAAAGTCGCCGAGCTCGGCACCGCCGCCGTAAAGTGCATAGCTCTCGCTGTCGTCCCATCCGTCGGCAGCGGAGGGATAGGGATAAAAAATAATCGTCGAATAACACGCCGTCAACCGGATAATCGCGTGCTATCTCGGCAACACCTTCGGCAACAAGCTCGCGCACTCAGGATATCCCGGGTCGAGCCAGAGCCTGCCGCCGGGAAATGCACAATACTCAGGATGCTGCGAGGCGGGACTTGAAGGCAGACAGCGAAGCAAGCGCCTGCTCGCGCGTCTGAAAGGCTTTCAGCGTCACGCGCAGCGGATTCACCCATGCAACGACCGAAATACCGCGTCTGTGCGCCGCAGCACACAGCTCCGCAAGCGGGTCAAAAAGCCGTACGGAAGCTCTCCGCCGAGCACCGAGCTGACCGGAAATATTTCCGATCTATACAGCGCGTCCGCAGCCGGTCTGACCTGAAAAAAAAATATCGCGCTCATACCCATATCCGAGGCATTTTTTACGATACGGTTTATTTCAGCGCGCAGCTCGGCAATGCAGCCGCCGTCGCCAGACGGATAGTCGATGGCATACGCGCTCGCGATCCACAGCGCACGTACCGTACCGCCGAGAAGCGGAACGCCGTCATCGGGTCGTGTCCCCATCGGCAGCGCATCGCAAGCCTTTGGCCGGCACTGCGGTGCTGTCTGCATCGCGCTCTCCCGACACCGAAGATACAGCCGATGCCGTATCACCGTCCGATGCGATGTAGCCGTCCGACTTAGTGCAGCCAGCCGCGCCGCGTCTGCCGATAAGTCCCGGAAGTACAGCGCCGAGCAACGCGACCGATATCATCAGCGCAAGCAGCCGGCGCTCTACATAGTTTCCGCCTCTGTCTCTGTGTATCATATCAGAAAACCGTCCTTTTGCAACCCGATTTTTTTGTTTTCCCCGAAAATCAGTTCAAAATCAGGATAGAAAAGTTCAGCAGTGCCGCGAAGCAGAGCCATCCGAGATATATCCACAAACATACACCGGCGGCATAAATAATACGTCCGAATATCCGCGCGGTGATAAAGGTAAGCACTATCATCAGCAATATGTCGATGAATGCGATAAGGAAAGCACCCACGCCGAAAAAGAGCGGATACCACAGATAATTAAGCAGCAGTCCGAGCGTAAACAGGAACAACGAGCGGTACTTTTTCGCTTTCCGGCGCACGGCAGCTCTCGCCGAGCACTGCGCCGGCAGCGCCGCCTATGAGCAGATATATTACCGTCCATACTATGGGAAAGACAAATGCGGGCGGGGTAAATGCAGGCTTGTTTATGACCGAGAAAAGCGAACGGTCCCCGCCGAGCAGTGCGACAAGCACACCTACGGCAAGCACGAGCAGCGCGGATATCAGCGTCGGAGCGGGCTTGATACAGCCGAGAGACGACACCGTTTTTTTTATTACACGACCCATAATCATACCTCGAGCAATGTATTCCGGCACGAAAAAGGACGAACCGGTCCATAAAGGATATGTACCGTGTCCGTCCTGATATTCACGTTTTAATGCGGAGATCTCGCCGCAGCGACGAGTCGGGATCAATCCTTATCCGACTTGCTGTCCCTTATCCTTGTCTTTGTCCTTATCCTCATCCTTATCGGAATCCGAATCGCTCTTATCCGACGGCGAGTGCGCGGCACAACCGCGGTTGTCCTGCGTCGTTCCGCCGGTCACACCGGAAAACTTTCCGTCAAGCGCATTCTGATAGAACGGCTCGTACGGGTCGTCGAGGGCGACACGCCGCTCGGCAGCGAACGCCATGTATACTGAGCGTCGGTAATATTGACCTGTACCGGGAAATTACGCGAGGTTATATTCAGCAGCGCCACCTGACCGGTGCTTCCGCAGCCGGAATTTGCAACGCCGTTGCCGGAGTCGTAGGGGACGAGAACATGCACATCGCAAGCATCGACAGGCATCGTTGCAAGCGTGAAATAACCGGTAGCGACTCGCGAGCCGCGCGGGTCTGCCTTGCAGTTATCGCCGTAGACCTTACCGGAATCCATGCAGTAGTTGCATTCGATAACTCCCGCCGCATCGGTAAACGATTTCAGTGCAACGCCGTTATCCTGATTGTCGCGCTCGACAAGATCCTGAACCTTGCTCATTACCTCGTCCCATATCTTTGCAGACGGAGGAACGGAAGCCGAAAACGCGCTCAGGCTCTGCGGCATTGCGTAGCCGAACCATACACCCGCAACATAGTAGGGAGTGTAGCCGACAAACCAGCGGTCGCGGTCGTCGGTGGTAGTACCCGTCTTGCCCGCAACATCAACGCGGTTCTTGAGCGTTACCGAGCTTGCGGTACCGCGGCGAACGACATTCTGCATCAGCTTTTTTGTCATGATAGTGGCGGTCTGATCGCTTATGACCACCTCGCCGAGGGTATTAGTGTTATCAACGATGATATTGCCCTGCTTATCCTTTATCTGAAGGATGGTATGCGGCTCGGTATAGATACCGCCGTTCGGGAATATCTGATACGCCGCCACCATTTCGAGCAGTGTAACACCGTAGTTCATTCCTCCGAGTGCAAGCGCGGAGTAGTCCTTATCCGAGAGGATAGCGCCGCTCTTCGTCTCCCGCGACTCGATAAAGTTATCCATATGCAGCTTGTTCTTTACAAAGTCAAAGCTGCGGTCGAGCGAGAGCATATCAAGCACCTTGTATGCCACCGTATTGAGCGAGTGGGTAACTGCATACTCGATGGTCGTGAGTCCGCGGAAGGTGTTTGAATAGTTCTGCGGATAGCCGTCGGGACGCGACCATACGGTGCTGCCGTCCTCTCCGGTCTTCGCCTCTCCGAAGGTTGCGGGCGAATCGTCGACAACACTGCCATAGTTTATGACTCCCGCCTCTATCGCGGGCGCATATACCGATATCGGCTTTATCGATGAACCGGGTGAGCGGGTAGTCTGAGTAGCATAGTTCTGAATAAGATTCTGCGTTTTTCTTGCCTCTGCCGCCGGCAATGCCGACGACGTCGCCCGTATACGGATCCATAATGACCATACTCGACTCGGGCTGAACTCCCCGAATTGTTGACTCTCGGGAAGTTCTCGTCATTCTCGTAGAACTCCTCAAGAATATCTTGGATTTCGGGATCCATTGCGGTATATATCTGCAGTCCGCCGGTATAGAGGTAGGTCTGAGCGGCGGAGTAGGACATATTCTTCTCCTCCCTCAGCACCTGAACAGCCTCGTCAAAGACCGCCTCGGTGTACCACGAGAAGATGGTCGAGCCGTTTGAAGTATTTGCACCGCTCTTGTTGTAGTTCAGCTCAAGGTCGGCATTGTAACACTCGTCAAACTCCTCCTGAGTGATGTCTCCGTAGGCGAGCAGATTTTTGAGCATCTCCTGACGCTTGCCCTTGTTATTCTCCGGATTGGAAACAGGGTCATAGCGCGTAGGCGCCTGAGTAATGCCCGCAATTGCAACACACTCGAGCAGCGACAGCTGGCTGACGTCCTTTCCGAAGTAGAGACGTACGCCGCCGACTGAACGCCGTAGCAGCCGCGCGAGCAGTAAACAAGGTTCAGATACAGCTCCATTATTTCGGATTTGTCCTTGACCTTTTCGAGGTTCAGCGCTCGCATTATCTCCTGGACTTTTCGCTGTATGGTGACATCGTCATCCTGCGTCAGGTTCTTTTACCACCTGCTGTGTAATGGTGGAAGCGCCGCCGAACTTGGATGAACCGAGAAAATAGTTGAAGGTAGCACGTATCGTTCGTATCCAGTCAACACCCGAATGCGTCCAGAAGCGGTGATCCTCCGTATCCACATATGCGTCGATGAGATAGCGCGGGACATTCTCATACGAGACGATCATTCGGTTCTCGCGCGCATATAGGCGCTGGTTCTCAAGCTCTACCGGCGTTCCGAGCCCGGAAGCACGGTCATCCCAATCCATATAATATATAGAAGTGCTCGTGTCCTGATCGCTCATGTACATATCAAAGCTGTCTATGCTGCCGTCAACATAGTTATTGACATAGTATAGGAACGCACAGCCCATTATTGTTCCGGCGACAACGCCGATGAGCAGTATCGTCAAAAAGAATATTGGCGAGGTAGGCGAGCATCCTCAGGCATACCTTGCCCACGACCTTCATCGCGCCCGAGGTCTCTGCGCCCCAATCCGTGCGCTGCGGCGTCGGACGTCGCATTCCGGAACGTGCGGCTCCGCGTGCAGGCTGTCCCCCCGAGCGGGTCGCTGCGCGGGTAACCGAGGCTGTCCCGATGCAGGTCTGCCCTGAGGTCCCGCTGCTCTTCCGGGCTGTCCCGGTGCTCTGCCCTGAGGCTGAGCGGGGGCGCGGAGGAACCCTTCTGTCTCTCTGAGCCTGAGCTCTTGCGTCGGACGAAGGCATAGGTTTGCCGACACGGCTGCCCTGCGGTACACCGCCGACATTCTGACGGCTCTCCTGTCCGTTACGATCGTTCTCGCTCACAAGCGTTCACCTCCTGATAGTTCTTTTCATTATAGTTTATCATTTTGAACAAAATGTGAATCCCTATCTAAATTTATCATAATTATTTTTACCGATGCGATTAAATATCGGCTCGGCACGCGCCTCGCGGCATATATCGGCAGCTGCGGTCTGCTCACACGCGGCAGCATGGGAAATAATTTCTTACCGCAGCGGTCGGCACAGCTGAGACGATCGAGGCAATTAAGTCCCGACACGGCGGTCGGTATATGATCCTCGGATATGCCGATAGAAAGGTCATTACCTGTCGCGCCGAAGCGCGACATTCTCCTCCCCGAGCAGCGTGCGCAGCTCGCCGAGCATAACGGTGCTTAGCGCCACGTCTCCGCCGGATCGCGGAAGGTATTCGCCGTTCGATGAGTCGTAGAACATTACCCTTGCGCCGGGCGCGCCATGCTCAAGCTCGAATATGGAAAAGAGATTTTCAGCACGCTTGCAGCTCTCGCACTTCATGTCAGGCACACGGACAAACAGCTTGATCTTTTCGGCTGCCTGAGGATATCGCGGCGTATCCGATGTATTTGGCGATGTATTTGACAGATGAGGCTGTGCAGAGGGAGAATTTCGTCCCGCATCCGCGTCGGCATGACCGCTCATCGTCGGAGTGCCGGATGCGCTTGCTTCTCTCTGTCCGTTTGCCGCACGCATACCGGAGACGGCTGCGCCGCTTGCGCCGGAGGAAGTCACAGCGCCTGCGCGCAGCGGCTCTATCGCAGAGGCGATAAGCGAGACCGTGCGTTTCTCATCATCGTCCCCGAGCTGAGGTCTGCCGCGAACCGCGATCGGGCTGCCCGCCGTAAGATACGGACGGCACTGCTCGTACACGCGCGGAAAGACGATAAGCTCTATCGGCAGCGACTCATCCTCGAGTGTAACGAATGCCATCATATCGCCCTTTTTCGTTCGCTTTTCGCTGACGGAGGAGACCATGCCTCCTATCGTATATTCACTGCGTTCGACATTCTCGCCGCCCTCTCCGTCAAGCGCGAGCGAGCGCAGCGCAGAAACGGTAAGTGCCCCGCGAGCCTGAATATCCGCGCGGTATCGGTCGAGCGGATGCCCGCTGAAATAGAAGCCGGTGCTCTCCTTTTCCTGGGCGAGCCGCTGCTCTATCGGCAGCTCGGCAAGGTCGGGAAATTCATAATCCTTTATAGCCGTGTCCTCTGCTGCATCGAATAGTCCGATCTGACCCTCGACCCCGTCCGAGGCACGGTGTGACAGCTCATCGAGCATATGCTCGTATTCGGCGGCAAGCGAGCTGCGTGTAACGCCGAAGCTGTCAAGCGCGCCGGAGCGGATAAGCGACTCGAGCTGACGCTTGTTCATGCCGACCGCCATACGGCTGACAAAATCATAGACGGATGAAAACGGTCGATTTGCTCGCTCCTCGATTATCTGCGCGGCAAAGCCCTCGCCGATATTCTTGACCGCAGACAGAGCAAAGCGTATTCCGTCGCCCGTCGCGCGGAAGCGAACATCTCCGTCCGATACCGACGGAGGCAGAATTGAAATTCCCGCCCTGCGGCACTCGGTCATATATTCGCTGAGCTTGTCGGTGTTATTGCGCACCGATGTAAGAAGAGCCGCCATATACTCGGCGCGGTAGTGCGCCTTCAGATATGCGGTACGATAGGAGGTGAGCGAGTATGCAGCCGCATGACTCTTGTTAAAGGCATAGGACGCGAACCGCGTCAGCTCGTCGAAGAGGGCTGACGCCTTTTCTCGCGAGATACCGCGCGATGCGGCTCCATCGACGAAATCTCCGCGCTCACGCTCCATGACCTCGTGCTTTTTCTTGCTCATTGCGCGCCGCACGATATCCGCTCTGCCGAAAGAATAGCCGGCTACGGCGCGGCATATCTGCATTACCTGCTCCTGATAAACGATACAGCCACAGGTAGGCGCGAGGATCGGCTCAAGCTCGGGAATCAGATAATCGGGCTTTTCGCCGCCGCGAACCGCGATATATCGCGGTATCGACTCCATGGGTCCCGGACGGTATAGCGCTATCGCAGCCATTATGTCCGATATGCAGTTAGGACGGAAGGAGGTCAACATACGCCGCATTCCCGCAGACTCGAGCTGAAAAACTCCGCCTGTATCTCCGCGCGATATAAGCGCAAAGGTCTCGCTGTCGTCCTCGGATATCGCCTCGACCGAAAAACTCGGCTCGCACTCGCGCACCGCCCGCTCTGCGTCGCTTATGACCGTAAGATAGCGCAGACCGAGAAAGTCGAATTTCAGCAGTCCGAGCGCTGCCACGGTATCCATATCATACTGTGTAACGAGCGTTCCGCAGCTCACTGCGAGCGGCAGATACGTCCAGACCGGCTTTTCCGCGATAACCACACCCGCCGCATGAGTCGAGGTGTGACGAGGCAGTCCCTCAACAAGGCGCGCCATATCTATCAGCCGGCGCGCGTTCTCGTCGGACTCATAAACGCTCGCGAGCGCCTTGGTCTTGAGCGCCGAATCGAGCGACACCCCGATTGCACGCGGTATCAGCTTTGCAACCGCATCTACATCCTTGTACGTATAGCCGAGCACTCTGCCGACATCGCGCACAGCTGCACGTGCGGAAAGCGTTCCGAATGTAATTATCTGACAAACACCATCACTGCCGTACTTTTCCTCGACGTAACGGATGACCTCCTCGCGACGCTCATCGCTGAAATCAATATCAAAGTCGGGCATGCTGACGCGCTCGGGATTGAGAAAGCGCTCAAAGAGAAGTCCGTATTTCAGCGAATCGACATCGGTTATACCGACGAGAAATGCAACAAGACTGCCGGCGCCGGAGCCTCTGCCCGGACCGGTCGGTATGCCGTGCGACTTGGCATAGCCGACAAAATCAAGCACGATAAGAAAATATTCGTCGTAGCCCATCTGATGGATTATGCCGAGCTCGTGCTCCGCGCGTTCGATATAATCCTCACGCGCCCTGCCCTCGGCAAACACGATCGCACCCGAAGCAGTGCGAGACTCAAGCCCCCTGCATCGTCAGCCGACTCAGATAGTCATACGGATCGCTGCCGTCCTCAGGCACATATCGCGGCAGGTATGTAGATGAAAAATCAAAATCGTAGCTGCATCGCTCGGCGATAGCTACCGTGTTTTCAATCGCACCGCCGTAGGAGGAGAAGAGCTGTGCCATCTCCGCCTCGGACTTAAAATAATGCTCCTCGCCGCCGAAGCCGACCTTCATCAGCCGTGCTCTGCATTGCAATAGCCATGAGCACGCGCTGTGCGCCCGCGTCGGAGCGTCTTATATAGTGAACGTCGTTCGTTGCAACGAGGTATGCCGCTCCTGCCGGAGATCTCAAGCAATGCGCGGTTGACCTTCTTCTGCTCCGGCATTCCGTGATCCTGAAGCTCGAGATAGAAGCTGTCCTTACCGAAGATATCGCGCAGCCGCTCCGCCTCGCGCAGCGCGCCGTCGAAATCCGATGCGAGTATCATCGACGGAACTATTCCACCGAGACATCCGGATAGCGCAATAAGCCCCTCCGAATACTCGGTCAGCAGCTCGTAATCCACCCTCGGCTTAGAATAAAAGCCCTCGGTAAACGAAAGCGATACCATGCGGCAGAGATTGCGGTAGCCGATCTCATTCTCGACAAGAAGGACAAGATGATTGTATTTTGCGGCGGGATCGCGGTCAAAAGCGCGATTTCGGGGCAACATACACCTCGCAGCCGATAATAGGCTTGACCTCCGCCGCCTTGCAGGCGCGGTAAAACTCCACGGCTCCGTACATTGCGCCGTGGTCGGTCAGAGCAACGGCGCAATGTCCCTCGCGCGCCGCCGCTTCGGCTATTTCGTTTATCCTGCATGCACCGTCCAGCAGACTGTATCCGCTGTGCAGGTGCAGATGAACAAAAACCGCTCACCGTTTTCCGCTCCTCCGTGTTATTTATGCTCTTTTCCCGCCGCGTTTTTCGGCTGTCACGACGGAAAAATGTTTTCAGCTTTATTCCGCCGATAACGGCGGAATAATTTATTCGACATTCTATATTGATATTAAAAATCCGCGCGGTGCGCCGACCTATCCCGCCGATACCGCATCGGCGGTTTGATTACGATCAGACCGAAATACCGTTTCCGCTCCGCGCCGCCTCTGCAAGCTCTATCAGCTTGGACAGCCGATGATTCACTCCGCTGCGGGTTATCGACTCGTCGTGCAGCGCCGCAAGCACCGAAAGCGATACCGACGGATTCTCGAGCCTTAGCTCCGCCGTACGTCTGAGCTCGTCCGGCAGCTGCGGCAGATACCCTCCGTCGCGCAGCAGCTCTATCGCGCCGATCTGCTCCTCCGAGGCAGAGACCGTCCTCCTGATATTCGCCGCGTCGCAGTTTGTTGCACGGTTTACGTTATTGCGTATCTCTCGCTTTATCTTTGCATTGATAAAATCAAACACCTCGCGCGTTGCGCCCATTATTCCGAGTATATCTTCTATCGCGTCGCTGCCGCCGAGGTAGACGAGCGGTCTGCCGCGCCGATGCGACACACGCGGCTCTATGCCGAGCGTATCGAATACCGACAGCACCTCGTCACGGGCGCGCTCGTCCGGAAGAGGAAACTCCATTCGACAGCCTTTTTCGGGGTCCGGCATGGTTCCGAGCGAGATAAACAGTCCGCGCAGAAACGCGCCCGGACAAGACGGACAGACAGTCAGCGTGTCGATAGGGTCGTCCGATTTCCGGTAGGCATCCCCGCCGCTCAAGCCCCGGGCGCAAATGCTCGCACAGCTCATCTGCTGCGGCAGTCGGTCTGCGATAGCGGATCAGCGCGGCATATTCAGCCGCCCGACAGCACATCTGACGCACCGGCAGCTGCGCAAGCGCCTCGCGCAGCTCCTCGGTCTGAGATTTTTCGGTCATAGCCTCACCCGCCATTGTTTCGCCCGTCCTTTTCATGTCGCGACCGCGAAAGCGGTCATAAAGCAGAATCAGTCAGCCAAAGACTCATGCCTTAGGCGCAAAGATTATCTCGCACTCGATGTGTATACCGTTTGCGCGAAAGATCTCATCCTTGATTATATCTATCAGCTCGCGCACATCGGCGGCGGTAGCGCCGCCGCGATTGATTATAAATCCGGCATGCTTCAACGACACCTCGGCACCGCCGACCGCTCTGCCCTTCAGCCCCGCCTCTTCTATCAGTCTGGAGGTATAGTAGCCGGGGTAGCGCTTGAACACGCTGCCCGCGCTCGGAAAATCGAGCGGCTGCGTGCCGAAGCGGTAAGCCATATGCTCCTCCATCTGTTGTTTTATGCTGTCACGCTCGCCCGCCTCGCCGCGAAGCACCGCGCCGAGGATTATCCTGCCGCCCTGCATAAAAATACTGCTGCGGTATGCAAAGCCGAGCTTATCCGGCGTTTCGGTAACGACAGTTCCGCTCTCTGTGTCGAGATATGTACAGCTGACGAGATTCTCGGATATCTGCCCGCCGAACGCGCCGCAGTTCATATAGATACCGCCGCCGAGCGTTCCGGGTATTCCGTGCAGATATTCAAGCCCCGCTATCCCCGCGCGCTGAGCGCAGGCAGCCACGCCGCTAAGCATAGCTCCCGCATCCGCCGTGACGGTACAACTCTCGCTGTCGGCAGAGGTGTTGTGCATAGCGGAGGTGAAGATCACCGCACCGCGATATCCCTCATCGTCAAAGAGCACATTGCTCGCGTTGCCCGCGACAAACACCGGCATTCCGGCATATTGTGCGGCATCAAGTGCAACACGCAGCTGCTCCGCATTCGACGGTACAATGCGCATTCCGCAGGTCCTCCGATGTGAAAGGAGGAGCACTCGGAGAGCATACGGTCAAACCGCGCGCATATCTCACTGCCCGTCTGTTCCTTATATTCCGCAAGCCGCTCTGAAAGCAGCCTTTGCCTATCATTCATATTATATTCCCTTCGGATGATCTAAAATGTCTGCCGCTGGTGCGGCTATCCGGCTTCTCATATATTCAGTCTACTTTTTCGGAGCCGCAATTATTCCGATCAGCCGAGGATAAATCTGTGATAGGTCTTTTTGCCCTTTTTCAGAACAAGTCCGTCCTCAAAAGCCGAACGCTCTACGGTCGCGTCAAATGCGGTCACCTTGCTGTCGCCGACGGTTATACCGCCGTCCTTGATAAGGCGCTTTGCCTCGCTCTTTGACGGAGCAAGTCCGGATACGGTAAGCATAGATGTAACGGCGATGCTGCCGTTCTCAAAGTCCGCATCGGTAAGTGTAGTCGTTGGCATGTCCTCACTCCTGCCCGCACCAGCAAAAACCGCTCTCGCCGCTTCAAGCGCCTTGTTTGCCTCATCATCGCCGTGAACGAGCTTGGTAAGCTCGTAGGCGAGCTTTTCCTTGGCGGAGTTGATGGCGCTGCCCTCGAGCTTTTCATATTCTGCGATCTCATCGAGCGGCATAAATGTCAGCATCTTCATGCACTTGATAACGTCACCGTCACCGATATTTCTCCAATACTGGAAGAACTCGTAGGGAGGAGTCTTTTCGGGGTCGAGCCAAACAGCGCCGCGCTCGGTCTTGCCCATCTTCTTGCCCTCGCTGTTGGTGAGCAGGTTAAAGGTCATACCGTAGACCTCGGCCTTTTCCTTACGGCGAACAAGCTCTACGCCGCCGATGATGTTCGACCACTGGTCGTCGCCGCCGAATTCGAGACGGCAGCCGTAGTCCTTGTACAGACGGTAGAAATCGTAGCTCTGCATGAGCATGTAGTTGAATTCAAGAAATGTTAGACCGTTCTCAAGTCTCGACTTATAGCACTCTGCGGCGAGCATGCGGTTGACCGAAAAATGCACGCCGACCTCGCGGAGAAAGTCGATATAGTTAAGGTCGCAGAGCCAGTCTGCGTTGTTTACGAATATCGCCTTGCCGTCGGAAATGTCGATAAAGCGCGACATCTGACGCTTAAAGCACTCGATGTTGTGCGCAATGGTCTCCTTTGTCATCATGCGGCGCATATCGCTCTTGCCCGACGGGTCGCCTATCATTCCGGTACCGCCGCCGAAAATAGCAATGGGGCGGTGTCCGGCGCGCTGCATACGCGCCATGATAAGCATCTGCATCATGTGACCGACGTGAAGGCTGTCCGCAGTGGGGTCAAATCCGATATAAAAGGTCGCGCCGCCCTCCTCGAGCAGCTTCGTTACCGACTCCTCGTCGGTGCACTGTGCAAGCAGTCCCTCGCCTTAAAATCCTCAACTATGTTCATCTTTCTTCTCCTATATCTGATAGTGTATTATTTATTCTGCGCATCGGAGGCATCCGCCGTACCGAGCGATAATTTAAAGCAATAATATCATGGCGGTAATTCAGCGCCATGTCCTAAAGCACTGATATTCCGTCCTCGCACTATTCGAGCCGAGTCTCATCCGAGCTTGATAGCGCACGCAGCTCACGCGCCGATTCAAGCAGCTTTTTCGGTGATGGTCTCACCGCCCATTATACGGGCAAGCTCATATGTGCGCTGCTCCTCGCCGAGTGCGCACACCGCCGTTTCGGCTCTGCCGTCGCGCGTCTCCTTGCTGACGAGCAGATGTGTATCCGCAAGCGCGGCTATCTGCGCCGAGTGAGTTATGCATATGACCTGCGTTCCGCGTGATACACGGCGAAGGCGATAGCCTATCTTTTGTGCTGCCTTGCCCGAAACGCCGGTATCGACCTCGTCGAATATCATGACACCGACACCGGTACCCTCGCGGTCGCCGAGCACGCATTTCAGCGCGAGCATAACTCTCGACAGCTCGCCGCCCGAAGCGATCTTCTGCAGCGGTGCGAGCGGGTCTCCGGAGTTTGTGGCAATAACGAACTGAACCGAGTCCGCTCCGTTCTCGCCGAGCGGACAGGGGCTGTATATCAGCGCCGAAGCGCGCGCCGTGCATCTCGAGTGCATCAAGTTCCGCCGTTACGGCAGCGCTCAGCCGCTCTCCCGCCTCGCGCCTTGCCGCGCTCAGCCGCCCGGCTGCCTCAGCCGCCTCACGCTCGACAGTCTTACGCTGCTTTCGCAGCTCGTCCGCACGCGCATCCGAATCCTCGAGCGCAGCAAGACGCGCCGCTGCATTTTCGCGAAATTCGAGAATGTCGTTTACGGTCGCGCCGTACTTGCGGCGCAGCCGTGTGATAAGCTCAAGCCGCGATTCGAGACGGTCGAGCACCTTCGTGCTGTCACTCATATCCTCGTCGAGCAGCGAATATACCGTCTCGCCTATATCCTCGACCTCTATCATACAGCTGCGCAGCCGCTCGATAAGCTCCGCGCCGTCCGGCACGACATCTCCGAGACGTTCGAGCGCAGGCAGGGCCGAGGCTATCCGGTCACGCGCAGACGGCGTTCCGTCGCCGGTAACGAGCGATGTGTGCACTGCGGTGACAAAGCGCGAGAGCCTCTCGAGCGCTCGTATTCTGTCGCGCTTGCGCTCAAGTTCCTCGTCCTCGCCGGGACGCAGCTTTGCCGCGTCGATATCACCTATCTGATAGGTCAGCATCTCTGTAAGGCGAGCCTTCTCCTGCTCGTCGTGCTCAAGCTCCGAAAGCTCTCTGTCTATTGCTCGCAGTGCCGAATACCTTTCTCTGTAATCGGCAATAAGCGCCTCGTCAGATGCGTATCGGTCGAGATATGAAAGATGCAGCTCGAGGGCGCAGCAGCCTGCCGTTCTCATGCTGTCCGTGTACGGCGATAAGCAGCTCTCCGATTTCGCGCGCCAGCTGCATGGGCACCTGTCTGCCCGAAATAAGAAAGCGTCCCTTTCCGTCTGCGTTCACGGTACGCTGAATATACAGCTCTCCGTCCTCACACTCGACTCCGAGCTCGGAGAGCGCTGCGAACAGCTCGTCCGACAGATCGGTAAACAGTCCCGCAACAGTTGCGCTGTCCTCGCCGCGGCGTACAAGCTCACGCCGCGCACGCTCGCCCGAGAGCAGTTTTATCGAGTCGATGAGCACCGACTTTCCCGCACCTGTCTCTCCGGTTATGACGGTAAGCCCCTCGCCGAGGTCAATATCGGCGCGGCGCACTACCGCGATATTTTCTATATGTAGGTTTGCGAGCATCCTCCGCTCCTCCCATCCTGCTCATTCTCGGGCGCTCCGTCATTGCCGTTTTGCGCAGAGCATCGCTATACAGCGTCAGTGCGTGCTGAGCGTATCGTGAAAATTATCGGTAAACTCACGCGCCTGCTCCGGTGTGCGCATTACGACAAACACAGTATCGTCTCCGGCAAGGCTTCCGACCATAGCGTCATTTCCGATGCCGTCGATAGCTGCCGCAGCGGCATTAGCCATACCGGGATATGTGTTGACCACGACGATATTCATAGCGCAGTCGACATGAATGACCGTCTCGCGGATGATGGATTTGTATTTTTCGGATATGCGCTTGTTTTCATGCCCCGCAGCATGCGGAAGCGAATAGCGGTATCGGTTATCCATGGTTGATATCTTGACGATACCGAGCTCCTTTATATCGCGGGATATGGTTGCCTGAGTAACATTGAAGCCCTGCTCGCGCAGGCGGGATATAAGATCATCCTGAGTCTCTATCGCATCCGACTCGATGATCTCGATGATCTTGTTGTGTCTCTTATTTTTCATTTGACATTTACCTTCCCTTTATTATCAGTCCGTATCCTTTTCGGACAGCTTTTTTTGAAGCGTTTCGCAGAACGGACTCTTTCCGAACCGTATCAGCTTCGTAACGCGCGAGGATTTTTTTAACGGTAACGCGCGAGCCGCGCGGCAGCATTATTCCGACGCCGCCGTCGACCGTAAAAGGCACGCCTTTCCCTCTCTGCGTCCGCAGCCGAATATCTCGAGCTTCGACTCAGAGGAGAATATCATCGGTCTTGCGGTAAGCGAGTGTGCGGACACCGGGGTGACCGATATGCAGTGCACCACAGGGTCGATGACCGGACCGCCCGCCGAGAGCGAATAGGCGGTAGAGCCGGTCGGTGTAGCAACGATGATGCCGTCCGCATAATAGCGGCAGGCAGCTGAGCCGTCGACATCTACGCCTATATCTATCATCTTCGTGACAACACCGCTTGCAAGCACCGCATCATTCAGCGCAACGAGGCGGCGTGTGCCGTACCGCTCGTCCGGCACGATAACATCGAGCATCATACGGCTCTCTATGCGATAGTCGCCGTCAAAAAGGCGGTCAAGAACACCGAGATCACCTATCTCTCGGTCTCGGTCATATAGCCGACCCTGCCGAGATTTATTCCGAGCAGTGGTATCCCGCGTGCAGAGGCATTTCTCGCCGCGCGAAGCATCGAGCCGTCGCCGCCGAGTACCACGGCGAGATCGGTCATCGGCGTGATATTGCCGATCTCGACACGGCAGCCGCGCGAGGTAAAGATATTGCTTTTACCTGCTCGGTATAACTGCCGTCGCAGTCCTTTGCCTTATTCGGAATCAGTACAACATTTTTTATCTTCACCGGATACCTCCTTGATTCGACGCTCCCAGCCGTCCGGCAGCTTTGCGCGCTGCCTGCGGCGGTAAACAGGGCAAGATACTCTATATTGCCGTCCCCTCCCTCAATCGGCGAGCGGATGAGAGAGCGCGCGGCAAGCCCGAAGTCTGCGGCGGTCTCGAGCAGATGCAGCACAGCCGCCTCACGCGCCCTGCGGTCACGGACTATGCCTCCTCCGCCTATATGCTCTCGTCCGACCTCAAACTGCGGCTTTATCAGCGAAATAAAATCTCCGCCCTCGCGCAGTATATCACAGACAGCGGGATAGAGCAGCGCCTGCGAGATAAACGACACATCCATAACAACGATATCAACAGTACCGATATCACCGCGCGAAAGCCCGCGTGCGTTGCAGCCCTCCATAACACAGACCCGCGGGTCTGCACGCAGCTGCGGAGCGAGCTGATCTCTGCCGGAATCCACCGCGTAAACACGCGAGGCACCGCGCTCGAGCAGCACCTGGGTAAAGCCTCCGGTCGACGCGCCTATGTCGGCTGCGACAGCGCCGCGAGCGTCGACTTTGAATGTATCAAGCGCGCCGAGCAGCTTGTATGCACCTCGTCCGACATAGTGCAGTCCCTCGCTGTCAATCTCTATCGCAGCGTCGTCTCCGACATCCTCGGACGGGCGGCTTGCCGGTCTGCCGTCGACCGTTACAGCTCCCTCGGATATCAGCGCAGCCGCGCGGCTGCGGCTCGGCGCAAGACCGCGCGCAAATATCAGCTTGTCAAGGCGCATCTTTACACCTTGCGAGACAGCAGCATATCGGCGAGCGCCGAGAGCGTACCCTCACGGTCGTCCTGCGCTATCATTTCCTTCGCTTTTGCCGTAAGACGAGCAGCATAGTCGCGCGCCTCGTCAGCTGTATAATATGAGAGAAACGTCGTTTTTTCAGCCTTCTCGGTATCGGCATCGAGCAGATCGTCGGTCAACTGATAGCACAGGCCTATCGCCTCGCCGTACTCAACAGCGCGGCGGCGCGCAGCCTTGTCCGCTCCGGCGGCAATACAGCCGAGCTCGCACGCGACCGATATGAAGCGGCAGGTCTTGAGTGTATTCATATGCAGCAGCTCGGCGCGGCTGAGCCGTCTGCTCTCGCCGATGAGATCGAGCATCTGACCGCCTACCATGCCGTCCGGACCCGCCGCATGCGCAAGGGCTCGCAGTGCATCAAGCGCCGCATCTGTCCCGACATGGGTGTTTTCCGCAGCTATCGAAAATGCCTTTGCCTGCATGCCGTCTCCGGCGAGCATCGCGGTTCCCTCTCCGTAGCGGACATGGTTTGTCGGCGCGCCGCGTCTGACCGTATCGCCGTCGAGGCACGGCATATCGTCATGGATAAGCGAATAGGAGTGCAGCGACTCAATAGCACATGCAAAAGGAACAGCCGCCTCTTCATCGCCGACGTGTGCCCGGCAGAATGCGAGCGTAAGAAACGGGCGTATCCGTTTTCCGCCCGCAAGCAGGCTGTAACTCATAGCCTCATACAGCTCGGCAGGACTGCCGTCGGGACAGGTATAATACTCTCCGAGCGCACGGTCGATCCGCACGCTCGCCTCGTGTATAAGCGCCGGAATATCGTCCGGACGCACCGTCTTGTTCTCGTTCATAATGCCGCCGCTCTCCTTTTTATAAGCAAATTATCTCGATAAATGTTATATCGCCGCTCTTAATACACCGAATTTCATCGACTTTCGCCTATTCGTCGATTTTCTTCAATTCTCTCTTCTTTTTCAATTCTCTTCAAGCTTCATCAATTCTCATCGAAGTCTCTCTCGGTATATTCTCCGCCGCTCTTCTTTTCTATAATTTTTATCTTGCGCTCCGCCTTATCAAGTGTCGAATTGCAGAGCGAGACGAGATGAACGCCCTCCTCGAACATCGTCAGCGACTCGTCAAGCGGCGCGGTGCCGCTCTCAAGAGAACGAACTATCTCCTCGAGCCGTGACATTGCCGCCTCAAAGGACAGCTCCTTATCCTGCTTTTTGCGCCTGTGCCTGCCATAGCTACCTCCGCTCCTGCCCGCTGCGGGACAGTTTTTTCTTTCTTGCCGCGCGCACCGTTGCGTCTATTTCGCCGTCCGATGTACGCAGTGTAAATTCATCTCCCTCGCTGACATCCTCAACGCTCTTGATAACTCTGCCGTCCGGAGCGAACACTGCGGAATATCCGCGTGCAAGCACTGCCAACGGGTCGAGTGCGGACAGCCCCGAGGTCAGCGCCGCAAAATCCGCGCGAGCTGAGGAGACCTTGTCCTTCATCGCTCCGCACAGCAGCTGCTCCGATAGCAGCAGACGCATTCTGCGTTCGTCGATTATTGCTGCGGGCTTCATCAGCGCGCGACTATGAGCGTAGCTGTCGATCAGCGCCCGATAGCGCAACACATCGGCATTTATCAGCTGCGACATTCTGCCGATGACGTTTTCTATCTTGCGCTTCAGCTCCCGCGTTTCCGGCACGGCAAGCTCGGCAGCCGCAGACGGTGTAGGCGCGCGGCGGTCGGCTGCAAAATCGGCTATCGTAAAGTCGGTCTCATGCCCCACCGCCGATATCACCGGGACACGGCATGCCGCAATGGTGCGTGCGAGCTTTTCGTTATTGAACTCCCATAGATCCTCTATCGAGCCGCCGCCTCTGCCGATTATGACAACATCGGCGCGCAGCGAGTCCGAAAAATACTCTATGCCCTCGCACAGCCGCTCGGCTGCTCCCTCCCCTGAACCGGTGAGGGAAACAACACTATCTCGGCATGCGGAAAGCGTCTGCCGATAACATTTATCATATCACGGACAGCCGCGCCGGTGGGGGAGGTTATTATTCCGACGGTGCGCGGTATCTTCGGCAGCGGACGCTTGCGCTCCGCATCGAAAAGTCCCTCAGCCTCGAGTCTGCGCCGCAGCTTTTCATAGGCTATGTACAGCGCGCCGAGACCATCCGGCTCAAGAGATGAAACATACAGCTGATAGCTGCCGCCCTGCATATAGACAGAAATGCCGCCGCGCGCCACGACGGTCATGCCGTCCTCGGGTGCGAACCGCAGCCGCTGAGTCGACGAGCGGAACATAACCGCACGCAGCACGCTCCGCTCGTCCTTGAGCGTGAAATATATGTGTCCGCTGCTCGGGGTTGAGAGATTGGATATCTCGCCCCGTATAGCGACCTTGCCGAGCAGGGGATTTGCGTCGATAATGCCCTTGGTCAGCATATTGAGCTGTGTTACGGTCAAAATACCGTCGCGTACGGTAACCGAGCCGCTGTCTCCGTATTCCGGCATATTCATCCCCTCCTCTTCTTTTTATTTTTTTGATCATCGTCGGTGCATCGCATCTCGCATAATATGCCATGCGTATAACGGCAATGTCATTCCGACGGCGTACCGCATAGGCAAGGCACACACCGCCCTGTCATATTACGCAGTCTGCCGTAGCAGCACGCGGTCATCCGCCGTATTACAGCGCAGCTGTCCGCCTTATTCAGTTATCACGGAGATGTATTTTTTTCCTCCGATGTGCCTCGCCCTGCACAGCAGAGCGATCCCGGCGGCATTATCCGCAGAGAAACGAGGCGGCGCAAAAAGCATACCATCCCCCCGCAAGTCTCGGCGTTATCAGCGAGCAGCTCATAACGCCGCCCGAGAAAGCAGCGGGGCGGCTCCGCGCTGCCGCAGCAGCTCGTCACGCAATCCGGAGAGCGAGAGCGCCACCGTCTCGAGCGTATACATCGCTACCGCCTCCGCGCACACGCCGCAGTCAAGCAGCTGACGCGCCTTGTTTTCAAAGCCCGAGAGATTACATTCAAGCCCGCGCACGCATACCCTCGGACGCTCCGGCAGGCTCACGCCCGAAGCTATACCGCGCAGTGCAAGTGCCTCAAGCTCCGGTCCGCACGGAAAATGCATTCCGAGCATTACGCCGACGCGGTCGATAAGCTGTCCCGCATTGATATCCGCGCTGCCGCCGATGCACTCTATCGTACCGTCCTCCGACACCTCGAGCAGCTCGGTCGTGCCGCCGGAGACATGAAAGGCATAAAACCTTTTGCCGTGCAGCTGCTCCGCCCGCTGCCGTATATCGCAGCCTCGACATGCCCCGCCTGATGCGAAAATTCATACATCGGGACGGAGGCAGCCGCCGATAAGGTCATAGCATTGCAGCGTCCGACAAGGAAGCAGGGCATATACGAGCCATCTACATCTCCGCGGACGGGTCGAGCATCCGACTGCTATCGGCTCGGCATCCTCGGGCAGCGCCGCACACAGCCGCGATACGACCTCGCCGAGCTGCTTTGTATGTGCAAAGACCGCATCGCTCTGCCGCAAACCGCAGCCGCCCTGTGCCACCGGAAGAAGCCGGCGCTCCATGGCGATCACCTCGCCCTCTTCGGAGCATACCGCCGCGGAGGTGGTATAGTTGCTTGTGTCGATTCCCAGATAGTATTTCAAAGCGCTCACCAACCGATGACCGAGCTATCAGCCGTTATCGGCAGCGCTCCGATCGGCGCTGTCCGCATCAACCGTATCGCCGTCGGAAGCATCAGCGGCTCCGCCTGCGACCTGTTCGCTCACCTTCGTGCAATCGGCAGAGGATCCGAATGCTCCGTTTTCTTCGAGCTCTCTCGCGACCGAGTTGAGTATTCCGTTGACAAAGCCCGCTGACTTCTCGGTATCGTATTTTTGGCCAGCTCGACCGCCTCACTTTGAGCGAGACCTTAGTCGGAATATCGCTCTCATATTTCATCTCGTATATCGCGAGACGCATTATCGCACGCAGTACACGGGACATACGGTCGGATTTCCAGCCGCTCGAATATTTTGCTATCATGCCGTCAAGCTCGGGCAGATGCTCGCCTATGCCGTAAAAAACGCGGCGGACATATGCATCGTCCTCAAGCCCCCGCAGGGTAAGCTCATCACGATAAACGGTGTCGTAATCCTCTCCGCCTACAAACTGTGTTTCAAAAAAGAGCAGTGTAAAAAGCTGCTCGCGTGCTTCTCTTCTGTTCATTCAAATATCCATCGCTTTCCTGCAAGGATCTGCCGCGCTTGCGCTGCATAGCCTGCCCTGCTGAATCGTATCATAACGTCCGCCGGACCCGGTACAATCGGTATTAAGGCGGCAGCCGACCGCCGACCGAGAGCCTTTTTTCGGGATGCACCGACCGCTTTTCAACTTTTGCGCGAACGCTGTTTCTCAACTTAATATTATACATTATTATTGTATATTTGTCAATACGGCGGAGCGCTTTCCGCACGATTCGCAGCGAGCAAAAAAATATGCGGAGTACTACGGCAAATTCCGGCGCCGCCGCACTTGACACGACGGAACAATGAGTATAAAAATATATGTGCATAAAATTCCGTGTACGGAGGTGCCGCATGGGCGGCAAAAGCAATATGATAGAGCTTATAAAGCAGGAGCCGCGTGACGACGGGCGCGACATGATAATTCCCTTTTCTGTGACGCTGAAGGACGGCTGTCTCACCGTGGAATGCGAGGAGGGGCTCGTCGAAACCGCGCAGGAATACGAGCGCCGCTTTTCGGAGCAGCCGTTTTCGGAGGAGGCGCGCCGCTTTGTTGCCAACGCGGTAGAGGCAGAAACGGCAGGCACGCACTTTTCGCTTGACCGCTCCGATCTTGCGCTCGACACCGTAATGCTCTGCTACAACGGTAAGCCCGAGGCACTCGATCGATATATACTGAGACCGACAAAGCTGCTGCCGGAGAGTCGTATCGGCGGATGTGAGAATCTCACCGTGTTTGAGGCAGACGAGATACCTGCTATCTCCGATGCGGGCACGAACAGCGGTATGCTCGACAGCGCCGAGCTGCCGGTTGCTGCAATCGTCAGGGACGGAAAAATAATCTCTCTCGCCGCAACGAACGGCGCACCCTCAGACGGTAAGGCCGAGATATCCGTCGACACGGCGGAGGACTACCGCAGACAGGGCTACGGCCGCTCATGCGTTGCCGCACTGACCCGCGAGCTGCTTCGTCGCGGACTCGGCGTGAGATATGTCAGCTTCGGCTCTAATGACCCGTCTCTCGCACTCGCGCACAGCATCGGATTTACCGAGGAGAGCCGCTGCTTTGATGCGGTATGCTATCGCGACGAGGCATAACAGCAGAAATCAAGACATAACGTAAGACGGCAAGGTATATAGACAGACAGGCATATAGGAAGTCAGCAGGGCGTAGCGGCAGGCATCGAGGTAAAACGCCGCACAAGAGGATCACCGAAAGGGAAAAAATACATGGCATTTGACGCAGGAATGCTCTCGGCGGTCGCCGCAGAGCTAAGAGACAAACTGACAGGGGCAAAGATAACAAAGGTTCAGCAGCCAGAAAAAGGACGAGATCGACCTCATTATGCATCGGCAGAGAGAATCATCGTCTGCTGATATCCGCCTCTCCCTCCGCGCCGCGAATCCACATCAGCTCGGAGCAAAAGGAGAACCCCATAGCCGCGCCGATGTTCTGCATGCTGCTGCGCAAGCACCTCGGCGGAGCACGTCTGTGCGAGGTCGTGCAGCCCGGCTTTGAGCGTGTACTGCGCCTCGTTTTCGACACGGTAGATGAGATGGGCTTTCCCGTTCGCCGCTCGCTCATATGCGAGATAATGGGCAAGTACAGCAATATTATCTTCTGCGGAGAGAACGACCGTATTCTCGGCGCTTGCCGCGCGGTCGATTTCACTACGAGCCAAAAGCGTCAGGTGCTGCCCGGCATGACATACGAGCTGCCGCCCGCGCAGGACAAGCTGAATCCGCTCGAGGCTGAGGCTGCCGACATTGATGCGCTTGCCGCAGAGCGCTCCGCGACCGGTGAGCTGCGAGCGGATAAATTCATCACATCAAACTATCTCGGCATATCCTCACTGCTTGCGCGCGAGATAGCGCGCCGCACGGCAGACGGTAAATATCCGACGCTCGGCACGGCTCTCTCCGCAGTCATGACGGATATTAAGGACGGTCGATTTGAGCCTACAATCGTTCGAGATGCAGGAGGAATGCCGGTTGAATACTGCTTCACCTCGCTGTCGCTGTACGGCGACGGCTATACGACCGACAGCTATGACAGCGCATCCGCAATGCTCGAGAGCTACTACGGAGAACGCGACCGCGCAGAGCGCCTGCGGGCGCGCGAGGCTGATATAATCCATCTGCTCGGAGGCGTGGGCGGCAAGCTCGAAAAGAAGATTGCGCGTCAGCGCGAGGAGCTTGCCGAATGCGAGCGCGGAGAGGAATACCGCACGCGCGGAGACCTCATCACCGCGAATATATGGGCTATCAAAAACGGAGCGAGCAGCGCCGTCGTCACCGATTATTCGGTCGACCCGCCCGCCGAGCTGACGATAGAGCTTGATTCGCGGCTGACCGCCGCACAGAATGCACAGCAGTGCTATCGAAAGTACACAAAGCTGCGCAACGCGAAGCGCGAGCTGACGCATCAGATAGAGCTTGCGGAAGCAGAGCTTTCATATATCGAAACGGTGCGTGACTCGCTGAGCCGCTGCGAAACAAGTGCGGATATAGACGAGGTGCGCGCAGAGCTTGTCACTGCGGGAATAGCGCGCCGCGGTGCAGTAAAGCCGAGCGGCAGCAAGCTGCGGCATGCACGTATGCTCGAGTACGAGACGAGCGGCGGCTACCGCGTGCTCTGCGGGCGCAATAACCTGCAAAATGACGAGCTGACCATGAAGCTCGCCGAGCGCGACGATTGGTGGTTCCACGTAAAGGACGCGCCGGGCAGCCACGTCGTTCTCTTCACCGAGGGCAAGGGCGAGCCCGACTCCGCGGGACTTTACGGAGGCGGCAACCATCGCCGCCGTCAACTCCTCCCTGCCCGAGAACGCGACCGCCGAGGTCGACTACACGCTGCGCAGATATATAAAAAAGCCCTCGGGCTCAAAGCCGGGCTTCGTTATCTACACAAAAAACTGGTCTGCGCTTGTTCAGGCAGATGCGACGCTCGCATGTAAACTAAAAAAATAAGCAGTATATAATCGCACACAACACAAAATGTTTAGCCATTGGATAATATGGGTTGTTCGCCGTATCATCGTGCACAAACGCAAAAAAGCATATAAAAACGGTACTGTCGAAATTTCAGTTTTCGGCAGTACCGCTTTCGGTCGGCGCTTTTAGCCTCCCGAAAGAAAATAGATAAAATCGTTTGGAGCACTCGATTTCGTGCCGCAAGGCGTACTATCGTACGTCGCGGTTCGAAATAGGGCGCAAGCGAAAACATTTAACTTTATGCAGGAATCCGTCAGGATTCCGACCCCATAATCAAAATAATGATTATACTAAGGCTCCTTCAATTCAACACTGTTTTCGCTTTTTCGTTCCGGACGATTTTAGCATTTTCCACGTATGTAGTTCTCGGCTTGGGCGGTAAACATTTCCGCATATCTGCCGTTTTGCCGCATCAATTCATCGTGGCTTCCGCACTCGACAACTCTGCCGCTCTCGAACATATATATCCTATCGGCGTGGCGTGTAGTCGAGAGTCGGTGCGAGATGAAAATGACGGTCTTATCCTCCGCGAACGCCGCTATCTGCTTATTCAGCGCATATTCAGCCATCGGGTCGAGCGCCGCAGACGGCTCATCCATAATTATCAGGTCGTTATCGCCCGCGAACACGCGCGCTATCGCTATCTTCTGCTCCTCACCGCCCGAGAGGTTTGTTCCCTTTTCGTCAAACTCGCGCGTCAGCATAGTATTTATGCCGCCCTCGAGCTCGGCGAGCTTATCGTCAAACGTCGCTCTGTGCAGCGCCTCGAGAACCGTGCCCTCCTTTGAATCGTCATATCGGTCGCCGAGCACGTTCTCCGCGACGGTTGCGGCAAATATCCGATAATCCTGAAATACCGCCCCTATGCGCCCGCGATAGCTCTCTGTCTCGTACTCGCGCGCATCGACTCCGTTCAGGAGTATGCAGCCGCTCTTCGGATCGTACAGACGCATTATCAGCTTGATAAGCGTACTCTTTCCCGCTCCGTTGTATCCGACGATGGCGATCTTTTCGCCGCGCGATATCTTCATCGAGACATCGTGCAGCACCTCGTCTCCCTCGAGATAAGCGAACGAGACGTTTTTCAGCTCGAGCGACTCCAGATGCGGAGCAGGCAGTGTACCGCCGCGATATGACGGTTTGTAATCCATCAACGCCCGAACGCGGTCGATCTGATCGCTCTGTGCGGGCAGGTTTGAAAACGACCCCACAAGCGAGCCGAGACGGCTGCCGACCGATATATTTGCGTTGACTATGACGGAAAAATCACCGTTGGAGACCGTTCCGAGCACCGCGAACTTATACAGCGTCATTATCACAACGGCGATATATACACCGATGGAATTGAGCGTTGAGAGCGCGCCGAGCAGCGCATCCTTCGTCTTGTAACGGCGCGTCACGCCGATATGCTCGCTTATGGTCTTTTCGTAGTCGCGGAAAATGCATTCCGAGATGTCGGTCAGACGCAGCTCCTTTGCATAATCGGGCAGCATGAAAAGCCGATTTACATACGAGCCGCGGCGCATTATGGGCGCGTGCTTTTCGTTCATCTGGAGATTTATCTTCTGCTTTTTGTTCCGATAAGCATCGAGATAACGGCGCTCGCCACCATAACGAGCATAGTGCCCGAGTCGATATAGGCGAGCAGCGCAACGATTCCCGAAAAACCGATGAGATTGCTCATAAGGTTCGTGAAATTGTTCACCGTTCCCGTAGCGTAAGCATCGGCATACTGCATTGCAAGGATAAAATCATTATAGAACTCGGTATCATCGTACATCTCGAGTTCTATCATGCGCGCCTTCTCGAACAGGTCGGTCTGAACGTGCATATGCAGCTGCTCCGTGAGCTTCGGCATTATATACGTAGACGACAAAAGATTCCACAACCATGACACGACGGTTACCGCAGCGATGCCTGCAATGATATACAGCGCGTTAAGGAACATAGGTCGGTCGCTGCCGAGCATGTTGTACAGTCTGCGATTAAGCAGTAGGACAAGCGGTGCGATAAGACCGTTTATGACTGCGTTCGCAACCGACGCAAAGAAATACCCCTTCGAGCCGTGCCACATGTATCGGAAGGAATATATATTATTCTCAAGTATCTTGCCCCATCGACGGAGCGCAGCGCCGATATCCCGACGCTCTCTTCGTTTCTTTTCTTTATTCATTTTTTCCTGCCGCCTTCGCTGCCGAAAGCTCCTTTCAACAGTATTACAGTAATTTTCGGAGGGATGCACGGTTTATTCCTCCGTGCTCTGAGCTCCCGTATAGCTCTCCGCCTGCGCGCGGAACATTTCGGCATATCTGCCGCCGCGCCGCATCAGCTCCTCATGACTGCCGTATTCCCCGACAACGCCGTCCTCGATGAGAACGACCTTATCAGCCGAGACGGCGGACGAGAGACGGTGCGAGATAAATATCATCGTCTTGCCCTCGCATGCGATGTACATCTGTCGGTACAGCTCGCGCTCGGCGAGCGGGTCAAGCGCGGACGACGGCTCATCGAGAATGACTATCGGACTGCCGTGCGCGTAGACCGAGGCGATAGCGAGCATCTGCGACTGCCCGCCCGACAGCAAAAGTCCGTCCTCGCTGAATTCGCGCGTCATCTGTGTATATATGCCGTCCGGAAGCTCGGATATCTTATCCCATATTCCCGCGCGGCGAAGCGCATCCTCCACTATTGCCTCATCGCCGTCGCGCATCGGTCTGCCGAGGACGTTTTCGGCAACGGATAGGGCAAACTGCTTATAGTCCTGAAATACAACGCCGAATATATTGCGATAGCTCTTCAGATCGTATTCGCGGATATCCCGCCCGCCGAGAGTTATAATTCCGGAGGAGGGATCATACAGCCGCATCATCAGCTTGACGAGAGTTGTCTTGCCTGCGCCGTTGTAGCCGACGACAGCAACGCGCTCGCCCTGCTTTATCTTGAGGTCGATTCCGCGCAGCGTGTCGGTATCCGCTCCGCCGTAGCGGAAGGTAACGCCGTGCAGCTCTATATCGCCCGGCGCGCCTCTTCGCCGTCGGCGTTGCCGTCAACGCGGTCCTTGCGCTCGATAAAGTCCCGCCAATCCTGATATGCATAGCATATCCTCTGCATGTACGAGATCGTACCGCCTATGCTCTGCACGTCCTGTGAGATGGCGGAGATGCTGTTCAGCACCACAAGACAGTCGCCGAGCGTTACGGTATTTGACACGAGCGCGCGGTATATCGTGTAAACCTGAGCGCCCGCGACCGACAGCAGCTGACCGCCGAACATTATCGCGAACTGCAGCAGCGCTATCCCTAACGCCCTGCGTGCGCATGACGTGAAGCAGCTGCCCCACCGACTCGCGGAAGCGGTCGAACATGACGTTCTTTATGTTGGTCAGACGCAGCTCCTTTGCGTATTCGCGCTGATAAAACACGCGCTGAACATAGTCGCGCTTGCGGTAGAGCTCGGATTTTTTTCAACGTCGAAAAACGCGCTCGAGCGCGCCCATCTTCTTGCGCAGAAAATTGAACACCACGGGAACAAATGCAAATATGAACAAAACGGGGTCGATGGTCAGCGCAAGCCATGACGAAAGTCCGAGATTGACTATCATGCAGACGGTGCCGATAAACCAATATCTCGCCCACTCTATCGAGCCTACGCCACCCGATACCGCACGCCCGAACAGCGCGTACATCGAGGGATCCTCGTAGTTTGCGATATCCGATGTCAGCGCGCGGCGGTATATTATGGAGTTCATCCGCCGCTCCCCGACCTTGTCGAGAACGGTATGGATACAGCCCCAGTAGACATCCCGCAGCACCGATATGACAAGATACAGCCCGAGCATGACCGAAACGTATACTATCAGCTCGCTTATCGGGCGCTGCTCCATCAGCCCGTCAACTATAACCTTCAGCATGTATGTAAATGAGAAAAAGCTTATAACGGTATCAAGCACGCGCAGCACAAGCTCGCTGAAAAACTTTCGGGGTGGTAGCGTATGCCCATAAAGAGAGCACGGAAAAGGTTTCCGAATTTAAGCTTCGGTTTATTTGCGCGCTGCTCCGCGCACTCTCTCTTGCGCTCCGCCCGTTTTTCGCGCCGATCTTTCACAAATTCGCTCATTTGCTCTCTCCTTGACTATTTCTGTTTTAACGCTCTATTTCCAAATAACATATCCGCAAACGCAATGCGCGACAGCCGCTCCCTTATCCGAGAGAAAATGCATCTGTGTGCACTTTTAGATCTTTCTCCGCATCACGGATATTATATGTAATTTCACCATTCATAATATAATAATAACATATGAATCTTTTTTTGTAAATAAACTATCGGTTGATATTAACAAATAAGATCGCATCTTGACGAAATTTTGCAGCGTATGTTCGGTGAATTGTCGATAAATGCCGAATTATAGATATAAAAAGACGCGATGCCCGAGGACACCGCGTCACAAAAAGCCGATAATTATCCTGTCAGGGAAATTTGATAGGGCTTCATCAGTCTTGCCGATTCGGATGGAGAAAAAATAATTTGGCTGCAGATTTTTTAGTTTCCAACAGCCCCTCCGCTTCGCTGCGCTCAGCACCTCCCCTTACACAGGGGAGGCTTTTACTTGCAGCTTTTTTTTTGCATTATCCGCCTAACTTTAAGCTAATTTCAAGTATCGTTGAGCATTTTTTGTTTTGTGCTTTTTCGTATCACAGAGAACCTTATAGGTCTGTGCTGTTTTGGGCTCGCGGGGACTCAGGGAGAGATAAAAAAGATGCAGAATCGTCGAAAACCGCCTCGTCGCCGTACCGGCGTACGGCAAGACGGTTTTCGGCGGTAGAAAAAAGCGAAAACATAAAACTTCATGCAGGAATCCGCAAGGATTCCAACCCCTTATCTGCCATATGGGACATGCTAAAACTCAATTATAATAATCTGTTTTCGCTTTTTCGGTCTGCGCTTTTTTAGCCTACCCGAGTTCACTCGCCGAGCAGTATCCTGTCGGTCGCAAGCGACTCACCCGCCGCATTGCGGAATAGCTCCATCAGCGCGGGTACGGTCAGCTTTTTCTTTTCGTCGCCGCTTGCATCAAATATGATGCGTCCCTTATTCATCATGATAAGGCGGTCGCCGAGGTCGATAGCCGACTGCATGTTATGCGTTACCATCATGCAGGTCAGCCCCTGCTCCGACACCGTTTTTTTCGTGATGTCAAGCACCTTTTCGGCGGTAGCGGGGTCGAGCGCGGCGGTGTGCTCGTCGAGCAGCAGCAGTTTCGGCGGGTTGACGGTCGCCATCATCAGCGTCAGCGCCTGACGCTGTCCGCCCGAGAGCAGACCGACGGGCTGCGTCATACGGTCCTCAAGCCCCATATCGAGCTCGCGCAGTATCTCGCGGAAGCGCTGACGGTCGCTGCGCTTTATGCTGCTCAGCCATGAGCCCGTACCCGCGGCAAGAGCAAGGTTCTCCTCGATGCTCATTCCGGGCGCGCTGCCGCGCATCGGGTCCTGAAAGAGTCGGCCGATAACGCGCGCACGCTTATAGTCGGGGCGGTGAGTGATATTCTCGCCGTCGAGCATTATCCTGCCCGCATCTATCGGAAAGTTGCCGCAGACGGCATTAAAGAGGGTGGATTTTCCCGCACCGTTTGAGCCTATAACGGTCACGAACTGACCGCGCTCTATATCGAGGTCGATGCCGTCAAGCGCGGTGTGCTCATCGACGGTGCCCGCGCCGAAAACCTTGCGCAGGCCCTTTATTTCAAGCATTCCCATCCTTATGCCTCCCCTCTTCCCGCTCTGATGCGTTTGATAACGATAGGCAGCTGCCGACGCAGATACGGTCCCGAGATTGCAATAATAACGATGACCGAGGATACAAGTTTAAGCATGTAAGCGGGTATATTGAAGCGGAGCGCTATCGTGTAGACAAGGCGGAAAACGACCGAGCCGATAACAACGCCTACGGCGCGCAGCGGTATCTTTCCGCGGCCGAAGAAGGCGCGTCCGATAAGAAGCGACGCGAGCGCTACCGTCACCATGCCCGAGCCGACATCGATGCTGACCGACTTCTGCGACTGCGTCATAAGGCAGCCCGAGAGCGCGGTAAATGCGTTTGCAACGCACAGACCGACGATAGTCGTAAATACGGGATTTATCGACGAGGAGCGGACCATGTCGGGGTTATTGCCCGTTGCGCGTATAGCGAGACCGAGCCGTGTGCGCAGAAACAGCGACAGAAATACTATCACGAGCAGCACCGCCGCGCCGATAACTATCAGCTTGTAGTACGACGCAAGCGGCGTACCCTTGAGTGCATTCTTGACGACGGTGTATATCGTCTCGGTCGTGTTCATATTGACGAGCGATGAGTTTCCCATCACCGCCATATTTATCGAATAAAGTCCGGTATTCACGATAATGCCGGCAAGCAGACTGTCGATGCCCATCTTTGTCTGAAGGAAGGCGGTGACAAAGCCCGAGATTATCCCAGCCGCCATAGCCGCGAAGATCGAAAGATAAGGGTGTCCCGAGACCGCTACCATTGCGCCGACTGCGGCACCGAGAGTAAAGCAGCCGTCGGTAGACAGGTCGCAGACATTCAGCATCGAATAGCTGAGAAAGAGCGCAAGCACGGTAAGTGAGGTGCACAGTCCGAGCTCAAGTGCCGTCTGAACAAGGTCAAGTACGGTTGACAGATCCATAATAATTCTCCGTTTTTTGTTGTTTGCGGCAGCGGTGCAATGCCCCTGCCGTCTTTATTCGCAGCTTGCCCGCCGCTATGCGGCGATCTCAGCAGCACTGCGACGGGCGATACATCATAATCTTTTTGTAAAACCTAATCAGCTGAAGCTCTCTGCGGTCTTGATAGCCTGAACCTTGGTGCAGAAGGGAGCGAAGGTCTCTGAGACGGTTGCAAAGTCATAACCGAGCGTTGCGCAGACCTCCTCGTTTACCGTCGCGGTACCGTTGTCGAAGGTCATAACGGGGGTGGTTGCCGGGTCCTTACCGTCTACGAGGATGGAAACTATCATATCAGCGGTATTCTCGCCAAGGTTTACATAGTCAACGCCGTAGCCGAGGAATGCGCCGTTAAGTGCAAAGGAATCTGCACCGGTGAAGTGCGGGATGCCTGCCTCCTCAAAGATGGTGTAGATAGAGAGCTCGGACTTCATTATCGTGTTGTCGGTAGGAGTAAATACAGCGTCAACGCCGTCTGCAACGAGTGCCTGAGCCGCAAGAGTTACCTCCTCGGCATTTGTGCCGGTGCGCTCGATAACCGTGACGTTCTTTGACTCGAGGTACTGCTTAGCCTCTGCGATAGGAGTTGCGGACGAATCCTGACCTACGTCGTAGAGCAGACCGACCTTTGCGGTATCGGGCTTGAGTGCAAAGATGAGGTCGAGTACCGAATGGGTATCGAGGTAATCGGAGGTGCCGGTGATGTTAGCGCCGGGAGCCTCGAGCGAGGATACGAGCCGGCAGCTTACGGGGTCGGAGACTGCTGCAAATACAACAGGGGTTCCGCTCTCCTCTGTCGCCGCCTGCATCTGCATTGCAACGGGGGTCGCGATACCGACCATAAGATCTGCCTTGTCTGCCTGGAAGTTCGAGATGATCTGACCCATAACGCTTGCGTCGGTTGCATTGCAGTTGTCATAGTCGATGGTGAAGTCAACGCCGAGCTCGGCGCCGCGCGCCTTGAGACGGCTCTGCAGGCTCTCTGCTATCTGGTTGAGCGATGCATCGTCTACATAGTTGCAGATACCGATGCGGTAGCTGTTCTTTGTGCCGCTCGTGCTGCCGCTTGCGGTCGTCTCTGCGTCACCGCCCGCGGTCTTTCCGCAGGAAGCGAGCGAAATAATGGTTGCGGAGGCTGCAAGTGCAGCGGTAAGTACGGTAAAGAATCTCTTCATTTTCATGGTGGTGTTCCTTTCTTTGTTTGCTTTTTTGTTTTTCTTCCGATATTCGTATTTGCTTTAATTGTACGTCACGGTGCTTGCAGAAAACAAAAAATCCCGTCCCTGCAATCTCTTGCTGGGACAGGATAAATATACAATCCTGCGGTACCACCCGGCTTGATGCTTTTACGCACCCGCTTACGCATACAATCATATGCAGACCTTTGATCACGGAGAGCCACACTCCGTCTCCCATACTCAGGCTGTGCCGTTTCTGTTTGCCCTCGGAAGTCCATTCGTCCTGCGCCCGCCGCCGCGCTTCCACCGTCCGCGACTCTCTCCCTGACAGGTTGTGCCGGATTACTCCTCTTCCTCATCGGTTTACCGCATTATAGCACGCGGAATTCGTCCTGTCAAGAGGTTTTTTCAAAAAAATCAAAAAAATTTCAAGAAGCATGATTCATGCATTATCACGGTCAATATGTCGCACATGACCGCAGCTTCGATGACACGGGATGTTGACAATGCAGCACACCGGCAAGACCTGCAATGCTGTCAATGTACACGGTTGCACCGCTCACATACTCTAATATATGCGGCTGCGTCGGTCAATGCGATATCGCAGCCTGCATACCACAATCATACTGCAGCGTCAGTCAATACGATTGCGCCGTTCGCCGCGCAGAAATGCCTCAATATTCTCCCGCACCTCGGTCATAAGAGCCCTGCGCGCGTCGCCGCACGCCCACGCGACATGCGGGGTCAGAATGCAGTTCGGCGCGGTGCGGAGCGGGCAGTCGGCGGGGGGTGGCTCGGTCTCGGTCACATCCGCCGCGGCTCCGGCGAGCTTTCCCGACCGCAGTGCGGCGGCAAGAGCCGTCTCGTCGACAAGCGCCCCGCGCGCGGTATTTATCAGCATAGCGCCGTCCTTCATACGCTCGACGGCATCGGCGTTTATAATATGTCTGCTCTGCTCGGTGAGCGGACAGTGCAGCGATACGATATCGCTCTCCGCGAGCAGCTGCGGGAGCGGCAGTCTGCTTATCCCGCCGTCACGCTCAGCCGCGCCGACGGGCGGGGTCAGAGCTTCAACAGCGCCGCCGACCGTCCCGAGATGCTCCGCGGCGTACACTCTCATACCGAAAGCGGAGGCAAGCCGAGCAACTCTGCGTCCGATAGCGCCGAGTCCTATTATACCGAGTGTCTTTCCTCCGAGGCAGAAGCGCGGCAACGGCAGACGCGAGAGCGCCGATTCGCCGATCGGTGTGCTCGCCGCCTCCGTTATCCTGTCAACCAGTGCAAGCATCAATGCGAAGGTATGCTGAGCAACCGCCTCGGTCGAGTAGCCGGGAACATTGCACACGGCAATGCCCCGCTCGCGCGCAGCGGCGATATCTATCTTGTCGTAGCCCGTCGCAAAAACCGCTATCATCCGCAGCCGCGGTGCCGCATCCATCTCCGCCGCTCCCTATGCGGGCGCGGTTGCACAGAACTATCTCCGCGTCGCGCATGCGCTCGATAAGCTCCTGCTGCGTTCCCGCCGTGTACACACGCACATCAAAGCGCCCTGCATCAAGCCCGAGCGAATCGGGCTTTACCTCAGTATCGAATACCGACTCCGAGTCGGTCAGCACTATATTAATCATTGTTTCCTCCGTCGTCCGCAGCGTTGCATTATATGCGCCGTCTGCGTTTGCTCATCATTTTGCCACAAACACGCAGAGCCCGCAATATGGACAAAAGAAAAACATCTCGGGTATAATTAAAAGGTAAGATTATTTGTTTTCAAAGCAACAGTTTCGGAAAGGAAAAGCCTATGAAATCAAGCTACAAGGGCGTGACCCTCGTCGAGGGCGGACACATCTACTCGGAGGGCAAGCTCACCCCCTCCGCAGTCAAGCCCGCCGACCGCTTAAAGACCATCGCATACTCCATCCTATCTTCGCATAACGAGTCGCCTATAACGGAGGACACGACCGACCTGCGCATCCGTTTTGACGCGATGGCATCGCACGACATTACATACGTCGGCATCATTCAGACGGCACGCGCGAGCGGCCTGAAGAAGTTCCCGATACCCTACGTGCTCACAAACTGTCATAACAGCCTCTGCGCCGTCGGCGGAACAATAAACGAGGACGACCATGTTTTCGGTCTCTCCGCCGCAAAGAAGTACGGCGGAATCTACGTTCCCGCACATCAGGCTGTCATTCACTCGGTAATGCGCGAGTGCTTTGCTGGCTGCGGAAAGATGATACTCGGTTCGGACAGCCATACCCGCTACGGCGCTCTCGGCACCGTTGCCATGGGTGAGGGCGGACCCGAGCTTGTAAAGCAGCTGCTCTGCCGCACATACGACATTCCCGCGCCCGAGGTGATAGCCGTTCATATGACGGGCGCACCGCGTCCCGGCGTAGGCCCGCAGGACGTTGCCATCGCAATTATAGGCAGGGTGTTTGAATGCGGCTTTGTCAAAAATAAGATAATGGAATTCTTCGGCGACGGCGTTGCTTCGCTGCCTATCGAATACCGAAACGGCATCGACGTTATGACCACCGAGACCGCTTGTCTGTCATCCGTCTGGGCTACCGGACGACGAGACAAAGGCGTACCTCGAGCTTCACGGCAGATCGGGCGACTACCGAAAGCTCTCCCCGCAGACGGTGCGGGCTATGACGGCGTTCTCGAGGTCGACCTCTCAGAGATCGAGCCTATGATAGCGCTTCCCTCTCACCCCTCGAATGCTTATGCACTCCGCGAGGTCATAGAGGAGCCCGAGCGCGTTCTCCGCGAGGCGGGTCTCCGAGCAGCTGCTGCCCAAGGTACATGACGGCTCGCTGTGGGTAGATCAGGGCGTTATCGCAGGCTGCGCGGGCGGTACGTACGACAACCTCTGCGCCGCTGCCGACATTCTCGGCAGGGGGCAGCATAGGTCAGGGGTGCTTTCGCGATGTCTGCATATCCCGCGAGTCAGCCCGTATTCTCGGCACTCATCGCAGAGGGCGCGATAAGCTCGCTGCTCGATTCCGGCGTTACCGTCCGTTCTGCATTCTGCGGCCCCTGCTTCGGCGCGGGCGATGTTCCGTCAAACGGCGCGCTGAGCATCCGCCATACGACAAGAAACTTCCCGAACCGCGAGGGCAGCAAGCCCGGTGCGGGTCAGAGCGCATATGTAGCACTTATGGATGCGCGCAGCATTGCCGCAACGGCAAAGAACGGCGGTCGCCTTTTACCTCCGCGCTTCTTTCGGCACCGAGCTGCCGACGCATAAGCCCACCTACGACGATGCCGCATATCGCAGCCGCTTCTATAACGGATACGGTCACGCGGATGAGAACGAGCAGCTCGTATTCGGGCCTAATATCACCGACTGGCCCGAGATCCCCGAACTCGGAGACGGACTTCTCTCCACCGTATGCTCGGTCATTACCGATCCCGTTACCACCACCGACGAGCTTATACCCTCAGGAGAGACCTCGTCCTACCGCTCCAATCCTCTCGGTCTTGCAGAGTTCACACTCTCCCGTAAGGACCCCGGCTATGTCGGCAGAGCAAAGGCGGCACACGGCGCAGCACCTCGGGCGAAGTACTCGGAGCTATCGCCGACATCTCCGCCGCGCGCGGTGAGACAGCACCCGAAAAGCTCTCCTGCGGCAGCGCGGTATATGCTGTAAAGCCCGGAGACGGCTCTGCGCGTGAGCAGGCAGCCTCCTGCCAGCGCGTACTCGGCGGAAACTGCAATGTTGCACGCGAGTACGCAACAAAGCGCTATCGCAGCAACCTCATCAACTGGGGCATGCTCCCCTTCCTCTATGGCGGCGACGGTGAGAGCACCTTCGCGCTCGGCGATGTTCTGTACGTCCCGAATATCCGCGAGGTCGTATCGGCAGGCACGCCCGAGTTCGACGCATATGTCATCTCCGCCGACGGCGCATATAAAAAGATAACGCTCGGTCTCGCACCGCTGACCGATGATGAGAAGAAGATAATTCTCTGCGGCTGCCTTATCAACTTTTATCGTGCGGGACTCTGAGCCGACACGGCGATATCGGCATTCGACGCGGCGCGCATACCTCGATATATAATGTATTGTCGGCACGGACTGCGAAACGGCGAAGCCCCGAAGCGATTCATTGATATGAACGGCTGAAAAGTCTATATATTCAAGGCCAATCTATATGCCGCAGAGCATCGCAACAAAAAGGAGAACACCATGCTTGACTACACAAAGAAAGAGCTGCTCGGTATACTCGCGCAGCTCGAGAAGATAAGCGACGGACTCGGCGTACTGCTCGATTCCGAGGAGGAGCGCGCCGAGACATCCGGCGGCGAAGATGCCGAGACTGTCTGCGACGCGCTCGATGAGGCGCCTCGACGGAGTAAACGAAGCATATTCGGTGCTCGACGAGCTGCTTGACGAGTAAAATGCCATATTCGATGATCTGCATGCTGTCCGACGGGTAAAAGCACCGAAAAAGCGGACTCTTGCATAACGCTTGACCCAAATATAAAACGGTCGTATCTGCCTCAGGGCGGGTATGACCGTTTTTTCGTTATTAAATTTGCTGTGCCTAAAAGCATTTGTCGAGCAGTCCGCACCGACAAGCGGCGCAAATCATCCGTCTAACTAGGATCGGGATCAAAGTAAATCGCACTAATCGGAGCGCATCCGTCAACACCGACCCGAGCCATCAAAGCGTGCTCGGTGCCGTGCCCGCCCCGGCGGAAGCAAGCAGCATGACCGCCGCGATGCCTCCGACAAGCAGGAGCATGCCGAGCGAGAGTGTCGCGAGCAATGCTCTGCGTCTGCGGCTGTCGCTGCCATAGGCGACAGAGGGCAGACCGCGAAGAATAAACGGCAGACCGTACAGCAGCATTCCGGTAACGGCGAGCGCGCCGAACGGTCCCATCTCATAGGCAAGTACCGCGCATGCGGAGGCAAGGCGGGAAACAAAATTTGAAATACTTGCCACGACCGACGCGGCATAAGGCGTAAGCACAAATGATGACGGCAGCAGTGCAAAGGGCGAGAGTGACAGCAGAAGCCCTGCGAGCGGCGAAAAGAGGACGGTAGCGGGAATCGAATACAGCGATGAAAAGCCGAAAAAGAGAAAAGCGAGCGGTGCAGTCAGGAGATTTGCCGAGGCACCGATAATAACCGAGTCGAGCGCAAACTCCGCCATACCGATGCCAAGTCCCGCCGCCGCTCCGCGCAGCGCCGACGGGGAGCGCGAAAAAATACCGCTCGCGGATATCGTGCGTATATCTGCTTATGCGCGCGGCTGTTCTGCGGCAGAGCGGCGCGCCGATCACGGCAATACCGAAGGTAGATGAAAACGACAGCACAAGTCCGACATCAAGCACCGCGCACGGGCGAAACAGTATAATGAGCGCAACAGCCGAGGCAAGCGAGGTCGGCATATGCCCCGATCTCCCGCCCATTCTTGCGCTGCTCGCTATCATAAGCATAAGTGCCGAGCGGAGAACCGATGAGGAAAAGCCGGTAAGCGCGGCAAACAGCAGCGCGAATACCGCCGTAACGATTATTGAGGGCGCATTCGGGACATGCAGACGGCGCAGCAGGAATGAGACTACCGCAGTGATTATTCCGGAGATGCAGGCCGCTGACAGCCACTATGTGCGATATTCCGAGTGCGGAAAAAAATCATCCGATATACTATCGCCGAGCTCGCTGCGATCACCGAGCAGCAGTGCGCGGCAGAGCCCCGCGCCGTCGCCGAGTCGGAGCGACAGCGTTTGACCCACACGTTCACGCAGCCGTGCAAAGCGTGCGGTAAGACTGCCGGACGGCTCTCTGCCGTAGATACTGAGCGAATCGGTTGAGGTGTGAGAAAGCGTCCCTCGGACGCGGAATACATAAGCGACAGCGCAGTTCCGTCATACGGCTCGGTCTCCGCAATATCCGCATGCATGCCGAAGCGCTCGCCGACGCGCAGTCCGGGCGCGCCGCGAACCTTGACAGTTGCGGAAAGCGAGCAGTTCTCGCCGTCTATCAAGCTCAGCTGCGCATCGAATATCATATATGATGCCGAGGAATACCGTACCCGCCCGACGACAGCGGTCACCGACCTGTCCGAGCCCGAAAACCTCTGTACTATTCTATTCCGATAGTCTCCGAAATACAGCGAACCGATTACACAGCCGACCGCTATCGCCGCGCCGAAAAAAAATCAAAGCGGCTCTGCCTCTCCCCTGCCGGATACGGCACACAGGATAAGTCCCGCAGCGGCGGTAACACCGCCGGCGATAATGAGCAGCGAGCGTGTAAGTACGAGCTTGTCCGGCAGGAGCAGCGACACATATCCGACCGCGGCGATCGAGCCGATAAAAAGAAGGCAGACGAGCATAAGCGGACAGCAGCGAATAAATCTCCGCATATGTCTCGCCTCCTCTCATCTGCCGATAAAAAAGCCGAAAGTATTAAAGTGGGCGCAGCCGATCCGAACCGAATCCGCTTGCAGCGCACATTGCCGCAGCTTACTCTACGACAACGCCCTTTCTGATGATGATATTAGCATAAAGAGCGGTCTCACCGGAGGTAACGACTGCATACGCCTCCTTGGCTCTTTCATAAAACTCAAAGCGCTCGATCTGAGTGAGGGGCTTGTCGGTATATTTACCGGTGATAGCCTCAAACTCCTTCCAGATAGGAGTCTCGACATTGTCGCCGGGCACCTTCTGCATGATGTATACCGGGTCGGAATAGGTGTCGAGAGGATAGAGCTTGAGAATAGCCTCGAGCAGCTCGGGTACCGTGTGTCCGTCCTCGCGTACAAGACGCTGTGCAACTCTCGCTGCGGGGAAGTTACCGTCGCCGATAACAAGCTCGTCGCCGTGTCCCATTTCCATAAGGATCTTTAAAAGGTCGGGTGAAATGATTGAAGGAATACCTTTAAGCATAATATGCCTCCGGAAAAATTATTTTTTTAGGCGGCAAGCCGCCATATGCACTTGATTACGGAGTATGTGCCGATACCGTATAATGCATGTTAAGTATAACACATTGCACGAATTTTGTAAAGAAAATTTTGCGCTGCGGCACGAAAAAGCGAAAAAAAATCGGTTGCGCAGCACCCATATCAGATCTTCTCACCGAGGATCGGAACATACTTTTTGTAGAACGCCTCAAAGCGCCCCTCGTCGAGCGCAAGACGTATCTCACTCATCAGCTCGTTGTAAAAATAAAGGTTGTGCAGCACGCACAGACGCATTCCGAGCAGCTCGCGCGCCTTGAACAGATGGCGGATATATGCCTTTGAATACCTGCGGCAGGCAGGGCACTGACAGTCCTCATCTATCGGCTTATCGTCCATGATAAATTTCTCGTTGAGTACGTTGAGCTTGCCCTTCCATGTAAACAGATTGCCGTGGCGGGCATTGCGGCTCGGCATAACGCAGTCAAAAAAATCGACTCCGCGATGTACCGCCTCGAGAATGTTGACCGGAGTTCCCACGCCCATAAGATAACGCGGCTTATCGGCGGGCATATGCGGCTCGACAGCCTCGATTATCCGATACATCTCGTCCGCCTCCTCGCCGACTGCGAGACCGCCGATAGCGTATCCGGGCAAGTCAAGCTCTGCGATGCGCTTCATATGGTCGATACGCAGATCCTCGTAGGTCGAGCCTTGATTGATGCCGAACAGCAGCTGCTCGGGATTAATGGTCTCAGGCAGTGTGCTCAGGCGCTGCATCTCCGCCTTGCAGCGGACGAGCCAGCGGTAGGGTGCGGTCGCAGGAGCGCTTTTTACATAGTCATAGGGAGCGGGATTTTCGATGCATTCGTCAAATGCCATAGCGATAGTCGAGGCGAGATTCGACTGTATCTGCATGCTCTCCTCGGGTCCCATGAATATGCGCTTACCGTCTATATGCGACGCGAAATACACACCCTCCTCCTTTATGCGGCGGAGCTTGGCAAGCGAAAAAGACCTGAAATCCGCCCAAGTCGGTAAGCACGGGTCTGTCCCAATTGAAAAACTTATGTATTCCGCCGAGGTCGTGAATGAGCTTATCGCCCGGGCGGATATGCAGATGATATGTGTTTGACAGCTCGACCTGACAGCCGAGATTGTACAGATCTCCGGTAGATATTCCGCCCTTGATGGCGGCGCTCGTTCCGACGTTCATAAACACCGGGGTCTGAATGGTACCGTGAACCGTCTCCATCACGCCCCTGCGCGCATTTCCTTCTTTTTTAACAGTTTGAATGCCATTATAAAAAGCAGCCTTTCCGATTTTTCTCCGCCATCGGCGGGCATAGCATAGATGCCTTTGCACCGGCACGCGTCACGGCTCTGCGCCGCGCCGATATGCCTATATTCTCTTAAATCGCTTCTCTATATCGCGTGTGGTCAGCTCAAACGAGACCGGTCTGCCGTGCGGGCAGAAGCGTATGCGTGGGTCGTTCATCACCGCATCGCAGATATATTCGATGTGCGAGATATCGTCCTCACGCCCCGCCTTGACAGCAGCCTTGCAGGATGCCTGAAACAGCGCCCGCTCGTACATGTCGCTCTGCGAGCGTTCTGCGCCGTCTCCGCCGCTGATCAGCGAGGAGATTATCTGCATGAATACGTCCCCGGTCGCCGACTGCTCGATCTCCGACGGACGCGAGGTCAGCTTTACTCCAAGCGTTTCCTCATCGGCATCGAACGAAAACCCGGTCTTTTCTATCTCGTCGCGATACTCACACGCCGCCGCAAACTCCTCCGGCGAGAGCTGCAAGATCTCGGGTATGAGCAGAAGCTGCTCGCATTGGCGGCTCGCGTACATATTTTCCTTCATACGCTCGAACAGAATGCGCTCATGCGCCGCATGCTTGTCTATAACAACAACGCCGTCAGACACCTCTACAAACACATAAGCGTTTGCGGCGATACCGATTATGCGATAATATACAGGCACATGCGATGTATTGTCTCCGGAGACGGAGCCGACCGCCGATGTACCGGGATATACCCCGGAAGCTCCTCCCGTACACAGCCCCGCCGACGGGTCACGCAGGATATTATCGTCGCCCGCATCAGAGCCGCCTGTACCGCCCGCGCCATTTCCTTTATTCGATATGTTGCCGTGATCTCCGCTCTCGGTGCCGTTCCCGAACGCTCCGCTATCCGTACCGCATGCCGACGACATTGCGTGAACGCTTGCCGACCTGCGTGACGCGAACGGATCGGGCGCCGGGGTAAAGCCGTGCTCGGGACCGTCTCGTCTGATAGGAGCACCGTCCGCACCGCCTGACATATCGGAGCTAACATCGGTCGTGGCGCAGTTTCCGGTCACATCGTCATTTTCGGCAATTCCGTCTCCGAAACCGACGGCAGCGCCATTATTTTCGGTCGCACCGCCTGCCGTTTTTCCTGCGGCAGCGCGCCGTCATACTCGATATCGAGAAGTCTGCGGTCTATATTACCGACTCCGACAGTACCAAGACTTGCCGAACCGGTGCCTCCCGACATGCTGCCGACACCCGAAGCTCCCGTACCGAAGCAGTCATGCGCAGAGCGTGTACGTAAGCCGCTCGCCTCGATAAACAGCGAGCGATCCTCAGGTTTTTTTCTCTCCGTACGGTCGGGGAGCGGCACAAAAGACGACAGAGCAGCCTCGCCCTCCTGCCGCTTGTCATCCGGTGTACGCTCCCCGTACTCCGGGCGCGGGATGCTGTGAGTCAGCGCACCGCGGACAGCCGCATAGATAGCTTCAAACACCTTACGCTCCTCCGCAAACTTGACCTCGAGCTTCGCAGGATGGACATTTACATCGACAAGCGACGGATGTATCTTGAGATGCAGCACCGACATCGGAAATTTATCGCTCGGAATATATGTACGGAATGCAGCTTCGAGCGCGCTCTGAGCCGTTGTGTTACGGACATATCTGCCGTTGAGAAAGAAGCTCTCTCCGTGGCGATTCTTGCGTATAAGCTCGGGCGTACCGACAAAAGCCGTTTATCTCTATTCCGTCGCTCAGTGCGCGGACGGGAATGAGATTATTCGCGCATTCTCTGCCCATTACCGCATATATCGCGCTGCGCAGATCGCCGTCTCCGGATGTACGGTAGCGCAGCTTTCCGTCGCAGATAAGCGATATGGCTATCTCGGGATGGGCAAGCGCAGCCTTTTCCACTATTCCGGTCACTGCCATAGTCTCCGCCGCGTCCTTTTTAAGGAACTTGCGCCTTGCGGGAACATTTGCGAACAGCTCCTCCGCGATGACCGTCGTGCCGCTCGCACAGCCGGTCTCGGTAACGGTCACGTTTCTTCCGCCGTCAGATGACAGCAGCGTTCCGACCTGATCCTCACGACGCTTTGAGAATATTCTCAGCCTAGACACCGATGCGATAGCTGCAAGCGCCTCGCCGCGGAAGCCGAGCGTTATTATGTATGCAAGGTCTGATGCATCCTTTATCTTGCTCGTAGCATGACGGCGGATGCACATCTCGGTATCCTCGCGGCTCATTCCGCAGCCGTCGTCGGTAACGCGCATGAGAGAGATACCGCCGTTCTGGATCTCTACGGTAATATTCTTCGCGCCGGCATCCACCGAATTCTCGATAAGCTCCTTTATCGCCGATGCGGGACGCTCCACGACCTCGCCCGCCGCGATAAGGTTCGCGACCTTAAAATCAAGTACGTTTATTTTATTTTCCAAAGCAGTATCACTCCCTTTCATACCCTCACTGCGGCTATGTCATATAGGGCATCCGTCAAAATCGCACGCAAAGGCTGTTCGACAAAGCCTACCGTGGACATCACATTAACTCAATATACCAGTTTTTTCAGCTCGTACAGCAGCTCGAGCGCGTCGCGCGGAGTCATGGAATCCATATCGAGCGCGGCTATGCGGTCACGCAGCTCGGTCTGCCCGATATCGCCGAAGCTGACATTATCAAGCCCTGTATCCGGCTCGCCGCTTTCCTGCTCCTCCTCGCATATCCGCTCGGCCTCCGCACTGCGGCGCTCAAGTCCGGCAAGCACGGCACGTGCGCGGCGGATTACCTCACTCGGCACGCCTGCGAGCTTGGCGACCTCGATACCGTAGCTGTCGTCAGCTGCTCCGCGCACCACGCGGCGCAGGAAGATGATACCGTCGCCCTTTTTCTTTGCCGTGATATTGTAATTTACAACCCCGTCTATCTCTCCCTCGAGCGCGGTAAGCTCGTGATAATGCGTCGCAAAAAGGGTGCGCGCACCTATCTTTTTGCCCGCCGTATATTCCGCGACGGCGCGGGCGATGCTCATGCCGTCGAAGGTGCTTGTGCCCCTGCCTATCTCGTCGTATACGATGAGGCTGCGCGGGGTCGCGTGCGAAAGGATGTACGCCACCTCTGTCATTTCGAGCATAAAGGTCGACTGTCCCGCTGCAAGATCGTCCGATGCGCCGACCCTTGTAAATATGCGGTCAACGATGCCTATCCGCGCGGAGTCTGCGGGAACGAACGAGCCCATCTGCGCCATAAGGGTTATTATCGCCACCTGACGCATGTATGTGGATTTACCCGCCATATTCGGTCCTGTGATAAGAGCAAGCCGATTGTGCGAGGTATCGAGCAGGGTATCGTTCGGAACAAAGCCTCCGCTGCCGGCAAAACGCTCCACTACGGGGTGTCTTCCCCGCGAATATCGGTTATGTCGCTGTACTCTATCTCCGGGCGGACATATCTGTTCTCCGATGCGACAGAGGCAAGCGAACAGAGCACGTCGAGCCGTGCAAAGCACTCGGCATCCGCCGCGATAGCTGCGGCACGCTCGCTCACGCGGTCACGAAGTCCGCAGAATATATCATACTCGAGGCTCGAGAGCTTGTCACGAGCGCCGAGGATAGTAGCCTCCATATCCTTCAGCTCATCGGTTATATAACGCTCGCCGGTGGTGAGCGTCTGCTTTCGCACATAGTCGTCCGGGACAAGCGATGTATACGACTTTGACACCTCTATGTAGTAGCCGAAAACCTTATTGTAGCCTATCTTGAGCGTCTTGATACCCGTTCTTTCGCGCTCGCGCGCCTCGATACGGTTTTTATAATCCTTTGAATTGTCGATAATGCCGCGCAGCTCGTCCACCTCGGCATTGTAGCCGTCGGCTATCATTCCGCCCTCCTTGACAAGCGCAGACGGATCGGCATCTATCGCGCAGAGCAGCAGCTGAAAAAGCTCCTCCTCCGGCGACATGGAATTCCTTATCTCGCACAGCTCGCTCGATGAGGAATCCGCCATGGCTGCTCACGCAGATACGGTACAAGGGGGCGAGCGATTTTCCGATAGCGAGCAGATCCTTTGCGTTTGCCGTGCCGTAGCTGACCTTAGCCATCAGACGCTCGAGATCGAGAACTCCGGAGAGCGTCTCGGTTATCTCGCTGCGCTGCATATAATTTCCGCACAGCTGCTCTACCGCGTCAAGGCGGCGCGATATTGCCGATGCATTGCGGAGCGGCTGCTCGATATATCTGCGCAGCAGCCTTGCACCCATCGACGTTTTTTGTTCGGTCGAGCACCCAAAGCAGCGAACCGCGCCGCTCGCCCGAACGCATAGTCTCACACAGCTCGAGATTTCTGCGCGTCGAGGAATCCATCTGAACATACTGCTCCTCGGTGTAGAAGGTCAGCTTTCTTATATCCGGTATCTCGTGGCGGCAGGTCTCCTCGATATATGCAACCATTGCCCCGAATGCGACAGCGCATTCCTCCTCGACCGCGCCCATATCGGCTGCGGTCTTTCCGAATCGATCGAGCACGAGCGTCTGCGCCGCACTGCGGTCGAAGAATGCTCCGCGGCTGTCATCGACCATCGTATGCTGACGATTACGCGCGTACTCAGCCACCTCGGGCACCTCTGCCTCCGGACAGCTGAGCAGGAGCTCGCGCGGAGAATATGCGGCAAGCTCGTTTATTATCATCTGTCCGAGATCCTCTCCCGACAGAAAGGTTCCGCGCACCTCGGAGGTCGAAACATCGGCAAAGCAGAGTCCCGCTCTGCTGCCGTTCACACAGACGGTGCATAGGTAGTTGTTTCGGCTGTCGTCGAGCAATCCGGTCTCTATTATTGTACCGGGGGTAACGATTCGGACAACATCGCGATTGACGAGGCCCTTTGCGGTAGCCGGATCCTCCGTCTGCTCGCAAATGACCACCTTATAGCCCTTTGGCTACGAGCCGTCCGATATAGCTCTCGCTCGAGTGATAGGGTATTCCGCACATCGGCGCGCGCTCGTCCATGCCGCAGTCCTTGCCGGTCAGAACAAGCTCGAGCTCGCGCGAAACGAGCTTTTGCGTCGTCGAAGAACATCTCGTAAAAAGTCTCCGAGACGGTAGAAAAGGATAGCATCCTCATGCTGCGCCTTTATCCGCAGATATTGCTCCATCATCGGTGTCATTTTCTTATCCCCCCATCTCCTTGTGTGATCCGACGGCATCGCCGGATATCAATATGCGGTGCTCTCACCCGCTGTCCGTGCGTCGGAGCTGCCTATATCAGTGACAGCCGCCGCAGGACGAGCAGTTTCCGCCGCAGCCGTGCTCGCCGGTGATAGCAAAGTTTATCTCCTCGTTTACCTCGTTCATGAGCTTCATAACGGCGTTGTTAGCCTCAAAGTATGCGACATATGTCGGGTAGGAGATGATCTTTCCGTACAGTGCGTCAGCGCGCTCGCGTATAGCAGCCTTGCTCTCGTCGTCCTCCGTCTTCTGCATTGCGGCGGTCTGCGCGTTGTACTCCGCTATATCCGCCTGAAGATCGGCATCCGACTGAAAGGCAGCCTCCGCAGCCTTTGAGCGCTTCATTACATCGGTCTCCGCAAGCATATGTCCGAGCTGATTAGCCATTTCGAGTATAGTCATTTTTTTGTTTCCTTTCGGGTGTTTGATTATTTGTATTTTTTTCGTTATGCCGATAATTATTCGCCGCAGACGAGCGTGCCGTACAGCGCGTAGGTCTCTGCGCGGTCGATATGCACGCGGACGTGGCTGCCTGTGAGCGACGGATCGCCGACAAAGTGCACGAGCCTGCCGCGCTCCATGCGCCCGGTCAGTCTGCTGTCATCGGTCTTGCTTATTCCCTCGACGAGAACATCAACGTCCCTGCCCTCAAATTCACGGTTGAGCTCGAGCGAGATGCCGTTCTGTACCTCGAGCAAACGCGCGAAACGCTCGCGGCTGACCTCGGGCGGTATCTGACCATCCATTGCGGCGGCACGAGTACCCCTTTGCGCGGCGAGTAATATAAACGAATAGATAGAGTCGTATCGAACGCGGCGGAGCATGGACAGAGTATCCTCAAAATCCTGCTCGGTCTCGCCCGGGAATGCGACGATTATATCGGTCGAGAGCGAAATATCCGGTATGCGGCGGCGCATATAATCCACCGCCGAGAGATAACGAGCGGTATCGTAGTGGCGGTTCATCTCGCGCAGAATGCGGTCGCTGCCAGACTGCAGCGGCAGATGGAACTGACGCGCTATCTTCGGATTATCCGCGATAACGTCTATCAGCTTTTCCGAAACATCCTTCGGATGGCTGGTCATGAAGCGGACGGTAAAATTGCCGTCTATCTTGCAGATATCCTCGAGCAGGTCGGCAAAAGCATATCCGTCGCCGTTTACTCCGTCGCTGCCGTATGAGTTTACATTCTGTCCGAGCAGAGTTATCTCGCGATAGCCCGCCTCCGCGAGCCCGCGAACCTCCTCGAGAATGTCCTCCCTACGACGACTGCGCTCCCTGCCGCGCACATACGGCACGATGCAGTAGGTGCAGTAATTATTGCAGCCGTACATGATGCTGACCCACGCCTTAAAATCGGAGAAGCGGTGTACGGGAAGCCCCTCGGCGACCGTGCCCTCCTCGCCGTTCTCGAAGAACTGGCGCTTGCCGCGCGTCAGCTTGTCGTAGAGTATCTCGGGGAAAGCGATAGTTATCCGACGTTCCGAACAGAAAATCAATATAAGGATATTTGTTCTTGATATCGTCTATGCGGTGCTCCTGCGAGACCATGCAGCCGCAGATACCGATAAGCAGGTCGGGATTCTTTTCTTTTATATGCTTGAACTGACCGGCAATAGAGAGCGTTTTAAGCTCCGCATGCTCACGTATCGCACAGGTGTTAACAAGTATCAGGTCTGCCTCCTCCGGCTCCGATACGACCGTATAGCCCATCTCCTCCGCCATTCCGCACAGCCTCTCGCTGTCCGCCTCATTCTGCTGACAGCCGAAGGTCTGCATATATACCCCTCTCGGACGGTCTCCGAGCAGCTCGCGCACCCGAGCCATATAGCCGTACTGGGTGCCGATCTGCTCCTCGGTGATTCGTTTTATGTTTCTTTCCATAGTCTATAATGTACTCCTGTCCGCGTCGGCTGATGCCGCACGGCTCGGCAAAATTGTTATCATGTAATTATACGATAAATTTATTTTTCGCTCGATAACAATATGTGAAATAATTTTGAATAATTCGTAGCCTTCCGACAACAAATTATTTAAAAATCAGTTTTCGCCCGCAGAAAGCGAGCGTTTTCTCGTGCCGAACAGCGTAGAATATAACCATAAAAAGGAAGGTGAAAAGCATGGATATTCCTATTTGCGAGATGTACTATGACGGACAGACACTCTACGCCGTCCCCTCCGGCGGGATAGATCATCATACTGCGCGCCCGATAAGAGAACAGATAGATGATGCAGTAACCGACCGTATGGTGACTCGGCTCGTGCTCGACCTGTCGAAGAAGGTCGACTTTATGGACAGTGCGGGGCTCGGGCTGATACTCGGCAGGCTGCGCCATGTCTCGGCCGGCGGCGGGAAGCTGATACTGCTCGATCCGGGCGCCGACATAATGCGCATCCTGCGCCTTGCGGGGATAGATAAGCGCCTTGCGATAGTCGAGGGCGGCAGCGAGCGGACCCATCTTGCCGCGCTGCGTACAGTCTCGGCAAAATCACCCGGTGACAGTGGCGGGCAGAAAAAAGAGCAGCTGAGCGTATGAAAAAATGATTTATGTCGAGTAATATGCGCCGAGCTTCAATGAACAAAAGCGCGGCGCTATGCCGCAAATGCGTCGGAATCGGCGATAAAATGCAAAAAACAGAAAACGAAAGGAAATCGAAATGAGCAGGAAAAAAAGCACTGAACGAAATGCGGCTCGAATTTCTCTCCGACTCAAGAAACGAGAGCTTTGCCCGCAGCACCGTCTGCGCCTTTGCCTCGCAGCTCGACCCGACTGTAGGCGAGCTGACCGAGATACGCACGGCGGTATCGGAGGCGGTAACAAACGCGATAATACACGGATATCGCAGCAGAAGCGGCATCGTCAAGGTAAGCGCCTCATATTCGGAGGGCGGCGTGCTGCGGGTACGCATATCCGACAAGGGCTGCGGCATTGCCGATATCGAGCGTGCGAGAGAGCCGCTGTTTACCTCGGACGAGAGCGGAGAGCGCGGCGGAATGGGCTTCTCCATCATGGAGAGCTTTACCGACAGAATGACGGTAAGGTCCGCTCCCGAGCACGGAACGACCGTCACACTTATCAAGCGCATCGGGCAAAGCAGCAATGCCGACTGAAGCACCGCTGCGTGAAAAGGGAAGCCACGGCAATGTCGATCGAGCCGCTCTCTGCAACAGAGACCGATACAGCGGAAGCCGAATACATACCGCCGTCCGGCACATCGACCTCACCTCAGGGCAGACGGGAGAAAAACGCCGAGCTGCTCCGCGCTGCTCAGTCGGGGGAATGTCGAGGCAAGCAAGAGAGCAGCTCGTGTGTGAAAATCTGCCGCTCGTACATCGGATAGCGCGGCGCTTCTGCGGACGCGGTACCGACTACGACGACCTGTGTCAGATAGGTGCGGTCGGAATGATGCGGGCGATAGACGGCTTTGACCTTTCGCTCGGCACGGCATTTTCTACCTATGCGGTACCGCTGATAATCGGCGAGATAAAGCGCCACCTGCGCGACGACGGTCCGATAAAGGTCGGCAGAGGGCTGCGCAGGCTCGGCGGCATTCTGATGCGCGAGCGCGAGCTTTATATCGGAGTACGGACGGGAGCCGAGAATATCGGAGCTCGCCGCCCGCTGCTCGGTAACGCAGGAGGAGGCAAGCGAGGCGCTCGAGGCATGCTCCGAGATAAGCTCGCTGTCCGCGCCGCTCGGCGAGGACGGACTGACGCTCGAGGGCTCGCTGCCCGACCCTGCCGACAGGATAACCGACCGAACCGACAGAATAGCGCTTGCGCAGGCTCTCTCGAAGCTGTCGGGCAGCGAACGGCAAATCATAATGCTGCGCTACTACGGCGGTCTGTCGCAGAAGCAAACCGGGGAGCAGCTCGGGCTGTCGCAGGTAAAGATATCGCGCGAAGAGAAAAAAAAATACTCGGAAAGCTCAGGGCTGCATTATAGCTGCGATACGGTGCATATCCCGATACATTCGGTTATATGTAGCGGAGCGCAGCAGCACACATACCCGACGGTATTGGGTGATAGGTTTCGGATCGCCGCAGCGCATATGCCCGGTGCCGAATCGGCTCCGTGCATCGCGCGCACGCGGAAGCAGACCGCATGAGTGATACGCCGTCCGTATCGGGACGCGCTCCGTAAAGAAACGGTATTCGACACCGGACAGCTGCGGTAATAATATATAATTTATATTTTGCAGTTTTGTTTTATGCGGTAATGACAATCAGAACCGAAAGGCAGGATAGAAAATGAGCGGTATTCTCGGATGGGCAGCAGACACGACCGTCCCCATGCTGTGCGTTATGATATTTGCGAGTGGCGGATACTTCGCGGTGCTGCTGCGGCTTTATCCGTTTCGCCGACCGTGCAAGCTCGCACGGGTATTCTTCCCGCGCGGCAGAGGAATGCGCAGCAGCCCTCCTCCCTCCGCGCAATGACACTCGCGCTCGCGGGCACGCTCGGGGTAAGGCAACATAGTCGGCGTCGCCTCGGCGCTCGTCGAGGGCGGCAAAGGCGCGTTGTTCTGGATGTGGATAAGCGCACTGTTCGCGGCGGTCGTAAAGTTTGCCGAAATAGTCGCGGCGGTACGGACACGGCACAGTGAGTTCCTGCCGGGCACAGGCACCGTATATCACGGCGGCGCAATGTACTACATAAAAAATAAGATAGCCGCCTCGGGCTTTGCCGTACTCGTGATATTCGGCTCGTTCTTCATCGGCAACATTCTTCAGGTAAAAGGCGGCGAGCGAGGCTGTGGGAAATGTATTCGGCGTACCCGAGATATACACATCGTCGCTCATTGCCTTTATCTGCGGTATGATCCTCGTCGGCGGCGGCAAACGTATAAGCGGGTTTACGGCGGCACTGATACCGCTGCTCGCACTATGCTATATCGGAGCCTCGCTGTATATCATAATCAGCGAAGCGGCGGCTCTGCCGTCGGCGCTTGCCGCAGTGCTCCGCGATGCCTTTTCGCCCGCCTCGATAGGTATCGGCGGCACGGGCTGCACGATGTGGGGCGCTATGCGATACGGGATAACGCGGGGACTGTTTTCAAGCGAGGCAGGCTGCGGCAGCGCGCCTATCGCCCACGCCGAGGCGCACTGTCATTCGCCTGCCGAGCAGGGCTGCTACGGAATATTCGAGGTTTTTGCCGACACCTCTCTGCTCTGTACCCTCTCCGCTCTCGTTATCCTGCTTGCGCCCGACTCGTCGCTGTCGGCGGTGGGCGACGGCACCGGAATAGATCTTGTTATCGCGGCATTTTCCTCGCGGCTCGGCGATACGGCAGGACTGTTTATTTCGATTTCGGTAGCACTGTTTGCGCTTGCAACGCTTGTATGCTGGGCTCATTACGCGACCGAGGCTATCGGCTATCTCAGGCGCAGCAGGCATGAACGCAGCTGGAAACGGAACAGAGCCGATATGCAGAGCGACGGCACAAAATCCCAACAGTGCTCAGAAGCGCAGCATGGATATACCGATCCTCGCCGCACAGGCTCAGGCAAGAGACATACTTCCGCAGGATACTGCGGGACGAGCGACACCGCTATCTTCCCTCGCAACAGAAAAAAGCTGCTTCCGCGTACCGATGCTCTGTACATAACAGTCTACTGCTCTGCGGCAGCACTCTCGGTAAAAATATCGGGCAGCGCGATATGGTCGCTCGCCGATCTGTCGCTTGCGGCAATGACGATAATTAATCTGCTTGCTCTGCTGCCGGAGCGGCAGCAGATAGCGGCGCTGACATTTCGCGAGTTTTCACGCCGACGGTACAAGCGACCGAATAAAAGCAGGAATTGCATAAGCACAGATCATGGCAGCACGACCGGCACGGTCACCGTCGAGCAAAGCTCATTCAAACAGCAGCGGCGTATTCTCTGTGCAAATCCCGACAGACGCAGCTGACGCGCACATTCAAGCATCGCCGTTTTTATTCGGCAAGTATTTCCAGAGTATCGTATATTTTAAAGGACTGCGGCAGAACAGATATGCCGCAGTCCTTTTATCCTTATTCATTGCTGTTCATCGCCGTCATTCCTCGGGCGGTGATATAGGTTCGTCCTTAACATCGAGCAGAAGCGACAGCTGTTCGGTATCATCCTCAGACCCGCCAGACACGGTCGGCGCCGCAGTCCGTGCTCTGCTGCGCGCAGGGCGCACTGCTCCGCCGTCCTCCTCGCCCGAGCGATACACTCCGGTATGGCCGAGCTGCTCCGAGCCGTCACTCTTGCCGTAGGCAAAGCCGTCGCTCACCTCGCTGACATCCCCGTCTGCGCCGTCAAAAGCGAAGCTCATGCTCCCGCTGAAGCCGTCGCCGCGAATAACCGAACGATATCTGCCATCGCTCACTATCACATGGTCTGCAAGCTCTATTCCGACCGACTCGCAAGCAACACGGATCCTGTCGGTAAAACGCATATCGGCAGCCGACGGCATTAGATCGCCGCTCGGATGATTATGCGAAAGGAGCAAGCCAGAAGCGCCAAGCTCAAGCGCACGGCGAAATACACGTCTTGTATCAACTCGGACTTCACCGACCGTGCCCTCCGCTTTCTCTTCGCACATAAGCCATCTGCCCGCGCTGGCGAGATATGTTGCCCGAAAGCTCTCTACCGTACTGTCATAGAATCTACCTGCAAAGAGCGACATATCTCGCGCAGCCGCATCTGACGTTCATCCTGCAAAAAGCGGGCTGCATTCGCCGCCGCTCCGCCTTTCTTTCCGCCTCCGGCACCGTGTGCGGGATCCGAGCCTCGCGCAAGCACGAGCGCACTCTCCTGTACCAGACGGATAAAGCCCTGAACAAGGCTGCCGTCTCCCCTGCCGTCGCTGCGAATAAGCTCGGCATAGCTCTTATATTTGCGCATCATCGACTCCCGTGCGCTCGGGCACTGCACACCGAATGCATACATCTCTACAAGTTCGAACAGCTCGCGCTCGGTCATAGAGCCGATCCCGCTCAAGCACAGCTTTGCGCTCAGCTCGTGCAGCCTCTTATTTCTTTTGTCTATCTCGCCATTCATATGCTCAAATAAAATAATAAAAAACGATCTTTTGTTTATGTTCTTAAATATACATAAGCGGACGGCAGATACACCCGCCGTCCGCTATAAAAGCATATCTATAGTTTTTCGTACTTTTCTTCCGAAAATTACGCTTTGTCCGAATCCTGACCGCTTGTATCGCTGTCGGTGTTCGGCGCGAGCTCTGCGGGATCCTTTCCGTAACCGTACCTGCCGTAGCCGTAGCGACCATAGCCGTAGCCGTAGCGACCGTAGCCGTACTTTCCGTAGCCGCCGTAACCGCCGTATTTGCTCTTCTTTGAATAGACATTGTTAAGGACAGCGCCGATAACGCGGCTGCCGCTCTTGACGAGCTGCTTGTAAACCGACTGAGCGACACGGTAGCTTATCTTTCCTGCATCAAGAATAAGCATCGAGCTGTCGGTCTGACTTGCAAATAACGGCAGCATCAATGACCATTCCGAGCGGAGGAGTATCTATCAATACGTAATCGAATATCTCGCCTGCCGACCGCAGCAGCGACTTAAACTTACTGCTGTTGAAGAGCTCGACCGGATTAGGCGGGGTCTGACCCGCAAATATCACAAAAAGCCCTTGTACTGAGTCTCGTACAGCGCCTCGGTCAGCGATATCTGACCCGAGAGCAGCTGACTCAGCCCCTTGATGCCTTTTTGCCCTCGTATGCTTCTGAACAACTCTGGAGTTACGCATATCCGCGTCGATGAGCAGCACCTTCTTGCCTGCCTCGGCAAGCTCGCGCGACAGCTCGATGGATATAGTGGTCTTTCCCTCGTTCGGGAAGCAGCTTGTTATCGAAATGAGCTTGACATCTCCGCCGCAGAACTGAATATTCGACAAGAGCGTCTTATACGACTCCTCGGCAGCAAAATCACCGCCGAAGCCAAGCCCGGTAAGTTCTATCTTCTGTACCTGCATTTTGTGCCTCCCGCTTACTCCTTACTGATATTAGGTATAACGCCGAGAACGGTAAGTCCGAGATACTTCTCGACATCGTCCGCCGTCTTGATCTTATCGTCAAAATAGAATATTACAAACAGCACGAGGCAGGTAAATACAAAACCGACAGCCGCAAATTTTGCCGCAGTGGATACAAAGGTGAGGTTATACGGAGCGGTGGCAGGCTTTGCGACAGTGGCAATATTGACCTGGTCAAGACCCATGATATCACGAATCTCGGTTGTGGATACCCTGCACAGCTCGTTTGCTATATCGCAGGCAAGCTGCGGATCCTGATCGCTAACCGACACATCGATAATAAGCGAGGAATTCGCATCCGGCGTGCTGGTTTTTATTTTTTGACTTAAGCGCCTGGGTGGAAATATTAAGACCGAGATTCTCTATCGTTTTATCTACTAGCGTATCGCCCGCGACAAGACGCATGCAGTCGCCGACGGTCTTGGATGCGACAGAGACCGCAGACGTTGACGTTGAATCGGAGGTTCCCTTATTGATAATAAACAGCTCCGCCGTCGAGCTATACAGCGGTACGGTGGTCATTTTTGCATAGAAATACGCGCCCACACCGCACAGCACCGTTATAAGAACAACGAGCCATATACGATTTAATAGATATATCAGCAGCTCGCCGATATCTATCTGCTTTGTGCTTTCGGTCTCGGTAACGTTCATGCCGTTCGGCGCGAGCGGTCCGTTCTCCATTCTGTCCATTCCTTTTTGTCCTTTCATTTATCACATGCCGTTGCCGGGCGCACAGCGCAGCGGCTCAGAGCAATATGTCAAGTGCATTTTCGCGGAACATCGCGTCCGCTTCCGATTCGCCGAGCTTGTCACACACAAGCGCATATGCGTCCGACAGTATAGGGTTTCTCTCATCCGTATCGTGAGCGTCGCTTGCGACTATGCCGACAAGTCCCGCCTTCATCAGCTTAAGGATAAAATGTCGGCAGGTTCTGCCGTGATCTCCTACGACCGAGCGGGCATTCACCGATATTACCGCGCCGTTCTCGTGCAGACTGCGTACCTCGGAAACATTGCCGGCGAGCTCGGAATAGCGTTCCACATGCGCAAGCACCGGTATGTAGCCGCTGCCGATTAGCGAGGCGAGCGAGGCTTTTATCTTCTTTTTGTCCTCGTCGGGAAAGAATTCCATCAAGCGACATATCTCCCGCCGCCGAGCGAGCGGCACCTGCCCGCGGAAAGCTCGTCAATGCAGCCGTGATGATAGAATATCTCGTTTCCGAGCCACAGCCTCATTATCCGGATATTTTTCCCCCCGCAAGCCCGTACAAGGTATGCATAGCTCTCATCAATGCCGACAGGAACCTTCGGGCGGGCGACCATGGGGTTATAGTAATGCGGCGTGCAGCATATACCGCGAACGCCGTCGCGGTATGCCATATCGAGCAGGCTCGCTGACCGCAGCGGTCTCCGCACCGTCGTCAGCGCCGAAAAGTATGTGGCTGTGTATGTCAACAAAGCCTATTCCTTCGGGCACTCCAATCACCGCCTTGCAAGAAATTACAGTTCTGCCGTATGTTCATTGCCATGTTGCATTAATAAGAACATACATCAAAATTAATAATATCACAATAAACGCCGATTGTCAAGAAAAACTATTAAAAGCAGGGAGCTATATATAGTTTTTTGCATTTTTTGTGAATTTGTTCTTGAAGAAAATAATTGCCATGGCATGCATGCTCATCTATTCCGATATATCTCTGCCGCGCATCGTCTCGACAGCGCGCCTATACACTTTATATACCGACGTACAGCACTCTATACCCTGCCGCCGTTAGTCTATCGACGGAAGGCGCGGTATCAAAAGCAGGCTCAAACAGTCCGAAAACGGTAGGCCCGCTTCCGCAGAGCAGCGAGCCGAGGGCACCGCAGTTCGCGAGGAGTCGGCGCACCTCGGCGCAGCCGAGATTGACAAGCTCGAAATCGTTGTGCAGCGCCGCACAAATGCGGTCAAGCAAGCCGGACTCAAGAGCCTGCACCATATCGCCGCCGATATCTATGCGGCTTTCGCCGCCGCACCCGTCGGCACCGCGTCCGAGGCGGCTGTCAAGCTCGGAATACATTGCGGCGGTCGATCGCTTTTCACCGCAGCCGCCGACTATCATCAGCTTATGCGGCGGAAGCGGACGGCACGGGGTCATTATTTCGCCTCTGCCTGTGCAGCGCATAGCTCCTCCCGCAAGGCAAAAAACGGCACATCCGCGCCGAGCGAGAGCGCAGCGCCGTACAGTCGCTCCTTATCTACAGTGCCTATCAGGCTATCAAGTGCGCGCAGCACCGCAGCCGCATCGGCACTTCCGCCCGCCATTCCGCCGGAGACCGGTATATGCTTTTCTATCGCTATATGTACGCCCGTCTCCGCTCCGCATGCGTCAAGATATGCGCACGCTGCACGGTAGGCAAGATTGCTTTGCGGTTCGATATCACCGGGACAGTCGACGGTAATGCCTTCGCCGCCGAGCGTTACCGTGATCGTGTCATGAAGCCCTGTCTCATGCATTACCGTATCAATGGTATGGTATCCGTCGTGTCGCTGTCCGGTAACACGGAGCGAGAGGTTTATCTTTCCCGCCGCCGTGACTGTTATGCTCTTCTCCATCAATACCACCGCCGATCAGTGCGCGAGCTTGAAAATAAAGTTCTTCTTGACCTCTATCGCGTGCTTCGGACACAGCTCCTGACAGCAGAAGCACTTTATACAGTCGCGGCGGCCGATGACCGCCTTGCCGTTCTTTTATCTCAATGGTATGCGCAGGACAGCTCTCGGCACATCTGCCGCAGCCTACGCACATTGAGCGCATGACCGACGGCGGGGCTGAAGAAACGGCGGAAGAATCGAGAATATGCGTCCGCGCTTGGCATCCGAATGCTTGTAGTCCGGCACTATAAATGCATCCGCACCGTCGCCGACGATCTCAAGCTCGGAATACGGGCGGCACAGCCCGAGCCGTCTCGCCTCTGACACCATGGGTACCTCTCCGTCGTGCGCGATAATATGCTCCGCAACAGCGTCGAGCGCGAAAGGACTGCGCGATGCTATCAGACAACCGATATCACGCGGGGTGCCGCCCGAGGGACCGTTGCCCTCCATGCCGACGATCGCATCGCATATGCAGACGACCGGGCGGTGATCGCATATCATCTCGCATAGGTCGATGAGCGCACTGCCGAAGCGCTGCTGATTTGAAAATCTTGCATGCATCTCGACCTTCTGCGTACCGGGGATAACGCCGAAAAAGTTCTTGACCGCGCATGTCATTCCGGTAAGCGTATGCGTTTTCAGCTTACAGACGTTGAATATAATATCCGCATCGGCTATCGGATTAATGACATTGAAATTTTTGCTCGTTCTGCCCTTAGGCGACGGGAGAGTGCGAAAGCCCATATCATAGTTAAGCTCCGCGCCGCTTTTTCTCTGCTGCAGTGTCGATACCGTTTATACGGTAATTGTGCTTCATGATCGCTGCGGTGTACGGCCCGCCGGGACTCTCGGCAATTACTACCTTTGCGCCCGCGCCGACAAGTATGCGTGCAGCAGCCTCCACGACCGCCGGACTTGTGCATGCAGCTATATCTGTCTTTTGCGCAACGACAAGATTCGGCTTGAGCGCGACACGCTTCCCGCGCAGCGCGGACATATCCATACCGATATCCTCGAGCTGAAGCCGTATCAGACTCTCTATCTTCTCTGTATCATAGCCGTTGCAGCGGCGTACCGAAACAGTATCGTTCATTATTTTAACCGAAGCTCCCGAGAGAGCCGTTCCTTTCAGAAAAATATATGACATCCGAGCCGATGCAATACGAGTATGCTCGGTGATGCGGATCGCGTTATATGCTCTATGCTTGATTTTATCATATTTCTCTGCTATAATCAAGGCTAAAGCGGAAACACGCGAAAGAAAAGCGAACCTATGCCGAACAGAAGCACAAGACGAAAAACGCCGCGAGACGATGCGCAAAGAAAAAGAAGAGGAGCCGACAAATGAACAGAACCATTCGCCCCATCGGGCATATACACACCCCTCTTTCCCGAAAAGTTCGGGCTCCCGCGTCAGAGCTCTCTAAAGGAGGATCTGCTCGGCGCGCTGACGCTCGACGGCGAATATGCTCGTGCCGAGGCGCTGCACGGGATAGAGGATTTTTCTCACCTATGGCTGATATGGGATTTTTCCGAGGCGCATACCGACTCATGGAGCCCGACTGTACGCCCGCCGCGGCTCGGCGGCAATCGCAGGGTGGGGGTATTTGCCTCCCGCTCGCCCTACCGTCCGAATTCGCTCGGACTGTCCTGCGTACGGCTGCTGCGTGTCTGCGGCGGAGGAGAATGTGATGAACCGCACTGCCCTCTCTTCTCAAGCGGTCACTGCACATCCCGTGCGCTGACGCTGCTCGTCTCCGGCATCGACATGACCGACAAAACACCGATATATGACATAAAGCCGTATATCCCGATAAGCGACTGCCGCACCGAGGCGAGCGAGGGCTACACCGCGCAGACAAAGCTGCATCGGCTGCGGGTGTGTATCCCGCCCAAAGCGCGTGCGCAGATACCCGACGGCTACATAGACGGTCTGACGGCTGCGCTCGAGGATGATCCGCGCCCCGGATACCGCCGTGCCGACGACGGCAGGATATTCCGCCTCGTATACGGCAGGCTCGATCTGCCGTTCACCGTCAGCGGAGACACGCTCACCGTCGGTACGGATATACGCCCGGCTGATACTTCGCCGGCAAACGACGATAAAATGTAAAAGCGCGCATGAATCAAGGCGAAATAACACCCCGAACGCAATATGATCACAGCATATTTCCACAGATAAAAACAGCGGCTCGGTCCCGGACGGAATGCTCGGACCAAGCCGCATTTTTATCGAAATTTCATTGCATTTTTAAAAGAATGAATTATTATATCCGAGTGATAAGCCGCTCGGTAAAATCGCGGTACGAGCCGCGTACACGCTCAGCCGTCTCGAGCACCTCGGCATGCGAGAGCGGCTGAGGAAGCACGCCCGCCGCCATATTCGTCATACACGAGAGACCGAGCACGCGAAGTCCCGCATGACGCGCCGCAATGACCTCGGGCACGGTAGACATGCCGACCGCGTCCGCGCCGAGCGAGCGGAAAGCACGTATCTCTGCGGGGGTCTCGAAGCTCGGACCTCCGGTGAGCAGATATACGCCTCTGTGAGCACACACGCCGCATTCGGCTGCGACCGATGCGGCAAGTGCAGTCAGCTCGCCGTCATATGCCGCGCTCATATCGGGGAAGCGCGTTCCGAGGCGGTCGTCGTTTGCGCCGCGCAGCGGATTGAGCGATGCAAAATTGATATGGTCGGAGATAATCATCATATCCCCCGCCTTATAGCTCTCGTTGACCGCACCCGCAGCGTTTGTAACGATGAGCGTACCGACGCCCGCTTTTTCTTCATCATATACACGGGCATGACAATATCGCGCAGCTCGTGCCCCTCGTATGCATGGAGCCTGCCGCTCATGATAAGCACGGTCTTTCCGCCGATATTGCCGCATATCCATTTTCCCGCATGACCGGGAACGGTGGAAACAGCCATGCCGGGTATATCGGAATACGGTATCTCGACCGCGTTTTTTGCACGCTCGACTATACTGCCCCAGCCGGAGCCGAGTATTATGCCGACGGTCGGCGCTCTGCCCGCAAGACGCGTAATGAGCGTGTCTGCCGCGAGTGATATCTTATCGTAATATTCCATAGCGTACCTCTTATTTGAACAGTCCCGGATACGGGTCGACGGTCACAAAATCGTTGTTCTTGACATAATGTCCGCGCTTGCGCTCGATAAAGTCGATAAGCGCGCGGAATTCGGGCAGCTGATGGCGATGACCTCCGGTGCGGTACCATGACTCGGCACGCTCCGGCACACCGAGCAGCTCGTACACGCGATGAGCCTCGGTAAATGTCAGATAGCTGCCGCGGGGATTCGCCCATGTATCGTCATATGCTCCCGTCTCGAGTAGATAGCGGGGAGCTATCAGCGCCTTGACAAAATGCATATCGTACGGCAGCTCCGTCTCCCTGCCGATATAGTTCTTCATCTTCGGGCCGAGCCAGTAAGGAACGATGCCCATCAGATAGCAGAGCGGCTCGCTGCGGGTATCGCCCTCATCGGTCATATCGTGCGAAACATAGCGGTAGCAGCCGCAGCCGTGCGTTCCGCTGCAGTTCGGGTTCGTATAGGTGATACGCTCATCGAGCGCACCGGCGAGCAGCACCGCCTTTCCTCCGCGCGAGTGACCGGAAACAGCGATATGGTCGGTGTCTATATGCTCGAGCATACAGAGCGCGTCGACGCAGCGCATATATGCCCATGCCCATGCCGAAACGGCGGAAAACTTGCAGTCGGGGTAGAGCGGGTAGATGCCGAGATCGCGGTCGGTATTGTACATGTCGGGCGCAAGCTCGGTGCGGTCGAAGTTTGCAACGGCGTAGCCGCGGCTGTGCGCCTCTTCAAGCACCGCGCGGTCGCAGTCGAGCCAGCAGCCGTCACCCGTGAGAATAACGGGATAACGGTCGTGATTGTTCTTGTCGTCGATGTTTCCGGGGTAATAGATATGGAGAACAAAGGTGATCGGGTTCTTCTCGGGTCCGGCGGTGATGCGGTAGGTATCAAAGCCCGTTCCGAAGCCCTGACACACATGGTCAAGGCGAAAATATTCCGGCTTCGGCGGCATTCCGCCGTATTCGATATCTATCACCTCGGACAGATACTCTGCCTTTCTCTTCTCCCAGTCGGCTGCGGTCTTGACCTTGCTGCCGTCCTTCATCCGCAGCAGCTCGGGAAGCGGACCAAAAGAAAATATCGTTTTCGTACATAATTTCATCCTATCTGTATATGTCTGTTTATATATTGATCGATTTACCGTGTTATTTTCCGCAGTACCATACGGTACCTCACATTGCCTGCGTCAGATTACCGCTCGAGCAGATAATCGAGCAGCGCACGGTCTTCCTCATCTTTTTCATCGAGACCGCAGTATTTGACAAACGCGGAACGCTTTCCGGCCTTGCTTGCAAACGCCGCGACCTCGGCGGACGATGCGTCGCCGTCTGCGACAAAATCAAGAGCGGCAAGCATTCCCCTCGCGGATGAATTTCGGCTCTATTCCGTGCTTCATGCAGAGCAGCGCAGTTCCGGTGAGACGGTCTGCGCGCGCGAGCTTACGAACGGTATCTCTGCCGACGCGGTCGACGGTATCGCCGAGCAGCTTATTGTCAAAGCGCGAGAGCAGCTCATACGAGAAATCAATGAGCGAGCCCATCTCAACACCATACTCGGCGCTGAGCGCTTCGGATGCCTCGAGCAGCGCGCCGAGCGCCTTATAGCGCAGCTCGTAATCGCCCGCTGCCTCCCATATGTAGGTATATCCCCTTTACCTTTCGCGAGGTATGCGAGCACCGCGTGGCTCATATTGTGCATAAACAGCTTGCGGCGAATGTAGAAATCAAATGGTGCAAACGGCTTTATCGCATAGAGCTCGGGAATCTCGCCCACAAAGGCGGCGCTGTCGACCGGCAGCTCGCAGTACGGCTCGACACATACGGCGAGCGGATCAAGCGCCTTGATGCGTTCCGGCGCGGCGGGCACCATGCGTCCGATGGTAGCCTCCGCAATGCCTACCGAGTGCGCAAGGTAATCGAGCGCAGCAGCGTCGCCCTCCAGCTTTTCCGCAATGAGCGAACGCAGATATTTGTCGGCATCCATGAGATTTTCACAGACGATGATATTCAGCGGTGCGCCGCCGAGCTTCGCACGGCGCTTGATGCCGCGTGCTATCGGCTCTGCTATGAATTTCAGAATATTTGCGCCGACGGCAGTCGCCATGATATCGGCGGTCGCAATCTCTTCCGCCACCGCATCGGGATCGCTGCCGCATACCGCGCGGACATTCGTCACGGTAAAGCGCTCGTAATCCTCCGCTCCCGTTATGAATATCGGGTACTCGTGTCGGGTATTCATATCGTCGACAAGCGCGGTATTTACATCTACAAAGACGGTCTCCCAACCGCTCAGGCAAAACAGCTGAGCGATAAAGCCCCTGCCGATGTTTCCACCGCCGTACATTATTGCTTTCTTCATTTTATGTATCCTTTCTGCCTTTCGGCAGTAAAATATTCGCCTTACGGTATCCGGTGCTCTTCCGACCGACAGCCGCACGCGCGGTATTTTCACAAGCTGCGCGCGAGCATCACCTATCGGACGGCATCGAAAGCGTCAGTCGCCGCTTACATCCTCGGTATCAAAGCTGCTCTCCGAGCTATTCTCCGCGCCGTCCTCCTGTTCCGAAACGCCCGACGGTATCCCGGCAAGCGGAGCGATGACCGAGGCTGCGCCCGCGATCGTTTTCATCGAGAGGATGTTCTCATCCGGCACGGTAATGCCGAGCTCATCCTCTGCATCCGACAAAAGCACAACGACATCAAGTGAGCTGAGTCCTATATCCTCTATAAAGCGCGAATCCTCTCTCAGCTGCTCGGCGGGTGTGCCGCGGCGCTCCGAAAGAACCGAGCATATGTATTCGTATGCCGTTTCCGCCATGATGCATCTCCTCTCTGCGGGAAAGACCCGCATATATTTTTATTTTACCACTTCTGCACGGCTTTGTCTACATAAAAAGCGCAAAAAATCTCTCCGCCGACGCGCAAAAGATCTGTGCCGCTGCAGCGCACCGAGCCTACGGTATACTGCAGCGGCAGAGATACAGCTCTATTTTTTCGCGTTCCTTGGCAAAGGTGCCGGCGGCAAGTCCGGAGAGCAGCGCTGCTGCGATACCGCCCGCACAGCCGCTCAGACCTCCGGTAAACGCACCGATAAGTCCGCGCTCGTCCACCGCGCGCCGCACTCCCTCCGCAAGGCAGTAGCCGAAGCCGGTGAGCGGAGTGGTCGCCCCGCAGCCCGCCAGCCTGACAAGCGGGTCATATAACCCAAGTCCCGTCAGAAGCACGCCGACGCAGACATAACCGACAAGGACTCGAGCGGGTGTGACCGCGGTAAGATCAATAATGATCTGCGCGGCGGCACACAGCGCGCCGCCGATAAGAAAAGCATATAGGTATATCAAGCTCTGTCCGTCCTTTCGTTTAGCCGAGATTGTTTAAGTTTAATATGAATTCACTGCCGATGCCGCTCTGCCGGATGATATTCGGTCAAAAATTCCCCCGGCGGTCAATGTACCCGTCCGGCAATGTCCCGCATAGACACCGGCAGATAATACCGATGCCATGCAGCGGGTGCAAGACCGCATATTTTCGGCAGCAGCGGTGTTATAACGGACTGCACAGATGCACGAGATGCGCCACGGCGGGGATTGGATCGCCCTGCGCTACGCTCATCGGGCTCATCAGTGCGCCGGTCGCGACAAACAGCACATTCTTCAGTTCTCCGCGTGAGAGCCTCGGCAGTACATACGCCGCAAGCACCGAAGCGGAGCAGCCGCAGCCCGAGCCTCCCGCGCGCATCTTCTGCGCCGCACGGTCATATATGAGCACTCCGCAGTCATTATAAACGCCTCTCATATCGTAGCCCTCGCCCGCCATCAGTTCGGTGAGAATGGCGCTTCCCTCCGCACCGAGATCGCCTGTCAGTATAAGGTCGTAATCTGCGGGAGCGGTCCCGGTCTGTCTGAAACAGCGGGAGAGCGTGAGAATCGCAGCGGGAGCCATTGCCGCACCCATATTTGCGGAATCGGTTATCCCGCGGTCAACGGTCACACCTGCCTGCACTCCGATTATCCTCGGCAGCGCGGTATCTCCGGCTGCGGCGGCACGGAGGACAAACGCGCCGGAGCCGGTAACCGTCCACTGTGCGGTAGGCGTGCGCTGACCGCCGTACTCGAGAGGAAAACGGAATTGCCGTTCAGCCGTGCTGTTGTGAGATGAGACCGATACGCAGCAGCGGCAAAGTTCCCCGCCGCCTATCAGCGAGGAAGCCAAAATAAGCCCCTCCGCAGAGGTCGAGCACGCGCCGTACAGTCCGAAATACGGTATATCAAGACACAGACTGCTCGAGGAGGAACAGGTGCACTGGTTTACAAGATCGCCCGAAAACAGCGCGTCTATATCCCGATCACACACACCTGCCTTGGCAAAGGCGAGGTTTATCGCCCGCCGCTGCATCTCCGACTCCGCGCGCTCCCACGTGTCGGCGCGCCGAATCTGCCGCTCGAGTCGTGAGAGCGTCAAATTCCGAGCCGAGCGGTCCCTCATATTCGTGCCGCCCGACCACCGATGCCCAGCCGTCTATGACCACCGGCGTTCTCAGCCGCCGATAATCACATCTATCGCCGTCCTTGACCCAATCCGACATATCGTGCCCGCCTTTCCCGATGTATCGCCGCCGACGCATATTATATGCGTACGGCGGCGTGATCTATAATAAAGGCAGGAGAGCCGTGCCGCAGCCTCCGTAAACAAAAAACCAAATTCCGCACGGCGTACACCGTATCATCAGCGCCGTCATACCGCAGACTTAATGCACGGCAAACGCCTGCATAACGGTCGCGTTCCCGCCTTACATAAGATATTTTGTCCGGGCATGAGAAAAATATACACGCGATACGAAAACAGCATCAAGGACGCAAGGACACGCGGGAAATAAATACACGCGGAATTTCCGATCCGTTATCAGCCGGGAGCCGGACTCGCCGATACGCGAAAAAAAGCCGTCCCATGCAGGTGCATGAGACGGCAACTGTTCTATTCGGATATCATTTGACAATCGCAGTCCGACACGCGAAGCATCACGCATCTGCGGCTCAGATATCCGTCTTTCCGAACTCGAGAATATCCGCAATCCGGCGGGACGCAAGACCGTCGCCGTACGGATTGGCTGCGTGAGCCATTGCGTTGTATGCATCCTTATCCTCGAGCAGGCGGCGGAAATTATCGTATATGACCTCTTCATCCGTTCCGACGAGACGGAGAGTGCCCGCAGCAATGCCCTCGGGACGCTCGGTGGTATCGCGCATAACGAGCACCGGCTTTCCGAGCGAGGGAGCCTCCTCCTGAATTCCGCCGGAGTCGGTCAGGATCATATAGCTCTTTGCCATTATATTATGACAGTCGAGCACCTCGAGCGGCTCTATAATGTGTATGCGGTCGCAGCCGCCGAGCTCTTCATCCGCTGCGCGGCGAACAACGGATTCATATGTATAGGATATATCGCGCGAACATCCGGATGCTCATCCATAACGCGTCTGATAGCGCGGAACATATGATGCATCGGCTCGCCGAGATTCTCGCGGCGGTGCGCTGTTATGAGAATTAGGCGGCTGCCAGCAGCCCACTCAAGCTCGGGATGTGTATAGTCGTCGCGGACGGTCGTTTTCAGCGCGTCGATGGCGGTATTGCCGGTCACATAGATCTTGCTGCCGTCTCTGCCCTCGCGCAGCAGATTTGCCTTGGCATTCTCGGTCGGAGCGAAATTATACTCCGAGACGATAGATACCGCCTGACGGTTGAACTCCTCCGGAAAAGGACTGTATATATTATACGTACGAAGTCCCGCCTCGACATGACCGACCGGTATCTGCAGATAAAAGCAGGCGAGCGCGGTGACAAAGGTCGTGGAGGTATCACCGTGTACGAGCACCGTATCCGGCTTTACCTCCTCGAGCACCGACTTTATACTCGAGAGAATATTCGTTGTGATATCAAAGAGGGTCTGTCCCTGCTTCATTACAGAGAGATCGTAGTCGGGGACAACATCGAACGCCTCGAGCACCTGATCGAGCATCTGTCTGTGCTGCCCTGTCACGCAGACGACGGTCCTGATACCGTCTCTCGAGCGCAGCTCACGAACAAGGGGACACATCTTTATAGCTTCCGGTCTTGTACCGAAAACGAGCATTACTGTTTTCATTGTTGTTTCCTCTCAGCGGCATTCTTCTGCCGTGCCGGAAGTCTCCGGCAATTGATGAATAAGATTAATAATATGATAATAATCGGTCTGCCGCCGTCCGAAAACAAAAACCGACGGCGTGCACCGCCCTCACTCTGTCGATTATAACACAGTCGGTGTGTTTTGTCAAACACAGAACTGCCTACATGAACATTCCCGCAATATAATAGATGATACCGTAAAGCACCGATGCCGCCGTTCCGTAGAGAATGACCGGTCCCGCTATCGTGAATATCTTGTTGCCAATTCCGGTTATAAAGCCTTCGCTGCGCGCAGATATGGCCTCTGCGGATATGGCATTCGAAAAGCCGGTTATCGGTACGAGCGTACCCGCGCCCGCATGCTCGGCTATCGTGTCGAACACATCGAGCGACGTGAGCAGAGCCGCAAGCACGATAAGGGTAAAGGTCGAGCAGAGCCGCGCATTTTCCTTACTTGCACCGAGCATCGAATACAGCGCGCACAGTGCCTGAGCAAGCACACATATTCCTCCGCCGAACAGAAAGGCGCGGGCACAGTTTCCCGCCATATGCGACGCGGGCGCGTGAGATGCTGCATAGTCCTTGTACGATTTCTTTCCGAGCATAAGCTGCTTCCTTTCGGCATTCGCCTGATAAAAAAATTTAAAATAAATCCTGCCAAATTGATGTAATAATTACGCTGCTATTTTTTCGGCATCCGCCTCGCCGTCAGCTGTCCTGCATATTCTCCCCTTATTTTGAAAATATTATTCGCCGATACTTGAAAATTACGCTCGCATGTGTTAAAATCCCGTGCGTCGCACCCACTGCACGGCGAGCATAATAGGCAAACACACAGCAGTATCGGGTCAATGCCGCCACGGAAAAACAGACAAGCATTTAAAGCAAAACAGAGCCGAAGAATAAACACCGCGCTATCCGAGCGGGATAAACGGACAAGATCGGTCCGAATAATGCTAATAACTACCGAAAGGATGCTCAGACCGGAGCAATACCGAACTATGCCGAAAAAAAGACAAGCCAAAGCTACATACCAACCGTCACCGCCTGCTGCATAGGCTATATCAGCGAGGCGGTAGTCAACAATTTTTCTGCCGCTGCTGTTTCTGATATTTCAGAGCAATCTCGGCATCTCGCTTGAGCGCCTTGCCCTGCTCGTGACCGTCAATTTTATGACGCAGCTCGCGGTCGACCTCGTATCGGCGAAGCTCATCGACCGCGTGGGCTACCGCCGCTGTGTGACATTCGCACATCTGCTGACCGCCGTTGGTCTGCTCTCGCTCTCCGTGCTGCACCGTCGCTGCTGCCAGACCCGTATGCGGGGCTTATATGCTCTGTTGTGCTGTACGCCGCAGGCTCGGGACTGATCGAGGTTCTCGTCAGCCCCATAATCGAGGCGTGCCCCGCACCGAATAAGCATTCACTCATGAGCCTGATGCACTCGTTTTATTGCTTCGGCACCGTTGCAGTCGTGCTGATATCTACGCTCGCACTGCGCATCTTCGGCTCGGAGAGCTGGCGCGTGATCGCCGCTATATGGGCGCTGCTCCCGCTCGGGAATGCGCTGTTTTTCTCGCGCGTTCCGATATACAGCATGACAGAGGTGCACGGCAGTATGCCGGTAAAGCGGCTGCTGTCTATGCCGCTGTTCTGGGCGCTGCTTATGCTCATGTTTGCCGCCGGTGCATGTGAAATGTCTATGAGCCAGTGGGCGTCCGCATTTGCCGAGAGCGGACTCGGCGTTTCAAAGACGGTAGGAGATCTGCTCGGAGTATGCATGTTCTCGCTGCTGATGGGCATCGCGCGCTTTCTGCGCTCACGTGTCAACGTGAAAACGGGCATATTCTCTCTGATGATCGGCTGCGGAGCCCTCTGCGCCGCCTCTTACCTGCTCGCCGCGCTCACCGCATCCCGCGCTTGCGCTGCTCGGCTGCGGACTGTGCGGCTTCTCGGTCGGCATTCTCTGGCCCGGCGTGTACTCGATGGCGGGCGAGCTGTGCCCTACGGGCGGAACGGCTATGTTTGCGTTTCTTGCCCTCGCAGGAGATATCGGAAGCTCGGGCGGTCCCACGCTTATCGGACTTATCGCCGGCAGCCACGGAGACGATCTGTCGCTCGGAATGCTGTTCTCGGTAGTTTTTCCGATAATTCTGATCATCGCCGCAGCGCTGACGGCAAGGCTCTCACGCGGCGCACGAAGAACATAAGCGCACAGAAATCAGCAAAGCAGTCATGAATCAAAAAAATTTTTCGGGATGTCGCGTGAGCAAATGTATAGAAAAAGCGAGCAAAAACGAGAAAAACGGAGATATGCATAAGCTAAATTAAACAAATCAAAAAAAGTTTGTTTTTGTATTGACAAAGCTGCGGCGCTATGATATAATAGCCGAGCAACTTAGAAAACTATTATTCATGGAGGATTTCAGCATGTCCACTTATATGGCAAAGAAAGAGACCGTTGAGCGCAAGTGGTATATAATTGATGCTGCAAACAAGCCTCTCGGTCGGACCGCTGCAACAGTCGCAACGATCCTCAGAGGTAAGCATCGCCCCGAGTTCACGCCTCACGTCGATTGCGGCGAATTCGTTATCGTTATCAACTGCGAGAAGGCAGTTCTGACAGGAAATAAGCTTACTCAGAAGTTCCATCGCACACACTCCGGCTACATCGGAGGACTCAAGGAGACTTCCTACAAGACGCTTATGGCTACCAAGCCCGAGCTTGCTATGACGCTCGCTGTCAAGGGTATGCTTCCCAAGAACAGCATCGGAGCTAAGAGCCTTACGCGCCTTCGCACCTATCGCGGAGCAGAGCACGGTCAGCAGGCACAGAAGCCCGTTCCGTACGAAGCTTGACTTTGAATTATTAAGAAAGGAAGTTATCTAAAATGGCAGTTTCTTACGCAAGCGCAAAGCCGTACTTCTACGGCACCGGCAGAAGAAAGAGTCTGTTGCAAGAGTACGCATCGTTCCCGGCACCGGCGCTATCACTATAAATAAGCGCAGCATTGACGAGTATTTCGGTCTCGAGACTCTCAAGCTCATCGTTCGTCAGCCCCTGGTCACCACCGGCACCGTCGGCAAGGTCGACATCGAGGCAACCGTCCACGGCGGCGGCGTTTCCGGTCAGGCCGGCGCTATCCGTCACGGCATCGCACGCGCACTGCTCCTCGTCGATGAGAGCTACCGCGCATCCCTGAAGGCCGCAGGCTTCCTGACCCGCGACCCGAGAATGAAAGAGCGTAAAAAGTACGGTCTCAAGGCCGCCCGTCGCGCACCTCAGTTCAGCAAGCGCTGATCGGACGCAAATTTACAACTCAAAAGCTCAAAACCCCCGGAAAATCAAGGCTTAATAGTGACAAGTAACTATTTTGTCGCAGAGAACGGTGTGACCCGAAGGTCACGCCGTTTTTCTGTGTTCATAGGTTGTTTGCGTGATGATAGGCTCGGAAATAACGGGAATATCTACATCGTCCACGAAGTTGAAGAAAATCTTCACTTTCTGCTTGCGCTTGCCGCTGGATTTGTCCGGGGCATAGACGATGATTTTCTTGATATACTCGTTCACGATGGTCTGTGTCAGCTCCTCCACATCCACATATTTCTGTGTCAGGGCGATAAAGGCATCCAGACCGTCGTTCATTTCTTCCCGCTGTTCCACCCATTCTTCGATAACTTCAATTTCGAGCTTTTAACCGTTCCTGCTCCGCTTCATAGTCCGCAGACATCTTTCTGTATCTGTCCTGATTGAGATTTCCAAGAACATAGTCCTCGTACAGCCGGGCGATGATGACATCCAGATCGGCAACGCGTTTCTTTGCCTGTTCCAGCTTCTTTTTGTCATCCCGGATGCTGCGCTCCTGGTCAGTCCTGCGGCATTGCAGCCATTCCTCCTGAAAACCGTCCACATCGCTTCGGATATACTCGTTGACCGCACGGATGCGTTCCAAAACGATTTCACGAAGCACATCCTCCCGGATATAGTGGGCAGTACAAGTACCACGGTTGCTCTTGTAGTTGTTGCAGACGTAGTGATCCTGCTTGCCCTCAAAGTTCTTTTGCTTGTGGCAAAGTGGAGCTTGCCGCCGCAATCGGCACAAAACAGAAGCCCGGAGAACAATCCCTGCCGTTCCGCTTTTGCGGGGCGGCGTTTGTTTTTCCTCAGTTCCTGCACCCTGTCAAACTGTGCCTGAGATACAATCGCTTCCTGTGTGTCCGGCAGATAAAACATATTCTCCGGCTCATTGGGAATCCGCTTTTTCAGCTTGTAGGACTTGGAATAAGTCTTGAAGTTGCAGGTACAGCCTGTGTACTCCTGCCGTTCCAAAATCCCTGCAATGGACTGGTTGCCCCAGTGGTACGGTCTTTCCGGCATCGGCTTTTTCTTTCGCTTGGCATAGAGTGCCTTTGCGGTCATAATCTGCTTTTCTTCCAGAATCCTTGCAATCTGCTCCGGGCCTTTGCCGTCAATGCAAAGGTCGAAGATGAGCTTGACTACCGGAGCCGCTTCTTCATCCAGAATCCAGTGATCCTTGTCCTCCGGGTCACAGCGGTATCCGTAGGGCGGTTTGCCCATGTGCTTCCCACTGGTTCCTCTCTGCCGCAAACTGACACGGACTTTCTTGCTGGTATCACGGGGATACCACTCGTTGAACAGATTACGGATTGCGGCGAAGCCCTCGCTGTCTCCCCGGTTGCTGTCTACGCCATCATTTATAGCGATAAAGCGGACATCATAACTCGGAAAGATAATATCCGTATATTGTCCAACAGTCAGATAATCACGACCAAAGCGGGCTGAGGTCTTTGACCAGCCAGCAGCCCACAAGCCCCTGCTTGACAAGCTCAAAAAGCCTTCCTGCACACCGGGACGATTGAAGTTCGTCCCCGTATAACCGTCATCCACCAGAATTTTCAGGTTTGTATACCCGTGGTCACGGGCATATCGGGTTAAATACTCTCTCTGATTTGCGATACTGTTACTCTCGCCTTCCTGGGCATCCTCGTTGCTCAGACGGCAATAGAGAATGGTAATTTTCTGCTGATCCAACATAATATCCTCCTTCGGTGGTTGGTCAGCCGACAGTACCGTTGTGCATATTGGAATTATATCATGCTTTTTGTGTCGCAGTCATTAACAAATCACCCCCTTGTCAGAAAAAAAATGAGCCGTTTTACCTTGTCGGTAAGTGGCTCATTTCCGTCACACTCCGTTTCAATCACATACCATGTGTTTCCGATCTTGCACTCAATGGTTTTGCAGAAAGAGGACTGTGCCGCTTCCCAACGCTTGCGGCATTCTTCCAGAAAATCAATAGGCGGCTCAAAAATCGGATCGAAGCAGGAGCAAATATCAATATAGCCGATGGCATCGTTGATTTCTTCCATCGGGGCATCTTCCATAATCATCTTGTTAATTTCATCTACGGTTTTCTTCATAGGCAAATAGTTCCTTTCTTAAATTTCCATGTCCTGTCCACGATTGCGGGCAGGGTGTTTGTGTTCATACAGTTCCTTTCCCCTGGCGAGGATGGCATTGATAAAAGCCCAGACCTTTTCAGATGCAATCTCAATCGAATCCAGGAAAGGCTGGGCTTTCTGTTTCAGCTCCTCATAGTCTTTGTTCAGTTTTTCAAAACGGTCTTTCCATATCTTTGCGTTTTTATCTGCCTGCTCGAATTTCTGCTTGTATTTCAGCTTCTCAGACTTTTTCCGCAAAGCTGCTGACCGCATAATCCTTTAGCGTGCGGCACTCATCCGCCGTCATGGTAACATTTCCCGTAATGGGATTTTTCTTGCCCATCGACTCAATCTCATGTGCAGTCATAGCAACAGACTTAGCAGCCTGAGTTTCCTTTTTCAGAGCTTCCAGTTTCTTTTTTTCTGCTTCTCCGTGGCAGCTTTGGCATCCGCTAAGCTCTGCTCGGCCTGTGTCACCTGTCCGGTCACAGCTTCCAAACGCTGCTGTTCGGCCTGTACCTTGAACTGTGTCACCGTCAGATGTTCCTCGGTACTGCCACGCTCTCCACGCTCCACATCGGTATATCCGGCGGCTCGCATGAAATTAAAAAAGTCATCCTGCAGCACACTGTAGGACGACTTCAAAATCTTTTTCCCTTTTGCGTTCAACATCGGATTTCCGTTTTCATCAAGAACGGGTTTGGATTCCCACTTCTTACTGCGGCTGACCTGTGTGATCGTTTCCTTTACCGTTCCCCGGAGGGATTCATCCTTGCATCGCTTCGACCACAGGATTTGTTTCTCCACCACCGGGATATAAACCACATGAAGGTGATAGTGGTACACATCCTCACCCAGAGCTTCCGACATTGCCCGGTTGCGCTCGTCGGCATGCATTACAGCGGAGAGGATATACTGCTCACCGCCCACAATCTCCACGGCGGCTTTGTAGGCATCGGCATAGAACTGTTTGGCATATTCATAGCCGCCGTGGTTGTGGAAGTAGGCAGAGTTTACATCAAACAGCAGCTCCCCATATTTCACCGCATCGGCTTTCAGACCACGGGTGGAGATAACACCATCTGCAATCATCTGATCGAACATGGCGGCATAGCTGTCGGTAGGTTTCTTGAAGTGGACATTGCGGTGGGTCTGGGTGGTATCAATATCTTGATTGGAGTAGCTGTCTTTTTCTCGCTCGTTATGCTCCTGAACTTTCGTCACATCGTCGAGGGTGGGCAAGTCCTGGTTACGGGCAAAGGTACGGTCAATTCCATCGTTTCTTGCCATAGGTTTTTTCCTTTCTTTCGAGAGTAGCAGACGGGCGGGGGCTGCGGGGATGCACTTCTGCGGAAGTGTAATAACCCACTATAACACTTTCATCCATTCTGGCTGCAAAGTGCCGTGGGCTCTCCCGAGGGGGTGTGCGGTCACTGCGGTGACCTCTGCTGACCAAGGCAAAATGTCTGCAACTTTTCCCATGGTCAGCCCGTCTGCATGAAGCTGTTCTGCGGAACGTTTCTTGCAGACGTTGGCAGCGTCTTTCACTGCCATCCATAGGCAGCACTGCGGTGTGCCTATGGGGACGGAGATGCGAGGGGCTGTTGCCGGGGGGCATCACTTCTCCCGTCTTTGCTGCCATACAATGTCGCATCCCAGCACATCGGCAAGCTCCAATACTTCCTTGTATCGGATGCTTTCCCGCTGTAATTTTGCGGACAGGTTGGAAACGCTGTCGCTCCATCCGTACTCGTCCGAGAGCAGGTCAACAACTTCCTGCATGGTCATCCCAGCACGGATGATCTGTGCCTTGATTTCATTGCGTACATTTCATATTGAAAAAATCCTCCATAATTCTGTTTGTGGTTCGGTACAATCTCTGCACCCCAAAACGGAGCAGATACACCGAACAGTGAAAAATCTGCAATCTCTGAAATCCGTTCAGAATTTTGCTTGTGATGTCCTGTCCATATATGACCATATCCCGCTTTACTGTTTCGTGTGATTTGGTCTGGAAAAATGAAAACATCTATTGTTCCGTGAACAGGGTACACGGTTCAGAGAAGCACGATTTCGTGAAATAGCTTCGTCCTGCGGTCAAAAACTTTGCTGTTTCCATTGCCATTGATTTTCAATACCCGAAAACAGGTTGTCTCTGAAAGCCGTTGTTTCCTATAATGGGAGAAAACAGGGGTAAATGCTGCGTACATACGTACAGAGCATGACTGGCAAAATCAATCCCGCCATTCCTCCGGTACGTACGTACATGACGAAACATCGTAAAACCCATTTATATGAGGCCTTGCCACAGCTTCCACACCCATAAATCCCCACACCCGCCGTCCGGCAGAGTTGGTGATGTTGTTGCAATGTTCCAGATTGAATCTCCCGGCATTGGCAATCATGGCGTCGCTGAAGCTGCGGGCTTTCAGCGGTGCAAGGGAATTTTCTTCGCACCACATCCGGTAGATTTCATAGAAATCCTTGGAGCTGATGGACGCATCCGCTTTGCACCGGATGTATCCCTCCGATTCCATGAAATCAAAGATATTATTATTGTCACGCTTGACCGCTTCCCGATTTTCACGGATGCGGTCACTCTCCGAAAACTTAAAGTTGTTGGCAACGAGCCGCTGCAATCCTTCGAACGCCCACAGGAAGATGCCCTCAGCTTCGGCTTTCATCTTCTCAGCAAGATCGGGATCGTCGGCTCTGCCCACGGGCTTTTCCTTGGTAGTCAGTAAGCTGTCTGCGGTAAAAGCCGTCGCTGCGGTCATACAGGGCTTGCAGATCACCATTGCTGAATGCCAGCAACCGGGCAAACATCCAGCCCTGATAACTCTGCTTGCCCTTGCGTTCCAAGTCCATTTTGCCCTGTGCAGTCACGATGGATTTGACATAGTTGGTCTGGCGCAGAGCTTCCATCCGCATATCATCATCCACGCACAGCAGGATGTGTTCCAGATCGGCACGGGCAAAACGGTTTTCAGAAATCTTCCCGATGCTGCCGTCTTTCATATTCGTGCCGAAGATGGTGGACAGCACCGCACCGATTTGGGATTTGCCCTCACCGCCGTTGCCCTTAATCACCATCATGCGCTGACCTTTGTTGGATGGAATCAGGCAGTAGCCGATGAACTCCTGTAAGGTGGGGATGTCCTCTGCATAGAGTAGTCCATCCAGAAAGTTCAGCCAGATCACCGGTGCAGGAGCATCGGGATTGTAGCCGACAGGCAGACGGCTTCGCACGATAGCCGGTCTGCCTTCGGTAAATGTGCCGTTCAAGAGCAGCGTACCGTTGAACACATGGATGCGATCCGATTGCTCCGGTGGGAAGTCAGACACCTGCGCTTCCAGTTTCAGCACTTCCAGAATGTTGGTGATCTTCCGTGGGATGTTGTTCACGGCACAAAATTTCAGCTTGTCGTAAATCTCCCCACGCAGAGGAAGGTCATCCGTCACTCGACCATCGGGCGTGAAAAAAGCTCCGTTTGCGAAGATGATTCTGCGCTCCTGCAGAAATTCTTCACAAAACAGAGCTTCGTTGATGTTCTGTCCGTCAAACCAGACAGGCAAATTCATATCAGGCGTTTTCCGGTTCTTCGCCATGGTGCGCCACCTCCTTTTTCTTTCGTGTGATGTACTCTTGCAGAAAAGCAATTTTGCCCTCCTGCATCAGCTTGTCCACCAATGCCACCCGTTCTTCCAGATCACCCACCGTCAGCACATCTGCCATATATTCGATATAGCAGTGCATCTGGCAGGCTTCCACAAAACGGTCATCCAGAGCATCTTCCGGTGTCTTGGGTGCGTATCGTACTTTCCAATCTTCCAGCAGATGCAGATAATCCGTCAGCACCCGGAAACACAGCATTTCATCCTCCCGTAACTGACGGATATAGGGACGCTTCGGCTTGACCATAGCTGCGGTAGTGGGCGGTTTTGGGTCAAGTCCAAAGTCCGCAGCCAGCTTTTGCGCTGCTTCATAGCTGCTCAGATCGAACGACCTTGCCACGAAGTCGATCACATCCCCCTTGACTCCGCAGCCAAAGCAGAAGAAATAATCCTCATTCAGCTTCATGCTCGGATGCCTGTCATTGTGGAACGGGCAGCAAGCCATGCCGTTTCGGTTGACTTTCAGCCCGTAGTGTTCGGCGGCTTGCTTTACGCTGATTGCCACCTTGATGGTTTCATAGATTGTCATAGAAAACCTCCGTTCATAGTATTCAGAAAGCACGAAACACCCGCCGTGATTGGCAGGTGCTTCGCTCCGTCTACTATTGTTATGCCGGATTTTTCAAAAAACAGGCTAATCGGAGGGACAACCCCGTTTCAAAAAAAACAGGACAACTTATGGATAGATGTAGATTTCTTTTTACATTAGCATGATAGAATTAAGACAATGAAAAAACAGGACAGGAGGGGCAAGCATGAACCAAGAACTGATGACATTGGATTTTTGGCAGGATACGGTCATATATGAGGGAAAAACACTTCCTGTCGGCGCTCTTGCCTGTGATGCGCTGAATGTCCCTGCGGATACCATCGCAAAGATGAACGAGCAATGCGAGAAAATCAATCTGCTGCTTGGAATATTAAACGCCGGACAGGATGCTTCTGCACTCTGTCCTATTGCAACGGAAGCTGCTCTGACGATGCTTGATATTCTCAGTCAAACACCGCCGTTCTCCTATATGAATATCTCAAAGCACAGAGAACGGATTGAAAAAGTCTTTACTGTGGACAATGCGCTGAAATATGTGGAGTTTGCCATAAAAGCCGCAACCAATTCTTTACAATTTGAAGAAATCCAGAACTTTGCCGATGCGATGATGCTCCAACGCTATACCGCAGTTTTCGGGCATCTGGCATACTCCCTTGGGGAATACCAAACGGCCATGCTTGATTTTGCAGAAAAATCAGACGGCAACGAAGCTGACCGCACCGCAGAGGGCTTTGCCAGAATGTTCGGCAATTATTTCCCGCCGGAGCTTTCCATCACGGAGGGCAATGCCTGGATGTCTACCCTGAACAATTCCGTTCAGTATGTATCCGTCATCCGTCCCGGCGAAAAAGTTGCGAAGCTGGTCAAGCGGATGCACTATGTATCCTTTGTGGGGATGTTCCGGTCTGATCTCTTTGAGGGCCTGTGTGTTGGCCATGCACCGAAAAAATGCAAAATCTGCGGCAAATGGTTTCTGACCACCAATGCAAGGCACACCAAATACTGCGGCGGCTACGCTCCGGGGGACAAGCTGCACCGCACCTGCCGGCAGATCGGTAACCTGAAAGGCAGAGAACAGCGGGAACTTGCGGACGATCATCCGCTGAAACAGATTTATGAGAAGCGACTGAATACCATAAACCGCTATGTGAAGCGTGGCGCTCTGGACGCTGATCTTGCAGAGGTTATGAAAAAACTGGCGAAAGATAAGATGCTTCGGGCGCTGGGCAATGTCGCTTACGCCAAGGGTGATTATGAAAAAGAAATGGGACAGGCTGCGTTGAAGAAAGAAGCAATAAAAAGAATTTGAATTTAGCTAAGAGGTGAGCAACGTTATGTTAGAAGTAGTATTTAGCGACAGTGCCGCAGGGACTATGGCGGTTGCGATTGGACATAAGGGTTTTTTAGGCGGAGCAACCAGTGTAATTATCTCTGATGGGACAGTTTCAAAAGAAGAAATAGAAAAGTTCCAGCATCAAGCAGAAGAACGGGAGCGTTCTGGTTGGGAGAATGCTATACCGTTGGAAGGAAATCGTAAGGACATAGTTAATCTTCCGCTGGCATTGTCTGTGGGCAACATCTCCGAAGCAGGAATAGCAATACGTAACTGAACGAAGTACAA
>VOFK01000224.1_pt1 | contig 160000 bp, 177 predicted proteins | sample 5384121 | NCBI WGS metagenome assembly VOFK01 (sample SAMN12384730, study PRJNA508395) | human gut metagenome | isolation source: healthy gut J | host: Homo sapiens
TGTGGTCAATTCGCTGGCCGACAGTGGGCCCGGAACATTGCGTGAGGCATGTGAGACCGGTGGCGCGCGTATTGTTGTATTCAATGTTTCGGGCGTTATCCGGCTGAAAACCCCTATAAACGTCCGTGCTCCGTATATCACTATTGCAGGTCAGACAGCTCCGGGGGATGGGGTTTGTGTAACAGGAGCCTCTTTCCTGCTTGATACGCATGATATTATTATCCGCCATATGCGTTTCCGTCGGGGGGCGCAGGATGTGTTCTTCCGGGATGATGCTTTGGGAGGTAACTGTGTGGGTAATGTTATTATCGATCACTGCTCTGCCAGTTGGGGACTGGATGAAAACATGTCTGTTTACCGCCATGTATACAATCGCGATTCCACAGGGCATGGTCTGAAGCTTCCTACTGTCAACATAACTATTCAGAACTCTATTTTTTCGGAAGCTTTGGATTGTTACAATCATGCTTTCGGGGCGACTATAGGTGGGCATAACAGTATGTTTTGCCGTAACTTGTTCGCATCCAATATCAGCCGTAACTGTTCCATTGGCATGAATGAGGATTTTAATCTGGTAAACAATGTGACTTTTAATTGGTGGAACCGTTCTGTTGACGGGGGAGATGAAACCAGCCGTTTGAATATTATTAATAATTATTTTAAACCGGGGCCTATCACTCCGAAAGATAAGCCGATTGCCCACCGGATTGTGAAACCCCGAATCAAGTCGTGACAAGAAGAAACCGGATACATTTGGTAAAGCGTATGTAGCCGGAAATGTAGTGGAAGGTAATGCGCGTGTGACAAAGAATAATTGGGATGGCGGCGTGCAGGTGTACGATATGCCGGACGCAGGGAAGTTTACAGATCAAATTCGTGTAAACGAGCCTTTCTCAATGCCCCATGTGACTATTATGGATGCCAAAACTGCCTATAATTATGTATTGGAAAATGCCGGGGCTACTTTCCCTAAAAGGGATGCGGTGGATGCCCGTGTGATGAAGACGGTGAAGACAGGGAAAGCTATTTACGTGAAAGACGCTCCTGAATTCGTTAGTACTTATGTAAAAAAAGACGTCTTCCTGTTGACTCTTATAAACAAGGTATCATTACAGATCCCCCCGTCAGGTAGGTGGCTTGCCCGAATATAAAGGTACGCCTGTGGTTGATACGGATGGTGATGGTATGCCGGATGTCTGGGAGGTGAGATACGGACTCAATCCTAATGATCCGGGTGATGCGGTGAAAGATTGTAATGGCGACGGGTATACCAATATTGAAAAATACATTAATGGCATAGATCCTGCAAAGAAAGTGGATTGGACGGATATAAAGAACAATCATGATACTTTGGCAAAACGTAAAAGTTTGATGTAAAATGAATTATAAGTTATTATTATTTGGATTTTTAAGTTTGGGGTTTGCGCGGATTTCTGCGCAAACCTTTCCTTTACAGGTGAAGGAAGAAAAACTGACTTATGTGACTGATGAACGCGGAAACCGTATTCTAGATTATTCTTCTTGCGGTTACCGTAACTCGGAATACCCTATACCTGATGTGGCGAATGCCGTTTTTGTTTCATGGAAGCCTGGGGATAATTCCTCTCGTATTCAGCGCGCCATTGACTATGTATCTTCATTGGCTTTGGATAAAAATGGTTTTCGTGGGGCTGTTTTGCTGGATAAAGGAACTTTTGAATTGAATGAGAGCTTGCGTATTTCTGTGTCGGGAGTCGTGCTGCGCGGCAGTGACAGGGAACAGACCGTATTGTTGAAAAAGGGAGTGGACAGAGGAGCTTTGCTTTATATTGAAGGGCGGAATGATTTGGCTGTTACGGATACCTTGGATGTGTTGACATCATACGTTCCTGTAAATACTTGTACTTTTCAGGTAACCAATAATGTACAGCTGGTTTCCGGAGAGCGGGTCCGGATTGTCCGCCCCTCTACGAAAGAATGGATTGCTTCTGTCGGTTGTGATATTTTTGGCGGAGGTATTTCCGCTTTGGGCTGGAAAGAAGGAGAGATGGATTTGGTTTGGGATAGGTCGGTAAGTAAGGCGGATGGAAACCAATTGACTTTGGATGCTCCTTTGACAATGGCTTTGGATAATAAATGGGGAACTGTCAAAGTGTTACGTTATAGTTGGCCGGGCAGAATCGCAGAAGCAGGTTTGGAGAATCTGACATTGGCTTCTGACTATGATAAGAAGTATCCTAAAGATGAGGATCATTGCTGGACGGGGGTATCTATAGAAAATGCCGAAAACTGTTGGGTGCGCAGGGTAAATTTTAAGCACTTTGCAGGAAGTGCTGTGATTGTACAGCGTACCGGCTCTAAAACAACTGTAGAAGATTGTGTATCCACAGAACCTGTTTCAGAGATAGGTGGAATGCGTCGCAGTACATTTTATACTATGGGGCAGCAGACACTTTTTCAGCGTTGTTATTCTAAACAGGGTATTCATGATTTCTCAGCCGGATTTTGTGCGGCAGGTCCGAATGCTTTTGTACAGTGTGATTCGGAAGAGTCGTTAGGATTCAGCGGTTCTATTGATTCCTGGGCTTGCGGGTTATTATTTGATGTGGTAAACATTGATGGCCATGATTTGGTGTTTAAGAATTTGGGACAGGATAAAAATGGTGCCGGTTGGAATACAGGCAACAGTCTTTTCTGGCAATGTACAGCTGCCGGGATAGAGTGTTATTCACCGGCAAGAGATGCGGTAAACCGTGCATACGGTTGTTGGGCGCAATTCTCGGGTGACGGCCAATGGGCGGAATCAAATAATCACGTACATCCCCGCAGCTTGTTTTATGCACAGTTGGCGGCACGTTTGAATAAAGATTGTTCTGACCAGGCACGTATTCTTCCCAGGGCTACCAACGCAACCAGCAGTCCTACCGTAGAAGCGGCAATGGAGATGGCAAAGGAAGCTTATACTCCCCGTCTTACTATGCAAAAATGGATTGAGGAAGCACCTTATACAGCCAGTGTGTCTTCCGGAAAACTGAAATCTTTAGAAGATTTGAAGTTCAAGACACCTATATATAAGGAAAAAGAGGATCATCTGTTTGCCATTATTAATGGACGTATGCAGGTGGATGGCCGGTTACTGGTAGGCGGCAGGCAGGAGGTTCCTTGGTGGAATGGGAAACTGAGGACCAGCTTCTTGTCTAAAGCCAAGCCACATGTTACCCGTTTCGTGCCGGGACGCGAAGGACTTGGGCTGACGGATAGAATTGATTCTACGGTGAATTATATGGTGAAGAATCAGATTTTGGTTTTAGATCATAATTACGGTTTGTGGTATGAGCGTCGTCGTGACGATCATGAGCGTGTCCGTCGCCGTGATGGAGATGTGTGGGGGCCATTCTACGAACAACCGTTTGCCCGCAGTGGAGAAGGTACTGCTTGGGAAGGATTGAGCAAGTATGATTTGAACCGTCCCAATGCATGGTATTGGAACCGGTTGAAGCAGTTTGCCGAAAAAGGGGCGGAGAAAGGTCTTTTGCTTTTCCATGAGAATTACTTCCAGCATAATATCTTGGAGGCGGGAGCACATTGGGTAGACTGTCCTTGGCGGTCGGCCAATAATATCAATCAGACCGATATGCCTGAACCTGTTCCTTTTGCCGGTGACAAACGTATCTTTGTAGCGGATATGTTTTATGATATCAGTCATCCGGTACGTCGTGAGCTTCATAGAAAGTATATTCGCCAATGCTTGGATAATTTTGCCGATGATGCAAATGTGGTACAACTGATCAGTGCGGAGTTTACCGGTCCGTTGCATTTTGTACAATTCTGGCTGGATGTGATAGGAGAGTGGGAGAAAGAAACCGGTAAGAAAGCGACCGTGGCGTTAAGTGCGACAAAGGATGTTCAAGATGCCATTCTGAATGATACGCAGCGTGCGAAATTAGTTGACATTATTGATATTCGTTACTGGCACTATAAAGTGGATGGTCTTTATGCTCCCGAAGGTGGAAAGAACCTGGCTCCCCGTCAGCATGCCCGTAAAATGAAAGTAGGTAAGGTTACTTTTGATGAAGCTTATCGGGCGGTGAGTGAATATCGTAAGAAGTTCCCGGAAAAAGCGGTTACTTACTATGCGCAGAATTATCCGGATATGGCTTGGGCTGTCTTCATGGCAAGTGGCTCTTGCTCGGTTGTTCCGGTTGCCGATGAAAGCTTTTTAACTGATGCGGCTGCTATGGATATGGAGGATACTGGTACAAATAAGTATCAGAAACTGGTAAAATCTGGTATTGGAAGTATCATTTATTCCCATTCTGCAACAGATATTCCTGTTCATTTATCACCTGGAAAATACATATTGAAGTCTGTTGATCCGAAGACCGGAGCAATAACGGTGATTGCTAAACGATTGAATATTAAAGATGTATATATGCTTAAAGCAGAGGGGAACAAAGATTGTATTTATTGGTTTCATAGAATTTAGTACATGGAAGGAGAACCGGACTTATTTTGGTTCTCCTTTTTAATGAAAATCTGTATTATTTAGCATATATGTTTTTCAGCAGGTTATCTGTTTTTTCGGTCCAATAATCAAATATTACCTAAAAAAGTAGCGTATCCTCCCTAGTTTTGCATCATCATCAAAACAACCTATAATTAGTATACTGTGATGGAACAAAACTTAAATGATAAGACAGCTTGCTTGGTAACCGCTTTCCAATCGGGAGATGTAAGTGCATTCTCTACATTATATGATATGCATATTAATCTTCTATTTAATTATGGATGTAAGTTAACTACTGACAAAGAATTGTTGAAGGACTGCATTCATGATGTCTTTGTAAAATTGTATACAAAGAAGGCTGAATTGGGTATCATTGACAACTTCAAATCATACCTCCTCATTTCCTTGAAAAACAAGTTATGTGATGAACTTCGCAGACGGATGTTCATGTCGGAAACGGCTGTTGAGGAACTGAATCCCGTTGCAGCAGGTGATGATGTAGAACATCAATATTTGGAAAAGGAAAAAAGTTGTTTTGAAAATATAAAAGTAAAACATTTGTTGGCTCAATTATCTCCGCGCCAACGTGAGGCACTTACCTTATATTATATAGAAGAGAAGAAATATGAAGATATTTGTACCATTATGGATATGAATTACCAGTCGGTACGAAATTTGATGCATAGAGGTATTACAAGATTAAGGGAATTGGTAGGATAATATTTTAAGTTTTCAGGTGAGTACAACTTTGAACCACTATCCGTCATAATGAAAAATGATTGTAACGTGGATACAAAAAGATGTATAGCAAGGTAGAAGACTTTTTGAAGGATGACGACTTTATCAAGTATGTTCTGGATGATGCTCCTGAATCAGCTTTTCATTGGGATAAGCTTTTAAAGGAGCACGCAGAACTGCTGAAAGTATTTGAAGAGGCCAAGAATGTATTATTGGTTTCTGATGAAGCAATGGAAGTAATGACTTTATCTGAAGAAAGAAAACTAAAACATCGTATTTTTACTACATTAGAGATAAATAATATGGATTATTAATTAATTTGTTAACCATAGAAAAATGAGAAAAGACATGAAGAAATGTCCTAAGCCGTTGGGTTACGGAATCAGACGAACACCTGTTGTGTTAGGATTATCAGCTGCATTATGTATGCCGGCTGCTTTTTCGTATGCAAATGTTGATAATGGAATGGATCGTGAATCTGTTCTATCTGTTATGCAAGGAAAAACAATCAAAGGACAAATCTTGGATGAAACAGGAGAGTCTATGATTGGAGTTTCTGTGTTGGTAAAGGGTACGACTATAGGAACCGTTACTGATTTTGATGGTAATTATACACTTGAAGTGCCTAGTGGAAAGAATATATTGGAGATTTCCTATATAGGTTATAAGACTAAAGAAATTACTATTGGGAATAATAGTCTGATAAATATAAAAATGGAACCTGATACACAGGCTTTGGATGAAGTTGTGGTAATAGGTTATGGTACTGTGAAGAAACGTGATTTGACTGGTGCGGTGGCTTCCATGAAAAATGAAGATGTGACAGTTGCTCCTACTAGTAATGTGATGGAGGCTTTACAAGGAAAAATTGCAGGTATGGATATTGTGAAGTCTAGCGGGCAGGTTGGTGAAGATGTTTCTATTTTGTTGCGTGGCTCTCGTTCTATTTATGGTAGTAATGAACCGTTATTCATTATTGATGGTATTCCTGGGAGTTATAGCCAGGTGAACCCTTCTGATATTGAGAGTGTGGATGTATTAAAAGATGCCTCTTCTACTGCTATTTATGGTTCAGCAGGAGCTAATGGCGTAGTCATTATAACAACAAAACGTGGGAAGGAAGGAAAAGCTACTGTAAACTTTGATGCATATTATGGTTTCAGTGGTTCACCTAATTATAAGCATGGTATGGTTGGAGATGAATGGGTGAATTATCAAAGAGAAGCTTATAAGTATAAGAATGGAGATTACCCTTCTGATATGTCTGCTTTATTTGGTAATCAAGATTATACGGATGCTTATAATGCTGGAAAGTGGATTGATTGGATTGATGAAGCCTCAGGTAATACAGCTACAACCCAAAAATATAGTCTTTCTGTTTCAGGGGGTAGTGAGAAGACTAAGATATTTGCTTCAACTTCTTATAATAGAGAAGAGGGTTTATTGAGTAATGACAATCTTAATAAATATTCATTGCGATTGAATATTGATCAAGAAATTTTCTCTTGGGCTAAAATGGGCTTTACTTCTAATCTAACTTATCAAGATAGAAATCAAGGAGTGAAAAATACCTTTACAAAAGGTCTTTCATCATTTCCTTTGGGAGATGCTTATGATCAAAATGGGAAAATAAATCATGAATATATTACAGGACAATATTCTCCATTAGGTGATTTTATTGAAGATCAATATGTGAATAATACTCGTTCCACTTATTTGAATGTTAGTGGTTATTTGGAACTGAGTCCAATAAAAGATTTTACTTTTACAAGCCGTATTAATGGTACGCTCAGTGATTCTCGTCAAGGACAATATTGGGGAGATCAATGTAATGCTAATAGACCTAGTTATGCAGGTTCACCTCATGCTGCTATTACTAATAAGAACGCATGGAATTATACATGGGAGAATATTCTTTCTTATAATACTACTATTGCAAAAGATCATAATATAGGTGGTTCTGTTATTACTTCTTGGAATAAGAATCAAAATGATAGTAGCTTAGCTGCAGCTAGTGGTCAAATGGTAGATCGTTGGTCATTTTGGCGATTAGCATCCGGCGCATCGCAGCATGTTGAGTCTGATTTTGCTCAAACACAGAAAATGTCATTTGCTGTTCGTTTCAATTATTCTTATAAAGGTAAGTATTTGTTTACATTCTCAAATCGTTGGGATGGTGTGTCTCAGTTCTCAGCAGGGCATAAGTGGGATAGTTTCCCTGCTGGAGCAATTGCATGGCGTATCTCTGACGAACCTTTTATGAATGTGGCAAAAAATTGGTTGAATAATTTAAAACTGCGTGTAGGATATGGTATTACAGGTAATTCGGGCGGGGTGGATGCTTATGGTACAACTACACAAGCCTATGTTTATACCGGTAATGGACTTACTTTAAATGGTCAAAACTCTTCTTTTACTCAGTATACAGGTACTTATGGTAGCAAGGATTTGGGTTGGGAAAAGTCTTATAACTGGAATGTTGGTTTGGACTATGGCATATTAAACAATCGCGTTGATGGTTCTATCGAATGGTTTAAAACAACAACAAAAGGTTTGCTCTTTAAACGTACTTTGCCTATTACTAGTGGTTTGACCGGTTGGGGATCCCCATTATCTATTTGGCAGAATATTGCTGAAACTAGTAATCAAGGTGTGGAAGTCACCATTAATTCACATAATATAAAAACCAAAGATTTTAGTTGGAATACCACACTATCTGTAACATGGAGTAAAGAGAAAATAGAAAAATTGCCTGACGGTGATTTAATTTCTGAAAATTTGTTTGTAGGGCATTCTATAAAGTCCATCTATGGCTATAAATATACCGGAATTTGGGGTACAAATACTCCTCAGGATATTTTGGAGGCTTATGGTGTTAAACCCGGTTTTATTCAGATTGAAACTTTGGAAAAAGATGGTGATGGTGGAGTACACAAATATAGTACAAATGACCGTCAAGTGTTGGGACACACTAATCCGGATTGGATTGTTGGCTTGAATAATACATTTACTTATAAAAATTTTGATTTGTCTGTATTTGCAATGGCTCGTTATGGTCAAACTATTAATAGTGATTTGTTGGGTTATTATACGGCAGAACAAAGTGTAACAACAAATCAGTTGGCTGGAGCGGATTATTGGACGGAAAATAACCAGGGAGCTTATTATCCTGCTCCAGGTACAGGATCGGAACAAAGTACGGTCATCTCAGCTTTAAGAGTGCGTGATGGTTCATTCATAAAAGTGAAAAATATCACTTTAGGATATACTTTTCCAGTTAATATCTCACGTAAGGCTTTGATGGAAAAATGCCGTATCTATGCAACTGCATACAATCCGTTTATTTATGTAAAGGATAAACAGTTGAAGGGTACAGATCCAGAAACAAACGGTTCGGATGCATTCCCTACTTTTAGACAGTTTGTATTCGGAGTTAATTTAACTTTCTAACTTTTATATAGGAGATATTTACAATGAAAAATATATTCAGAAAACTTACTTTATATTCAGTGGCTTTAGCTGCTGTATCTTTCAGCTCTTGTTCGTTGGAAGAAAATAATCCGGCAGGCTTTACCAAGGAAAATCTTGCTACTTCTATTGAAGGGTATGAAACGTTGGTTAACCAGTGTTATTTTGCTATGGAAAGATATTTCTATGGTACGGATAGTTGGATGAGTTTGACCGAAGGTGATTCAGACCTTTGGACCTATCAGGCTAATCAATCAACTTCATACACCCAATGGTTTTGGTTCTTTGCAGGAGCATCTCCTAATACCACTTATACAAATAATTGGTGGAATGGTACTTATGATGGAGTAGGCTCTTGTAATGAAGCAATTGCATTGGCTGGTTATGCACCATATAAAACGGAAGCGGAACGAAATGCTAAAGTTGCAGAAGCCCGTTTCTTGCGTGCAATCTATTATTTTAATGCGGTAGAGCAATTTGGTGGGGTCACTATGTTGACTGAACCTGAGACAACTTTGAATTATGCTCCGGAACGTACAGATCCGCTGACTATTTATAAAGAAGTTATTATTCCTGATTTAGAATATGCTGTAGAATGGTTGGCAGTTGGTACACATGCCACTACTACGGTTCCAACCAAAAAGGCAGCTTTGGGATTTTTGGCAAAGGCCTGTTTGCAAACTTATGAATATGGTTCGACAGAATATTTGCAAAAGGCTTTGGATTCGGCTAAAGAATTGATTGCTGATTGTGAATCAGGTGGTGCAAAATATAATGCTTATATGTATCCGACCTATGAAGAAGTTTTTAAAGAATCGAATAATTGGGAAAATAAAGAAGCTTTGTGGAAGCATTGTTGGTATGCTGGTTCTGATGGTCATGGTTCTAGTAACGGTAACTATAAATTAAATCGTAATGATGAATATTTCTTGTGTAATGTGAATAAATTCGGAGCACGTGAAGATAATCAAGAAACTCGTTTAACTTGGGAAGGATGTATTTCTGGCATTTTTATGCCTACTCAACATCTTTTAAACCTTTATGTGCAGGAGGACGGAACACTTGATCCTAGATTCCATGAGTCATTTACTACTGAATGGAATGCGAATAAGAATTATATTTGGGATACTAGTGCGGCTAATATGTATGATAAAGATGAATCTATAGTTGGTACTGAATTAAAGAAGGGAGATTTGGCGATTAAATTTGTAATGCCTCAGGATGAGGATTATGCTGAGGAAAAAGCAAATAGACATACCTCGAATTATTTAATGATTGCTTATGATGATGTGTACAATGATCAAAAACATAATGTAAATATGCAATATAATGGTATGGAAAATCAGTTCCGTTATTTTTATCCATCATTGAATAAGCATAATAGTAGCAATTACTATGTGGCCAATGCTTCTAAAAAACGCAATGGCAATTTAAATGCGACTTTTATGATGCGTATGGCAGAAGTTTACCTGATAGCTGCAGAAGCTGATATTTATATCAATGGTGGTGCGAATGCAATGGGATACATTAATAAGGTACGTGCTCGTGCAGGGGCAAAGGCATTGACAGGTACAGCTACAGTTCGTACTGTTTTAGATGAGAGAGGACGTGAGCTTTGTGGCGAATATTGTAGATTTTATGATTTGAAACGTACCGGCATGTTTAAGAGTTCAAATTATTTGGAGGAAACACATCCGGACTTGGCTCAGTTCTTTAATCCTAATTATGCATTACGACCTATCTCTACAACATTTACTGCAACTATATCTAATGGTGCTGAATATCAAAATCCTGGATATTAATAAATTAAAACTTTTATAGTAGAATAATTGTCTTGTCTCTATTTGTAAAGAGGCAAGACAATTTTTTTTCATTCCATTGGATTGGTAGTCGCATATCGATTTGTTACTACCTATTATAATTACTATGATGAAATTGATTATATTCTATTTATATTGATTTGTATAGAGGTATTTGTATGGTTCCTTTTAGTTTATGAAACCTTAAATAACCGATTGAGATTGCTTATAATCAGTAGATCTTATAAATAATCGGAGCATGGCTTTGAATTGAAGCCTCACAGTAACACTACGGTAGATATAAATTGTGCACGAATGGGAGTTGGAGGGAGATAATTCGTGGGGCTACCTGTATTAGAATCTTATCGGCTAAAATCAGGTATTTATAAATTTAAGTTTGCGATTCAGTTAAAAATAAATACTAAATGAAAGAAATTATACTTTTGTTTTAACGTATTTTTATGATTGAGTTTGGGTACAGGGGCTTTTTACATGCGTCATTTAAATAGATATAATAAAATAAACTTTTGTTGACTATTATAATAGAAATAAAAAGCATGAAAAAAAGTCCGAAACAAAATTGGGAAAGTAATATCAGACGTACTCCCATTATTTTAGGGTTATCGGCAGCATTATGTATGCCGTCTGCATTTTCTTATGCAAATGCAAGTGACCCTGTTGCCGGTGAATTGGTTCAGTCTGTCCAGCAAGGACGTACTGTTACAGGTAAAATCATAGATGACACAGGGGAGCCGTTAATTGGTGTATCCGTACTGGTGAAAGGTACAACGGTGGGTACGATTACCGACTTTGACGGTAATTATTCTTTGGAAGTTCCTTCAGGTAAGCATATTCTCGTCATATCTTATATAGGATATAAAACGCAGGATATAACGGTAGGAAAAAGCAATCAGCTGAACATTAAAATGGAGGCCGATACGCAGGCTTTGGATGAAGTGGTCGTTGTGGGTTATGGCGTGATGAAGAAACGTGACCTTACAGGTTCTATTGCTTCAGTGAAGGCGGCTGATATTGTAAAATCACCGGCATCTAATGCCATGGAAGCATTGCAGGGGCAGGTTCCGGGTTTGGATATTGTACGTAATTCAGGTAAGGCTACTTCGGGTGTAACCATTAATATCCGTGGACAGCGTTCACTGTCCGATGTGAAAGATGAGTTTGGTAACAATGTTGCCAATGCTCCGCTGTTTATCATTGATGGTATGCAGGGAGGTGATTTCTCGGATATTGCTCCGGCTGATATTGAATCTATCGAAGTGCTGAAAGATGCTTCTTCTACGGCAATTTATGGTTCGCAAGGTGCTAATGGGGTAATCATTATCACCACCAAGAAAGGTGCGCAAGGTAAGACCAAATTCTCTTACAACGGTTATTTTGGTGTCAACGGTTGGGCGCAATATCCTGATATGCTGAGTGGTGAAGACTATATGCAGGTGCGTCGTGAAGCAGCTCGTACCGGTGGTCAGTGGAATTCTACCGCCGATGACCAGAAACTTTTCACTGTGGAGGAATGGCAGGCCATTCAGAACGGTGAGTGGACTGACTGGATAGATGAGGTGCTTCATACAGGGCTTGTTCAAAGCCATCAGGTTACAGCTTCGGGCGGTACGGAAAAGACAACCGCGATGTTGTCTGCCGGATATTATCAGGAAAAGGGTTCTTTCAAAAATGATAAAATGGATAAGTACAACTTGCGTATGAACATTGAGCACAAGTTGGGCAAGACCGTGAAAGTAGGAGCGACCACACAGATCACTCATTATGCACAGGATGAGCGTGCCGAGAATGTGTTATGGCGTGCTGCTACTAATGCACCTCTTGGTAAAGCATACGATGAAGACGGTAAAGTGGTGGAATATCCATTAGGAAAGAATGGACAGGTGAGTCCGTTGGTGGATGAGGCATCTGAAGTGGCTGCAAGACATCATGTGCTGAAAACCAATTTGATAGCCAATGGGTATCTGGATTTTACCCCTATTGAAGGATTGACTTTCCGTTCTAATTTAGGAACCAATTATGCTTTTTATCGTAAGCAGGATTTTGAAGGGGCCGGTTCTATTGACCGTTTGGGACAGAATTCAACGTCACTGTCCAAAATCAAATCTTCCGAAAAGAGTTTTGTGAATTGGGATAATATTATCAGTTATAACAAAACCGTCAAAGATCATACTTTTGGTGCCACTGCATTGACTTCGTGGACACAATCCAAATATACATCGGTGAATGCACAAGGTGAAGGCCAGTTGGTTGATTCTTATTTATGGCATAATCTGGGAGCCAATGATAAAAGCTCTTATGTAATCGGATCGGATTATATACAGCATCAGACTTTCTCGTATGCTTTGCGCTTCAACTATAGTTATAAAGGCCGCTATATGTTGACGGTTTCCAATCGTTGGGATGGTGACTCACGTTTGTCTAAAGGCAATAAATGGGCAAGTTTCCCTTCAGTAGCTGCTGCATGGCGCATTAGTGATGAAGCGTTCATGAAGAATGTGGAAGCTCTGAGCAACTTGAAGTTGCGTTTAAGTTGGGGTAAGACAGGTAACTCGGGTATCATGGCCTACGGAACTCAGTCGGGCTTGACTCCGAAAACCAACTCTGCTTTCCAGGATAATGGCTATACCTATTATATATACAATGAATATGTGGGTAATGAGAATGTAGGCTGGGAGATGTCCAATACCTGGGATCTAGGTTTTGATATCGGTTTGTTCAATAACCGTATTTCGGCTGTTGTCGATTTATACCAGACAAAGACTACTGATATCCTGTTGCCCCGTACTTTGCCTACTTCTATGGGTGGTAGTAACGCAACTCCGTTCAAGATGTATCAAAATATCGGTGCAACCATGAACCGTGGTATAGAAATATCGGTAAATACCGTCAATGTGGATAACAAAAACTTTAAATGGAACTCCACTCTTACCTTTGCTGCCAATCATGAGGAAATTACCGATTTGATTGATGGTAAGGATATCATTGGCGCCGAATCATCCATTACCAGTAGTTTGCTGATTGGCCGTCCTTTGCGTTCCTATCATTATTTTATCAATCAGGGAATATGGCAGGAAAATGAAGCAGAGGAAGCTGCCAAATATTTTAAAGATGCAAAGAAGACACAGTCTTTTAAGCCGGGTGATATAAAATTGCAGGATTTGGATGGCAACTTTATTATTGATGATAATGACAGGACTTATCTCGGCAGCCAGTCTCCAAAATGGACGGGAGGACTCAATAATAACTTTAGTTATAAGAACTTTGATTTGAACGTATATATTATCGCTCGTTGGGGGCAGATGATTGATTATGAGCTGACCGGTTCTTATGATCCTCAGGGAAAAGGTAACTTCCCCGCATATTTGAACTATTGGACGCCGGAGAATCCGTCAAATGATTTTCCGCGACCTGCTCAGACCAATTTCTATAACTATCTGGGTTATCAGTCTTTGAATTATATTGACGGTTCGTATTGGAAGATCAAGACTGTATCACTAGGGTATACATTCCCCAAATCGTTGACTTCAAAATTGGGCGTGTCCAAACTTCGTGCATATGTCACCGCCAATAATCTCTTCTCTTTGCCAAGAATCATTTGATTCAGGATTACGATGCAGAACGCGGAGGATCGGCTAAAGCTCCGTTGCAGCGTCAGTTTATATTTGGTTTGAATCTTGATTTCTAACAGATAAAAAAGAAATAACTATCATGAAATACGGTAAGAAATATATGTTTGTAGCATGTGCTGCTCTGTTATTGGGCATGCAATCATGTGATTTGGAGGAATACAATCCTGCCGGAAGTACCCCGGATAATGTGTACAAAGAACAGGCCGGTTTTGAGGCCCTTGTCAATTCGGCTTATGCTTTTTGGGGCGGTCAGTTTTATGGACGTGAAGATTTTGTGTTATTACTGAACGGTGGTGGCGACCTTTGGATCAATATTGCCAATTGCGGTTATGGCCGTCAGATGTCCAAATATGAAGAATTGACAGCTTCGGTTGGTCAGATTAAGAATACGTGGAATCGTCTGTATGAAATTATAAACGACTGTAATGCCGGTTTGGAACGGATTGACCAAGTGGAATTCAAAGACAAGAAACTGAGAGATATCCGTTTTGGTGAATTAAGTTTCATGCGTGCTTACGCTTATTGGCATTTGGTTGAAATTTACGGTAACGTGGATCTTAGAACCAAAGAAACTTCTGCCGAAAGTCTTTCAATGAACTGTTATCGCAGCAGCTATGAAGATTTGTATGATTTAATGCTGGCCGATGCACAGAATGCGGTGGATAATCTGCCCGTTGATCCTTATCCTGTTAAAGATGTAGGTCGTGCGACCTCAAAAGCGGCTTATGGTTTATTAGCGCGCATCGCACTGACACGGGTTTCCTATTGTGACAGTCAGGCAGACAAAGACAAATATTATAAAATCGCTGAGGATGCGGCTCAATATGTGATTGATAATCAGAATGCGTTGAAAGTATCTTTGTATGATACGCCTGACGAAGTCTTTGATCCGGATAATAATAAAACGAATAAAGAGGCTATGTTCGTTGTGACCCACTCTACCGAGTCCTCATTGAATATGCAGGCTAAAAACCCGAACCGTATGCATATGTATTTCCATGCCAGTTATTCGGCAAGAGCAGGTATGGTGCAGGATTATGAATATGGAAATGATAAGAATGCCAAGTCGGGCAGTATGGCGATGATGCCTACCCGTTATTTGTTGGAATTGTATAATGAGAATATAGATGCCCGTTACAATGCCTGGTTCCGTGAAGAGTATAAACTGAATACACCCAAAGCTTATGCCTGGACTAAGGATCAGTTGGACTATTTTGAAAAACCGTCATCTATGATTGGTCAGGTTATTCAGCCGGGAGAAACAGCGCTGCTTTTCACCAAGAAGAAGATTGCCGACAAACGTAACTTGCCATACGCTGTCGTCGATATCGATGATACCTATGCAGCCGATGGAAGTGTCAGCAAGAGTGCCAACTTTAACATTCACTTCCCGACCTTGCTGAAGTACGAAGATGCGAATTTTGAAAACAAAGGATTGCCTACCAATTCGCAGGTAGGTGCAAATGATGTGATTACCATGCGTTTGCCCGAAATGTATTTCATTGTTGCCGAATGTGAGATCATGAAGTCCGGAGGAAATAAGGAGATAGCTAAAGCACGTATCAATGACATACGCAGACGTGCGGCTGTACCGGGCAAGGAAGCTGAAATGGAGGTAGGAGTGGACAAGATGACGATCGACTTTATTTTGGAAGAAAGAGCACGTGAGTATTGCGGCGAATTTATGCGCTGGTTTGATTTGAAGAGAACCGGAAAATTGGTAGAATATGTGAAAGCTCATAATCCGGATATTCCTTTGATCCAACCGCATCATGCATGGCGTCCTATTCCTCAGATGTTTCTGGACTCTATCTTGAATCCGGATGAATTTGGTCAGAACGAGGGATATAATTAATAAGCATGAAAACGATGGCGCTTTTTAAATATATTGTCCTGTCTGTCTGTTTGTGTGGAATTCATCTGAATGGTTTTGCTCAGTCCACCCGTGAGGCTATATTGGAAGATATAGCCCGGACGGGAGGAGTGTACTATGCTTATCCTGTAAAGGAAGCTATCGCGACTCCTCCGCCTAAAGGGTATAAACCGTTCTATATCAGTCATTATGCACGACACGGTTCCAGATGGATTCAATCGGAACAGGATTATAAGACAGTGGTTGATATTTTCGAGAAAGCGCATCAAGCCGGAGCTTTGACCGCTTTGGGAGAAGATGTCCGCAAGAATGGCGTTGGTGTGGGAAGATGCCGAGGGACATGGGGGAGATTTGACTCCTTTGGGTGTGAGGCAACACCGGGGGATAGCCGAAAGAATGTTTCAGAACTATCCCGAGGTATTCAAGGGATCTCCTGCTCTGTCTGCACGCTCTACCGTGGTGTTGCGATGTGTATTGAGTATGGATGCCTTTTGTGAACGGTTGAAAGAACTCAATCCGGCATTGCAGATCCGGCGCGAAGCTTGTGCTAGGTATATGAAATATATGAATTATCATACGCCGGAAGCCGTGAAGTTTGTTTCTCATCAGGGACCTTGGTATGAGGAATATAGAAAGTTCAAAGAAAGTCATACCCGTCCCGATCGTCTGGTTACTTCCTTATTTAATAGTCCTGACTATATCCGTAAGAATGTGAATCCCGGCGAATTGATGTGGGGACTTTATTGGATTGCTTCAGATTTGCAGAATGTAGAGATAGAAGTGAGTCTTTATGATGTATTTCAGAAAGATGAATTATTTGATCTTTGGCAAGTTTGCAATTATCATAATTATGTATGTGACGGACCTGCGCCTGCCAATGGTGGAATAATGACGGCCAGTGCCCGGTCATTGCTTGAAAATATATTGGATTCGGCCGATGAGGCGATCAGATCCGGGACCCATGCGGCGACATTACGTTTTGGGCACGATGGAAATATCATTCCCTTGGTAGCGTTGCTTCAATTGGGCGATATGTGGAAAGCCGAAACGGATCCCGATAAATTCTATCAGGCATGGTGTAATTTCAAGGTCACTCCGATGGCGGCAAACGTCCAGTTGGTTTTCTTCAGAAAAAAAGCTTCTGATGATATACTGGTGAAGTTCATGCATTGCGAGAAAGAAGTTACCATCCCTGTAGAAACGGATATTGCTCCTTTCTACCATTGGAAAGATGTTGAAACATACTATCGTCATCTTTTGCATAAATTGCCATAAGTCTATAAGATGAAAAACGGTGTAAATCCCTGTAGTATTGTAACGGGATTTATACCGCTTTTGAATGAGAAAGAGCAAAGGGGACAGCAGATTATCAAAGAAAAGACTTACTTTTGCAATAACAGAATAAATAAAGAATAAAAGACCATGAGTAAACTGAATATGAAAGAGTGGATAAACGAAATTATCCAAAAGAAAGAAGTGGTGGCTATGCCCATCATGACCCATCCGGGCATAGAGATGATAGGGAAAACGGTACGCGATGCCGTCACTGACGGACAAGTGCATTACAACGCCATCAAGGCATTGAGTGAGAAATATCCCACAGCCGCCGCAACCGTGATTATGGATTTGACGGTAGAAGCCGAGGCTTTCGGAGCGGAGATTGTCTTCCCCGAAAATGAGGTTCCCAGTGTGGTGGGGCGTCTTCTCAATGATGAGGAAGCTATTGACAAACTGGAAATTCCTGCCTTGAATAAAGGAAGAGTTCCCCAGTACTTGAAAGCGAATATGCTGGCGGCCAAGACCATTACGGACCGGCCCGTCTTTGCCGGTTGCATCGGCCCTTACTCATTGGCAGGACGTTTGTATGACATGTCTGAAATCATGATGCTTATTTATATCAATCCGGAAGCGGCCAATTCGCTGTTGAAGAAATGTTCGGATTTCATTCTTCGTTACTGTATGGCATTGAAGGCCACAGGAGTGAATGGGGTAGTGATGGCCGAACCGGCTGCCGGACTCTTGTCTGATGAGGACTGCACGCAATACTCGTCTGTTTTCATTAAGGAGATCGTAGAGAAAGTGCAGGACGATCACTTCACGGTCATTCTGCATAATTGTGGAAATACCGGTCATTGTACCAAGGCAATGGTAGCTACAGGAGCTGCCGCTTATCATTTTGGAAATAAAATAGATATGGTCGAAGCTCTGAAAGAAGTACCTGCCGATGCTCTTGCAATGGGAAATCTTGATCCGGTGAGCTTGTTCAAGGCGGCTACTCCGGAGGTGATGAAGAAAGCCACACTCGACCTGTTGGAGGCTACCCAGTCCTATCCCAACTTCGTGCTCTCCAGCGGATGTGATACACCGCCTCATACGCCATCTGAAAATATTGATGCATTCTTTGCCGCATTAAATGAATTCAATAATGCTTGAAAAAGAACTTTCTTTGCTGATCTGTCTATCTCATTGTCCGAACTCTATGAGGCAATGGGGTATGCAGATGCTGTGCCCGACGAAGCGGTAGAAAAAGAAGTCCGTGGGGTGCTTGGACGGGTGGAGGCAGTAACTTCTCCCCGTTTTTGTTTTTTCATATCCGGTGGAGAGTTGGATGAATCGAAAGACTCGCTTTCTGTCGGCGATACGTGTTTCAGTATAGGTAAAATAATCACCCGGCAGCTGCGTGGTTCGGAATCCTTCGCTTTCCTTTGCCGCGACTGCCGGAACCGGTTTTGAAAGGTTCCAGCATACGTTGCTGCAAGAGGGGGATATGGTAAAGGTTTATATAGCGGATGCCATAGGAAGTGTCATAGCCGAGAAGACTGCGGATTGTATGGAAATTGCGTTGGATGAATACATCCGCGACAGAGGGTGGAGGCATACCAACCGTTTCAGTCCCGGATATTGCGGCTGGCATGTGTCGGAACAAAAGAAATTATTTCCCTTATTCCCTTCGGCGGAACCTTGCGGCATCCGGTTGACAGATTCCAGTTTGATGCTTCCTATAAAATCGGTCAGTGGAGTAATAGGGCTGGGGGAGGATGTCCGTAAGCTGGAATATACTTGCGGTCTCTGTACGTACGATAGATGTTACAGGCGGAAGCAGCGGGGATAATAGGATGGCTACAAAAATCAGAGTCCCAAATGGCTAGATGTTGTTATTAATCTCATTGATTTTACAATTTGTTGCAATCTTAATGAATCTCCTGTCCTATCAAGACAGGTTATAACAGCTGTCCCCATCTGCTGTAACAACTACTTTCATCTGATGTTCCACCCTGGTGAAACTCCAGTCCCACCGAGGTGGAACTGCAATTTCACCGGGGTGGGACTGCCTCACTACCCGAGTGGAATACCAAACGTAGGCATATAAAAATACAATCTTTTCAGCCTTCTGCACCTTCTTTTAATGCCCATTGAAGAATAGATAAAGCCCGATCATGATAATAGTCAGTAGCGTCCATGTAAGGATAACCGATTTGGCCGGTTTCTCCATGACTTTCTTCATGTTTAATGTACATTCTTGCCGGCGTTTATCCAATAAGGATACCAAAATCATGCCTGCGCTGATGACAACGAACAGGTAGAAAGACAGCATCATGAAGTGAGGCCATGCTGTATATTTTTCTGCAGGAAATACCCATAAATAGAGAATGCCCACTCCCATGCTGAACGCCGTACCAAATGTCAATGCCATGTTGGCAGCCATCGTGGTAGTTCGTTTCCAGAAGATGCCGAACAGGAAAACAGCCGCCATAGGCGGTGCGATAAATCCCAGTACCGATTGGAATACATTAAACAGATTCAATCCTTTGATACTGTCTATGGCAATGGTGATGATCACCGAAATCAGTGCTCCCGCCATTGTAACCACATGCCCTGTACGGATGATCTCTTTCTGGCTGGCAAGCGGTCTGAATTTCTTGACATAGATATCCATCGTGAAGACTGTACTCAGCGCATTCAGGGCAGAGCCGACAGTGCTGATCAGTGCGGCGGTCAATACGGCCAGTACCAACCCCACCATGCCTACAGGAAATAAGTTAGTGACCATAGTCATGTAGGCTTCATCGGGGTTCTTCAAGCCCGGGTAGAGTGCCAGACAGATGATACCCGGAAGGATATAGAGAGGAACATCCAGTATCTTCAACCAGCCGGTGAAGTTGGCACCCATTTGGCCTTCTTTCAGATTCTTAGCAGCCAATACAGGCTGTACCATGGATTGGTCTGTGCACCAGAACCAGACTCCCATGATGGGATACCCCAGAATAATGGGCAGCCACGGGAAGGCGGGATCGTCATTCGGGCGGAACAGGTTCCAGTAATCGGCCGGAACCGCTTCGGCCAATGCGCTGATGCCACCCACTTTGTAAAGACCTGCTATAGTAAGCGTGGCCGATACGAAAATAAGCAGAAGCATTTGGAATACATTGGTATAGGCTACCGCTTTCAGCCCTCCGGCCATGGTGAAGAATGCGGAGATAACGAGCAGGATCAATGCTGACTGCCACATGGGAATATCGAAAACCTGACGGATAAGGATACCTCCGGCGAATAAGGTCAGGGCAAGCCACGAGATAAGGATTGTCACAATGGTGTACCAGGCAAGAATGTTGCGGGTGGACTGTCCGAAACGCCGCCCCATGAACTCCGGCAAGGTGGTGATACGTGCTCCTAAGTAACGAGGGGCAAAGACAAAAGCCAGCAAGCAGATGAAAACAAACGCATACCAGGCATAATTACCTGAAACGATACCGGTGGTAAATCCGGCACTGGCGGAGGCTATCAGCATGGAAGGGCTCACATTGGTTCCCCACATGGAGAAACCGATGTGATGCCACTTCAGGGAACGCTCGGCAAGAAAAAGGCTGCTGCCTTTTTTGCGTTTCAGGCTGGCCCATATACCGATGCCTATAAGAATCAGAAAGTAGGCAATAAGAATGCCCCAATCTAACGTATCTAAATAATTAGCGTGCATAATTCATGTATCAGATTAAGATGAATATTCCGTTTATTGATGAAGTCCCATCAGTTCTTTGGCTACCGCTACGGCCGTATTGGCATTGTCGCTATACCCGTCCGCACCTATTTCATCGGCAAATCCCTGGCTTACCGGAGCGCCGCCTATCATTACTTTTACCTGATGACGGATACCGGCTGCTTCCAAAGCGTTGATCACCTCTTGCATATAAGTCATGGTTGTTGTCAGCAAGGCACTCATGCACAGGATGTCTGCCTTGTTTTTCTTGACTTCTTCCACAAATTTGTCGCAAGATACATCTATGCCTATGTTGATTACCTCAAAGCCGCAACCTTCCAGCATGGAAGCCACCAGGTTCTTGCCGATATCATGCAAGTCGCCTTTCACGGTCCCGATGACTACCTTGCCTATGGTGGTCGAGGCACTCCCTTGCAGTAAAGGCTTCAGAAGTTCCAAAGCTCCCTTCATGGCGCGTCCTGCCATCAGCAGTTGGGGAACGAACGCTTTTCCGTCCTGGAAGCGTTGTCCCACTTCGCCCATAGCCTTTATCATGTAGTTGTTGATAATTTCCTGGGGCTGTACTCCTTCGGCGATGGCTTTCTTGGTTACTTCTACGGCCGGTTCCAGCTTTCCGTCCACAATGGCATTGAACAAAGGTTTCAAGGCTTCATTCCCGGCTGCCGCAGAGTCTTTGACGACGATTGTTTCTTGTTTTGTTGCAGCGGCTTCTTCTTTCGAAAGGTCTTCTTTGGATACGTCAGAGGAAGAAGAGGAGTATTCTTCGACAATGCGCATCGCTTGTTCCACTTCTCTCTCGTTATGGAAATCCATTTCCAGATGCACACCGTCCGCACCGATATTGTCCAGCAAGGGTTTCAGTTCGTCCAAGGTTACCCAACAAGCCATGATGCTCTTGCCTCCGGCAAGGATCTTCTTGTAAAGGTCGTACCATTTGGGTGATCCTCCTTGTGGCTCACCTACGCCCGGAGTCCATTGAATGGCATTCAGTTCCTCAATTTCAAGAAGGGCGGGCAGGTGATGCATGGCGCCTACGCCGTCCAGATGATACAAGGTATAGTCTATCTTTTGGCATTGTTCGCGGATAAAGGGTTGTACAAAACGACGATAATCATCCTCACTGATCATGGTGGAGATATCGCTTTGCAACTTGCTCATCTTTCCCGGCGCCCATGAAGAGAAATAGCAGAAGGCCATTTCGTCTCCTTCACGGATGATGTCGTAAAGTTCATCAAAGACTTTGAAATAGATATCATTGATTTGTTGCATTTGCTGTTCCAGCACTTCGGGCTGCATCACGGTATCCAGCAAAACTTTGTCTGTACCTTTCAAGGCGGCCAGTACGTCCAGACCTTCCATCAAGTCGGGCATTCCTACGTAATAGTGACCGTTTGCTTTCGCCTTGCATGCCTTCAGCAATTCTTTATGCAATATCCAGTTGGGATGCTCGGGATTGAAAACAATCTCATCGTTGAAATCGGGATCGGGATGAATCCAAATGGTATCTTCCCCTCCTTCGAACACGCCGCCCAAGATGGCTGCCAATGAACCGGGGCCTAACTGGGTATTGGCTACCGGCAGGATATCTGCTTTCAGACTGCTGTGTGCCACGTACCAGTCCAGGTATTCTGCACGCCATTGCGGATCGAACCATTTCTGATTCAGGTCTTTTGCCGGGGAGGGTGCAGGGATATCCGCATGAGGTTTCACATCTTCCTGAAAGTGCTCCCACATGTTCAGTATGATTCCTTTATGGTTCCACCAATCTATATATCGTTTCTTTGTCTCGTCTAAATTCGTTTTCCAAGTTTCCATATTCGTCAGTTCTTAAATATTCCTTTAAAATGAGGGTCTATGTGCAGACCGATGCTTTTGCTTAAATCCATATCGTCCGTGCATTCCACTTCATCCGGATAAACGGGGATGGTCGCTCCTTGACGTACATATACGGGCATTTCGTCCAAGGGGATATCCAGATTCTTCAGCCAGCGTCCCCCTTCCAAGCGTTCGCCTGTGAAGAAATTCACCCATTTCCCTTCGGGCAGATAGACATCCCGGCGGTTCTCGCTGTTCATGACCGGGGCTACCAGGAAGTCGTTACCAAAATAGTATTCATCGTCGATGTGCCAGCACAATTTGTCTTCGGGGTGATGAAAAATCAGAGCTTGCAAGAGAGGTGCTCCGCTTGCGATGGCCTTACGGCTTTGTTCTACAATATAAGGTATAAGCGTATAGCGCAACTTCCACCACTTTTTTATCATGGGTGCGATAGCGGGATAATGCCACGGCTCGCGTTTGTTTGTTCCGTGATAACGGATGTGGGAGGAGAATACACCGAATTGTGTCCAGCGCATATATACATCATCGTCCACTATAGAGTTCATGAAGTTGGGCAATGTGTGGAATCCGGGGACATCATGACTCCAGAAGGCGAAACCGGAAAGCCCGAAATGCAAACCGCCTTTCAGCGAGCCTGCCATTCCATCCCATGAACTGCATGAGTCGCCTCCCCAATGCAGCGGATAGCGCTGGCATCCCGCCCATGCCGAGCGTGCCCATACGATGCCGTCACCGGTTACGTCTTTTGTTATTTCGTAGGCGGCTTTTTGATAAAGCAATGCATACAGGTTGTTCAGCAATTCGGGTTTCATGCCTTTATAGAGGGCATCCATGTGGATGTTTTCTCCAAAATCGGTTTTGATGCAGGTCACGCCCATATCCAGCAGATTCTTCAGCAGTCTTTTATACCATTCGGTTGCTTTGGGATAAGTGAAGTCAATGGTTCCGGCATAGTCCAAAGCGGAGAAATTGGAACCTTCCGAATCTTGTTTCTTTGTCAGCGGAGCTATATAATCGTTTTTGCGTGCTTCGTCTATCTGTTCGGCGTTCTCCGCCACGTAGGGGAGTTGCCATAAGGACACGCGATATCCTTTTTTCTTCAGTCCTTGGATGAACCCTTTGGGATCGGGAAAGCGTTCTTCGTTGAATTTCCATTCGCACAGCCAGTCGGTCTTGAACCAGCCGGTATCCAGATGGATGACATCACAGGGGTAATGTTCGGCACGCATCCGGTCGCATATCTCATTTACTTCATCAGCACTGAAATAAGTCATGCGGCTCATCCAGATGCCGAAACTCCAGAGGGGAGGCATGGAAGGATATCCGGTCAGATCCCGATAACCCCGGAGGATTTCTTCCATGGTGTCGCCTGCTATGACGAAGACATCCAGCATGGCCTGGTCGCTCAGGAACTGTACCGAGCGGGTGGATTGCCCGGCCAGTGACAGTTTGCTGTGGGCACAGGTGTGATAGAATGTTCCATACATCCGGCTGGAGAGGTAGAAAGGAATATTCTTATAGGTACGGCGGTTGTTCACACCTTGTCCGTCCTGGTTCTTTAAGAAGAACGTTTGTCCGCTTAAGTCCATTTTGGCAAAGCGTTCCCCTGTTCCGGCAAAACATTCATCGGGTTTTGATTCAAAGGAAAGGGTGGCACGTTCCTTTACTCCGTTTCGTTTGCAGAATGCCAGTGGCAGCGCATCGTAACGGGGAGGGGAGAAGTGGTCGTAGGCAGCCAGTCGGATTTCACGTTTGCCGTCGGGGTAAAGGCGAAGATCCAAGGTCTCTTGAGGATCGGGCAGCAGTTCGCTCCAACGGTCCAGTACCGGGGGCTTTACATGGATAAGTGCCCGTTGGATTCCGTCTTGGGTCGTGATCAACCATTCCCCTTCTGTTTGTGTCACTTGCAAAGGGAGTTTCTTTACCCGGTCACTGAATTGGAGCATTTCCGACTGATCCGTCATGCTTTCTTCACCGAATCCGATAAAGAGTCGGGTGATACCTGAGGTGTACTGACGGATGACCAGCGTATATTCTTCACGGGGCGATGCCGTATCGGGTGCCATATCGTTAGAGAGCACTTGCTTTTGAAAAGGGACGTTTATACAGATATCCCCGTCTTTTTCATAGACAGAGGTGGGCTTGTATGCTTTCCATAATGATTCGTCTCTTGACAGATCGGGATCAAAGTCCAGAAAATCGAATAAGTGGTAATTGGTTGGTTTCATTCTCTTTTTGTTATTTTGTTTTTATAATGATTCTTGGTTGTGACACCCCACCTACAGCGACCCTCCCTGCCTTTTGCTTTATACTTTCATCTACTTGCGGACCATTCTTCTTCCACACATTATGAGGTCCCGGACGGTTGGAGTCGAAACGTTCGGACGGACACCAGTTGTTTTCTACGGTATAGCCATCCGTCGCTTCATCAAAGTAGATGTAAAACGCACGGTCGTTGGTAGCGTAGGGCGCGTCAATTAAATGTTCAATCCGGTTATTGCGCATTACGGAGCTGGGTTGGTTGGAGAGGGTATAAAGTCCTCCTGCATCATACAGCCTCCGGGCAAAGTGGTGGACGTAATTGGCTTCAATCCGATTGCCGCTCATTCCGCTTTCCTGCAGGGTCCATCCCCAGCCCACACAGATACCTGAGTAATTGACGTGGCAGACTTCATTATGTACGATATGGATATTCTTTACATATCCGGCTCCGATGCCTACACCTCCCCAATCTTCATTGGTCACTTCCTCAATCAGGTTGTTCCGTATGGTGATTCCCGTACATAATTCCTGTTCATGAAAAGGTGTATAAGGCACATGGGTTTCAAATCCTTCATCGGGAAAGGTGCCCACCAGTAAGGCTGTGCCACCAATATCGGTGAAATGGCAATTCTCGACAATGGAAGTCGATACGGCGCGTTCATAATCTACTCCGGTGGCTGCTAAATGCTGGAATGTGCAGTGGTTGAAGTTTATGTTATTGCCGCATTTTATCTGTATTGCAGCTTCGGGTCTGCCTATCCATGCCTGGTTTTCCAGTTCCGCTTTTTCGGGTAGCCCCGGTATGGGTAGTCTGTAAGCATCCAGCAGATGGAAGCCTCCTTGCAATGTAACGTGTCCTTGATAAGAGGGGCGCATCCATGAAGTATGTTCGAAAGATATATTTTGAAAATATATATTCCTTACCGGGCGTTCTAATGTTCCGCTTATAGTCAGTAAAGTCTCTAAAGCCGGAATAATGACTTGCGCCTTCGTCATGTCTTCGTGAGGACGCGGGTAATAATAGATGCGTCCGGAAGGGTAATCCTGATACCATTCTCCGGGCTGGTCCAATAGTTCCAGAGCATTGACCAGACAAAAGGTGGAGTTTCCTTTTTCTCCGTCAATGACAGGTTGAGGCCAGGGATGGGCAAACTCCAACCGGCTTTCGGGATCATGAAAACGGACGATTGTATTTGCCCCTTCAGTAATCATTTCCTTCACTCTCAGTATGGCGATGGCCCAACGTTGGTGAACGATCATCTCTACTTGTGAAGCGGCATTCAACCCTGCTGTTTGTGGAGTGGGAATGGTGATCGTCTCTTCCTCAGGGTTAAAATCAATCATGCGTTCCATTACTCCGTCGGGAAACTGTGCGGCCCGCTGTGCTTTTGTTCCGTTGACCCACATTTGCCGGGTTTCCAATATCCTGTTTCCCATACGGGGCGCTTCCGCTACCCATATTTTATTTCTAAGTGTTTCTGGTATTCTGGTATCTTTGCATCCTTGTTCCCAATCTGTCACAGGAACTCCGCCACTTAAGACTACACGGGCATTGGGAACAGCGGTGATATGGGTGGGAGAGTCTGTTGTCCCGCTATCTTCGGGGCGGATGAACAGGCTTATATTGTGGGTATATTCCTTCCTCCAATAGGATATTTATGCCTCCGGTTGTTTCGGGTGATTGCAATCTTCTCCATTCGCGCGCTTGCTTGATGGCTTGTTCCAGAGTCTGGAGGGGAGATTGGCGTGTACCGGCAGCATTGTCGTTACCGTAGGGAGAAACATAAATATCTCCTGCGGTTAAATAAAAGGTATAACTGACAAATGCGATAAAGCAGATTATTTTTGTTTTCATGGGTTCTCCGGATTTAAAGGTCTTTTTAATCAGACGGAAGGAATCTGGTTTTGTACCCATTGGATAATTTGCCAATGTGTCAATTTGCTGCATTCTACTCTGCGTGGTCATGGGCATATTAGCAAATTGATGCATTGATATATTGATTGAAGTATAATAAAAAACAGGCCATACCTTAATGAAAAGGTATAGCCTGCGTCATTTAATAAAAGAGATTTATTTTTTATGAGTTCATGCTCATCAGGAATTCTTCGTTGTCTTTGGTATTTTCCAAACGACTCTTTACGAAATCCATGGCTTCGATAGGATTCATATCTGCCAGATACTTGCGAAGAATCCACATACGGTCCAAAGTAGTCTTGTCGAGCAGCAAGTCGTCGCGGCGGGTGCTTGATGCCACGATGTTTACTGCCGGGAAGATACGTTTGTTGCTCAAGTTGCGGTCCAGCTGGAGTTCCATGTTACCTGTACCCTTGAATTCTTCGAAGATTACTTCATCCATCTTGGAACCGGTGTCAATCAGTGCGGTTGCGATAATGGTCAGCGAGCCACCGTTTTCAATGTTACGGGCAGCACCGAAGAAACGTTTGGGCTTATGCAGGGCATTTGCATCCACACCACCGGATAATACCTTGCCGGAAGCGGGAGAGACCGTATTGTATGCACGTGCCAGTCGGGTGATAGAGTCGAGGAAGATTACCACATCGTGACCGCATTCTACCATGCGTTTCGCTTTTTCCAGTACGATACCTGCAATCTTTACGTGACGTTCTGCCGGTTCGTCAAATGTAGAAGCGATCACTTCGGCATTTACGCTGCGCGCCATATCTGTCACTTCTTCGGGACGTTCGTCAATAAGCAGCATGATCATGTACGTTTCCGGATGGTTGGCTGCGATTGCGTTAGCGATGTCTTTCATCAGGATCGTCTTACCGGTTTTGGGCTGCGCCACAATCAAAGCACGCTGTCCTTTACCGATAGGTGAGAACATATCTACCACACGGGCTGAAAGGTTATCACTATATCCCCCTTTGCAAAGTTTGAACTTTTCATCGGGGAACAGCGGGGTCAGGTGATCAAACGGAACGCGGTCACGTACCAATCCGGGATCCAGACCGTTTATCTTTTCCACCTTTACCAACGGGAAATATTTTTCTCCTTCTTTGGGCGGACGGATAGAGCCTTCCACTACATCACCGGTCTTCAAACCGAACAGTTTTATTTGCGATTGTGAAACGTAAATATCATCGGGTGAGGAAAGATAGTTGTAATCGGATGAACGGAGGAAACCGTATCCGTCGGGCATGATTTCCAATACCCCGGTACCGGTCAGGATACCTTCAAATTCGTAAGGCTTTTCCACCTGTTTGCGTTCCGGTTGTTGAGGAATGCTGGCAGACGCTTCTCCCTCAGCCGTCGTATTGTTATTATTGTTTGCCTGACGAGGATTGTTGTAATTATTGTTGCGCGGATTGTTGTACTTCTGATTTTGATCGCGCTGCTGGCGTGGTTGGAATTTGGGGGCAGGTGTCTGTACCGGAGCCGGTGTTTCTACTTTGGTAGCCTCAAATTTGCCGAACAACTCAGTAGGAAGTTCTATTTTTTCTGAAGGAAGATCCTCGATGGGAATAAAATCATCGGTTTCACTGCCGAATTCCAGTTCGGGAAGAATCACTTCTTTTTCTTCGGGAATAGCCGGTGTTTCTTCTTTTTTTGCTTTTTTGGGTGTCGGTTTCGCCGGTGCTTCAGCTTTCACTTCCTCTTTTGCAGTTTCTTTCGTTTTCGTTGCAGGTTGTTCTTCTGTCTTGGCTGTTACTTTCTTACTACCCGGTTTGCGTCCTCTTTTTTTAGGTGTTTTTTCTTCCGCGCACTTGTTTCGGCCACGGCTTCTGTTTGTGGTGTTACCGCTACAGGAGCAGTCTCTTTTACTGTTTCGGCAGCTGCGGCGGCAGGCTGCGGGGTATTGGCTTCCAGTTTCTGTGCCTTGTCCTTGGTTGCAGTATAGACCTTGTCACCGTCTTTTTTAACGTTGATACGTGATCTTTTACGGGGTTGACTTTCATTGGCTTTTCTGCCGCTACTTTTTGGGTTGCTCCGACTATGGCTTGCTCGTCCAGAATTTTATAAACCAGATCTTCTTTTTTTAGAGAGTCTGTTTTCTTGATACCCAACTCTTTGGCAATCGATTGTAATTCCGACAAGTCTTTGTCGTTTAATTGAATAATGTTATACATAGAGTATAGTTATTAGTAATATATTTCTTTATAATCTTTTAATGGTATAATTAAGGAGCGCAATCTACACAAAAATGTGTTAGAAGGGGGAAATGCACTCATAATTACGATTATGGGATTGATGTTGTTTTGATTGTTATCAGGAAGTAAACAGACTTTCCCGGATAGGGAACTGACGTATTTACCGAGGACAAAAGTAGATATTTTTTTTTAATCTCATGCATATTACAGAAGATTTTTTGCCGAATTTAATGAAATTAATAAAAAAAACGACGTGGGGAAACATCCTTTCTGTCTGTGAAAACCCTGATGTTAAATGAACGTAAAAATAGGTCAGATTGTTCAGTAGAGTCTGCATGAAATAGCGAAAAAAATACTAATTTAGCCCGTCAAATTTGATTTTTACTTAATTATAAATAGAGAAAAGATGAAAAAAGTGATTTTTACAGAAAAGGCTCCTGCTGCTATAGGTCCTTACAGTCAAGCTGTTGAAGTGAATGGTATGGTATTCCTGTCAGGTCAGATTCCCGTTGATCCTGCTACCGGTGAATTTGTTCCGGGAGGAGTGACTGAACAGACTACCCAGGTTTTTGAGAATATCAAGAATGTATTGGCAGAAGCCGGTCTGACTACCGCTAATATCGTAAAAACAACCGTATTTTTGGCAGATATGTCTTTGTTTGCTGAAATGAACGCTGTTTATGCCAAGTATTTCGAAGGAGATTTCCCTGCCCGTTCTGCTGTAGCTGTTAAGGCTTTGCCGAAAGGAGCGCTTGTGGAGATAGAGAGTATCGCAGTGAGATAACGAGCTTTTCGCCACCGATTGCACGGATTGATGCAGATTGTTTCTATTGAAAAGCAATTGCTTGATATGGAACCTGTGTCAATCAGTGTAGTCTGTAGTGAATGATGGTGGATGGGGAATCATAAAAACAACTGATTAACAGATAGCGTAGAAAAGTGGAATATGAAACAACTGAACAAGTGGCAATGGTCCACATTAATATTATCTGCTATACTGGTAATGGCATTTTCAGTCTTTATTTATCGGTATGAGCCTTTTAAATCCGGGTTCGAGATTACCGACCAGCTGGGTGGTAATATTTTCCCTGCAACCATTCTTTCTACCGCAACCACAGATGCCAGTTTAATCGTACCTGCCGATTCCGATTATATCGGAAATCCCAAGTCGTGTATCGCCATCCGGCTGAAGAACAGTTATGCCAATAGCAAATTGCGTATAGAAGTGGCCGAGACTCCTTTTTTCTCTCAGTCTGTATCCGAGTTTATTTTACCCAAGGCGGGGAAAGAATATCTGGTTTTCCCGGATATTATATGGAACTATCAGGCTTTGCGTGATAATAATCAGGCAGTGCCCCGTTAGCATCTCCGTCAAGGCGGAATTGAATAAGAAAGAACTTCCACAGCGTTTGAAAACCATCTCGATGCGCAGTATCAATGAGTGCCCTTTAGGATATGTGGACGATAAAATGAAGTTTCACGATACGGGAGAGTTTTTTGCGGCCTACGTCAACGAGGAGCATCCTCAGATTGACAAATTATTGCGTGAAGCCTTGGATACACGTATCGTCAATCGTTTTCTTGGGTATCAAGGTAATGCACACCAGTCGGAGAATGTGGACAAACAGGTCTATGCATTGTGGAATGTGTTGCAAAAGCGGAACTTTAAGTATAGCTCCACCACCAATACCAGTCTTTCGTCCAATGTGGTTTATACACAGCGCGTCCGTACCTTGGACGATGCGCTGGAATCCTCGCAGATAAACTGTGTGGATGGCAGCGTGTTGCTGGCCTCACTGATGAAAGCCATCAATATCAATCCTATCCTGGTGCGTATTCCGGGACATATGTTTGTGGGTTATTACACAGACAAATCACATAAGAATATGAATTTTCTGGAAACCACGATGATAGGGGATGTGAATCTGGATGATTTCTTTCCGGATGAGAAGCTGGATTCTACCATGGTGGGCAAATCCCAGAACCAGATGTCGAAACTGACCTACGAGAAATCAAAGGAATACGCTACGAGGAAATACCGGGAGAATGACTCCCTGATACATTCGGGTAAAGTGAATTATATGTTTCTGGAGATTGATAAAAAGACCCGTGCGCAGGTGCAACCTATCGGTAAATAAATTTGTTGTATGGATATGGAACTTACTTATATATATCATAGCGGATTCGCCTTGTCAGGCGATGGCTTTACTGTAATCATGGATTATTACCGTGATTCGGAGGATGGACAGGCGCAGGCGGATTTGAACCGGTTGATGGATGGGACTTTCAGCAATCAAGAGGCGGGAATGCCGGAAGGAACCGTACACAGCGAATTATTGCGGAGACCCGGAAAACTGTATGTGCTGGCCAGTCATTTTCATCCGGATCATTTTAATAAAGAGGTATTGCAATGGCGTGAACAGCGGCCGGATATCATCTATATTTTCTCGAAAGACATTTTGCGTCATCGCAGGGCGCAGAAAGAAGATGCCGTCTGGCTGAAAAAAGGAGAGGAATATAAGGATGAAACATTGAGCGTGCGTGCTTTCGGTTCCACGGATGTGGGAGTATCGTTTTTGCTTCACAGGTGGAAAAAAGATTTTTCATGCCGGTGATTTGAATAACTGGCATTGGATGGATGAGAGTACCGAGGCGGAGTGGAAGGGAGCTGAGAAGAATTTCCTGCATGAGCTGGATGATCTTTACGCCTATACGCCCGAAGTGGATGTGGCGATGTTTCCCGTTGACCCCCGTTTGGGAAAAGAATACATGCGGGGTGCCGGACAGTTTGTAACAAAGATAAAAACTCATATCTTTGTACCCATGCATTTCACACCGGAGTATGCCAAGGCAAATGCTTTCCGCGACTTTGCCGAAGCGCATGGAGTGCGTTTTGTGTCATTGACACATCGCGGACAAAAAATAGAGATTGAATAACAAAAGAATAACACAATATGAAAGTAAAAGGAAGATTTGATCATTTCAATATCAATGTAACTGATCTGGACAAGAGTATCAAGTTTTATGAAACAGCGTTAGGTTTGCATGAGTCTCATCGTAAGGAAGCTTCGGACGGTTCCTTCGTGCTGGTGTATATGGCCGATGACCACAGCAATTTCTTGTTGGAACTGACCTGGTTGCGTGACCATACCCAGCCATACGAGTTGGGTGAGAACGAAAGCCATCTGTGTCTGCGTGTGGAAGGTGATTATGACGAAGTCCGTAAATTCCATAAGGAAATGGGATGCGTTTGCTTCGAGAACACCGCTATGGGCTTGTATTTCATCAATGATCCTGATGATTACTGGATTGAGATATTGCCGGTAAAGTAAGACGATCGTTTCCGTTAGTAATGAATTAAAAAGATAGAGACTATGAAATACATTTCTCCCGGTGGCTGGTTCTCATTGGAATACCCGATGGGCTGGCACGAGTTTGAAGATACAGAAGAGAGTTTTTTATTCTATAATCCTGACCGGTGGACAGGTAATTTCCGCATATCGGCCTATAAGGATGAAGCGGCTGACTATGGTCCGCAGTGCATCGCATACGAATTGAAAGAAAATACTTCTTCCACCCTGGTGAAAGTGGGCAAGTGGGATTGTGCTTACAGCGCGGAAACTTTTCAGGAAGAAGGCGCCTGGTACACCACTCATATCTGGGTGACAGGAGAGGGGGATCTTTCTTTCGAATGTTCTTTTACCGTGTCCAAAGGAGGAGACAAGCATCCGGCGGAAGAAATCATCCGGTCTTTGCAGATCCGCAAAGAAGGTGTAAGTCACCCGCGTGAGATCATTCCGATCCGTGTCTTGGAAATCGGGGAGGTGAACACCGCCTTTGAGTGGGCTTCTACTACGATTAAAAAAGCAACTCACCAAGGATTTCACTGCGTCGGAGAGCGATATTGACAGTATACAGCAAGTAATGGACAGCGGACGTTTCCAGACCCAGCAGCGTATGGCGTGGGAGAATTTCGGTATTGCCTTCGGAGCCATTCTGGTGAATGAGATGGAAGGTATGGAATGGGTGACTGTCATTGAGGGACAGAAAGAATATCCCGCCTTGCAGTTTATGTGTTCGGATATGGTGCTGGACCCTGCCGCACTGGTGTGGGGAAAAGCTAAAAAAGGGACTCCCCTGCGACTTGAAATCCGAATTCAGGAAAATTAAGCGAGAGGCGGAGGCAGTGTTGGATGATTTAAATAAATAGACAAATAATGACCCCATATATGCAAGTAGACGGGCTTACCAAGTCATTCGGTGACTTGGTATTGTTCCGGAAGATTTCATTTGGAGTGGCCGAAGGACAACGCATCGGTCTGATAGCAAAGAACGGTACAGGCAAGACTACCTTACTTAATATAATAGCCGGTAAGGAGGGATATGATGAAGGAAGCATCGTCTTTCGTCGTGATCTGCGGGTGGGCTATTTGGAGCAAGACCCACATTATCCCGAAGACCTGACCGTGCTCGAAGCCTGTTTCTATCACGGAAACAGCACGGTGGAACTCATCAAAGAATATGAAAGCTGCATGGAAACCGAAGGCAATCCGGGACTGGAAGAGCTGTTGGCACGGATGGAGCACGAAAAGGCATGGGATTATGAACGGAAGGCGAAACAAATCCTTTCTCAATTAAAAATCCGGGACTTCAGCCAGCAGATCAAACATCTTTCCGGAGGTCAGTTGAAACGGGTGGCTTTGGCGAATGTGCTGATAACCGAGCCCGATTTCCTGATTTTGGATGAGCCTACCAACCATCTTGATCTGGATATGACGGAGTGGCTGGAGGGGTATCTCGGCCGGGGAAACATCAGTCTGCTCATGGTGACGCACGACCGTTATTTCCTGGACCGCGTCTGCTCTGAAATTATCGAGATAGACAATCAGCAGGTCTATTCATATAAAGGAAATTACAGCTATTACTTGGAAAAGAGGCAGGAGCGTATCGAGGCTACCAATGCCGAAATAGCCCGTGCCAATAACTTGTACCGCACAGAGCTGGAGTGGATGCGCCGTATGCCCCAGGCACGCGGACATAAAGCGCGTTATCGGGAAGAAGCTTTCTACGAACTGGAGAAAGTGGCGAAGCAGCGTTTCAACGACGGCAATGTGAAACTGGATATGAAAGCCTCTTACATCGGCTCCAAGATTTTTGAGGCGGACCATCTGTACAAGCGTTTCGGTGATTTGAAGATTCTGGAAGATTTCTCGTATATCTTTGCCCGTTATGAGAAGATGGGCATCGTGGGAAACAATGGTACGGGAAAGTCCACGTTCATTAAAATACTGATGGGCGAACAGAAGCCGGACAGTGGAACACTGGATATCGGTGAGACAGTCCGTTTCGGATACTATTCTCAGGACGGCCTGAAGTTTGATGAGCAAATGAAGGTCATCGACGTGGTGCAGGATATTGCCGAAGTCATCGAATTGGGAAATGGCAAGAAGCTGACTGCATCCCAGTTCCTGCAACATTTTCTGTTTACCCCCGAAACACAGCATAGCTATGTATATAAACTGAGTGGGGGAGAACGCCGCCGCCTGTACCTGTGTACGGTGCTGATGCGTAATCCCAACTTCCTGGTGCTGGATGAGCCTACCAACGATCTCGATATCATCACCCTTCAGGTATTGGAAGAATATTTGCAGAACTTCAAGGGCTGTGTAATCGTAGTAAGCCACGACCGCTATTTCATGGACAAGGTGGTAGATCACTTGCTGGTATTCAAGGGACAGGGAGACATTCGTGATTTTCCGGGCAACTACTCCGATTATCGTGACTGGCGCGAGGCGAAAGAGCAGCGCGAGAAAGAGGCGGAAAAGCCAAAAGAGGAAAAGACCGCCCGTGTGCGCCTGAATGACAAGCGGAAAATGTCTTTCAAGGAAAAGAAAGAGTTCGAGCAGCTGGAACAAGAAATAGCCGGGCTGGAGCAGGAGAAGGCCGATATAGAAGCCGCCCTTTGCAGCGGTACGCTGGGAGTGGAGGAACTGACGGAGAAATCCAAACGATTGCCGGAACTGAATGATTTGATTGATGAAAAGACCATGCGCTGGTTGGAACTGAGCGAGATAGAAGGATAGAATAACCGGAGGTGCAACAATGTACCTGATGCCATATTGCTATATTCGTTTTGAATAACAAAACCATAATATAGAAAGAAATATGGCATCCATTAAATTGAAATTCCGCCCATCGAGCGTAAAAGGAAAAAAGGGCGTATTAAGTTATCAAATTATTCATTACAGACTGACACGGCTCATCAAGACTTCTTACCGGATCATGCCTTCCGAGTGGGACGACTCCACCGGAAGTCTGCTTATTTCAACACAGTCTGAATGTAAAGCGCGTCTTCTGCTGATACGTGACCAGACGAATTGGGAGATGACGCGGTTACAAGGTATTATCAATGATCTGGAGCGGACCGGTGTGGAATACACCATTGATGATATCGTGGCTTCTTTCCGGAAAATCCCTTCTGTAGAGAGTGTGTTCAACTTCATGCAACGATGTATCAATAAACTGGAGCGGCAGAAAAGGGGACGGACGGCAGAAGGCTATACCTCGGCAATGAACAGCTTTATCCAATTCAGAAAGAATGAAGATCTGAGTTTTGAAGCCTTTGATTCGGAGCTGATGGAGATGTATGAAGCCTATCTGAAAGAGAAAGGCTTGGTAAAGAACAGTACTTCCTATTATATGAGAATCTGGCGGAGTGTGTATAATCTGGCTGTAGAGCAAGGCTATACCACCGACAAGAAACCTTTCAAACATGTCTATACCGGCATAGACAAGACCGTAAAACGGGCCGTTCCCTTCAAAATTATCAAAATGATCAAGGAGCTTGATTTGTCATTCGAACCCCCGCTGGAGCTGGCAAGGGATATATTCCTTTTCAGTTTCTATACCCGGGGCATGTCGTTTATTGATATGGCACACTTGAAGAAGAGCAACCTCCAGAATGGAATTCTGACATACAGCCGGAAAAAGACTGGGCAACGGCTGACTATTCTGTGGGAGGAGCTGATGCAGGAGATTGTGGATAAATACAAGGATGACACTTCCGAGTACCTGCTGCCTATCTTGCGGTATTGTGACATAAATGACCGCAAGCAATATAAACTGAGGGCCAAGCAAATAGGACGGGGTTTGAATAAAATAGGCTTGCGGCTGGAATTAAAGGCGCCGTTGACTTTCTATGTGGCGCGCCATAGCTGGGCCAGCATAGCGCAGGACAGGAAGGTGTCTACAGACATCATCCGCGAAGGGCTGGGGCACGATAATGAAAAGACCACTCATATTTATCTGGCATCCATCTCCACTTCACAGATAGACCGAGCCAATCAGATCATTTTAAAAGGGTTGTAACTTTATTTGTATCTCAGGATATTTTGTTCAAGAAAAAATAATTCTACATTGCTGGCGAAACAGCGATGTAGAATATCATGCGGGCTGGCTGTACAATAGAGAAATACTGTGTGGCTTTGTGTGATATCTAATTTAGGATAATTTATTTTTTATCATGAACAAGTGTGATAAATCTGAGAATCAGCTGTTTGATAGCATGATTCGTTTTATAAAAAATGGGGTTCTCTTAGTAAGAGATCCCCATTTGGTTGCAAAAGTAGCTATAATTCCCAAGAAATGGAAATCTTTTCTTGTTTTAAAATGCTTTTAACAAGAAATGTATGAGAATAGTTCGTAAAAGGTTATGAATTACGATGCGTATATTTCACATTATCAATAAATTAAATAGAGAAGGGGATCTCTTACTAAGAGAACCCCAAAAATGAAGCTTTAATAAGCCTTCATTTTAGAAGTACAAATGATAAATAATTTATGTTTTGATGCAAATCTGTAATGATGCGGATTTGGGTACTGAATACACCTTTCCGCAGAATCAAAACATAACGGGTAAAGCGCCTAGGTTACTGCCATGCAGTTCAATCGCTTCCTGCCCAGACCAGGGGTCAGATCTGATAACCACGTCACAGACGGGGGAAGAAAAAGAATATCCTGACCACAAGTGGTATTATATGTTCCTGCGCAACAGAGAGCTGAAACGCTATATCGAAATCTTTACCGGCAGGAGGGCTGTGATGATTAATACCCGGTCTGGCATAAGGGAAGAAAGATATTTCTGCTTCAAAGTGTTTTCATATACCTCTGCTGACCATAAAAGACGTTTTGAACGGTGTCCTTATAGCAAGGAAGAATATGCGGCCCGTCGGGAGTCCGCCTTTGCTGTAAAGGAGGCGTTTGCGACAGGCTCTGTACAGAAGTTGAACGCTTTGACGGATGAAAAGGAAATCACGGGTGATGGTTATCTGTTTGTATGTGCCCCGTTGGATGAGTTGAATCTCATCCTTGCCCATCTGTTCCCCCGGCAGTATCTTGCAAAAGACCGCAATTCCTATAGCGTGGCTGTTATTCCCCATAGGCAGATGGAAGAATTTATTTATCTGTATGAATCCATGCCTTATAACATTGAACTGATGGATAAGCCCCTTGAAGAGTATATTCAAAAAAAACAGAAGATACGCATTACGGGTGGTGTCTTTCAAGGGAAGGAAGGGTGTATCATGCGTATTCACCGGAATACAAAGCTGGTGTTTGCTTTTGGTAATATGACGGTGGCTATCAGTTATCTTCAGGCTTTTCCGTTTGAGAAGGTGGAATAGCAAAAATGACTATACAAAGAAGCGTGATTAAATCTAATGAGAGTGTCAATAATAGAATTTATTGAAATTATTAGGTTAAAAAAGGGATGCAAACATCTCTCTTTCGATATTTTGGCTATTTTTGATGAAAATTTCGACATTAAAAAATGCGGATCATGAAAATAGCTGATGAACAAGAGAGAGTTTTTGGGTATTAATCGTGACGAATCGGCTGTGTGATTCTAAAAAAAATAAATTATGCAGAGTGATAGTAGAAGAAACATGCGGAAGCAATTCTTTGATGAAGTAGAAAGAATGTATCAGGTAAATAAAGACCCTAAGGATGATGTGTTTTATTACCATCCTAATGAGGATCGTATAGTCCTGTCCCATGCTTTGTTCTGGAGCATGACTCACGCATTGGAGAAGCCATTTCGTCATAACAAATGTTTTCTTCTGCTTCGTCAGTATCAAGGAGAGATGTTGACCGCTTATCTCACCGAGTCCGATGAATATATCGAATTGTTGCGCTATTGCAATATATTGTTCAATGCATTGCCCTATCAGTTGGGTCATGACAAAAGAGAGGGTAAGGCTGTGAAGGCTTCCAACAGGTTGATCGCCATAGCTGTGGTGGCAAGCGGTTACGGTGGCGATATGGATGAAGATTTGGCCGATGAACTGCTGGACGATATGGACTTCTTTTTCAATAAAGTCTGTTGCCGTAAGATAGAGCGGATGATTCTCCATCTCAATAAGCTGGTTGAGGAGGAACTTTGTCGTTTTTCTTAAGGGGCATCTTGGGGTTTGTACTCAGATTAGGGCTAAAATTTTAAAGGTGTACATTTACAGCTGAACATTCGGTGGCCACTTATCACAGCGTGATTGGAAGGGTGAAGATTCATGGCAGTTATTTTTGGAACTTCATTGAAATTTTGTTCAAAAATATCTTTAACGGACGTGAGGATTATGTTAACATGATTCCCGACTAAGTCGCTATGGCTATAAGCCAATGTTAAAATCAATCGAATTATTTTACTATACTCAGTTTAGGGCACTCTGAAGTGCCCTTTCAGTTGGGCGTGCCCTAAATTGAGTGCTTACCTGTAATTCATTAATTGGAAATGAACAAATACAAGCGTTTAGGTAAAAACACATTTTTGGTCTTCATTGGTAATACCGGCAGTAAGCTTATAGCTCTGGTTATGTTGCCATTCTATACTAGTTGGCTATCAGTTGAGGATTATGGAGTAACCGATATCATAAATGTCTATGTCAGTTTTTTGGTTAGCATTGTTTCTTGTTGCATAGCAGAATCTATATTTATCTTTCCAAAAGGGCAGAAAGTGGAGAAACAAAAGCAATATTTCTCTTCAGGTATTGTTTTTGTATTGCAGGCGTTTTTTGTTTCATTCTTATTGTTTGGAACTGTGGATGTTGTTTCTTCCATGTATGGTTTTTCAAACAGCTTTACGAATTATCTTTGGTTGATATACGGTTTGATGGTGGCAACACTTTTGCAGCAGTTTTTACAGCAGTTTACACGCAGTATTGATAAGATGATTGTTTATGGAATGGCTGGAATCGTATTGACCTTGCTTACAGCTATTTGTTCATTCGTCTTGATCCCTTTGGAGGGAGTTCTCGGTTATGTGCTTTCTCTTATTCTGGCAAATCTTTTTACGGGTGTGTATTCTTTTTTATTTTCGGGAAGTTACAAATATTGTTCACTGGCTAGTGTGAATAATGAATGCTGTCGTGAAATGCTTCAATATTCTGTGCCTTTGATTCCAAACGGTGTGATGTGGTGGCTTGTAAATGCACTGAACAGACCTGTAATGGAGACGTATGTGGGATTACATGGCATCGGTCTGTTTGCCGTAGCAAACAAATTTCCTGGAATTATATCCATGATATTTGCTATATTTGTTTCTTCCTGGCAGATATCCGTATTAGAAGAATATGGCAAAGATGGTTACGGTAGTTTCTATAATAAGATATTCCGGGGTGTGGTCTTGATACTCTTGGTATTGCTTGTCATTGTCACATTTATCAGTAAATGGTTAGTCTCTTTTTTTACTTCATTAGATTATTTGGATGCATGGATATATATTCCTGTACTCACATTGGGTGTTTTTTTTTCTTGTGTGTCAGGATTGGCGGGGAGTACTTTTTCCGCTGTCCGGAAAAGCAGATATTTTTTCTATTCAAGTGTTTATGGAGGTTTATCTTCCATCGTTTTTAATTTTTTGTTAATACCGTTGTGGGGCATTTGGGGGGCAGTCCTGTCCGTTGTCTTGTCGTTCATGGTTATGTCAGTTTCAAGGGTTGCGTATAGTTGGACGTATGTAAAATTAACCCATATCCCCCGTTTGTTGCTGATGCTGTTGTTGACTTGTATATATATAGTTTCAGCATGTTTGACGGGTAGTGCGAATAGTCTTGTTGCAGTTTTTATTACGATAGGATTATTGCTTTTATTGAATTGTGACTTGCTTCATTTATTAAAAAGAAAAATCATTAGAAGATATATTATGAAATAAAAAAAAAAGATAAAGAGGTTAATAAAACAATGTTTATCTATAGGTCGGGATTCCGTTAATACTGTAGCGTTTTTTAGTGGAAATGATTTTTAAGAGCAAGTTGCATTATTTGTTTAGCCGAAGATATTCAGGCAAGGTGACTATTTTGGCTAATAACTCCTCTTTAAAAGAAGTATTGCCCGAATTGTAAACGGATACAATGTTGAATTCTTGATTCGATTTTCTTACATTTGGGTATTGACTTTCTTGTGGAAGCAGATTAAAGATAATTTTCCTTATAAACTTAATTAAGTAAAATGAAATTGTTAGATTGTACACTCCGTGATGGCGGATATTATACTAATTGGGATTTTGATGATACCGTAGTTGATTCCTATATTCAGGCAATGAATGCTTTGCCTATTGATTATCTGGAATTAGGTTATCGTAATATGCCTTCCAAGGAATACTTGGGAAAGTTTGGATATACTCCTGTATCTGTGCTTAAAAAGATTCGTCAGCAATGTACGAAGAAGCTGGATGTGATGCTTAACGAGAAGAGTACACGTCCGGAACACCTTCCCGAATTACTTGGCCCCATTGTAGGATTAGTTGACATGATACGTATAGCCATTGACCCGAAGAACTTCGATAGAGCTTTGGTGCTGGCCCAAGCTGTGAAAAGAATGGGCTTTGAGGTAGGTTTTAATACCATGTATATGTCAAAATGGCATGACTATAAGGGGTTTCTGGATAAGTTGACTCAACTGGACGGGGTTGCCGATTTGTTCTGTATGGTGGATAGTTTTGGTGGTGTTACACCGAAGGACATTAAGGACATTTATGCCATCGTGAAGAGTAAAACTACCTGTCCGATAGGATTCCACGGGCATAACAATCTTCAGATGGGGCTTATCAATACGCTTACAGCTATTGAGTGTGGGATAGATTATGCTGATGCTACTATTTTAGGTATGGGACGTGGCGCAGGTAACCTTAACATGGAGTTGCTTCTGACTTGTTTGGCAAAAGGTGGACTGGAAGTGGATTTCAATGTTCTTGGTGAAGTAGTTGAAACCTTTAAAACGTTGTATGAGGAGCATCGTTGGGGTACAAATCTACCTTATATGATTTCTGGAGCTTATTCTATTCCGCAGAAAGAAGTAATGGATTGGGTAGGCAATCGCACCTATAGCTTTAATAGCATTGTGCGTGCTTTGGACAACCGTCGTAACAAAGTTGCTGACAATGCCCGTTATCCTGTCTTGAATGCTACAAAGACAAAACAGGTTTTGATTGTGGGTGGTGGAGATTCTGTCAAGGAACATATTAATGCCATCTCAGAATTTTTGGAAAACAATGCAGGCATGAAAATAATCTTTGCTACAGCTCGACATGCAAGTCTTTTCACGGATCTCATTAATGACAAGATTTTCTGTTTGGTAGGAAATGAAGCCAAACGGATGAAGTCTTTAGTTAGCGCTGACGAGTTTAATGGAATTTGTGTGCTTCCTCCTTATCCGAGAACCATGGGAACTGAAGTTCCCGAGTATGCCGTGAATCAAACTTTTGAGCTTCATGAAATAGCCTTTACGAAATCATTCTTAGACTCATGTACTACAACCGCACTAAAATGTGCGATAGAATATGATGCTGATGATGTTTATGTGGTAGGCTATGACGGCTATCGTGGAGCCGTGCTTTCTGATAAGGAAGCTGATTTGACTAACGAGAACCGCACTTTGTTTGATGATTTTAAGGCTCAGACAGGCAAGGAAATCATATCTCTGGTGCCTACACTCTATAAATCATTGAAAGTAATATCAATCTATCAATATTTGTAATATGTCAGATAAAGTAGCTTTCTTTCTTCCTACACGTAAAGGTAGCGAAAGAGTAAAGAATAAAAACACACGCCCTTTTGCTGGGGATGAAGGTGGTTTGGTTGAAATTAAAATCAAACAATTGTTTGCCACCAAGCATATTGATGAGATTCTCTTTTCCTCTAATGATGAGAAGTGCATTGCTGTGGCCGAGAAATACAGAAGCGACAGTCGATTGAAGATTATTCCCCGTCCCAACGAGCTTTGTCTGAGTACTACAAACTTACAAGACTTGATTTGCTATGTGCCGACCATTACAGATGCCGATCATATCCTTTGGGGACATGTTACCACTCCCTTGGCAGGTACGGATGTCTATGACGCAGCTGTAGAACTGTATCTTTCTAAGCTTCATGAAGACTATGACTCTTTAGTGAGCGTTAAGGAATTGAAGAACTTTTTGCTGAACAAATATGGAGTCTTGATCAATAACACTACAGACATTCCTTGGCCTCGTACACAAGATTTGGAAGTGCTTTATGAGATTAATCATGCCGTTTTTTTAGCTAAACGTGATGTCTATGTAGAACAAAAGAACCGTATAGGCAAGAAGCCTTTATTATATCTCATGGACGAGCTTCATAGTAAAGATGTCGATTGGGAAGAGGATTTTACGATTGCTGAGATGTTCTATAAAAATCTGTATCAGAGATGAAAGTAGTAACATTCGGTGAGATTATGCTCCGACTTGGAGCGCCCGATTATCTTCGCCTGAACCAGTGCAATCAGTTTGACATCTCCTTTGCTGGGGCGGAGGCTAATGTGGCCGTTTCCTTGGCAAACTATGGGGTTAAGGCTGAGTATATCACCCGACTTCCTAAGCATCCGATTGCTGACAAGTGTATCAGTGAACTGCTATCTTATCGGGTGGATGTGAGCCGTGTTATTCGTGGCGGCAAGCGTATTGGTATCCTTTATCTCGAAACGGGTTCGAATATGCGCTCTTCATGCGTGTACTACGATCGCGAAGACTCCTCATTTGCTACCATCGGCGAGCATGAGATAGATTGGGAAGAGGTGTTGAAAGAAGCAGATTGGTTCCATTGGACGGGCATTACGCCAGCCCTATCTGAAAGTACTTACAAAGCTTGCCTGAGGGCTATTCAGATTGCTAACCGTTTGGGCGTAACTGTTTCTTGCGACATCAATTATCGTGGCAATCTTTGGAAATATGGTAAGACAGCTTCTGAAGTGATGCCTCAGTTGGTGGCTGGTAGTGACATTATTCTTGGTAATGAAGAAGACTGTGAAAAGGTGTTCGGCATCAAGCCTACGGACTTTGATGCCAATCATACGGAGGGATGTATTGATCAGGCTGCATTCTTATCGGTGTGCAGCCAAATGATGACTAAGTTTCCTCGTTGTAAGAAAATGGTGATTACACTACGTGGTGCTATTAACGCTAACTATAATACTTGGGGTGGAGTACTCTATGACGGGATTAAATTGAAAGAATCTCGTCGATATGATATTACTGACATCGTTGATCGTGTAGGCGGAGGAGACTCTTTTATGGGAGCGCTTATCTATGGTTTGCTTTCTTTTGAAGGTGATGACCAAAAGACACTTGATTTTGCCGTTGCTGCCTCATGTCTCAAGCATACCATCAAAGGCGATTACAATCAGGTTTCTAAAGAAGAAGTTTTAGCTTTGATGATGGGCGATGCATCTGGCCGGGTAAAAAAGATGAGAATAACAAAGAATTATGGATAAGATGGTAAAAAAAGAAATAAAAAGTGCTCTTTCGTTCGCTAAACAAACTGTTAAGTTTGTTTTTTTTCTTGCACATTTGCTATTTCAGACAAAAGGTAATTTGAAAAATCCCCTAAAAAAAGTGTATTCAGGGAAAGTGGCCATGCTTGCTAATGGTCCTTCTATGAAGAATGTATTACCTAGATTGACGACGGATGAGTTTAAGAATACTGACTTCATAGTCTTGAATTTCTTTGGTTCAATGGATATTTTTACTCAGATTAAACCAAAACATTTTTGTATGGCTGATCCTATGTTCTTTCAAGAGAATCACAATCATGATAGGGTTATGAAGTTGTTTGATGATTTGAATAAGAAGGTGGATTGGGAGATGAATCTTTATATACCTGCTTCTTTGAAAAGACAATTTTTGGCATTTAGCGGTCTGCATAATAGTTATATTCATATCGTGCCCTTAAATCTTACAATATATACAGGTTATGAAGAATTTCGTCATTATTTCTATAGGCATGGTTTGTCAATGCCTAGTGTAGTTACAGTTGCTTTGATGGCGATTTATGTAGGTATAAACTCTGGTTATAGTGAGATTGATTTGTATGGCGTGGATCATACATTTTTTGATTCCTTGACCGTTAATTCAAAAAATCAATTGTGCATTTGTGATACCCATTTCTATGATAAAAATAAAGCGGAATTGAAACCTATGCTTCGATGGGATTCTACAGTTTGGCGCATGAGTGATTATTTGGAAGAGAAAATGGATGTCTTCAAGAACCATGATATAATGGCTGCCTATGCCGTGTCTCAAGGTGTACGTATAGTTAATTGTACAGAATGCTCTTTGATTGATAGTTATGAACGAAAATAAATTGATTTATAATAATGCTTCCATTGGTTAGTTCTAAATTAAGGAGTATGTCTTTGTTAACTAGAAATATAACATTTAGGTATTTATTATTATATGAAAAGGTGTTCCATTGGTGCTTGTAGTATTATAGACGGTAGAAGTATAGTTGTAAATACTACTCCTGCTGATTGCATTGCTATGGGTGATTCATGTAAAGTAATATAAAATATATAAATGAAGAATAATCCTTTAATTTCAGTTGTTACAGTGTCATATAATGCTGTTTTGACCATTGAACAAACCATTCTTTCTGTTATTAACCAGACTTATCCTCACATCGAATACATCATTATTGATGGTGGAAGTACGGACGGAACGGTGGATATTATTAAGAAGTATGCGAATAGAATTGCGTATTGGGTGAGTGAACCAGATAAGGGGATTTATGATGCGATGAATAAAGGTATTCGAACTGCGAAAGGAGAATGGATTAATTTTATGAATGCAGGGGATTTGTTTTATTCCAAAGATACTTTAGAGAAAGTTTTTTCTAAGTCAATAAATGATAACATAAAGGTAATATATGGTGATGTGATGTTAAATAAACAAGGAGTACTGTCACAAGGTAAAAGTATATCCTATTTCCTTTATGCAAATAGCTATGCCTTTTTGCCATCAGTCTTCGTTTTCCCATATAAGTGAATATACTCATGGCTTCAATTTACAATTTAAAATTGGGGCTGACTTTGAATTTTATTATAGGATTTATCATCAATATAATGATAGGGTATTTCTTTATATGCCCATTAACATTGCTATATATGAAAATGTTGAAGGTCTTTCTACTATACGGATAAAAGAATGTAGGAAAGAATGGCTGATAATTCGATCTGATAATAAAGATATCAGATGGTATTATGATTATTTGAAATATTTCATAAAATATAAAGTGTTGAATATCAAGAGATATAAGTAAATGCGGATATTAGAATTAACAGGAGAACCTATAGGTACTGGTGGGCAAGAGATGTTTATTATCAATCTGCTTCGACATATTGATTTGACTGATTTGCAGATAGATTGGCTTACTCCTTATTATTGTGAGAATGATACCTATCGAAAAGAAGTTGAAGACAAAGGGGGCAGAGTGATTTGCTTTAATTTACACTTTAATCCAGGAGGTAGTAGAAACAATATAGTGAATCCACTCAATAACTTTCTGAAGAAGAATTATTATGATGTAGTGCATATACATTCTGGAAGTACTTCTGTATTAGCATTATGTGCGTTTGTAGCTAAATGGAATAAAGTGAAGAAAATTATTGTGCATTCACATAGTACAGGACTATCTAAATCATTGAAACATTATGTCTTAAGAATGATAACAAATCCAATTTTAAGTATGTGCCCTACACATTACTTAGCTTGTTCTGTGGATGCTGGTGTTTGGAAATTTCCTGCATCTGTTGTGAGAGGAAAATTACAGATAATAAATAATGGGATTGATTTAAATCTTTTCGCACCTGATGAAACAAAAAGATTGGAGTATAGAAAGATGCTAGATATTTCTGATAAAACAATGGTTATAGGAAATGTAGGACGTTTTTCTTATGTGAAAAATCAGGAGTTTCTAATAGAAATAGTGAGTCAATTAAAGCAACGAAGAAAAAATATAAAATTGATGCTTGTTGGTGTTGGTGAAACTATGAATGAAATAAAATCTCTCGTAGTCAGTAAAAAATTAACAGAAGATGTCCTTTTTATTGGTGGAGTAAACAATGTATATGATTATATGCAAGCTATGGATATATTTGCTTTCCCTTCAAGATGGGAAGGTCTGGGTATGGTGGGTGTGGAGGCACAAGCTATTGGAATGCCAGTTGTAGCCTCAACGGCAGTACCGATATCAATGAAATTAGTAGATGATGTAGTATTCTTATCTTTGGATGATATTAATGCTTGGTTGGGTGGCTTAAATAGAGATGTTTTAAAATCTCACGTTAATAATACAGATATTATGAGGCGGCATGGCTATGATATTAATTTGACAGCAAAAGATATTAGAGTTTTATATACCCAAGATCGAAATAAAAACTGAGAACAATGATTCATATCCAATCAGTAATAATCTATTTAGCTGTGTTTTCAGTATCAATATTTCTTTTATATTTTTCTCAGTGCATATTATATAAATATCGAAAGGTAAAGGGGATAAACAATTACAATAGGAGAATATTAGGTTATTTTTGTTTAGGCTTATCGATCACAATTCCGTGTTTGTTGGCAGCTCTTCGTAGTATGAATGTAGGTGATGATGTAGATGCTTATATTGAACCTAACTTTATATTTTCATCAGGATTAACTGATAATGGTTTTATATACTTTTTTGAAAATATGCCAAAAGAAACGGAATTTGGTTTTTCATTCCTGTTATATATTGGAAATTTGTTTAAAAGCGTTGGAGTTTCATTATTTTTGATACAATTGCTGATAATTCTTCCTGTTTATATTGTTCTCAATAAATATCGTTATTGTCTATCTGTTACATTAGGAATGGCTACATTTTATTTTCTTTGTTATAATTTTTCTTTTAGTGGAATGAGAGGAAGTATTGCGATGTCGTTATTGCTGCTTGATTTCTATTATTTACAGCATCATGATTATAAAAGAGCTATACCATTATTTTTGTTTGCAGCTTTGTTCCATAATTCTGCAATTTTAATGATGGTGTTTTATTGTTTTATATTAATGATATTGGATTCAAAGTATTCCAGATTATGGGGAGGAATATTTGCGATCTGTGTTTTTATATTGTTTTTGATAGCAGATAAACTTCTTTTTATTTTAGTTGGAATTGCAGGATTAGTAAGTGGAAGATATGCATATTACTTGACTGAATACATTGGTTCTGGAACAGTAGAAAATGTTCCGTTAACGGATTTCTTATGCAAATTAGTACTGCTGGTATTGATAACATTGTGGCTTGTTAAAACAAAAAAATTCAGTAAAAGATACCAGCATTTCTTTTGGTTTGTTTTGATGGGTAGGATATTTGTTTTATTTAATAGTGTCTTTTATGAGGCAATGCGTATTGCATTTTACTTTGATTTATTTTTGATTCTTTATGTTGCATCTATTTTTTGCTGTTTCAAACAAAATACATCAAATAGGTATATTGCTACAGCTTTAATAATGCTCCCTTCTTTTCTGTATTGGATTTATTTTATCATGTACATAGGAGCTTACCAAACTAATATATATACTTTTAGGTAATTATGGATAGAAGCACTTTAACTTTAATCGTCACTTACAATCGATTAAGTGACTTGAAAATCTGTGTAGAGGCAGTACGTAAACAAACTTATAGAGGTTTCAACATCTTGGTGGTGAATAATGGAAGTACTGATGGTACTAAAGAGTGGTTAGCTCGACAAACTGATATCATTACCATCAATCAAGAAAATTTAGGTGGTGCAGGTGGCTTCTATACAGGTATGAAGTATATGTATGATAATGGTTATGAATGGCTGATTATGATGGATGATGATGGTATACCTGACAAAGATGAAATAAAAAATTTAATTCAGTCTTATGATAAAGTAGTTTCAGCAACAGGAAAAGAAGTAATTCTAAATGCTTTAGTGGCTGATAAAGACAATAGGGATTATACAGCATTTTTATGGGCACGTGGCAGCAAACGAACAAATAAAATATTAGAATTACAGAAGGAACGGTTTTTCGATGACATTCATCCATTTAATGGTACGTTGGTGAAACGATCTGTCATTGACAAGATTGGTATGATAAAGAAGGAAATGTTTATTTGGGGAGATGAAAAGGAATATATGGCTCGTGCTGTTCATAATGGTATAGGACTTTATACTATTCCTGCTGCCATCCATTATCATCCTAAAGAGAAAGGTAAAAAAGGAAACATAATCCCGTTTGTATCAAAATATCAAATTTTGGTGAAACCCCAGAGAATGTCACATTATTATTATCGTAATGAGGGATTTATCTATAATACCTATCCTGAGAAAAAGAAACACATGATGGCTTTCTGTGTTGCACATATGGTTTACAATATCACCCACTTTAGATTTGTTGAATTGGCAAAGTTTATTAAGTACTTTAGAAAAGGAATGCATAATGAGTATTAACTTTATTCCTTGAATACTATAAATCAATCACATTTTATGGATATTAAGATTTTAGTGGCATCTCACAAGAAAGCTGAGATGCCTGAAGATGGTATATATCTGCCGGTGCATGTAGGAAGGGCTTTGCACCCCGATAGAGAGTTCGGGTATCAATCGGATGCCGAAGGTGATAATATTTCTATTAAAAACCCTTATTATTGTGAATTGACAGCACTTTATTGGGCTTGGAAGAATCTGAAAGCAGATTATGTGGGATTGGCTCATTACAGACGCCATTTCTCTTTGAAGACTGTGCATCGTGGAGGATGGAATAGTGTACTGACCGGAAAACAGGCGGAAATCTTATGTAGAAAACACGATATTATACTTCCTAAAAAACGAAACCTTTATATTGAAACTGTCTATTCACATTATGACCATACTTTTTTTGGAGAGCAGTTTGATCGTACCCGTGGAATTATCAGTCGGAGATGTCCGGAGTATCTGGATGCATTTGATAAGAAAATGAAAAGTCGCAGTGAACATCTTTTCAATATGTTTATAATGAAAAAGATGCTTTTTGACCAGTATTGTGAATGGATGTTTCCCATATTGGAGGAATTGGAGGCATCTTATGATTTAAAGAGTATGGAGCCTTTCCAGGCCAGGCTTATCGGTCGTGTATCTGAGCGTTTGCTTGATGTATGGATTAATAAGAATCAATTGAAATATAAAGAGGTTGGCTATATATATTTCGGTAAAAAAACAATATGCATAAAAAGATTTGGGGATTTCTGATGGCTGCTATATTTCATAAACGCTATAAACAAAGTTTCTGAATTTTACAGCTGTTGGAATAAATCAATAATTTAAAATATGGTGTTTATGATTGAGGACCATTATGATTATCTTATCGTGGGTGCTGGTCTTTTTGGTGCCACATTTGCTTATCGTGCCCGTCAACAGGGAAAGAAATGTTTGGTGATAGACAAGCGTCCACATTTAGGAGGAAATATATATTGTGAAAATATAGAGGGGATTAATGTACATTGTTATGGTGCACATATTTTCCATACTTCGGATAAAAGAATTTGGGATTTTGTAAATTCTATTGTAGAGTTCAATCGTTATATTAATTCTCCTGTTGCCAATTATAAAGGGAAACTTTATAATTTACCTTTCAATATGAATACATTCTATCAGATGTGGGGGGTGACTACTCCTGCTGATGCAATGGCTAAGATAGAGGAACAGAAATTTGAAGCGGTAGCAAAGATGAAGGCTGATGGGGTGGAAGAGCCTCGTAATTTGGAAGAACAGGCCCAGATATTAATAGGTAAGGATATTTATGAAAAACTGATAAAGGGATATACCGAGAAACAGTGGGGACGTAAATGTACGGAATTACCGGCTTTTATAATTAAGCGTTTGCCTGTACGATTAGTGTTTGACAACAATTATTTCAATGACAAATATCAAGGGATTCCTATCGGAGGATTCAATAAGCTGATTTCCGGTTTGCTTGAAGGGGTAGATACACTGATTAATACAGATTTTTTTACTAACAGAAATTATTGGGAATCTATAGCGGATAAAGTCGTTTTTACCGGAGCGATAGATGAATATTATGAGTATCGTTATGGTAAATTGGAGTATCGCACCGTTAAATTTGAAACGGAAACGCTTGATATTCCCAATTATCAAGGTAATGCAGTCGTAAATTATACAGAACGTGAGATACCTTATACTCGGGTGATTGAACATAAACATTTTGAGATGTTTGGCTCGGAAGTGATTGCTTGTCCCAAAACAGTAATTAGTCGGGAGTATTCCGTAGAGTTTCAGGAAGGAATGGAACCGTATTATCCGGTAAATAATAACCGAAATAACCGATTGGCTGATCAGTATCATCAATTAGCTGCAAAGGAAAAAAATGTTCTATTTGGTGGTAGATTGGCAGAATATAAATACTATGATATGGCTCCTATTATTGGACAGGTCTTAGACATAAAAATAGAATGAACTTGGTCTTATTCGTTTTAGTTCATTAAAAAACAGTAACTTTATTCTTTATGAATTACTTTATTACAGGTGGTACCGGTTTCATTGGTACCCACCTTTCCAGTCTTTTGCACGAAGTGCATCCCGAAACAAAAATTTACAACTTGGATATTGTAGAGCCGGGTACTCCATTACCGACAGTAAAAAATTATAAACCGGCTTTAAGAAAAGGGGAGGAACATGCAGCCACATTCATCTATTGTGATGTACGACAGCCGATAGAGTTGGAAAAAGTAGATATCACTCCCGATGATGTGATCTTTAACTTCGCCGCCGTTCATCGCACTCCCGGTCATCCCGATCCTGCATATTTTGAAACAAATATCCGTGGTGCGGAGAACGTCTGTGCCTTTGCCGAACGGCATGGCATCCGGAAAATAGTTTTCACCAGTTCCATAGCCCCTTACGGTGCTGCCGAGGAACTGAAGGAGGAAACCACGCTGCCTATGCCCAACACCCCATACGGCATATCCAAGCTGGTTGCGGAAAAGATTCATCAGACCTGGCAGGCAGGAGGTGAAGGCCGCCAGCTTACCATTGTCCGTCCCGGTGTGGTGTTCGGACGGGGAGAGAACGGAAACTTTACGCGTCTGTATTGGGGTATTCGGGGGCATAAATTTATGTACCCGGGACGCAAGGATACCATCAAGGCCTGTATCTATGTGAAGGAACTGGTGCGGTTCATGCTTTACAGATTGGAACATCACGACAGTGGGGTGGAACTGTATAATTGTTGCTACGAGCCAGCCTATACGATAGAGCACATCGTAGAATCCATGAAAAGAGTGACAAATATGAAGGTAAAAGTTCCTTTCATGCCGGGATGGCTGATCATGACTGCTGCTGGTATAGCCGGAGCGCTAGGCTCTCCGATGGGCATCTGTCCGGCACGAGTGAGAAAGTTGCAGATCTCTACGAATATCTGCGGAAAAAAACTGTCCGCTTCGGGCTACCGTTTCCACTATACCTTTGAAGAGGCGCTGGCGGACTGGTACAAGGATAATGGTAACCTGTATCTGCAATGAGGAGGCTGATACTTTTTCTTTTGTTCTTTGTAATGATCGGTGCGGTACACGCCCAGTTCACCTACGGGACTACAGGACTGTTGAATATGCCTACTGCCGATATGCAGCGTGACAAGACGTTCATGTTTGGCGGTGGCTTTCTGGAGAAACATGCCACTCCTGCCCGTTGGACCTACAATACTTTCAATTATTATTTTGACATCACTATTTTCCCCTGGCTGGAAGTATCCTATATTTGTACATTGCACAAGGCTATGGAGGTTGATCCTGCATACGGTCCGGGTTTTTGGGTTCCTTCCACGTATGGGAAGTTTGTTAACCAGGACCGTAACTTTGCGGTACGTTTACGGCTGTGGAAGGAAGGATGGTGGAAACCGTGGACTCCGCAAATTGTACTGGGTGCGAATGACGCTCTTAATAATTCATGGACGGAGGGTAGCAAGATTGAGATGAGTTCGGCTACGGCAAATGGTTTTTACAGTCGCTATTATCTGGTTGTTACCAAGCATCTTTCTATGAAGGAGGTGGGAGAGTGGGGCTTGCATCTGGCATATGTTTATAACAGGCGGAAGGATTACCCGTTAAATGGTCCCGCCATCGGTGCTAATTTCCGTTTTTCTGCCTCAAACTTCTTTTATCAACAAAGCGGTAAATAACTTGAATCTGATGGCAGAATACGATAGTAAATCGATAAATTGTGGCTTTGAGTACAGCTTCTGGAAAGACTACATCAACGCCGTAGTAGAACTGAACCGTTGCAAGTACTTTTCCGGTGGCTTAGTTTTCAAAATCCATTTAAAATAATAAAAAGCGCTCATTCATAGGAATTTCCAGATAGAATTCGTTTCTTTGCGGTCAGAAACCATAAAATCATCTTTATTATATCATCCCGTTTTGTAAACCCTTTTTCCTGATGAATTTCAAGGAGGATGGTCTGGAAAGCAAGTTCCGTACCGACACGGTGGTTTCCGACCGGGACAGCGGTCGTGTGGTGAACCGGAATTTCCGTCAGATTTATCTCCAGTTTCCTTATTTTACGAAGGAACTGGACGAATGTTCTACTTTATCCGATAAACTAATGTATGCACTGAAGAATATGAACAACTGGAACAGAATGCCCGATGCGCTGAAAGAACAGGTTTTCAGCCATCTTGACCGCCTTGCCGCCAAGGCTCACCTGTCTGAGGGTGACCGTATCGCTTATGATAAGGCGGTGGACCGTTATAACGTGAGCCGTATTGTGGAAAATGATATCCGTGAACAGGCTGTCGCGGAAGGAAAAGCGATAGGAAAAGCAATAGGAAAAGCGGAAGGAAAAGCGGAAGGAGAGGCGGAAGGACGTTTGAAGGAGCGTTTGGAAATTGCCCGTAAACTGAAAGAGAACGGTTTTTCCATAGCGGATATTGTCCGGGTTGCCGGACTTTCAGCGGAAGAAATTGATAAGCTGTAACGGTGTGCACGATTGATTGTACTGCTAGGTGATTTGCTTCTGTTTTGTAGAAAGATGAATGGTGGGTAGGGTAAATTAGAATGATGTCAATGTCGGTTCTCTATAGGGCTATCGTATACGATTAGTATGGTAGTCTGTAGATTGAGTAAATTCATTATTGTAAAACCTTTCTACAAAGAAAAACAAATCATACGTAAGGGCATTCTCCATGCAGTTTCCCTCCAAAGAAGAAACTGCATGGTGATTGCCACTTTCTTTATTATTTCTCCAAGTACCCGAATACCCCCTCCGCATCGAAACACGGACAAGCCTTCGGGATACTTCCCGGCATATCCCTGTGTCCCCTTATCCGGACACCGGGAAAGATTTTCACCATCCGCATCAGCAACAAAATAAATTGTTCCGTCTGTTCCGGTGTCCGGGTATCTGCCAGACGTCCGTCCGCATCCAGCCCGCCCTCATAGCAGATGCCTATGCTGCAACGGTTCCAGGGGCGGCAGTGCGCACCCACTTCCAGAAGCTTGCGGTGCTGGGTCACACTTCCGTCACGACGGATATAAAAATGATACCCCACCGTGCGGAAACCTCGCGTTTTGTGGTCACGGAGCAGTTGCTCGGCGGTGTAATCCCGGGTGGAGCGTGTGGCGCTGCAATGAATGACGATATATTTCACGGAAGCGGAGGATGCCATCATCGGGCCGTCCTCTTGAGTGAGGAGAGCACGTTCGTTCGGGATCTCTTCCTCACCGATTATCATAGGGAAAGTTTCTTGAATCATGGTTGAATTGAAATAGGGAATTAAAAATTAAAAAGTGTCATGCGATGGGCCAGGGGGCTTTTTAAGAGAGTGGTGCAACTGGTTACGCCCAAGGCGGTGAGCGCTGCTATGGCAGCTTGGATAATGGCGTGCAGAATTTGCTTCCAGGTGATTTTCTTTGAATTGTTCATAGGGATATTTGTTTTAAAGGATTTGTTTTTTTCTGTCATTCCGGACAAAGACGAGGAATCTGTGGGCATAAAAACGATTGCATTCAGATTCTTCACTTTGTTCAGAACAACAGTTTTATTTCAGAAAGGCAGATCTTTACAGAAACACAGGTTTATTTCAGAGTAACCGTTTCATTTCAGAAATACAGATCTTTATAGAAATACAGGTCTACTTCAGAACAACCGTTTCATTTCAGAAAGACAAAATACGATCAGACTTCAGAAGCCCGGAAAGTTCAGGCGTTTTCTTCCGTCTTGTCATCTGGTCCGGAAGCCTCTCCCGTCAGGTCCACGGTGTTTTTCCCCGCTTTCAGGGCTTTAACCACCAGCTTGGCAGCCTTTCGGGTAGGGACCAGGTTGAATACGCTGTCTTTCAGCAAGCTGAGGAAACGGGTCCCGGCTTTCCAGCGCACGTTCAGGTCTTTCACATGGATGGCGGGATTGTATGTCTCCAGTGATTCGGCTCCCATGCTGTTGATATGAATGGAGAAAGTGCCCAGATCGCCCATCTGGATGCGTTGTCCTGCCAGAAGCTGCTCCCGCATACAGTCCACCGCTTGGATCAGGACCGCCTGGATGTCGGCACGGTTGTATTTGGAGCCGTGAGTCGAGATATGCTCGGCAAACTTGTCCAGTGTCATGATTTCTGAGTACTGGGCGTTGGCATAAGCCTTCTTGGGAGCATCCTGGTCACTGGGATTGGCACGGAGTGAGATACTGTAGTTGATCATCGTTTTTGTTTTTAAAGGGTTATTATTATCGGAAAAGTGTCAGGTAGGAGCAAGGTGCACACTGCTGCGGCATCCGGTGAAACTTGGGGTAAGATCCGCGGAATCTTGTACCAGGATTTTTGTAATCTTGTGCCGGGGTGCGGCTTCTTCCTTCTGACACTGCAAAGATAACTTCACGTCCGTGCGGCGTGACCCCTTCCGCCCCCTTTTGACCCTTTGGGGAAACTGTCCGGGAACTCGGCCAGCACTTGCGTCATGTGGTGACTTCAGCGCGGCACGCTTCCCTCTTTATTCTTTCCGCGTAATCCACGCTCAAAGAGAGAGGAAGAGTTCTCGGACAGTCTGTGGCAGATTCCAGGGAGAATCACGGTTCTCCCAGGTGGAGGTAGACGAGTTGCAACTGGCGGCAGGTGAAGGATTTCTGACAGGGATGGTATCCAGTGGCTTCCAGGGCGTGGAGCAACGGTGCGCACCGGGCGATCCAGCGCATCAGATGACGCACGGCTACTTTCGGCGTACTGTCCGGAAAATAGAGAAGGGCTGTTTCGGTCTTATTCATGAATGGTTTCTTGTTTAACGTGAGTTTGATAGATGATGATAATGAACCAACGGCCAATCACCTACGGTATAGAGTGCGGCCCGATTGGCGCATTGGTAAATTGCACATAGCAGCAAATCAATAAATCGGTACATTGACACATGGGCAAATTATTCAAATCCCCTTTCGGCATAAAGCGTGCCCGATTGTTTTTATACTAACCGGCATGGAGTGTCGTATATAAAGTTTATCCGGAGTTTTCCGAACAATCCCAAAGAACTGCCACAAACGATTTTTGCTATCCGGGAACAACGGCCGCACTGAGCAGCGACGGGGACACGGGGACAGTGGGGACAGCCCCTTTTTTCCTCACACACACATGCGTGTACATATAGAGAGCCGGGTCAGTTCTTGTGATACGTCCCCTTGCCGTCCACACTCACCAGCGCCCCTGTTTGGTGAGCCGTTTGAGCCAGGTCAGCGCGGTGGATTCAGGTATCCTCCTGTCGTGCGCTTTTTCCAGCAGCAGCCGGCGGGTAAACTCGTCCTCCATCTCGGCAAAGAGCATATCCTTGTCCGCCGTGCTCCGGCGCTTGATAACGGAGGAGGACAGAAACGAAAGAACATGGGTGGCGTGCAGATAAAGCGGCTCCACCAAGGCAAGCACGGCATGGAAATCATCGTCTGTAATCACCAGGTTCCAGCGCGGGATGATACGGTCCTTCAGATTATCGGAAGAAATATGTGCGTCAGGTTTCACCAGAGAAGGGTCTTCCAGACTTCGCAGGATGGCGACTATCGACATCATGCGGCACGCATTGACGGCAAGACGGATGACGGAACTGCTCATCTCGTCCCCGTTGATCTTGCCGGAACGATGGAACAGCTTGTCGAACAGGAAGTTGAACTGTTTATGCTGGGCATGAGTCAGCTTCAGGGTAAACAATCCCCGAAGCGTCAGCTCGTCCAGCGTGTTTTTCCATTCGTTGCCCATCAGGCGGAATTCCTCGTCCACATCCACCTCATCCTCGCCGAACTGGTCTGCCCACTGGGTGACGCGTGGCATATAATAAAAGTTCTGGCGGGAGAACAGACCGTTCTCCGCCGTGGGGATCAGGGGCTTTACCTGTGCGGGCGTACCCGAGAGCAGCACGGAGAGATAGCTTCTGCTCACCTCCTGATATTCGCGGTCAGTACGCCGGTTGTAGGACAGGCGGTCGTGGTCGAACGCCTTGCGCAGCGTGTCGCTCCAGTTTCCGTATTCGGTCCCTATGGCGGTGGATACGGTGTCCGCCTCACTTTCGCAGATGATGCCCGTTCCGTTGGAATCCATGATATTTTGCAGGATGCCTGTTCCGGTGTTGTTTCCCGATATGAGGAACATCCGGTTGGGAGGCAATACGGGAGCTTCCTGATTTTTCCGTTCCTTGCCCAGAGAGTCGTAGGCAGCCTTTTTCCCGGCGGTAAGTTTTCATCGCCTCTTTCACCTCGCTGCGTATCTTGTCGTGTATGGGTTCGATGAGGAGCCGTACCCATGTCAACGCGCTTTTTCCCGAGGCGGACGGAGCCACGATGAAAGTCTGCATACAGGGGGCCTGCCACTTCCGGCCGTACTGGCACCGCACTATGTGGGAGAGGGAGGCACCCAGTACGGTAAACGCTCCCAGGAGCAATATATCACGCTGTTCGGGATTTTTACCGAAGGAGATGATTCTCTCCAGCAGTTCCGGCCACACATAGTTCTGTGGAAAGGTAGGCAGGGGGGAATAAGGATCGGAGCCTTCGGTGAGCTGTTCCTCCTCGTCGGTATCATCGGAAATGTTATTTCCTACCTTATTATATCGCGCGCACGTGTGTGGAAAATCCGGGGGGGCTGTCCCTGCTGTCCCCATTGTCCCTGCCTTGTGAGAGCCGGTGCTGCCGGAAATCTTCACTCCGCATTGCCCGGCCAGATGGAACACGGTTCCCAGATGTATATCTTCTTTATCGGCATGAAGCGCGTTCGAGAACAGTGCTTGTGCATTTTTTTTTCGTCGTATTTGGAGGAAAGGGAGCAGAGGGAGAGGAAATCATTGCGTCCCGCTTCCCCGCAATCGTTTGCGATGGCGAAAGCCAGTTGTACATATTCAATGTAGGTGGGAGCGATATCCGCGCCTGCCATGCGGACAGCTTCGGTCAGCTGCCGCAAGTTTTCTAAAGGATTGTTCATGTTCATGATATTTGTTGTTTTTTGAGTGCCTGTTTAAATTTTGTCCGGCATTCTTTTGAGTATGCTTTTCTATTCTTCTTAAATTTCCCGGCGTATCAATGCTTCCTCGTCATACGAGAGGAAACAGGCCCGTACCAGGTCCTTGCCGGAACGGTCCACGCCTTTGCCGGAGCGGCTCGTTTTCTTATCTTCCCCGTCCGGGTGGCTGTCATAGATCGCTTGTACATAGTTCATCGCCCAGTGGATGTTTTCGGAAGTATTCTGTCTGGTGTCGGGTATGCGTGCCAGGTCGTAGGGGATGAACGCTTTTACTCCGTATCCGCTGGGGCTGGTGAATGCCAGTACAGGGTGCAGGAGGCGGTCGTCGAACAATTGTCTTTTCAGCTTTTCCGCTTCCCCACGGGAATCAAGATGGTCTATGTCCACCACAATCAAGCCCGACGGTCCGGTCAGGCTGTCGCTTTTGCGGTAGGAAAAGACGCCGCAGGGAGTAACGTAGGGCAGTGTCTGCTGCTTGAGCATACGATAGGCTTTTTCATCCCCGTTTTCCGCTGCCCGGCGCACGGTCTCGGTCAGTGTTTTCAGGCGTTCGCTGGATGTGATAAGTTTGTACACTTCCTGTAAGGTTATTTCCTTGTAGGGCGTTAAGGTGGGCGGCTGGATGGTTCGTCCGGTGGCACTGTCCTTTACCGGTGATATCGGTGGCAGAAACAGTGACATTTTAAATTGGTTCATTCGTTTTTATTTATTAAGTTTGCAAGCCCTGATATTTATGAATCAGGTTATTGATTTTCAATGTTACAAAGTTCGATATAATAACCGAGATACGTGTGTTTTTGTCCTGAATGAGGACATGTAAATGAGTATTCATATAAAAAAATACGATTTAATCCGATGGAACATTTGAATCCTGTTGATCAGGCCCGGCAATTGGCTGCCGAGGTAGTGAAACGTCTGGGCCAGTTGAATCTGCACAGACGGGAGTTGGAGCGTAAGCTCCATGTGGCTAATGGCTTTTTTACCAGCCTGGAAGAAAAAAAATAACATGACGCTTCTTCTTTTTTTCGAGGTGAAGGCGGTTATAGAAGAACACTATGAGAGGCGTATCGAGTTTTACAGGTATGTCAACCCGCCGCTGTCACGGGAGGCGGAACGTGAACTGGGGGAGTGGAAGGGAAAAGTGAGGGAGATAATGGGGATGCTTTGAGTAAATTCTTTAATGAGAAATTTTTGTCTGAAGAAAAATAAATTGTATATTTGCGAAAACCTACTTGGAGGAAATATGAAAACGACATCTGAATACATTGCATTATTGCGTAAGTATATGGCTGAGAATGCTCATAAATATGGCATTGTGCGTATGGGTATTTTCGGGTCTGTGGCACGTGGCGAGCAGACTGAAAATAGTGATGTGGATGTGTGTGTGGAAGGTCAGCTGCATGGCTTTTTCGCTTTAGCGGGTATAAAGCAAGAGTTGGAAGAATTATTGGGCTGCAAAGTGGATATTGTACGCCTGCGAGATAGAATGGATTCATTTTTACGTGAAAGAATTCAGAGGGAGGGCATTTATGTATGACACGTTGATCGCTTTCCATATATTGGATTTGATACAGAAATCTCTGGAAAGAATAAGTTTTCGTTTTTCGGATATCTCCTGTCCGGATGATTTTCTATTGAGTGAAAGCGGTATGATGAAACTGGATAGTATCTGCATGAAACTGACTGCGATTGGAGAAAGCATTAAAAATCTGGATAAGGTGACAAACAAAGAATTATTGGCTCAATATCCGGAGATTCCATGGAGGTATGTGATGGGGGTACGTGATATAATAGTACATCATTATTTCGATGTAGATGCTGATGAGATTTATCGTATTTGCCTGGAAGACATACCACAATTGCAGCAAGCGATAAAACGAATGCTGGATGATCTGAAGACGGATAACCTAATAATGGGATAGCTCTTTACCAATATCGTAAAATTCTTTTCTGAAGAAAAGAAGTCATATTTTGCGGTAAACGCAACAGGAAGTGGCGGAGTTTGTTTATCTTCGTAGCGGTAATGTTAAAATGGAAAAAATGATGGAACAGCAGCAATTGAAGAAATGCCCGATAGGCATACAGACTTTTGAGGAAATAATCAACAAGGGTTACCTCTATATAGATAAGACGGAATATGTTTACCGGATGGCGCACGGCGCCTCCAAATATTGTTTCCTGAGCCGTCCCCGCCGGTTCGGCAAGTCATTGCTGACTTCTACGTTGCACAGTTACTTTGCCGGGAAGAAGGAGCTTTTCAGGGGATTGGCCATTGAGAAGCTGGAAACCGAATGGACGGAATATCCGGTGCTGCACTTCGACATGAGTCTGGCGAAGCATGTGGACAAGGATACGTTGGAAAGCATGCTGAGCTTCCAGCTTAGCGGATATGAACAAATTTATGGCAAGTCTGAGGAGGCTGTGAAGCTGAACGACCGGATGACTTCACTCATCATGCGTGCCAACGAACAGACCGGCCGACAGGTGGTAGTCCTTATTGACGAGTATGACGCGCCTTTGCTGGATGTGATGCATGAGGAAACGGATCTTCCCGTTCTCCGTAACGTGATGCGCAATTTTTACAGCCCGTTGAAGGCGTGCGACCCTTATCTTCGCTTTGTGTTCCTGACCGGCATTACCAAATTCTCCCAACTCAGCATCTTCAGCGAGCTGAACAATATCTTGAATATCAGTATGCTGAAGCCCTATGCCGCCATTTGTGGCATCACTCAGGAAGAAATGCAGGAACAGATGGCAGCTTATATAGAACGGCTTGCCGTTTCGCAGGAAATGAGCAAAGAGGAAACGTTGCAGAAGTTGAAAGAGAAATATGACGGTTATCATTTTACCTGGCCTTCGCCCGATATCTATAATCCGTTCAGCCTGCTGAATGTCTTTGCCAATGACGAGTTGAACAATTACTGGTTTGGCAGCGGCACGCCCACTTATCTGATAGAGATGCTACGCAAGTTCCACGTCCTTCCCTCCCAGTTAGGGGGAAGTATGCAGGCTATGGCTGCTGATTTCGATGCGCCTACGGAGAAAATGGAGGGCATTGTTCCTCTGCTCTATCAGAGCGGTTACTTTACGATAAAGGATTACAACAAGCTGGCCGAACTGTATACGCTGGACATTCCGAACGGTGAGATACGGATCGGGCTGATGCGCAGCTTGCTGCCTGGCTATCTGGCCCATAACACGCTGAAAGGCAATACGACCATCGCCCGTATGTATCTTGCGATAGCCGGGGGAGATATGGACGGGGCCTTGCGTCTTCTTCAGGAATTCCTTTCTACTGTTCCGTATTGTGATAACACGAATTATGAGGGACATTACCAGCAATTGTTCTACATCATCTTCTCCCTGTTCGGGATGTATGTCGATGTGGAGGTGCGTACCCCCAAGGGGCGTGTGGATGTGGTGATGCGTGTTGCCGGTAAGCTGTATGTCATTGAATTGAAGCTGGGTAGGTCTGCGGAAGCGGCCATGGCCCAGATCAATCTGAAGCAGTATCCCGAACGCTTTTCCCTCAGCGGATTGCGAGTGGTGAAGGTGGGGATCAATTTTGATGTGGAGAAACACACCCTGGGGGATTGGGTCATAGAAGAATAGGCCGTATATGATGTAAGAACTCTTTCATTGCAGGGACGGTAAAAGCGAAAAATAATGGAACAGGAACTTTTCGATAGGATATCAATTAAGATGCTGAATATTTGTTTGTTTGAAGAAAAATTTCGTTCTTTGTATTAAGCTTGATTGCAGTTAACAACAAATTCAATCTAAAGATAAGGAGTATGAAGCGTCCTGAAATCGTGAAATCTATACAAAATGCCTTACATAAGGTTGCTCCTGGTATAAAGGTGATACTTTATGGAAGTGAGGCGCGGGGTGATGCGCGTAGTGATAGTGATATAGACCTGTTGCTGTTGATAGATAAGGATGTGGTTACTTTGGAGGACAAGATGCTTTTAACTGCTCCTTTATATGACATTGAGTTAGAAACCGGTGTTCAAATCAATCCGTTTATAGAGTCGATGAAAGAATGGGGAAAACGTTTCACTCCGTTTTATGAGAATATAATGAAGGAGGGGATATTGTTATGACTCCGGAACAGCGGTTTGATATTGTTTTATATAGGCTGAATTCAGCCAAATCATTGTTAGATGAAATAAAAGATCATATAGAGCGTGGTTATTACAATACGGCAATGAATAGGATGTATTATGCCTGTTTTTATGCTGTGAGTGGATTGTTGTTGCAGTCGGAGATAGACGGAGTCAAGAGTCATGAAGGTGTACGTCAAAAATTCAGCCAGCATTTTATTCTTACAGGTAAATTCCCTAAAGAATGGGGACGCTTTTATTCTATTTTGTTCAATAATCGTTCAGCTGCCGATTATGAAGACTTTAAGAACTTTGATTTAGCAGCAACTCAGGAAATGTATCCTAAAGTCTGTGCTTTTATAGGACTTATTGATAATTGGGTTTTCGATAAAAATTAATCCGTAAAGAATAAGATATTTACTATAGGCTGCATGCAATGATGCATGTGGCCTTCCCTCTTTTTTGTTGCCGGTAGCGACCGGCATCCGCATAATGTATTGCATGAACGACACTCTTCGCGACTACCAGCAGGAGATGAAGCTCCGCCTTTTCAAGGAGTGGGAGCTTCACCGAAGTGTGATGGTACAGATGCCCACCGGTACGGGCAAGACGCATCTGCTGGCCGCCATAGTAAGGGAATTCCTGCGTGGTTCCGGCAGCCGGGTATGGATCGTGGCGCACCGCCGGGAGCTGGTGGAGCAGATAGAGGAAACCGTGTCCCGGCACGGGATGAGCAAAGAGGACGGAAGGGTGAGGGTGATGTCCATCCAGTGGCTGTCACGAAACCGGAAGCACATGGATGAAGAGCCGGACCTGATCGTTATCGACGAGGCGCATCACGCCCTGGCGGAAACCTACCGGATACTTTGGGAGAACTATCCGGAGGCAAGGAAACTGGGTATGACCGCCACTCCCTGCCGGCTGAACGGCAAGGGATTCACGGACTTGTTCGACAGCCTGATTGCTTCGTGGACTGTCGCGGAATTCATCGGAAAGGGTTGGTTGTCATCCTTTGACTATGTGTCCATCCGTGCGAACAGCAGGGAACAGCGGTTGATAGACTCGCTGAAGAAACGGGGTGCGGACGGGGACTACCAGGTAAAGGAGATGAACGAGGTGCTGAACCGGGAGACAAGTATCGGCCGGCTGTATGAGAGCGTGGAACGATATGCCCGCGGAAAGAAAGGAATCGTATATGCTGTCAGCATCGCCCATGCCCGCCGGATAGCGGCTTGTTATAGCGCACACGGACTGGAGGCTGTGGCTATCGACAGCAGGACTCCGGCTTCGGAACGCCGGGAACTGGTGGAGGATTTCAGACGGGGGAAGGTGAAAGTGCTGGTCAATGTGGATATCTTTTCCGAAGGCTTCGACTGTCCCGATGTGGAGTTCGTGCAGCTGGCACGTCCTACGCTTTCCCTGGCGAAATACCTGCAACAGGTGGGGCGTGGGCTGAGGAGGTCGGCAGACAAGGCGTCCTGTATGCTGATAGACAATGTGGGTCTGTACCGCATCTTCGGTCTGCCCGCCCGGAACCATGACTGGGCGGCGATGTTCGAGGGGCGGATGATTGGCAACGCGCTGTCCCGGGCACGGGCGGAAACAGGCAGGCTGTCCGTATCCGGTCCGCTGCCGGAGGAGGAAAGACAACGGGAGGATGAAAGCAGCGGGAGGATGAACTGGAGGTGGTGATAACGCACGACCGGCTGATGGACTTCCTTACAAGCCGGGAAGATTCCGCAACGGAAAAAGGCGGACAGCCCGTTTTGAAAAGTTATTATGACAGACAAAGCGGGCTTTGGGGATTGAGGCGCGGGGAGAGGATGACGGTAAGGCCCCGGTATCCGGAAGTGTTTGATATCTGTGGAGACCGGGCGGCAGTGAGATTCGGGAATAACCGGGCAGGTGTGGTGAATGAAACCGGACAGCCCGGAATACAGCTGGACCGCTGCCGGAAAATGAAGTTCATGAAGGGGGATCTGCTTGCCGTGACGGACTGTGCGGGCAATGAATCTTACATCGACCTGAAGGTAAACAGAACCTATCGGGAGAAACCCGTGGTGTTGTCATTCGGCTGTATGGAATTGCCATACGGCGGTGTGGAGCTGCTGAAGGTGGGAACGTTCTTTTTCAGCCGTACCGGAAAACCGTATGTCTCCATGCGAGGGGTGGATCAGAACGGCATCTACTTTTATGACTTTTATCTGAAGATACCGGATTACCGTGTTCCGAAGGACTGCCAACTGGTGGATCCTGTCTGGACTACCTTGTTTGATGTTTTCGCCTGTGTGCTGGCAGGGGATGAGGAGGAAGTGTATTGGTGCTGTGGCCGTCTGGCGGACCGGAGCATCGTGGTGATGGACGGGAACGGGAATTATTATCATGTGGAGAAAGGGAAGGAAAAGCGGTATATAGCCTGTAACACTCCCCGGCCGGGCGAGGAAGATTTCCATACGGTGATGGAACGTCTGAAGGAAGAAGCCGGGCGGCGTGCCGGGATAGCTCAACGGAAACAATTGCAGGAAGAGGAACAGAAAAGGCTGAAAAGGTTGGAAGAGATCAGGGATGCATTGCCTTTTCGGATGGGGATGAAATGGGGCTTGAAACTGGGGGAACGTATCATTGTGCCTCCCAAATACAGGAAGATTCTGCCTCCTGTGGGCTATTATTGCGCTTACGAGGAAAACGCCTGCCAATGGGGAATAATGGCTCTGGACGGAAAAGTGGTGGTGGAGGCCAGATACCAGAAGGTGGATATAGAATGCAACGGTACGGTGCATCTGACGGTGATTCCGGGTAAGGTGAAGACCATAAAACTCTGAGCGTTTGCCGGAACGGAATGCAAATGGCGCAAATGACACAAATAGGAACGGGGATAAATTTGTGTCATTTGCGTTCTAAGTAGTCGCCACTAGGTAATTCGACGCTATGCCTTAAGCGACCGGTTAATGCTGTCAATATAATCCAGAATCTCCTGTCTGCCTGTTTTCTTTTCAGAGGAGGATACGAAATGAGGAGGGAGTTCTTCCCACTGTTCTGTCAGTTTTTTCAGATATTTGTTTACATTATCCTTAACCTTGCCATTGGTCAGCTTGTCGGCTTTGGTGAAGATGATAGAGAAGGGTACTCCATTTTCTCCCAGCCATTCCATAAATTCCAAGTCTATTTTCTGAGGCTCCAGACGGCAGTCTATCAATACAAACAGATTGGTCATTTGCTCGCGTTCCAGGATATAATCCTCGATAATCTGCTGTATCTTTTCTACCTGTTTCTTGCCCCGGGAGGCATATCCGTATCCCGGTAAATCCACCAGATACCATTCTTTATTGATCAGAAAGTGATTGATCAGCAAAGTCTTCCCCGGAGTGGAGGAAGTCATAGCCAGTTTGGGACGTTTGGCCAACATGTTTATCAGACTCGATTTACCTACATTTGAACGGCCGATAAATGCATATTCGGGCAGGTTGTCCTGCGGGCATTTCTCTACTTTTGTGTTACTTACTACAAATTCTGCACTGAGTATTTCCATAATTCTTTGTTTTTATACTTAAACAAGTCAGCCCCATAAAAGTCAGGAAGCCGTTAAACATTAACATTTCATAGCCAAACTGATAGCCGGTGGAGGTGAACACCAGCCGGTCTATGGTATAACATAATAGCGGCGAGGCGATGGCTATGTAAGGAACAAAACGGTCGCGCGGCCGCATTGGGGTGAACAGCCCGAATGCAAACAGCCCCAATAACGGGCCGTAAGTGTACGAGGCGATGGTATAGATAGCGTCGATGACACTCTTGTTGTTTACTGCCTTGAACAGCAGGATGAATCCGATAAAGAGGACTGATATGCAGAAGTGCACGAGCTTCCTCCGTCTTTCCGCTTCCTTGCCGGACAAATGGCTTATGCCCGCTATGTCTATACAGAAGCTGGTGGTGAGGGCGGTCAATGCTGAATCGGCGCTGGAAAAGGCGGCTGCAATGATGCCGATGGTAAAGAATATCAGTACGGCGAATCCCAGATGGCCTTCCGCCGCAAACAAGGGCAGTATCTCATCCCCGGCTGCCGGCAGGGGGATGTTCAGTTGCGAGGCGAACAATAACAGCAGGATTCCGAGTGACAGGAACAGAAATTGACCGGAACGAATGAGATGCCGTAGCAATACATGTTCTTTTGGGCTTCACGCAGGTTCTTGCACGACAGGTTCTTCTGCATCATATCCTGATCCAGCCCTGTCATGACAATCGTGATGAAGATGCCGCTGAAAAACTGCTTGAAGAAGTTCTGTTTGCTGTGCCAGTCGTCAAAAACAAAGATACGGCTGTGCTCATTTTCCCGGATGGCATGTACCAGTCCCGAAAAATCCAGATTCAGTTGGCCGGAAACCTCATAAAGTATTAGTCCCAGCGCCAGCAGCAGGCAGAGTGTCTGCAAGCTGTCCGTCCACACAATCGTGCGTATGCCGCTGCGGCGGGTGTACAGCCAGATCAGTAAGACAATCCCTATCACCGTGGCGGCGAAAGGAATATGAAAGGCGTCGAATACATAATGCTGGAGGATAAGGCATACCAGATAAAGGCGCGCTGCGGCTCCGATGATCTTGGACAGAAGGAAAAAGGAAGCTCCCGTCTTATAAGCGTGCCTTCCGATCCGGTCTCCCAGATACGTGTAGATGGAGGTCAGGTTCAACCTGTAATAAAGCGGCAGCAGAACGTGGGCGATGATGAGATAGCCTATGAAGAAGCCGAAACAGGTCTGCATATAGGTCATGTCGATGCCGCGTACCATACCCGGGACGGAAACGAAGGTAACTCCCGAAAGGGAGGCTCCGATCATTCCGAAAGAAACAATATACCAGGGAGAACGGCGGTTGCCGCGGAAGAACGCGTCATTATCGGAATGACGTCCGGTAAGGCGGGCTACAAGCAGCAGTATTCCGAAATAGAGCAGTATGGTCAGCAGAATATAAATTCCGTTCATGTTATTTTTTTGAGTGCAAATGTACTCAAAATCGTTGAAATTGCGTAAGTTTGCATCCATTATAATACAAAATAACTGATGAACCAACAATATCCGTCCATGCTGCTGGAAAAAGCGGTAGGAGAGTTTGCCAAGTTGCCGGGTGTGGGACGCAAGACCGCCATGCGGCTGGTATTGCATCTGCTCAGACAGGATACGGCTGTGGTAGAGGCGTTTGGTAATGCGATGATTACCTTGAAACATGAAGTGAAATATTGTAAAGTGTGCCATAATATATCGGACACGGAAACTTGCCGTATCTGTTCCAATCCGGCACGGGACGCTTCCACGGTCTGTGTGGTGGAGAGTATCCGTGATGTGATGGCGGTGGAAGCCACACAGCAGTACAGGGGGCTGTACCATGTCCTGGGGGGAGTCATCTCGCCCATGGATGGCATAGGCCCTTCCGATCTGCAGATAGAAAGTCTGGTGGAACGGGTGAAAGGCGGTGAGGTGAAGGAAGTGATCCTTGCCTTGAGCTCGACGATGGAGGGGGACACGACGAATTTCTATATCTCGCGCAAGCTGGACGGCATGGACGTGAAGCTGAGTGTGATAGCGCGTGGTATCTCTATCGGGGATGAGCTGGAATATACGGATGAAGTGACGTTGGGACGTTCCATCATAAATCGTACTTTGTTTACGGGAACGGCATAAACTGGGAAAAACAGAAAGAGATGGAAAAGAAGATAAGACAATTGCTGCGATACTTGCAGATAGAATATGTGGCGGTATGGGTGTTGCCTTTGCTCCTGGTGGCTCTTTATGAAACAGGGGTGATGACCGAGGGGGCTTACGCGGGCGATGTCCGTATGGATTATGTCTTGCAGACGGTAGGGATTTTATTGGCGGTGGGGCTGATTCCTTTATCGCTCCGGCTGTTCAGCCTTTCCTTGGTGAAGAATGTGAAGCAGCGTTCATTGCCGGAAGCCTTGAAAAGTTATCGCCGCTGGAGTGAGATAAGGACGGGGATGCTGGTGGTTCCCGTATTGGTGAACTTGTCATTTTATTATCTGACTCTGAACAACACGGGCGTATTGTGCGCCATGATGGCGCTGATCGCTTCCCTGTTCTGTGTCCCTACCCGCAAGCGGATGCTGGATGAGCTGGATTTGGTAAAAGAGGAGAATGAGGAGCCTGCTTTATGATGAGTGACCGGCATTTTCAAGGGAACGGGATAAGGCTCCGTGCACCGGAGCCGGAAGACTTGGAAGTCATGTTCCGCTTTGAGAACGCTACGGATGTGTGGGAGATGAGCAATACCACAGGCCCGTATTCGCGTTTTCAGTTGAAGCAGTACATAGAGCAGACCCAGAATGATTTGTTTGCCGACCGCCAGTTGCGCCTGATGATAGAAAACGGGAACCGGCAGGTGGTGGGGATTGTGGATCTATGTTCTTTTGATCCTTTGCACAACCGGGCCGAGGTGGGGATTATGGTGGATATCCTGTCGCAGGCAGGGGATAGGGCGTAACGCCTTGGCTTTGCTGGAAGAACACTGTTTCCGTTATCTGGGAATTCATCAGTTGTTTGCCTATATCGCTGTGGAAAACCTTCCTTCCCGCAGACTCTTTGCGGCGTGCGGGTACAAAGAGAGTGCGGTATTGAAAGAGTGGGCGCATACGTTTGGCGGTGGCTATACGGATGTGCTGGTTGTTCAGAAGCTGAATCTCAGTTGAGGGAGGGGTATTGGGGATAGCGGGCCCAAATGGCGTATTTGCCTCCCATTTCGTTTAAACTGGTATGCCATAAGTCGCGGAAGTGCTGGTTGAGCAATGTTTCTTTCCCGGCTTTTCCTATGAGCCATGAGTTCTCTTTTATTTCTTTGGCAAGTTGTCCATGATCCCATCCCGCATAACCGGCAAAGAAACGGATCACTCCTTCAATGGGCTTCCCGTCCAGTATATATTGTTGCACGGCATTGAAATCACCATTCAGATAAAGCCCGTTTCCCAGAGGCAGTGCGCCTTCCAGATCTTTTAGCGTATGCAGGAAAAATTGTCTCCCGGCTCACCGGCCCGCCTTTATACACCGGGACCCGCTGTGCGAATTCCAATTCGGGGATGAGGTCATTGAGCAGAATGTGGTAACGGAAATCTTTATTCATGATAATACCCATACTTCCCTCGTCATTATGCTCGATAAGAAGCACGACTGCTCTTGTAAAGTGGTAGTCGTTCATGAAAGGGGAGGATATAAGGATGCTTCCCTGTTGTGGAAGTACTTTATTTGATTCTACTTGAAAAACATGCATATCCATAGTTGCGTTTCCTTTTATTTACACGACTAATATACATATTATATTTAAAAAATACATGAAGTGCTCTCTTTTTTTTGTATTTTTATTTTTCTTGTATCTTAAATGGCTTATTATCAGAGTTGATGTAAAAAAGTTCAAGAAAATATTCGTAAAATGCTTGCAGATATCGAAATTTTGCGTACCTTTGCAACCGCAATCGAGAGAGATGCAGTATAAGAAAAATGAAATTTGGTGCGTTAGTTCAGTTGGTTAGAATACATGCCTGTCACGCATGGGGTCACGGGTTCGAGTCCCGTACGCACCGCTTCTCAAGAAAGCAAAATTAGGAAAAGCTCTGATTCCCAACGGAATTAGGGCTTTTTTATTTGTTTGAGGTGAAGCAGAATATAGCGTTTCTACGAAGTATGTCAGGTGCAAATTTAGGGTCTTTTTTTGAGGCCATATAAAAAGCCCCTGGTACACATCATACTTCATTAAAAATTAGTATTTTTACACCGTTGGAACAAGGCAAATTCCTTACAGAAAAACATAGAAGCTATGTAGATGCAAAATTGGGTGCTTTTTTCGGAGAAACGTTATAATTTACTGAATATCATAAGTATTTTCAAAATCCGTTAGTTCCGTATGTGTTGCGTTAAACATTGATTATCAATGATTTGAATAAAAACACCCACTTTTACATTAAAGGATGTAAAAGTGGGTGTTTTTATTCAAATCATATCAGACTCTTTAATAGAAGGATTGAATATGATAGGTAGGGTATATCTTACTCTTTCTGCTTTCCCGTTCTGCCTGCCCGGCTTCCATTGGGGCATCAGGCTGACTATCCGCAAGGCTTCTTTATCCAGTTCCGGATTTATGCTCCTCAATATAATAGGTTTGGAAATATTACCTCTTTCATCAATGATGAATTGTACAATAACACGTTTGGGGGAATTTGCTTTGTCATGTTGCAAATTGTTTTGTATAAAATCTAATAAAGCCGACATGCCTCCAGGATATTCCGGCATTTCTTCCACTACTTCATAAGCAATATCCATGTCCGTTTCTTCTTCCACTTCAGACAATGGCTTTGAGGAAGGCTCCTTATTCAAAATATCCTGTTCTTCTGTACCGTTTCCAATCCGGAATTCTGCGGTAAAATACCAGTTGTGACAGTTATTCCCGATGTCTATCTTTTTCACTACACGATATACGCCAGGCGTAATGGCATTGAGTGACGGATAAAGGCTGATAGGGAAGGGGTAGATTTTATTGGATGGTACCCAATGTAGTTCGAGTGTCCAAACCGTTGCTCCAGGAAGAGACAACCATTTTTCACCCTCCTTCCGAAGTACTAAGTACGAAGACCCCATTGAAATTCTCCGCCCACTCCGGTTCACGATTCTTACCGATACAGACTCTGTATTTACCGGATACATCGCTTTCTCCGTGTACATCCTAATACCGAAAGTATCCATATGCATAGGTTCGTTAAAATAGGTCGGCACGTCCGTTTTTCCATCATTTATTATTATGGCGGAATAGTTCAGCACTTTTTGCCTGAACTCATCCCTCAACTCCGCAGAATTAACCATCCAATCCATATACAAGGTATCGTTCTCACTAAATCCCCAAGAGTTCAGATTCACCATAACTCGTGCTTTCGCATGATTCGCATGATATTGCATTATTTTATCAAGCAATTTTTGATGTTGTTCTGATGAGATAAGTTCAAACTCTGCATAAGCTATTTTTGTATCTCTGTTAAATGCTTTGTAAATACGATATTTACCTGCACGATTAGGAACTTCAGAAGTATAGAGCTTGATAGTCTGTTCATTCGAGGGGTGTTCAGGCTGCAATATCCAACCTACATCTTCAATAACGGGGTCGGTCGGCAATGTTTCCCATTGTTGCTTGTTATCATTGTAGTAAGCAAGGCTGTAGCCGTTGCCGCATGTATATTCTTGTTGGGAATAATTGGTGACAATCATTTTCACCTCCGTTGTCGATAATGGGTAATAATCATATTCAGTTTTCATGGAAAGCAAAGCTGAACTGATGGCTTCTCCGGTTGGAATATTGCGAGGGGTAGGCTGTAACACAAAAGATGTTGTGTGCGACGGTTGCTTAGTTTCTGTTGTCGGAATGATTTCAATATCCATTGTGATATCTGTCATTATGTTGAACTCCAATAATGGAGAGTCAACAATTTCTTTCTTGAATGCCGATTGAAAAGACTCAAAAGAATCTTCCGGTATATCTTGGAAGTCAATAGATACTTTGTCTTTGGTTAGTCCAGCTCCAAAACAATGAAAGCGTTGTTGCAAAATGGTGTCAATTTTAATAATGCTATCCACATACTTATGTAAAGTATATAGTTCTTTTTGCAAACAAATACTATCCGCACTGCCGATTTCTACACAGTTTTCTTGACTGGACTGATGCGTACATCCGATAGTGAAAAGACAGAAGAAACATAAAAATATAGTTTTCATCTTGGTTTATTTATCAGTGAAACAAAGTATTTACAAAAATACTCAAAGTGCAATTCATTAACAATTAGAATTACATTTTTATTTTCTACCAAAGAATTATATTCTCAACTCTCTTTGGGGCCTGTTTTCTTTTGGAGTGTGGCCTACACCTAGCTTTTCCTTAAGCTCTTTAAATTTCATCTTGAACCATTCAAGTATAGGCATTCCGTCAATGCACAACCGGAACTTTCCTTTCTTCTGCGGATTCCTCTTTACTGTTGCCGTTGAATATGCCGTTCCGAACTTCTCCCGGTGTTCCCGTGAATGCAGTTTCCCCTGAACCCTACGGGTTGGAAGTAGGCAAGCAGTCTTGTCAGTTCTTCCGTGAATCCCACTTCCCGGCATTGCTCGGCTATCGGCAGCAAGTCTTTTATATCTCCCCGCCCTGACTTGCCTCCACTGTCTCCTGTAACGGAAATATTGAGAAAATACGATTATGTGATTCCGGTTATCAGATAGGGAGGAGGTGTAATATTTGGTCTTTTCTTTATCATAATTGTTTTTTAGACAATAAAATGCTTCTGTCTTTTCGTTTGTATGGTTAATAGAATTATATTTGTACATTATACAATATCTATTAATCATGAAAACTTATTCATTATTAGCAGGCATTTTATTGTCTTTTTCGTTATCTGTTCAGGCAGGTGATCTGAAATTGTGGTATAAGCAACCTGCCGGGACGTGGGTGGAAGCGCTTCCGGTCGGCAATTCCCGGATGGGAGCGATGGTATATGGCGGAACGGCCCGTGAAGAACTTCAACTAAACGATGAAACCATGTGGGGAGGCAGTCCCTACCGGAATGACAAGCCGGAAGCATTGGAAAGTCTGCCTCAAGTGCGTGAACTGATTTTCGCCGGAAAAAACATGGAGGCTCAGGACTTGATTCAAGAAAACTTTTATGCCGGGAAGCATGGTATGCCCTATCAGACAATCGGCAGTTTGATTATAGAAACCCCCGGACATGAAAAGGTTACCGATTATTATCGTGATCTGGATTTGGAACGTGCGGTGGCTACTACCCGTTACAAAGTGGATGGCGTGACTTTTCAACGTGAAGTTTTTGCATCATTTCCTGATAAGGTGGTAGTGGTCCGTTTGACAGCAGACCGGCCGGGAAAACTGAATTTTAAGGTCGGATATGTGTCGCCATTGGAGCATAAAGTCAGCAGGAAAGGAAAGAAATTGGTTCTGACCGGAAAGGGTAGGGATCATGAGGGAGTGAAAGGATTGATTCGTATGGAAACACAGACACAGGCTGATGTGGATGGGGGTAAGGTGAAAATTGATGACCAAAACATTACAGTGGAAGGAGCGGACAGTGTTACTCTGTATGTTTCATCGGGTACGAATTTTATTAATTATCACGATATAAGTGGCAATGAGAGTAAAAAAGCGTCCGGATATCTGTCTCTGGCATTGGGACGCCCTTATAGTCAGGTTTTACAGGAGCATATAGCTCTTTATAAAGAGCAGTTTGACCGTGTAAGATTGGATTTGGGAACCAGTGAGCGGGCTAAGCTGGAAACTGTCAAACGCATCGAACTGTTTAATGAGGGTAAGGATGTTTCTTTGGCAGTGTTGCTTTTTCAGTATGGACGTTATTTGCTTATTTCCTCCTCCCAGCCGGGAGGTCAGCCTGCCAATTTGCAAGGTATATGGAATAATAAACTGGCTGCTCCATGGGATGGAAAATATACCATCAATATTAATACGGAAATGAATTACTGGCCGGCTGAAGTGACCAATCTGAGTGAAACGCACCAGCCCTTGTTCGAAATGGTGAAAGAATTATCAGTTACCGGCAGGGAAACGGCACGGGCTATGTATGGATGCAACGGATGGGTGGCTCATCACAATACAGATATATGGCGTGCCACCGGTCCGGTGGATAAGGCGTTTTATGGTACATGGCCCATGGGAGGTGCTTGGTTGACTACCCACTTGTGGCAGCATTATTTATATAGTGGGGACAAGCTGTTTCTTTCCGAAGCCTATCCGGCATTGAAAGGAGCTGCTGATTTTTATCTTGATTATTTGACTGAACATCCTGAATACGGTTGGATGGTGACTGCTCCGTCCATGTCTCCGGAACATGGACCTTCGGGAGAGGATACTAAAAAAGCTTCAACGATTGTGGCAGGTTGTACGATGGATAATCAGATAATTTTCGATGTGCTTAGCAATGCATTGCATGCGTCAAGAATTCTGAAAATGTCCGCTTCTTATCAGGATTCTTTGCGGTCTATGTTAAATCGTCTGGCCCCGATGCAGATCGGGAAATACAATCAGCTACAGGAATGGCTGGAAGACTTGGATAATCCGAATGACAAGCATCGCCATATTTCTCATGTATATGGATTGTTCCCTAGTAATCAGATATCTCCTTACACCCATCCTTTACTTTTCCAGGCAGCTAAAAACACGTTGTTACAGCGTGGCGACGAAGCTACCGGTTGGTCCATTGGCTGGAAAGTTAATCTGTGGGCCCGTTTGCTGGACGGTAATCATGCGTTCCCGGATTATTAATAATATGTTGAAGCTGCTGCCTGGAGATGAAGTGAAAGAGGCTTATCCGCAAGGACGGACTTATCCTAATCTGTTTGATGCTCATCCGCCTTTCCAGATTGACGGTAACTTTGGCTATACTGCCGGTGTGGCTGAAATGTTGTTGCAGAGCCATGACGGAGCTGTACATTTGCTTCCGGCTCTTCCGGATGCCTGGGCCACAGGAAGTGTGCAAGGACTGGTTGCCCGTGGAGGGTTTGTGGTGGATATGAACTGGAATGGCGTGCAGCTGGATAAAGCGAAGATTCATTCCCGTTTGGGAGGTAATTTGCGTTTACGTTCGTATGTTCCTTTGCGTGGGGTTGGATTAAAAGAGGCAAAAGGTAAGAATCCGAATGAATATTATATGCAGGCAGAGATCAAAGAGCCTTTGGTTACCAAGGAGATAAATCCGCAATATCCTGCTTTGTATAAGGTGTATGAATATGACTTGATGACAGAACAGGACAAGATTATATAGTGGAGCGTGGGTTATAATACATGAAGATGCCCAAAGTGATTTGTGCATTATTTCACTTTGGGCACTTTTGTGAATGGAAGTGTCATGGTGTAGTTATCAGATGGCTTCCTTCTTTTCCAATTCTAATGCTCTGGGAAAAATGATATTGTTTTCCAGGTGGATATGTTCATGTAATGCCTCCTCAAATTGTTTCAATTGTTGTAAAACCAAGCGGAAGCTGGCACAAGCATCTTCAGGGGCGGTGAATCCGTTGGTTAATGAAGAGATTTTTCAAAACGTTCTCCTTCGTGATTATGTTCATCTTCCATCACTTCGATGGGATACAGAATGGTGCCGCAATGGAATTTAGCTACTTTCAAGCCTTCCTCTTTGGCTTGGAACATTTCATAAACATAAGGAAATAGTACATTCTCTTCTTTTGATAAATGATTTTCCAAATCAAGAAGCGAGTAGCGGAACAGTGCCTGGACTTGCAGTAACTCTGGATGATTCTTTGAATGCGCTTCGGTTACTTTGGTTAATAATGCTTCTATTTGCGGACCTTTGGCACGGATTCCCCGATGGTGTATTTTCAATACGTAGTCTATTAATAAATCGGTGGGCCATCCGGCAAAGTCAGGAGCATTACTAACCGTATTCTCTTGTAATTCATTTAATTCATGTGCTACTGCTTCGGGATCAATACCACGGTTCCGGCAGGCTTCTGCAAACGGAGTATTGCCATGGCAGCAAAAATCAATATGGTAACGGGAGAATACTTTGGTTGTATCAAAGTTGCCGGCTACAATTTGTCCGACTGTACATGAATGGTAATTTTTCTGTTTCATAATTATTCCGTTTATCCGTTCGTTAATCCCCATTTTCTCATATCACTTTCTACTGTACCGATACCGCTTACTCCAAAGTTTTCGACCAGTACTTTCGTCACGTTGGGCGAGAGGAATGCGGGTAAGGTGGGACCAAGATGAATCTCTTTTATTCCCAAACTGAGTAATGCCAGCAATACGATTACCGCTTTCTGTTCATACCAGGCGATATTGTAAATAATGGGCAGTTCATTGATGTCATGTAGCCCGAATACTTCCTTCAGTTTGAGGGCGATGACTGCCAATGAATAGCTATCGTTACATTGTCCTGCATCTAAAACACGCGGAATGCCATTAATGTCACCTAACCCTAGTTTGTTATAACGATATTTAGCACATCCGGCTGTTAAAATGACTGTGTCTTTGGGGAGCATCTCGGCAAAAGCGGTGTAGTAATCACGACTGCGCATACGTCCGTCACAACCTGCCATGACGATGAACTTACGGATAGCTCCGCTCTTTACCGCTTCTACGACCTTGTCTGCTAGTTGTAATACCTGATTATGGGCAAAACCACCAACGATTTCTCCATGTTCTATTTCTGTCGGTGCGGCACATTGTTTGGCTGTTTCTATAATTTCAGTATAGTCCTTATGTCCTTTCTCGTCTGCTGTAATATGCTTGCAGCCGGGATATCCGGTAGAATTAGTGGTAAACATGCGTTCTTTATAAGTGGCATTGGGCAGAGGGGGAACGATGCAGTTGGTTGTGAACAGGATAGGACCATTGAACGAGGTAAACTCCTCCCGTTGTTTCCACCAGGCATTTCCATAGTTTCCTGCAAAATGTGTATATTTTTTAAATGCCGGATAGTAATGTGCAGGAAGCATTTCACCGTGAGTATATACGTCCACGCCACTGTCTTTGGTTTGTTCCAACAATTCTTCCAGATCATGCAGGTCATGTCCGCTTATCAGAATACCGGGGCGAGTACCTGTTCCTATATTTACATGGGTAATTTCCGGATTACCATACCTGGAAGTATTTGCCTTGTCGAGCAGAGCCATTGTTCGAACGCCTATTTCACCTGTTTTCAGTGCTAATGCAGTCAGTTCATCAGCCGATAAAGATTTTGTTGTAATTTGTGCGATGGTGTTCTGCATGAAACGATGAATACTTTCGTCATTATGTCCTAACCTCATGGCATGTTCCAGATAAGCAGCCATTCCTTTCAGACCATACATAATCAGTTCTTTTAAAGAGCGTAGATCCTCGTTTTGTTCACGTAATACGCCGACTGTTGCGGCTTTTGCATCATATTCATCGTGGCTGCCTTTCCAATTTAATTCATCGGCTTCCGGCAGAGGAATGTCCTTGGCAGAGGCTTGATGCTTAAGGTCATCACGTATTGCTAATCCTTTGTCAATGCGTTTCGTAATGCTTTCGTCATCGAAATTGGCATTGGTAATGGTACAGAATAAGGCGTCTACAATGAAATTGTCCACTTCTTTTTCAACGGGGAGGGAATGCTGGCGCAATTGATCCGCCACAACAGAAATTCCTCGTACTACAAAGAGCAATAAATCCATGGTACGTGCTGTAGTTGCATTTTTTCCACAAACACCTTTTAAGGTGCAACCGAAACCTTTGGCCGTTTCCTGACATTGGAAACAAAACATGTTATTCTCCATATCTTTTTTCATTTTAATGATTTCTATTACTTTTGTGCAAAAGTAGACGGTTTTCGTCTTTTAAGTTGTACCATATGTTACAGCGGATACAAATAACAGTTAAAAGAAAGTAGGATGGAACTGACAGGATTATTGCAGATGGCTCCTTTCCAGGGAATGAAAGAGGAAGAATTGGTTGCTTTCCTGTTCGGCCTTCCGAATAGTTTGAAGCACTTGAACCGGGTGATATCATTGCCCGGCAAGGTGACTTATGTAAAGGGCTGTACATTCTTGCATCGGGAAGTGTACGGGCGGGAATGATAAATGATGAAGGGAAAGAACTGACGGTAGAAGAAATTGGAGCTCCTAACTTGCTGGCTTCGGCTTTTATTTTTGCCACTGAAAATCGTTTTCCCGTTAATGTAGAGGCAATAGGACCTTGTGAGGTTTTTGTAATAGGTAAAGAACGATTTTTAGAATTTATGCGTTTGCATCCATTGATGATGCAGAATTTTTTGAAGGATATTTCGGACAGGAGTGTCTTTTTAAGCAGGAAATTGAATGAGTTTGCTTTGTTGAATTTAAAGACTCGTTTGTTGAAATATCTAGAAACACATTCTGTTATTCATAATCAGCAGGAGGTGGCGCAGAAGCTGGGAGTTACTCGTCCGTCATTGGCCAGGGCGCTGTCTGAACTGGTGAATGAAGGGAAAATAAAGAAATAAATTGAGATTTCTTTTTTATGGGTAAAGTGGAAAAACGTATCTTGTATCTTTGAGAGTTTTTGTGTGTAACCCATTCTTGTGAAAGTGTTCAAGGTGTTTTGTTATAAATACTTTGACTTTAAAGAAAAGGATCTTTGTCTATAAGGATTGGTTCTTTTGAAATGAGGACCATATTGAAATTTTCTTGATTAAAAAAGAGGGTGAATTCAAGACCCTTTATGTGATTCTTTTGTCTTGATTCACCCTTTTGGAAATATTGGGTTGGTGTGTATTCAGCATGTTACTTCATCTGAATACTTTTATCTCGTACTTTTCTCAATATTTGTTGTAATTCGAATACTTTTTCGGGATGTTCAGTCGCTAAATTCACCTTTTCACCTGCTTGTTTCATATCATATAACTGGGGAATACCTAAATAACCAGTTTCAATTTTCGGACCCCATGGAATCATTTTAGGACCATCGCTGCCTTCAATAAATTTCCAATCTTTAGTACGCACGGATAGGGTGTGATTGGATGCCTGTTCAATAACCCATGGGCGGTCTGTTTTGTCTTGTCCTAATAGATTTGCTAATCGGTTGTAGCTGTCGGGAGCACTTCCTTTCGGAATACGGGCATCTACCAGAGAAGCTAGTGATGCCAGCCAGTCTATTTGCGAAATAAGCACATCGCTGACTTCCGGCTTGTTGATGGCTTTAGGCCAGTGTACAATTACAGGAACACGAGTCCCCCCTTCAAATGCACTGTATTTTCCACCTCTCAGGTTGCCGGCAGGTTCGTGTCCGTTCAGTAACTCTTCTGCCTTGTCATCATATCCGTCGTCTACTACCGGTCCATTGTCGCTGGAAAGAATAATTAATGTGTTCTGGGTTAATCCCATTTTATCGAGGGCTTCGAGTAACTGACCTACACTCCAGTCAAATTGTGCGATAGCATCACCGCGCAGTCCCATCTTGTTTTTACCACGGAAACGATTGTGTGGAAAACGGGGAACGTGCACATCATTAGTGGCGAAATACATAAAGAAAGGCTCGTCTTTATGTTGTTTGATAAAATCAACTGCATGTGCGGTAATGGAATCGGCTATATTTTCATCTTTCCATAATGCTTTGCCTCCTCCTTTCATATAACCGATTCGGCTGATACCGTTCACGATAGACATATCATGACCGTGACTCGGTTTCAGATTATATAAAAGTTCAGGGTTGTCTTTTCCGGTAGGTTCACCGGGGAAATTTTTTATATAGCTTACTTCTATCGGAGCTGAAGGATCATAATTGGCTACTTGGCCATTCTCGATAAATACACAGGGAACCCGGTCGGCTGTGGCTGCCATGATATAAGAATAGTCAAACCCCAAATCACCTAGAGAAGCAGAGAGAGGAGCATTCCAGTCTTGTTGTGCAGTTTTATCACCTAATCCTAAATGCCATTTGCCAAATGCTCCTGTGGCATAGCCGGAGCTTTTAAACATATCTGCCATAGTATATTGCTCGGGACGTATAATCATTCCTGCATTGCCGGCAGCTACATCTGTTCCGGGTTTACGCCATGCATATTCTCCGGTCAGCATGGAATATCTGGATGGGGTACTGGTAGCGGCGGTAGCGTGTGCGTTGATAAATCGTATCCCTTCGGATGCCAGACGGTTGACATTTGGAGTTTGTACGTTTTTTGCTCCATAACACTCCAAGTCACCATATCCTAAATCATCAGCATAGATGAAGATGACATTGGGCTTGTCTGTATTTTGATTTTTGTTTTCCGCATGAACAGCCAAGCATGAAGTAAGTGCCAATGAAAGCATTCCGTAATGTCTTTTTTTCATAGTAATTATATTGTTTAGTGAGTAATCAATTCTACAAAGATAAAGATATATTTTAAAAACGGGGATTAATTCTACAAAATTGTGGAATGAAATTGTGGTATTTCTACATAATGTGAAAAATGGAATAATGGTTATTTCGTTGATTTTTAGAGTATTGGATGCCGATGTGCCCCATGGCATATTTTTTGTTATGTAAATTAATATAATACACTAAAAACTAAACTTTAAAATATATAACCATTTGCCTTAACAAAACAAGGCTGAAAAGCCATGTTCCCCCTGAATGGGAAAATCTGTATATAACTCAGTTTTAAGCTTCCCGGTTCGTGACGAATCGGGAAGTTTCTATTATTTCCTTGATGAATCTGGTTTTTCTACAAGACTTTTACTGAAAATAAGTTAATATTAATGGATGATATGCAGTATTCGATCTCTTCTTACTTTTAAAAGTAGAAAATAGATTAATACATTATAGTTATGAAAAAGTTGAACCTTTTATTATTAGCATTCCTGGCAGTTATGGGAGTCACTTTCCAATCATGTGATGATGATGATGGTTACTCTCTTGGTGATGTGGCAGTGGATTGGGCTACTGTAAATGTGAAAGGTGCCCATGTTTATGACTTTACAGGTGACAGATGGGGACAAATCTGGCCTGCAACGACTGATTATTTTTGGTATTCCCCGATAGATGGACAACGGGTTATTCTTTATTTCAATCCTTTGTATGATAATTATCCGGAAGGATATGATTGCTCAGTCAAAGTGTTGAGTATAAAGGAAATTCTAACTAAACCTATAAAGGAGCTGACAGCAGAGAATGAAGAAGAGTTTGGAAATGATCCTGTAGATATATTTGAAGATAATATGTGGATTAGTGGCGGTTATTTGAATATTATTTTTAATCAGAACATGCCTTCTAAAGTGAAACATTTGGTTAGTTTGGTAAAGAACACTACAATTACGCCCGATCAGGATGGCTATATTCATTTAGAATATCGTTACAATACGTATGCTGATACTGGTTATTGGAGAAACGGTGCGGTATCCTTTAATTTGAATTCTTTGGAAATAACATCGGAAACAAAGGGTATAAAGGTAAAAATAAACTCGGCTAAAAATGGTGAAAAGGAAGTCTCTTTTGATTTAAAAGAAACACCGTCACCAGTAGGCTTGAGCCAAATGGATTTTTCTCAAATGGAAATCAAATAATTAGGGTTTGATTAGAGAGAGTTGTGTGGCCCCTTGCATCTTGTTGTGGTAGATGCAGGGGGCTGATTGTATAGTTGATAACGGTTTTTAGTTTGATATTTGTTGTTTATTAGTCGGGTGATGGAAAAAATTGTATGGTTTCTTCGTTTTTTTTCTTATTTCAGTGTTTTTTCAGAATTATCTTGTTTCTTTGTCTTTAAGAACCAAAAGTAGGACTTATGAAAATACTATTAGTAGAAGACGATGCTAATTTGCGTGAAGTGACTCAGCGCTCATTGGAAAAGGAGCGTTATGTGGTGGAAATTGCTGCCGATTACCGTACCGCATTACAAAAGATAGAGGATTATGATTATGACTGCATTTTGCTGGATATTATGTTGCCGGATGGCAGTGGCCTGGATTTGTTGGAAAAGTTGAAAGAAATGCATAAACGGGAAAATGTGATCATCCTTTCAGCCAAAGACTCTATAGAAGACAAAGTACTAGGATTGGAGCTCGGAGCTGATGATTATCTGCCTAAACCTTTTCATTTGGTGGAACTGAATGCACGTATCAAAAGTGTGATACGCCGTCATCAGCAAGGTGGGGAAAATAGTATCAAATACGGAAATGTAGAAATTTTTCCCGATAAATATGGGGTGACCGTAGCTGGAAAGAAGCTTGAACTGAACCGTAAGGAATATGATATTCTGGTTTATTTTATGAACCGTCCCGGCAGATTGGTTAATAAAAGCACACTTGCCGAATCCGTATGGGGCGACCATATAGATCAAGTCGATAATTTTGATTTTATCTATGCCCAAATCAAGAATTTACGAAAGAGATTGAAAGAGGCTGGAGCTACTCCTGAACTGAAGGCTGTTTATGGTTTTGGATATAAAATGGTAGTGGAATAAATGAAACTGATTTATTATATCATTATCCGTATATCGTTGGTGTTGTCGGTTTTATTGACTGGCTGGGCCATCCTTTTCTATTTTGCTGTAATGGATGAGGTGAATGATGAAGTGGATGACTCATTGGAGGATTATTCGGAAATTATCATCATACGTGCATTGGCGGGAGAGGAGCTTCCTTCTAAAAATACAGCTTCCAACAATCAGTATTTCCTGCGTGAAGTGACGAAGGAATATGCAGGATCTTGTGATGATATCATTTATAAAGATTCTATGGTTTATATTCCTGAAAAAGATGAAACTGAACCTGCACGAATCCTTACGACCATTTTTAAGGATGATGGCGAAAAGTTTTTTGAATTGACGGTAGCGACTCCTTCTATAGAAAAAGAAGATTTGAAAGATGCTATGGCAGGTTGGATTATTTTTCTTTATATCGCTTTATTATTGACTATAATTGTTATTAATGTGTGGGTGTTTTATCGGAATATGCGTCCTCTTTATGTATTGCTTCATTGGTTGGATAAATATCGTATCGGTAAGGTAAACGAGCCTTTACAAAATAATACCCGGGTTTCAGAATTCAGAAAATTAAATGAAGCGGCTGTTCGTTATGCAGAGCGCAGTGAGCAGATGTTCGAACAGCAAAAACAATTTATTGGTAATGCATCTCATGAGATGCAGACACCACTGGCTATTTGTCGTAATCGGTTGGAGATGCTGATGGAGGATGAAAATCTTTCAGAAAGCCAATTGGAAGAGTTGATGAAAACCCACCAGACTTTGGAACATATAACGAAGCTGAACAAGTCTTTGTTATTGCTTTCGAAGATAGAGAACGGTCAATTTACGGATACTGTCCAAGTAGAAGTGAATAAATTATTGAGGCAATATCTGGAGGACTATAAAGAAGTGTATCAATATCGTGAGATCATAACAAGTATAGAGGAAGAAGGTGTTTTCTATCTTACGATAAATGAAACATTGGCAGTGGTGTTGCTTACCAATTTGTTGAAGAATGCTTTTGTGCACAATATGGACGGTGGGCACATCCGGATTGTCATTACTCCCCACAGTGTGATGTTCTGCAATACAGGGGCGGCACAACCGCTGGATGCCCGGCGTATTTTTGAGCGTTTTTATCAAGGAAAGAAAAAAGAAGGCTCTACCGGTCTAGGTTTGGCAATAGCAGATACGATATGTAAAATGCAGGCTCTCAGGCTTTGCTATGAATATAAGAGCGGGGAGCATTGTTTTACACTTTACGCATCCACTCATAATCAATAAAAAAATCGTGTTTTTTTTAGAATTTCAAATTCTTTTCAGAATCTCCCTGCATATTTGCATCAGAAAACAGAATGTAGAACCAAATAAAAAAAATGACGATTATGAAAAAGGTATTATTATTGTTAGTGTGCTTATTTACGTTGCAAACAGTGGTATGGGCGGATGATGACAAACCTATTCAAGTAAACCAATTGCCTCAGACTGCACAGACTTTTATCAAAACTCATTTCCCCGATAATAAGGTGGCGATGGCTAAAATGGAAACAGACTGGTTTGATAAAAGCTATGATGTGATTTTTACTAATGGAGACAAACTGGAATTCGATAAGAAAGGTATTTGGACAGAAGTGAATTGCAAATACAGCGCTGTACCTGTCGCTGTGGTTCCTGACGCAATAAAGAAGTACGTTGCTACGAATTATCCCGATGCCAAGATGCTCAAGATCGAGAGGGACAAGCATGACTATGAAGTGAAACTTTCTAATGGTTGGGAGATAAAGTTTGATATGCAGTTCAATGTGATTGATATTGACAATTAATTGTTAGTTATAGATCTGAAGTATGGTTTATGTATGATAAACTGAAGCTTTGCAGGCCGTTTCTTGTTCCATGAAGAAACGGCCTGTCTTTTCATTAATTTTAATAGCATAGTAATTCTGCCGACACGATCTTGTAACAGATAACATGGATATTTGCATAGTTTTAATAATAAAGATATGCATCTAAGAACGTATTATCCTACAGTGGTTTTATCGGATATCCATCTGGGAACCTCTCATTCTAAAACAATAGAGGTCAGTAACTTTTCTGAAATCTGTCAATTGTGACCGTCTGATATTGAACGGAGACATTATATATGGTTGGCATTTGCGTAAGGCAGGTACTAAGAGGTGGCAAGCAAAACATACTGATTTCTTTAAGGTTATCATGAAGATGATGGAGAACTTCGGTACTGAAGTTATTTATGTGCGCGGCAACCACGATGATTTTTTGGACAGCTTGGTCCCTATGACATTCTATAACGTAAAAATCGTCAAAGAATACATCCTTGAAACACATGGAAAGCGTTATTATGTGACACATGGCGATATATTCGACCGGGTTACCACACAGATGAAATGGTTAGCCCGGTTGGGCGATGCAGGTTATACATTCCTCCTATGGGCGAACCGCTTTTATAACCAATATCGTACCCAGCGGGGGAAACCGTATTATTCTCTGTCACAGGCTGTCAAACAAAAAGTAAAGTCGGCTGTTTCCTATATATCGGACTTTGAGAAAGTATTGGTGGAGTTTGCACGTGTACATAAATGTGACGGAGTGATTTGTGGTCATATCCATCATCCGGCTAATACCTATTATGATGGTATTCATTATCTGAATTCGGGCGATTGGGTAGAAAGCCTTTCGGCACTGACAGAGGATGCGGACGGGAATTGGAATATCATGGAATACCATCATGTACTAGCTGATGAGAATGAAGAAAATAAAGAGTTTACCCTAATACATACAGCCTCATGAAATTTTTATTTATAGTACAGGGTGAGGGGAGAGGACATCTTACTCAAGCCATTACGTTGGAGGAAATATTGCGCCGGAACGGTCACGAAGTAGTGGAAGTACTGGTAGGTAAAAGTAGTTCGCGCCGCTTGCCGGGATTTTTCAATCGTAACATCCATGCTCCCGTAAAACGTTTTGTCAGTCCTAATTTTCTGCCTACACCAGCCAACAAACGGGTGAGTTTGATGCGGAGCGTAGCATATAATCTAGTGAAACTTCCTGTGTATATCAATAGCATTAACTACATTCGTCAGCGTATCGAGGCCAGTGGTGCGGACAGGGTTATCAATTTCTATGAATTGCTGACCGGACTGACTTATTTCCTGTTCCGTCCCTCTGTCCCGCAAATCTGCATAGGACATCAATATCTGTTCTTGCATAAAAGTTTTGAATTTCCGAAGGCTGATAAAGTAAGCTTGGCTCTTTTGAAGTTTTTTACCGTACTGACCAGCTTGGGGGCGAAGGAACGTTTGGCTCTTTCTTTTCGTTACATGAAGGATGATCCTCAGAATAATATCCGTGTGATTCCTCCCTTGTTGCGTAAGGAAGTGACTTTACATGAACCTTATTCCGGTGACTATATACATGGCTATATGGTTAATGCGGGTTTCAGTGAAAATGTAATGAAATGGCACAGGCAACATCCCGGGATACCGCTTCGTTTCTTTTGGGACAAGTGGGAGGAGGAACCGGTGAAGAGAGTGGATAATACATTGAGCTTTTATCAACTGGATGATGTGGAATTTTTGAGGCAGATGGCGGGATGTAAGGCTTATGCCAGTACTGCCGGATTTGAATCGGTGTGCGAGGCCATGTATTTAGGCAAGCCTATTCTGATGGTTCCTGCCCATATAGAACAGGACTGTAATGCATATGATGCCGAAAAAAGCGGTGCGGGTATCATTTCCTCAGATTTTAATTTGCAACAGTTGCTGGAATTTGCGAAGGATTACCACCCCAATCGTGATTTTGTGTATTGGGTACGTGGAGCTGAATATACTTTGTTGAATTTGTTAGAGAGTGATTCTTCCAATTATCAACAAGTTTTATTTAATGAGATGTATTTGGTTGAAGAGTTTATTTGATTTTCTAATAAAAACTCTCTTTAAGTCATGGCTGTATGCGTCGGCTGTGACTTTTTTTATTGTTATTGATTTGTAGTTATATTGACATGTTATTGTAATGTGTATGACGTATTTTTGCTAAAAATATTAAAACCGTATGGAGAAGAAGAAAAAGGAAGATAAATATTATCTGCCGAGAGATATCAGTTGGATGTATTTTAATCGTCGCATTTTGCAGGAAGCCATGAAAGAACGTGTTCCTATACTGGAACGGTTGAGCTTTTTAGGAATTTACTCTAATAATTTGGATGAATTTTTCAGAGTACGTGTAGCTACTCAAAGCCGGGTGGCCGAGTGCGAAGATAAAGCGGCGCATTCTGAACGGGAAGAAGCATTGAAACTGATTAGACAGATAAATAAACTGAACAACAGGTACTCTAAAGAATATGAAGGTGCGATCAAGCAGGTAACGGCAGAATTGGAGAAAGAAAATATTTGTTTAGTCAATCATGTACAACTGGATGAGGAACAACAGTTATTTGTCGATTCTTTTTATCAACAACGGCTGAATGGGTTTATTAGTCCTGTCTGGCTGAAATCAGTAAAACAACTGGGTAACGAAGCGGATGAAAATATCTTTTTGGCTGTAAAGATGAGGAAAGAAGGACATAAAGTTGGAGAATATGCAATTATAGAGCTGCCTGTAGCACAGGCAGGGCGTTTTATCCGTCTGCCGGATAAGGATGGTAAAAATTACCTGATGTATTTGGATGATGTGGTACGCTATTGTTTACCATTGATATTTCATGGTATGAACTATAAACATTTTGAAGCGTATGCTTTCAAGTTTACCAAAGATGCGGAGATGGAGATAGACAATGATCTGCGTAACGGAATGATGCAGAAAATTTCTAAAGGAGTAAAGAGTCGCAAACGAGGTGAGCCTACGGGTTATTTATGATGCCAGTATGCCTAAAGATCTTTTAAAACGTGTCATGAACAAGTTGAATCTGGATAAGTTGGATACAGTATTGGGCGGTGGAAAATATCATAACCATAAGGACCTGATGCGTTTTCCAGACTGTGGCCGGAAAGATTTGAAATACCCTGAATGGACTCCTGTTTTGAAAAATGAGCTTTCGGGTAACGTTGGTATGTTGGAGCTGATTCGTAGGAAAGATCGTTTTATTCATGTGCCTTATCATAGTTTCGATTCTTATATCCGTATATTGCAGGAAGCGGCGATTAATAAAGAAGTAAAAAGTATCAAGACAACCCTCTATCGTTTGGCTAAAGATTCGAAAGTGGTAAAAGCATTGATTAATGCGGCACGCAATGGAAAGAAAGTAACAGTAGTTATTGAATTGCTGGCACGTTTTGACGAGGCTTCCAATATAGATTGGTCAAAGAAAATGCAGGATGCCGGTATCCGTGTGATATTTGGGGTGGAGGGACTGAAGGTACACTCTAAGATTACCTATATATCCATGAAAACAGGTGCGGATATAGCTTGTATCAGTACAGGAAACTTTCATGAAGGTAACGCCCGTATGTACACTGATTATATGTTGATGACGGCTGCTAAGAATGTGACGCGTGACGTGAGTTTGGTCTTTGATTTTATAGAACGCCCTTATTCTCCCGTTCGCTTCAAAGAACTGTTGGTATCTCCTAATGAGATGAAGCAAAAATTTAGCCGTCTTATTAATGAAGAAATTAAGAACAAGCAGGCCGGAAAACCTGCTTACATTTTGATAAAGATTAATCATATTACTGATCCGGTAATGGTGAAGAAACTGTATGAAGCATCTTCGCATGGTGTTCGGATAGACTTGCTGGTTCGTGGTAATTGTTCACTGATTACGGGAGTGCCGGGAGTGAGTGATACAATTCGTATCAATGGCATCATAGACCGTTATCTGGAACATTCGCGTATTTTTATTTTTGCCAATGGTGGTGATGAGAAAATGTTCATTGGTTCGGCTGACTGGATGCCGCGCAATTTGGATAACAGGGTGGAAGTGATTGCTCCCGTTTACGATCCGGAAATAAAGGCAGACTTGAAGCGGGTAGTGGAATATGGTTTGAAAGATACTCTGCAAGGACGGGTGGTGGACGGAACAGGAGAGAATCGTCCTTGGATATCGGAAGATAAGACAGCTTTCCGTTCGCAGGAGGAATTATACAAATATTATTTAAATGAAAACAGATAAAGGATTAAGATGGGAAAAGTGAATTATGCTGCTATTGATATTGGTTCTAACGCTGTGCGCCTTTTGATAAAAAGCATTGACAGGGAGGCTGTGCAGGAGAAAAAAATTAAAAAAGTGATGATGCTTCGCGTACCCCTACGACTAGGGTTCGATGTTTTCTCCATAGGTGAATTGTCCGAGAAGAAAGCGGATAAGCTGAGACGTTTGATGAAGGCTTTCCGTCAGTTGATGAAAATTTATGATGTGGATGATTACAGGGCATGTGCTACTTCGGCTATGCGGGACGCGCGTAACGGGAGGACGATAATCAAGAAAATCGAAAAGGATACAGGTATCCGCATTGAGATAATTGATGGTCAGGAAGAGGCTCGAATGATTTATAATAATCATATAGAGTGTATGGAAGACCGTCTGGGTAATTATATGTATGTGGATGTGGGTGGTGGCAGTACAGAGATTAATCTGTTGACTAACGGTGAGTTGGTATGGTCGGTGTCTTACAACATCGGTACGGTGCGTATGCTAAGTAATGCTGTTAAAGAAGGAACTTGGCAGCAAATGGAAGAAGAGCTTATGAAAGTGACGGAAGGTGTTGCCGCGATCAATATCATCGGATCGGGTGGGAATATTAATAAGTTGTTCCGCCTGGCAGATAAGAAGGATAAGAAGTTGCAACGTTTGCCGGTCAGTTCGTTGCAAACAGTCTATGATGTGTTGAAACCGCTGACTCCGGAGGAAAGGGTAGAGGCATTCAGTCTAAAGCAAGACCGTGCCGATGTAATTGTGCCTGCTGCGGAAATTTTTCTGAAAATTGCAGAAGTAGTGCATGCAGAATATATTTATGTTCCGGTCATTGGACTGTCTGATGGTATCATTGACAATCTGTATGCCAAAAGCCTTGAGAAAGAAATGAAAGCTGAATAAGCTTTCATTTTAATACTGTTTGTGTTGTACGGCTTCAAAAATATTCGGTTTTCCCTGATAAATTGTTGGAAATTAATAGTTGAAGTTCCAAAATTTGCTATATATTTGTAATCGTTAACAACTAACAAACAGAAATACCATGATGAACAAAATGTGCATGGCAGCTATAATAGCTGCTTCTTTGTATGCAGGGACTACTTTTGCCCAACCTGCCGCCGTAAAGAAAATCATTGAAACGGGCCAAACAGATAACCGGGTGATGCATCAGTTGGATATTCTCACCAATCGTTTTGGGGGAAGAGTTATAGGCTCGGATGCGTATGAGAATGCAGCCGAGTGGATGATGCGTGAATATAAACGGTGGGGTATTGACGTACGCTTGGAAGAAGCTGGGGAACTGCCGGTAGGTTTTAACCGTGGTCCATGGTTCGGACGTTTAATCGGGGGAGATCAGGCAATGGATCTGCATTTTGTCACTCCATCCTACACTTCAGGTACTAAAGGTCTGCAACGCGGGCATGTTTTGATAGAGCCCCGTACTCAAGAAGAGCTGGACCGCATGAAACATCAGTTGAAAGGCGCTTGGGTGTTGATCTCAGGTGAAAATGTAGGTTGGCCTGTTGACCGTTCTGCTAAAGGAGATTCGTTGAGAGCTGCTATCAAAGCTGAAAATATAGAAATAGAAAAGCAGAATGCTGCCTTGATGGAAGAGAATTGGAGCAAAGGAACCAAACATGCCATGAAGCCTTTGCGTGAAATGCCGGGACTATTATAAAGAAATGTGTGAGGCAGGAGCACTTGGCTTTATTCAGTCGGCACCTGTACCTTTACGTGCTTTGTATGATCGTGCTTTATTGAATGATCCCCATACTACGTTTGATAATTTGCCCGAAGTCTGTGACATCAAGTTGGATGAACATCAATACAAGATTATTAAACAGATGGTGAAAGAACGACGGAACTTTTGGCTGGAATTTGATATTCGTAATCATTTCAAACTAGGTCCTGTGAAATATCATAATGTCGTAGCATCCATTAAGGGCACTAAATATCCGGATGAATATGTTATTATAAGCGGACATCTTGATTCTTATGATGTGGCAACCGGTGGTATAGACTGCGGCACAGGCATTGGTCCTATGATGGAGGCTGCCCGTATGATTGCACTTTCCGGTGCAAAACCTAAACGTACTATACTGTTTGTGGCTTTTGCTGGAGAGGAATTTGGATTATTGGGTGCAAAAGCATATGTCAAGACTCATGCAAAAGAATTGGGAAAGATTGCCAATCTGTTCAACCGGGACGGAGGGCCGACTCCACCGGTGGGAATCTCCGTTCCTCAGGCTATGTATGATGATTTTGTGGAAGTGTGCAAGCCTGTGAAAGAGATCTGTGCGGATTATCCGTTTGAGGTAAAGGTTGCGAAACCCTTTAAACGTCCTACTCAAAGCGGCGGTACGGATGCCAGTGTTTTTGCAGTGGAAGGAGTGCCTACTTTTGGTTTCAATACACAAGACATAAAAGGATATAATTTCTCTTATGGGGAAATATGGCATACGGAACGTGATCTTTATACGAAGAATATACCAGAATACCAAGAGCATGCAGCTACGGTAACAGCAGTGGTTGCTTTGGGAATTGCTAATTTAAGTAAACAGTTATCTCGTGAAGGAATGCACAAAAAGTAGCGGAAATGTTCTTCTTCTTTTGGTGGAATAATGTCGTATTGATGTGTAAAAAATGTTAGCTTAAGTTCAATCTACTGAGATAATCTTTACCTTTGCTGCGCATATAAAGCAAAAGGTAGGTAAACAAAAAGCCTGCGATATTTGTTAATATAGAAAAGGTAAATTATCAAATAAAAGTAAATAGAAGCTTATGTCACAGATTATTGGACATATTTCACAAGTTATCGGACCGGTAGTCGATGTGTATTTTGAGGGCAAAGGCATCGACACCGATCTGCTTCTTCCCAAGCATTCATGATGCATTGACTATCAAACGCAATGACGGCAGAATTCTAGTCGTGGAAGTTCAACAACACATTGGTGAAGACACAGTGCGTACTGTAGCTATGGATAGTACGGACGGTTTGCAACGTGGTATGGAAGTAATTCCGACAGGACATCCTATTACTATGCCGGTTGGTAATCAGATTAAAGGCCGGTTGATGAACGTAGTAGGTGAAGCTGTGGACGGTATGCGCCCGTTGAGTAAGGAAGGGGCGTTTCCCATTCACCGTGAGCCCCCTAAGTTTGATGAATTGTCTACTGTGCAGGAAGTGCTCTTCACAGGTATCAAGGTTATTGATTTGCTGGAACCTTATTCAAGGGTGGTAAAATCGGATTGTTTGGGGGGGGCCGGTGTAGGCAAGACCGTGCTTATTATGGAGCTGATTAACAACATTGCCAAGAAACATAACGGCTTTTCTGTTTTTGCCGGAGTCGGTGAACGTACACGTGAAGGCAACGACCTGTTGCGTGAAATGATTGAATCTGGTGTAATCCGCTACGGAGAAGAATTTAAGAAAAGCATGGAAGAAGGTCATTGGGATCTTTCCAAAGTAGATTATAATGAAGTTGAAAAGTCACAGGCCACATTGGTGTACGGACAGATGAACGAGCCTCCCGGCGCGCGTTCTTCCATTGCCCTTTCGGGGCTGACCGTTGCCGAATCTTTCCGTGACCGCAAAAACGGTGACAGCAACGGACCACGTGACATTTTGTTCTTTATCGACAATATATTCCGTTTCACTCAGGCAGGTTCCGAGGTTTCGGCTTTGTTGGGCCGTATGCCGTCAGCCGTGGGGTACCAACCGACATTGGCAACGGAAATGGGACAGATGCAGGAACGTATCACTTCTACCAAGAATGGTTCTATCACCTCGGTACAGGCTGTGTATGTACCTGCTGATGACTTGACAGACCCTGCGCCCGCTACTACATTTACTCACTTGGATGCAACGACCGTATTGAGCCGTAAAATTACCGAACTGGGTATTTATCCGGCTGTAGATCCGTTGGAATCAACCTCACGTATTCTTGATCCGCTGATTGTAGGGCAGGAGCACTATGATGTGGCTCAGCGTGTGAAGCAGATATTGCAGCGCAACAAGGAGTTGCAAGATATCATTTCTATTTTGGGTATGGACGAATTGAGTGTGATGAAGATCGTCAGACTGTAAACCGTGCGCGTCGGGTGCAGCGGTTCCTTTCACAACCGTTTGCCGTAGCCGAACAGTTTACAGGTGTGCCGGGTGTCATGGTTTCTCAATCGAAGATACGATAAAAGGATTCAAGATGATTTTGGACGGTGAGGTGGATTACTTGCCGGAACAGGCATTCTTGAATGTAGGAACGATAGAGGAAGCAATAGAAAAGGGAAAGAAGTTGCTGGATGCTGCCAGCCATAAGAAATAAAGTAAGTATGGAACATCATGAAGATCTTCATTTGATAGTGGTTTCTCCGGAAAGTACTTTGTTTGACGGCAAAGTGGAAATAGTGACACTACCGGGGGAATTAGGCTCTTTTTCTGTCCTGTATGATCATGCTCCGCTGATATCATCACTGATAAAAGGCGAGATAAAATACACGGAGGACGAATTGGAGAAATCAATTGGAATATCGAGTGGGTTCGTTGAGGTGAGGGACAATATAGTTTCGGCCTGTGTGGAAATCTAATACATAATTATGTTTTTGTTAGCCGTAAAGAGAAAATTTATCATATCGTTGACCATATTAATGGTTGTATTGAGTTGGGGAGGAGCCTGGTATTTCACACCTTGTTGCCTAGGTATTATTTTGCCTGGTATCCCTCCATACCGATATTTTTTTATCTTTTCGGCCTCTTTTACATATTTATGTTCGGATGCTGTTATCGGGTAAGTCCGCAAAAAATGGTGGCGGTTTACTTGGTGGCGAAAGTGACGAAGATGATGTTGAGCATCTTGATTATGTCCGTCTATGCAGTGGCGGTGGCACATCAAGTACTTTCATTTATAGGAACTTACATGGTATTCTATATTATCTTTCTGATTTTTGAAACCCGCTTCTTTTTTCATTTTGAGATAAAACATAAAAGTAATAGGTACAAGTATAAGTAATATGAGAAGTTTACGATATATAGGAACGGTTTTAATGTTGCTGATCGCTTTTCTGCAAGGAGCCAATGCCCGGGAAGAGTCGGAAACTGACTATAAAGAGCAGCAGGTAGACGTAAATGAAATCGTTTTCGGACATATAGGTGATTCGTATGAATGGCATATCACTGACATAGGAGATACACCTATAGCTATACCACTGCCGGTAATCGTAAAAAGCAGTACAGGATGGCACGTTTTTCTTTCTTCTAGGTTTGAGGAAGGAAACGGAGAGTATGAAGGACTGTACATTGCTAAAGACGGTGAATATAAAGGTAAGATAGTGGAAAAGGATGCTAGCGGTAACGAAGTAAAACCTTTGGATATCTCTATTACAAAGAATGTTACCGGGTTGTTTGTCAATAGTGCCATTCTGGTGATTCTAGTGTTGAGTTGTGCCCGTTGGTACAAAAAACATCCAGTAGAAAAGGAAGCTCCTAAAGGAATGGTGGGCATGATGGAAGCTTGTATCCTGGCAATCAATGATGATGTGATAAAGGGTTGTATCGGTAAGGATTATAAGCGTTATGCACCTTATCTGCTGACGGCTCTTCTTTATCCTGATCAATAATCTGATGGGATTGATTCCTTTCTTCCCCGGCGGTGCGAATATTACAGGTAATATTGCCGTTACCTTTGTGCTGGCTATCTGTACGTTCCTGGCTGTGAATCTATGGGGGAACAAGGAATATTGGAAAGAGATTCTATGGCCTGATGTTCCTTGGTGGTTGAAGGCTCCGTTCCCGATGATGCCGATTATTGAGATTTTCGGAATCTTTACGAAGCCATTTGCATTGATGATCCGTTTGTTTGCCAATATGATGGCCGGTCATGCTGCTATTCTCAGTTTGATATCCATCATTTTTATTACGGCGAATATGGGACCTCTGATCAATGGTTCCATGGGATTTGTTGCTGTGGCATTCGGAATCTTTATGACTGCGCTGGAATTATTGGTCGCATTTATTCAAGCATACGTATTTACCATGTTGTCCGCGGTCTTTATCGGGTTGTCCCGTACAGAAGAGATGCGTGAAGAAAGAAATGAAATAAATTAAATAATTAATTCAAAAAACAAACTATTATGTTACTAGCAGTTTTATTACAGTCCGCTGCTGCGGCAGGTTTAGGGAAATTAGGTGCTGCACTTGGAGCAGCTATTGCAGTAATCGGTGCAGGTATCGGTATCGGTAAAATCGGTGGTTCTGCCATGGAGGCAATTGCCCGTCAGCCGGAGGCGGCAGGAGATATCCGTATGAATATGATTATTATCGCCGCGCTGGTAGAAGGTGTGGCCCTGATCGCCATTATTGTTTGTTTATTAACTTTGTTCTTATAATTAATTTAGCATGTCATTATTAACACCTGATAGCGGTCTGTTATTCTGGATGGTCATCGTTTTCGGTATCGTTTTTGTCATTCTGGCAAAATACGGTTTCCCGGTGATCACCAGAATGGTGGATGAGCGAAAACAATATATAGACAAGTCACTGCTTGCTGCACGTGAAGCCAATGAGCAATTGGCTAATATTAAAGCAGACAGTGAAATGATATTGGCTAAGGCTCACGAGGAGCAGGCGCGCATCCTGAATGAAGCGGTCGCAACCCGCGAACGTATTCTGAAGGAAGCCAAAACACAGGCTCAGGTTGAAGGACAGAAACTGCTGGATGAAGCGAAAAAGCAGATTCAGGCAGAAAAAGACAGCGCTATCAGCGACATCCGCCGCCAAGTAGCTGTACTGTCTGTCGACATTGCTGAGAAGGTTTTGCGCAAGAACCTCGATGATGAGAAAGAACAAATGGAAATGATTGACCGTTTGCTGGATGAATTAACTGTTTCTAAAGACTGATTGTTATGTATATAGGAGTCATTTCAATGCGTTATGCTAAGGCTTTGCTGGCCTATGCCGACGAAAAGGGGACAGAGGATACTGTTTATGAGGAAGCCGGAATATTGGCAGATAGTTTCTCGAGAATCCCCGAACTTCGACAGGCATTGGATAATCCTGTATTGCCTGCTGAAACAAAGTTGAAACTGATTTGCGAAGCCGCCGGAGGAGGTAAGGTGAGCGAAGAATTGAAACGCTTTGTGGAATTGGTACTGGAGGAAAGAAGAGAGAAATTCTTGCAGTTTATGATTATGTCATACATTGACCTTTATCGGAAACAGAAGAATATCAGCGTCGGTAAAATCACGACTGTTTGTCCGGTAGCGGAAGAGGTAGTCAACCGCATACGGGCATTGGTCGTAGAGAAAACTCATGGAACTGTAGAGTTCAAAACCAAAATAGATCCGAAACTGGAAGGTGGTTTTATCTTTGAAATCGGAACTTACAGATTGGATGCGAGCGTAGCTAACCAGATAAAACGGGTAAAGCAACAGTTTATAGCTAAAAATAGAAGAATAGTATAAAATTAAAAATTATAAGTTAGAAAGTAAAAGTATATCAGTTTGTATCTTTTGGTTTTTAATTTAAGGTTAATACCTGGTCGGCTTTAATTTTTAATTTTCAATTTTTAATGTAAAAAGATTATGTCTGAAAATATAAAACCCAGCGAAGTATCCGAAGTTTTACTTCAGCAGCTGAAAGGCATCGACACCCACCTGCAATTTGACGAGGTGGGGAATGTGCTGCAAGTGAGCGATGGCGTAGCACGTATTTACGGTCTGCGCAACGCGGAAGCCAATGAGTTGCTGGAGTTTGAAAACGGTATCATGGCTATCGTGATGAACCTGGAGGAGGACAATGTAGGTGCGGTATTGCTAGGTCCTACTGATCAGATTAAGGAAGGAATGGTGGTGAAACGTACCAAACGCATTGCTTCTATTAATGTGGGCGAAGGTATGTTAGGGCGTGTCATCGATCCGTTAGGCGTACCATTGGATGGCCGCGGACAGATTGGCGGGGAACTGTGCGAAATGCCTTTGGAGCGTAAAGCTCCCGGAGTGATCTTCCGTCAGCCTGTGAACCAGCCTTTGCAGACAGGGCTGAAGTCTGTGGATGCCATGATTCCTATCGGGCGTGGACAACGTGAGTTGATTATCGGGGACCGTCAGACCGGAAAAACCTCTATCGCTATAGATACGATTTTGAATCAGAAATCCAACTATGAAGCAGGAAAACCTGTATATTGCATTTATGTAGCTATTGGTCAGAAGGGTTCCACTGTAGCCAGTCTGGTGAATACGCTGCGTGAACGCGGTGCGATGGATTATACCATAGTGGTAGCTGCCACTGCTGCCGATCCGGCTGCATTGCAGTATTTTGCTCCGTTTGCCGGAGCGGCTATCGGAGAGTATTTCCGTGACACCGGCCGGGATGCCTTGGTAGTGTATGATGACTTGTCAAAGCAAGCCGTAGCCTATCGTGAAGTATCCTTGATTCTGCGTCGTCCCTCCGGTCGTGAGGCATATCCCGGTGATATCTTCTATCTGCATTCACGATTGTTGGAGCGTGCGGCGAAGATTATCAACCAGCAGGAAGTGGCCGAACAGATGAATGACCTTCCACCCAGTTTGAAAGGCAAGGTAAAGGCAGGTGGTTCACTGACTGCATTGCCTATTATCGAAACACAGGCAGGTGATGTTTCCGCGTATATTCCAACCAATGTCATTTCCATTACAGACGGTCAGATATTCCTTGAAACCGATTTGTTCAACCAGGGTTTCCGTCCGGCTATCAATGTGGGTATTTCCGTATCCCGTGTGGGAGGTAGTGCCCAGATCAAGAGCATGAAGAAGGTGGCAGGTACATTGAAGATCGATCAGGCACAATATCGCGAACTGGAGGCTTTCTCCAAGTTCAGCAGTGATATGGATCCTGTAACGGCAATGGCTATCGACCGGGGACGTAAGAACAACCAGTTGCTGATACAGCCGCAGTACAGTCCGATGCCTGTCGGAGAACAAATAGCCATCCTTTATTGTGGTACACATAGTTTGCTGCGTGATGTACCCTTGCATAAGGTGCAGGATTTCCAGAAATCATTCCTGGAAATGATGCGTGCCGACCATCAGAAAGATGTGCTTGATGTATTGTCAAGCGGTGTGATAAATGATGATGTAACTGCAATTATAGAGAAAGTAGCAGCTGATACGGCTCAACCATTTAAAGTGAACGAATAGTCATGGCATCACTGAAAGAAGTAAAAGGAAGAATAGCCTCAGTAAATAATACGCGGAAAATTACTTCGGCTATGAAGATGGTAGCCTCTGCCAAGTTGCATAAGGCGCAGGCTGCCATAGAAAACATGCTTCCTTACGAACGAAGGCTGAATCACATCCTGACCAATTTTCTGAGTGCGGATAGTGAGGTGGAGTCTCCTTTCATTGTGAAACGTGAAGTGAAGCGTGTGGCTATCGTCGTGTTTGCCTCCAATACCAGTCTGTGTGGCGGGTTCAATGCAAATATCATCAGGCATCTGACGGTTATTCTGGATGAATACGAGTCCCTGGGTATGGAGAACGTGCTTTTGTACCCGGTAGGCCGGAAGGTAGCGGAAGGTGTGAAGAAATTGGGATTCAAGGCCGAAGGCGATTTCCAGCATATGGCGGATAAACCTTCCTATCAGGAAGCTGCCGCCTTGGCAGAGGACTTGATGAGGCGCTTTCTGCATCGTGACATAGACAAGGTGGAGTTGCTGTACAACCATTTCCGTTCTACAGCAGTACAGGTCCTGACGCGTGAAACCTATCTTCCGATAGACTTGACACAAGAGAAGAAAGAGGAGGACAAAGGCAGGATACCCGATTATATTGTGGAACCGTCTGTAGATGTGGTGATGGGGGAATTGCTCCCGAAGGTACTCCGTATGAAGATGTTCACGGTATTACTGGATTCGAATGCTTCCGAACATGCCGCCCGCACTATGGCTATGCAGATTGCTACAGACAATGCGAATGATTTGTTGCAGGATCTGACGGTGATGTACAATAAGAGCCGCCAACAGGCAATTACCAATGAACTGTTGGATATAGTAGGCGGTTCAATGGCCTGATTTTTTTTCTTGGGGCAAGATACGCAGCATCTTGCCCCAAGAATTTGAATATCATGCGACAAGTTTATCGGAATCTTTCTATAAGTGTCATCCCTTCCATCGAAGGCGGGTTAAATAATCATAGTGCTCCCCCTCTTTGATAAGCTCCGCCTCGAATCCATTCCCGGCAGCATACAGGCTGAGTGTCTGAAAATCGACATAAAGCCAGTCGAAAGAATCTCCTTTATATTTTTGTATTGCATCCGGAAGTCTATTTCGCCATAATAATCTCCTGCCAGATCAATCAGGAAACTCCCGTCCTCATCTTCAAAAAGATAACGGAGATCACTGGAATCCATCAAGATACATCCCCCGGGGCGAAGCAGTTGTTTCATCTTTTGAAAGAAAGCTGCCATATTTTCCAACTTCCCGATAATGCCCGATCCGTTCATCAGCATGAGGATTGTATCGAATGTTTCTAGAAAATGCGGATCGAAAAGATTCATCTGACGGACATTCCTTACCCCTCTTCCATTACTTCTACAGAACGGGGGGAAATGTCGATGGCGCATACCTCTTTTCCCATCTCTTGCAAGGCCAGTGCATGGCAGCCGCTTCCGGCTCCTACGTCCAGAGTATTTCCTTCGGCCATTTGTAAGGCAATCTGTTCCAGTTCCGGCATTTCGTCATAAGGGCGGAATAATTGATTCACGGGTATTTCGTCTTCCTCGAACTGTGAGGAAAATACACGTAACTTATCTGCTTTGTTGTGGTTGAAATAATCGGCGATGGCAGTTCCCATCGGGTCTTTATCGGAGGAAAGCAAGTTTGTTTTCATTTGGAATCATTGTTTGTTGTTGAAGTTGCAAAGGTAGGCAATTTAGTGGAGAAAATACTACATGCTTGTGTAAGATATAAACCTTGTCACTGTAACTTATCCAATCTATCATGAAAAAACAGCAATTCTGCAAAAAGAAAAAATACATTCTAGTGAGAAATACATCCTTTTTTCAGATATTTGCATAAGAAACAAGGAGTGGTTGGTGGTTAATGCACCACTAGTTGATCATCATTAGTCGATAATTTTTATGAATACATTGAAACCTCGTATAGCATCTCTGTTACAACAACTGAATGAAAGGGTTTTTGAAAAGGAGCATATTGTGGCTCTGGCTCTGCTTTCGGCTGTGGCAGGGGAAAGCATTTTCCTTTTAGGCCCTCCGGGAGTAGCTAAAAGTATGGTAGGGCGCCGGCTGAAACTGGCATTCCGCAACGCTTCCGCATTTGAATATCTGATGTCACGATTCAGTACGCCGGACGAAATATTCGGTCCTGTCTCCATTTCCAAACTGAAAGACGAAGATACGTATGAGCGTATTGTCGATGGTTATCTGCCTTCTGCCACCATTGCTTTCCTGGACGAGATATGGAAAGCCGGACCGGCCATTCAGAATGCATTGCTCACCATTATCAATGAAAAAATATACCGTAACGGACAGTTTTCCATCCGTGTTCCTCTGAAAGGGCTGATTGCCGCTTCTAATGAACTGCCTGCCCAGGGACAGGGACTGGAGGCCTTGTGGGACCGTTTCCTGCTTCGCTGTCTGGTGGGAGGCATTGAGGATATGGGAGAATTTGACCGGATGATTTCCTCTACGGATGAAACGGAACCGGTGGTGGACGAGCAACTGCAGATCACCGATGAGGAATACATCCGGTGGGAAAAGGAGATGGCTGCCATTAAAATCCATTACTCTATTTTCGAAGTGATTCATGCCTTGAAAGACCGGATAGAGCAATATAACCTCCAGATACAAAATGAGGGGGGTGTGTCGTCTCCTCTGTATGTGTCGGACCGCCGGTGGAAGAAAATGGTGAAGCTGCTGAAAGCTTCCGCTTTCCTGAACGGATCGGACACTATCCGCCTTTCGGACTGTACATTGCTGTCCTATTGCCTTTGGAGTGAGATGGATCAGATGGAGGCGGCAGAGGAGATGGTGAACGCTGCCATTCAGAAAAGTGCCGAAGGCTATCTGCTGAATATAAAAGGGCTGGAACAGGACATTGAAGAACTGAAAGACCGACAATCGTCCGAACACAGTTTGCGTGAAGTGAACGATCCGGGCATACAGGTCATCGATACTTACTATTACCAGGTAGAGGGCGTCCGGATGAAAGAGCGCCTCCTTATTTTTGCAGCCGACTATCAACATCTGGATCAGACCGGTAAATTATTCTACCTGCATAAGGACAAGTACAAAGCCAACTGCTGTATTCTGAAGAAATATGATTCCATACTCCATGCCAAAGTTCCGCGTAATAAGATATATACGCTGAAAAAAGGGCTTCGTTCCATTTATATCAATAATTATGAATATCACTTGATGTGCTATGAGAATTGTCCTCCACCGCCGCCCGAACCCGAGCCGGAGGATTTCGGAGCCAAATATAAATCGGTGGCCGAAGCGTTGGACAGAGTGGAGAAGGATTGGTCCGGGCTGCTGGATGCGGAAACGGAATATTATGAGAAGCATTTGTTTCTCAGCGAAAGGCAGCGGGCTTCCATGCGGAGGATGCTTCGCCACCAGAAGAATACCATAGACCGATATAAGAATGATTTGAACGAAATGGCAGATGCGTACCGAAAGAGAACCAGGAATATAAGGTTGAGAGATCTGAAGATGATCTATTCTCAGGAACTGAAAGATAGGACATTCAAAGCATACGAGGAGGATGTGAGCAACGGGGTGGTGCGTCAACGCGAACTGGAAGAGAAAGTGTTGATGTACTATCGGCGTACCACACCTTCTTTGCAGGAATATTATTCCCGCTACACTCCGGAGTGGGAGGCTTTCTATTCTTCGGAACATCTGCCGGATATGGCATTCTTGCAATACTTGAAGCAGATGCGCGGTGCTTTCAAAAAGAGGTATGAACTGGCGGAACTGAATATTGACTATTATATCAGTTTGCTGGAGAATGCTTCTCTGCTGAGAGGAGAGGGGGCCCGGACCAAGGAGTTCTTTTTGGATAAATGGCATCAGTTGCTTACCCGCAAAGAGTATGACTATCAGTACATGCATATAAACAGTTTATGTGAAGGTTTTGATTTGTTGATCCGGAAGCAAGGAAAGGAGTCGGGTAACAAACTGTTGGGGTCGCGCATGGAGTGGCTGCTTCATAATTATCCTGATTTGTACCGGAGGATGCTTCCGTATGAAACAGTGATGAAGCGCAATCCGGCTATCCGGCAATTGGCGCGTCTGCTGGGCAAGAAGCACCGGGACCAACAAAAATACGATTCTTTGTCGGGCGTAGATAAAAAGAGGCTGATCAGGCACTCTCCGCATAGTGATATCACAGGGGTGACTTTGGGAAATGATTTGAACAGTTTGCTGCCCGTCGAGTATTGCTATCTGGCGGATGATGCGCTGCGTGCCGTATTTATGGAACGATATGCCGAAAAGAGATTGCAACTGTTCGATTACCAGTCCAAGGAAACGGAACCGGTAAAGGATGACAAGCATAAGGTTTCGGGGCTAGGACCCTATATTATCTGTGTGGATACTTCCGGCTCCATGCAGGGAAACAGAGAGATCTTGTCCAAATCGGCTATTCTGGCTATAGCGCAACTGACGGAGAAAACCCATCGGAAATGTTATGTCATCAATTTCTCGGATGAGGCTGTATCGTTGTTGATTGAAGATTTGGGGCGGGATATGCCCAGGTTGGCGGAGTTTCTGAATAAACGTTTTGACGGTGGAACGGATATAGAGCCGGCTCTTCGGGAAGCTGCGCATATCATCAACGGAAATGATTTCCGTGAATCGGATATCGTATTGATCTCAGATTTCGAGATGCCTCCTTTATCCCGCGATTTAATGGAACAGGTAAAAGTGATTAAGCGGAGGAAGACCTCTTTCTTCGGATTGGTGTTCGGCAACAAGCCTGAGATGGAATACTTGAATCTTTGTGAACGTTATTGGGAAATGTAAGTTACAATTCTGTTACATAAATATGAAATGAATATTACTTGCTTTCTGCGCGTAATAACTTCATCATCAAATTAATGGTATTCATTTTTAGTATAGGTCATTCCTCTTACATTTGTTATAAAGTAAAAAACAAAAGAATACAATGGGAAGAATGACTTATGTTAAAGCATTGATGTGCCTGTTATTCCCCTCTGCTGCTTTAGTTGCCCGCGCGCAACACCCGGTTGCCGGGGATTTGAAGTGTAAACTGACCGGACGGATGCTTATGGATGGTGGCGTTTATTTAAAGAATGATAACCTGTTTGGTAACGGTACGGAGTTTAATGACTTGCGGTTGGGGGTGAAAGCGACCTATCAGAATTGGAGCATGAAAATGGAGGTGGGGTATGTAGGGAATAAGGTTTCCATAAAGGATGCCTTTGCTGCTTATACTTCGGGCAAGCATATTATTCAGGTGGGACAATTTTATGAACCTTTCACCTTGGACATGCTATGCAGTACGTACGATCTTCGTTTTCACCAGTCACCGGGAATCGTGCTGGCTTTGACCAATGGCAGACGGATGGGAACCTCTTATACCTACAATGGAAAACATTATTATGCTTCCGGAGGCTTCTTTACAGACAGTGACCTGGGTAATGTGAAAAACATTTCACAAGGATATGCCATAGACGGTCGTTTGGTGTATCGTCCTGTAAACGAAGAGGGAAAATTGTTACACATAGGTGCGGCGGTGGTGTATCGTACTCCGGATAGCGCATTGCCGGGAGATGAAGACGAGAATACGTTTATTTATAAATCTCCGGGGGTGAGCACTATTGATAACCGGAATCTTATTTACGCCAAGGTAGATCATGCAAAGTACCAGTTGAAACAAGGGGTGGAATTAATGATCGCTCATCAGAGGTTCTTTTTGCAAGGGGAGTATATACGGACTATGGTGAAGCGTGAACAGAATTTCACAAATTATACAGGACATGGCGGATATGTGCAATGCTCCTGGTTGTTGACAGGCAGGCAATATGGGTATGATGAAGCATTGGCTTGTCCGGGCAGACCTGTGGGGCGGGCATTGGAGCTGTGTGGAAGATTTAATATCCTTGATATGAATAATGAGGAAGCCGGTGTGTGGGGAGGGGCTCAAAAGGATTTTTCATTGGGCGTGAATTATTACATGAATAAGCATATAGGGATGAAGCTGGCTTATAGCTGGGTGATGCCGGGAAAGCATATAAAGGAGATTAGTGATAAGAATTTCAGTGTCGTGCAGCTCCGGTTCCAAATGATCTTGTAACGGAAGAAGGGTAGAAACAAATTCGGGCGCAATCACTGCGCCCGAGCCATAAAGCTAGATTTATTTTTTATTTTGCGACGGTCTTGATAGCTTCAATCAATCTGCTGAAATCTTCGGGGAACACATCACCGATGTTTCCGATGCGGAAAGTATCTGCCTGGGAAATCTTTCCCGGATAGATAACGAATCCTTTTTCCTTCAACTGATGATAGAATTCCTTGAAATCGAACTCCTTGTCAGGATAAAGGAAGGAAGTGATGACAGGGGATTGGACTTCATCTTTCAGTAAGGTCTTGAATCCCAGTGACCGCATACCTTCTACCAGTACATCGTGATTACGGCAGTAGCGTGCATGCCGGGCTTCCACACCGCCTTCGGCTGCCAGTTCGTCCATGGCTTGTTTAAAGGCACGCACTACATGTGTAGGCGAGGTGAAGCGCCATTTTCCATGTCCTTTCTCCATCGCATCCCATTGGTCGTAGATGTCCAGAGAAAGACTCTTTGATACTCCTTTACAATATTGTAATTCGGATTTACGTGCAATGATGAAACCAAAGCCGGGAACTCCCTGAATACATTTGTTGGCACTGCTGATCATAAAGTCGATGCCTAATTCCTCTACATCCAACGGCACGCCGCCAAAGCTGCTCATTGCATCCACTATCAGCTTTTTACCATGCATCTTTACCATGTGGGCTATTTCCTTTAACGGGTTCAGGATACCGGTTGTAGTTTCGCAATGTACCACTGCCACATGCGTGATTTCTGCATTGTGTGCCAGATAATCATCCACATACTCCACAGATACTTGTTCTGTTTCATCAAAGGCCAGCATATCATAGTTCATTCCATGATATTCTGCAATGTTTCCCATGCGGTCTCCGTATGCACCGTTGCTCAGAATCAATAATTTGTGTTTGGGCGTAATCACACTTCCCAAGGTCGCCTCTACGCAATAAGTACCGCTTCCCTGCATCAGGATGCTGGTGTACTCATCTGTTTTTCGTGTAGCCAGTTGTACCAATCCTTTACGTATTTCCTCTACGATGTGAACATTGTAGTCTTCATCCCATGTGCACCAGTCGGTCATCATGGCTGTTTTTACGCTTTCAGAAGTGGTTAAAGGGCCGGGGGGTTAAAAGTAAGTATGGTCTCATAATCGTTTAATTCATTTTATGGTTAATAATTTCAATAATTTCGGGAAGTTCGGCAATGGTGTTTACTACATAATGCGCACCTGCCATATACATACGTTTTCTGACTGCTGCCATGCGTCTGTTCAACTCTTCTGCAGGCAGTTTTCCGGTTTCCTCTTGGGTGAGTCCCATTTCGTTGCTGCCCAGAATCACACCGACAGTCCATACACCGGCATTCACACCTTCTTTGATATCGGCTATCGTATCCCCGTATTTTATTACGCTTTGAACGGAAGGTATGGCCAGATCAATCATGTTCTGGTAAATCATGTAGGGTTGCGGACGTCCTGCCGGAAGATTGTTGGAAGTCACACAGTTGTCTGTGGTATAGCCATGGGCGGCGGCACCGGGCAGCACAATGTCCATCATGGCAGTAGTATATCCGGTGGTGGAACCTATCTTGATGCCATCCCTTTTCAGTTTCTCGATTACTTCGATTACACCGGGAATAGGAGTCGTATATTCTTCCAGGGAGGCGAACAAGTGTTTTTCGAATTCTTTGTATATGGATACCACATCTTCCTCAGTCCAGTTGCGGTTATAGTTTTGTTTGAATTGCTCCGTCACACTTGGTAACTTGAATAATTCACGGATATGGTCTATTTTGGTCATACCCATGGGGCCTCGTGCTTCTTCCATTGTCACTGTCAGTCCTTTCTCGGCAAAAGCTTTCAGGAAAGCGGCTACCGGAGCGAAGCATCCATAGTCTACAGCCGTTCCGGCCCAGTCCATAATAACACACTCAATTTTCTTCATCTTCTTGTTTGTTGTTTATTTGGTTATACTTTTATTTTTATGTTATGGGTTACAGATGTTTTCTGCTGTTTCCTTTAAGTTGGTTAACGCCATCGGTGAAACGATGATCTTTTTATTTTTTTCTTCTTTTCTCAGCTGTCTTTCCAATTTATACCGTTGCATCAGATAGATGGCCGAACCGATGAATGCAATGCTGCACACAATGCCTACCCATCCCGAGAACTGGTTATAGAACTCCATCCAATTGATATCCGGGCTGCAAAATTCCTTGAACAGCAGTACACAGACAGTTCCTGTATATCCGATAAAGTCGATGGTGGCAATGAAGAATCCCACATTTCCTTTAATCTTGAAGCAGGCTATGAAGCGCTCGAAGAACAAAGTCTGGAAACTAAGATAAACGATGTACAGGCTCAGGCTTTGGAGGAACAGCCAGTAAAGGGTAGGCAGTTGCAATGCATCATAATTAAAAGCCAGAAAGCTGATTGTGCCCGCTCCACCAATAACCATAGCCAGAAGCACCTGCAATACTCTGTAGTTGCTGTTTATTAACGACATCATGGCAAAGATTCCCAAAATAATCAGCGTCACCATACCGTCCACTTGTGCGAACAACCAGGAAGAAATAGTGCTGACATCAATGATATTGACCAGAAAATCTTCTTTATATCACGTAAAATAGTGATAAACAGATTGGCGAAGAACAGCATGATCAGCAAGGGCATATAACTTTTGAACAGTTGTCTGCGTTGCTCTCCGTTCAAGGTGACACGTTCCGAACGGAGGGCGCGGTCTTCATCTGTGGGTTGTGGCAACTTGTTGAGCGACCACCCCATGAGGATAAGGAGCGGGAAGGCTAAACCACCTATCAGGGCGGGCATCCAGAATTCTGTGACACCAAATGTATTGACTACAAACAATCCCATAGATTTAGCCATTCCTGAGCTCACCGCCATACTTACCCCCAGCAAGCTGGCCAATATATCGGTAACTTTGCGTCCTTCTATGAAACTGAAGATGACTCCCCACATGCATCCCAATGCCAGTCCGTTGAAGAATAGGGCAAACACATTAAAGGGTTGGGGGAGTAATCCGAAGAAGACTAAAGCGAGTTCTGCAAGGGCTACGGAGCATACCATGAACTTCAACCGGTCCTCGCGCTTCAATTCTGAAACAATCTTGATGGCAAAGAACTTTGAAATAAGGTAGCCGAAAATCTGCATGATGGTAGTGGCTACTTTATAGTCCATCCCGAAGAAATCCATTCCGTCAAAGGTGGCAGCTGTAAAAGGTTTGCGCAGGGCATATACCAGTGAGTATGACAGTAGTGCCGCCCCTCCTGCCCACAGGATAAACAGGAAACTGGATATCTGTTTGTTTGTTTCGCTTTTTGCTTCCATTATACTAATTGATATTGACTAATTGTTTTGTTTCTTTTCTTTGTAGGAACCTCACTCCTCGTGTCCTTGGATTGCTGTTTCCGGAAGCAAAAGTAGGGGCCTTCCGAGAGAGAAAAAATGAATCTTTATGATTAATATTTTTCATATTCCACCTGTTGTATGATGTAACATTAATGTAATGTATATGTCATTGTATGTTCATATAAAAACTTGTATTTTGCAAGTTCAATAAAGAAGAAGAGAACAATGAATGATTTGATAGAAATATACCGAAGAATAGAATATCTCCGTAACAATGGTTTGAAAATGAAGGAGATAGCAGATTATGTAGATATGGCTCCCAGTGTCTTGTCTGCTCTTTATTCCAGCGTTCTGCCCACTTATGTAACCTCATTGAAACAAGGACACTCTGAAGAAGATTCATTAGATTTGGCTTTGGCGCAGGTCAATAATGTGTCAAAAAAAACGTCTGTTGGGCAATTTGGCAAGTATCAAAGAGTTGCTTTTCAGTTTGGAACCTGCCCATGGTGAGGCAAAGACCAATCCTTTTATGGAGATGATGACTGCCGAGATGCAACGTTCCGTGCAGGAAGTTTATAATTATAGCGGAAGTTATCTGAGCTATAGTCTTTTTCTTCTTCGTGCCAATGCCTTAAAAAGTGGAACCCTATCTGATAGAGGCTTCCGAAGACAATACGTATGTGAAGGTGACTCACATGAGTGCCTATAATACAACGCATCGGGGAGTGGGGTTGTTCAATAATCATCAGAACGGGTATATTTTTTCTTTAACGAGCGTGAGTCACCGCAAATGGCTTTGTTCAGTATTTATCTGCAATTGCCGATGTATGATTTTCCGCCGTTCCTTAAAGGTTTGTATCTTAGTCTGGATTACAACAGGAATCCGATAGCGCGCCGTATCTTGTTTGTAAAGCAAGGAGACAGTACAGACATGGAGGAATTCCTGGAACTGAAAGGGGAGCTGGTTCCACTCGATAAGTTGACAGAATTACAAAAGAAGTATTATGACTATACTTGTCAGGAGGGAGATTGTATCCGTACCTGCATGGTTCCGTCTCCCCAACTGAATGAAAATGATTTGGAGAGGGAAAAAAAAAGATTTTGTCTTTATGATTCGTACATTGGAAACGGCTTGTAATAACAACATATCGCATCCGTCGCTGTTACATAAGCCTTTTCTCTTCCTTGATCAAGCCTTTTTTATACGGATGTATTCTATCTCCCAAGTCTTTGGAGTTATCTCCATAAGCTTTGGAGTTGACTCCCAAGGCTATGGAGATAACTCCAAAGGCTTGCGGAGATAAAACAAACAGGAAGAAAACCTTTAACCCTACGGCGGGAAAGGTTTAGAGATATGGGTAAGATCTTTTAAGGATGAATCAGATTACAAGGCTACGCATTCCTTACGGAGGAATACCCTTTTGCAGACTTGCTCATCCACTGTAGGGATGGATTTCATTCCATTCCTGCAATGGATGATGTTTTGTCAATGCTTATGATAGAAATGTACTTATATTACCCGATGCGGAAATATAAAGTTTATGCATGGCACGGGTGCAGGCTACATATAACATGCTGCGGTCTATTTCTGTTCTATAGTTTTTATCAGTTACAAATGGAACAATCACTTCGTCAAACTCCAGCCCTTTTGCCATGTGGGCTGTAGTAATGACCACCCCATTGACAAAAGCTACACTTTCTTCTGTCAGCAAACAGATCTTATCAGACAAATGATTGATGGCTGCATACAACTTGTCCGCTTGTTTTACGGTTTTGCATATAATACCCATGGATACATCAGCTCCTTTCAGGAAAGAGGTGATGAGGTTTTCTATCCATTCTATCTCTTTTTTCTTTTCAGTAGGCAGCAAGGCGACTGCCGGTTCCCTCTCCATGACGCTCTATGGCTTCCAGTTCCTCGTTCTTGGCAATGCGTTGGGCAAACTCTGTGATTTCATACGTGGAGCGATAACTTTTACAAAGCTTCATCACTTCCGAGCCGACCAGTACACGTTGGATCTGTTCGCAGGTGGTGGAACTGTATGGATTTACTGATTGCTTTGCATCTCCCAATATTGTTTTCCGGCAGGGGAATAATTTAGCCAGAACTTTGTATTGTATCGGAGTATAGTCCTGCATTTCGTCTACCAGCAGATGCTTGATGCCATACATGGTTTTATTATCTTCCAGGGCCAGTTTCAAATAAAGTAATGGAGCTACATCCGCATATTCCAATTTCCGGTTTTTTTACCCTGCTTGAACATTTCCGGTTTTTTCCCAGCCAGTCATAAAATCCCTTGTATAAGTCGAGGTCTTTATTGTTGAACATCTTTTTCAGTTCATTACCCAACTGCCGTATCTGTATTTTTTCCCATCGGTTCTTGGTGATAGGTGAAAGTCAGTTCGCGGGCAATTTCTTCTGCCATTGGTTGGAAACGGCTGCGCATGGGCAGGCGGTGCCATGCCGCGAAACGTTCTTTCAGGTACTCGGCAGGGATAGGGATACGCCCTGCTTTCAGGTCGGTTGGCCGAAATGCGTTTTGTTCCAAATATAGAATGTATTTATCCATCTGCTGGATAAATTCGGTGGTGGATTTGAATCGGATACGTTCTATAAAATCTTCTTCCTCTTTGTCCAGTATTTCGGCCACCTGGTCAAAGAAGGTTTGTATTTTATATTTGTTGTCCAGTATTTTGAGCATTAATTCCTCAAAGCCGCATTCTTCAATTTTTTTCTTCTCCCAATTCGGGAAGTACGTTCGAGATGTAATCGGCAAATACTTTATTGGGGGAAATGATCAGGATATCATTGGACGTGATTTCCCCTTTGTGCCGATATAGCAGATAGGCTACGCGGTGCAAGGCGATGGATGTTTTTCCTGAACCGGCTACTCCCTGGATAATCAGGGTGTTCGATGTATCATTACGGATAATTTTATTCTGTTCCCGTTGGATGGTGGCGACTATATTCTTCATCCGGTCATCGGAGTTTCCACTCAATTCCTTCTGAAGGATGTCATCTTGAATATTCAGTGAACTTTCCAGCATGAATTCCATTTTTCCGTCACGGATGCGATACTGGCGTTTCAGACGGATGTTACCTTTCACTTCTCCCGAGGGGGCGTCGAAATGTGCTTCTCCCTAATTCATAATCATAGAACATGCTGGAGATGGGGGCACGCCAGTCGTGTATCAGATTTTCATTGGTGGGAGGATTGAAAAATGAGTGTATACCTATATATAATGGCAGGACTTCGGGTTGCCCTTTTTCTTGAAAGTCGATGCGACCGAAATAGGGGATGGCCATCATTTTGCGATAACGTTTCTTTTTCTCGGCCAAGGACTCGCTGGCTGCTACTTGTTGGGTGACTATCTGCCGGACCGCACTTTTCTCGGCTCGGTCCAGTTCGGACAGATTTTCCCACAAGTAGAGTTTGTGCTCCATTACGTCTTTGGATTTATCTTCAATGGCCTTATCCATCTGTTCGATATTGGCAGCTAATAAAGCAATAATATCCATGAGATAGGCTTTTTCTTCCTTTTCAGTCCGGTTAAATATCATAGCGCGTATTGGTTTGTAGTTTTATTACCGGGCGAAATTACACAAATATGTTTAATGTTATTCTCTTTGTATGGAGAAAAGTGGATGTAAATTTGTTCTTTGTCCGGTTGTTTGGGTTACTCTGATATGAATATTGCAGGAATGGAAGCCGCTCTTTTCTTTGTGGAAAAAAGGTGGAGGAACTTTCACAAGCTCTCCGTCCCAACCGTAGCAGGTATATGTAAGGAGAATGTTCACGGAAAAAGAATAATGCACAATCTTTTTTTGAGAGATTGTGCATTATAATATAGAAATATACAGATTGTTATTACTGGCTTTTATAGCTGTTTATCTGAGATTAACCGTGCGATGCGGGTCTTGTTCTGTGTTCCTTTGGTAAGCAGGTAAACGTGCTTATACGCATCGCGGTTCAGTTCGGTGGGAGAACCGTTGATAAGAATGATATTCCGGTCATTGGCGAATTTCAGGATACCGCTGATGTTGTTGGGATGTAGTTTGCCTATTTCATCCATCATGCAGTGTAACTTGAAATCTTTGAATTTGCGGGATGCTCCTTCCTTGAACACATTCAGCAACATGATGTTTATCATCGCTTTTACCAGAATGTCGGTTCCTTCCGACCCCACATTGGCTATCTTCTCGATAAATCCGGTGTCATTGCCGTTCTCCACAATGCGGAAACGCAACTCGAAGGAATCATACAGGCGGATACTGTCATAGCGGTAAGCATGTATTTCCTTGATAAAGGTACGCAGCAAAGTGATAGCCTCTTCTTTCACCAATTGCTCTTTGGCAGAGGAGAACAGGTTGGTTTCCGGTGAGAGGTCATAGCCGTAATCATGGTAATATTTCTGTATCTCACGCAGAATATTCACTACGCGGTTGCTGCTCTCTTCCACTTTCATTTCAATGCGCTGGATGACTCCCACAAAATTGCAGGTGGCGAAACCTTTATTGATTTCACGGATCACATCTTGAATATCATCTTCCGATGAAGTCAGCATGGAGGTGTCCATACTGATACGTTTGAAGGTATCCCAATGCTCGTTGTTGATGCGGCGGATGTACTCGTCTATGCGGTGTTCTTCCACAAAGTCGTGCAGTTCGTCGGCAAAGCGTACATATTCCCAATCCTCGTTGAATTTTACGCGGAACTTGAAGGTGTTGTCCTCATCAAAATGTCCGGTGAAAAGGTTCACTTCTTTACGGAGCTTGCTTTGCACCTGCGTGAATTGGTTGGCCTGGCGGGTCAGTTCGTCAATCAGCTCCATACAGGTCTTGGTGGTCTGCATGGTTTGCGTGTTTTCGGAACGGAATATATCCTGATGCGGTTTATACCAGTCGTATGCCGGAATCTTGCTGTAAGCCTCCAGGTTCTTTTGCAGTTCCCTTACATTTTCTTCCGCTTCTTCCCATTCTTTGTTCAGAAGGTCTATTTTTTCTTGTAGGGAGGATGTTTCCACTCTCAGCGTTTCCCGTTCCAATTGGAGCAGACGTTTTTGTTCATCGTGCTCCCGTTGCCATCCGGGAATACGGTCTATCAAATCCCGTTTGTCTTTTTGGTATTCGATGACCAGTGTCGCATTCTCCTTAATGAAAGAAAGCTCTTTTTCCAGCTGGACCAGTTGGTTGGCAATGTCTTGCAGACGTTCGGTATCTGCTCCCTGCGAGTGAAGCTCTTTCTGCATATCCGCTTCATATTCGGTTTTGATGGAGGAAATTCTGCGTTGTTCTTCTTTTTCTTCCTTCCCGATAACTTCCGCTTGTGTCTCTTTTTTCGGCGGCAAGAGCCTGTTGTTGCTTGTTCCATTCCTGTTTCAGGCTATCCAGTTTCTCTGTCTTTTCTTTGTTCAGGTTTTTTAGCTTGCTGTTTATACCGTCCAGTTCGGCAACCCGTTTGCGCTGTTCGTTTTCCAATCGGTTTATTTTGGCATTCCGTTCCTCATTGGCTTTCTTCTTCCACTCTTCCAAGTCGAGCATATCCTGCTGGTATTGGCGTTCCAATTGTTCCAGTTCATACTCTATTTGGCTGATAATGGCTTTTTGTTCCTTTATCTGCGGTTGGTATTTGCGTTTCAACTGTTCCTGCAACTCCTCCCTTTCAGTTTGCTGGCGTTGCATGGCAGCAGTGATTTCTTCCAGACGTTTTTCACCGTTTTCTTTCTCGACGATATAATCGTCTATGGATTTGATGGGGCGGTGGATGCTGTCTAAATTAATGGAAATGCCATAGAATGAGTTTCCCCCCTCAATGGTAATTTGCGGAAAAAGCCCCCGTTGCCATAAGATGCTCTCATCACACAGTTTGCCGATATTCTCTTCCCATCCCTTTTTGTTTTCTTTCAGCCAGCCTTGCAAGGTGTCTTTGCTGTTGTTCAGAAAAGCTTGTAATTCGTCTATGCGGGGACGGAGTTGCAGCATCTCCTGTTGCAGTTTTTGCAAGGTCAGGTCTTTTTCTTTCAACTGTTTCTGCTGTTCCTCTTCCCAAGTCATGGTCAGTTCCTTGATGATGAGCTGCGCTTGGGCGATACGGTTTTTCCGTTCCGTGTGGAAGTTGGCATAGTTTTGGATACGTGTTTTCAATTCCTGTTGCTCTTCCTCAAAGAAAACCTCCTTTCTGCATAATTTTATCTGGTAATCTATAGCGTTCAGTTCGCCCAGTTTCTCGGCTTTCAGCGGATGGAGTTGCTGTGACAGGCTTTCGAACTCCTGGTAAAGGGAATCTGTGAACCGCTGGTATTCTTTGCGGGCCTCTTCCAGACGCTCGTTGTATGCATTGTTTAATGTATCCAGTTGTTTGATTTTCGCTTCATGAATCTTGTTCCATTGCTCGTCCAAGGCCTGAATCAGCGATTTATACTTGGTGGATATTTCCATATATTGTGAGGTAAGGATGCGTTGTTCTTCCAGCAATCCCACCTGCCGGTTCTTCCATTCCTCTTTTTGGAAGAGCGTTCTATAATCTCTTCTATGTTCTTGTTCTGATAGTCCTTTTCTTTGCCTAATGCCTTTTGCAGTTCGTTGTTCAGCACTGCCAGCGCTTCCTGTAACTTGTCGCTGCGTTTGCGCGATTCATCCTGAAGCTCCTGTTTCCGGCGTATCAGTTTTCCTTTGTCGGCATCCGTGCGGTCTTGTTTCTCTTTCCATTGGGGAAGGATACTTTCGGCTTTGCGGAAAGCGGCAACCAGTTCGCGGCAATTCTGCACCAGTCCGCCTTGCAGTTTGGACGTTTGTTGGGATAACAGTGTGATTTCCCGAGCCTGTTTCCGGGTTTCCCGTTTCTGAAATTCTTCGATATCCTTCAGACGGGTTTCAAAGTTTTTCAGATGCTCCTTGTAACTGTTCAGGTCGATGGCCGTTTCATCTTCATTCAGAGAAGAAATGATTGTTTTCTTGATAAATTCAGCATCCAGTTTCGAATTCAGCAACACGTTCTGTATAGTGCGCGGAATATTCTGGTATTGCTTGCTCTCCATCAGCGAGTACCGGCTGAACTCAGGACTTGTACTGTTTCCATACAGAATGTTCCGATACTCGTCGTAGGTATAGATGATGCGTGAATATTCTATGCCATATTGGTCCAGCACGGCACGCACGCGGTCGCTCTCGCTATAGGCCACCCGATTCTCGTCTATAAAGAATTCTTTGCGGTAAGGAGAGTGGATGAAGCGGTAACATACACGGTTCATCGATTTGAAACTCAGAATACAGAACGCGCCGTTCTCTGTTGCCACTTCGTAAACGATATACGAATTGGAGTAGGGAAAATAGTAATCCGTGTAATTCTGCTCCACCGAAATGCCCAGCCGTTGCGTGTCGGCATTGTAAAAGAAAAGGATAGCACGCAGAAGGGTACTTTTTCCCACTCCCTGCGTACCGATGAAGTGAACGTTTCCGTCCAGATAGATATCGTCCGAATAAGGGATATTCGCACTATTGATAAAGATAATTCTACTCAGGTTTCTCATCTTCGGTTTCGTCGTAAATGTTGATACTTTCAATCAGTCTTTCCAGATAATGCCAGGCGCTCATCACTTTATACGTATTGGTTTTCTCATTTTCCTGTTCCAGGAACGAGTCTTTGGTGAGCTGGCGTATCATGTTTTCCAGCACTTCCTTGCGGATGTCCTTGTCCGAGAAGTGTTTCCGCATACCGTCCAGTTTGTTTTGGAGCAGCATGTTGATGTTGGTTTCCACCAATATCTGTTCGGGCTGGAAGCGGAATCCGGGACCGAATGTTTCATCGTAGGTTTTGAAAAAATCGAGCACATCTATCCAGTAATAGGCACGCATGATTTTTTGCTCCAGTGTGGCTTTAGGTTCTATACGGGAGAAGAAGAAATATTCGTTTCCCCGTTCCAGTGTATAGTTTATTTGTAAGAAATACTGATAGAGAGATTCGTAGTTCTCATCTATTTCATTATACATATCGCGTACTTCTTCGCTGGTGCTGTTGGAACTGATGAACAGTCCTTTTTGCAGGTATTCAAAGATGGATGCGGTATTATCGGGTATTTGTATATTTAAATCCATAATTCTCAGAGTGGGTATATTTTAGCATATTCATATTGATTGTGGAGTCCGAACTCGTTCCGGATTTCCAGTTGGTTTTCGTAAAGTGAGACAATCTGACAGAAGAACGTGGTACGTTCCTTTTCATCCACTTCGCGATGGAAATGATATTGTAACAGAAAGGAAAAAAGGTCGCTGACCGGCTCTCCTTTCCAGCGGGCTTCTGCCCCCGACTGCACAAAGGCGGTTACCACTTCGTCCAGATTAATCACTTCTTCGTACATGGCCTGTGCTTCCAAGTCTTCTTCACTGAAAGCTCCGGCTTCATTTTTCCGTACAATTTCACGATACTTCTGATTGCTGATAACTTTCAGAATGATGGGACGCACTTCGTCACTGGCCAGATAGCTGGGGGACAGTTTGAACGATGCTTGTGTATTGCCTTCCAACAGGAGGGAGCGTTCCCGTTCCATTATTTCGGACAGATTACTCCGGGCACGTAACTCGAACTGATCTTGCAGATATTTTACTTTTCGTATTTCTACCAGTATCACCTGATTCTTTATTTGGTTCAGGTAATTGATGATATCCTGCTGGGCACGAATCAGACTGTGAGCTGATAGTTGCAGTTCCTGCCGCAGTTCGAGCAGGATGCGGGTCAGCTCTTCGTCAGTGGCTTGGCGGAAGAAATCCCGTTCTTCATGCAGAATCAGATGTTCGGTAGAGTCTATCAACCGCTGGATGTTGATTCGTTTCTTGTCCAGATTTTGCAGTTTGGCTATTTTTATCTGGTATGTGGGCTCGTGTTTGAAAGCATTATCAATATTGTGTTGAAGGTTGATAATGTTCCGTATCGTTACACGTGCCAGTTTCTGAAAGGTAATCTTGATATTGCGTACATAACTTTCCTTGCGCGACTGGATCTTTTCTTTCAGGTAGTAGTCCATCAGTTCGTGCAGGTACTCTATGTTTTCCTCTACGGTGGCCGTGTTGATTTCCTCGTTCGCTTCCAGCAGCAGTTCGAAGAAATCAAGGAATCGGGCATCCAGTTCCACAAAGTTTCCGTTTTGGTGTATGATTTCCTTTTCGATGAGTATCTTTAAACGGTTTTCATCCTCTTTCAATAGGGCGAGTGCGTCCGAGTATCGAAAACTAAGTACTTTTCTCTTCTCAAACATCTCTACCAATAGCCCTTTAGCTACAAAAATCGTATTTATTATTTCGTGAATTGATCGGAATATATACATTGTTTTTTCTCCAAAAAAGTCCGGCGAAGTTACTTTAAATGGTTGGAAAAACCTAGCGTTTTATGCTAAAAAGCATATAAATAGTGAAGTAAAAGGTGGAAAATGTTGGAGTATAAATGGGTAAGAGGGAAGTTGTTGCATGAAGTGTCTGTCGCTTAATGGTGCTATATATCTCAGATGCGGCTGGCACGAATAACGTAGTTCGTGCCGGCGCGCCTGGAAAATAGAATACTTTAGAGCTTTACGGTTCTGAATGAAATAAAGGCAGATAAACCAGATGCCTATAATTTTAGAACAGTTGGGCTGTGCGGGTTATTTGCAGGCTAGTTCGAATATCTCTTTACTGTATTCTTTGTTCAGTTTTACATAATTACCTACTAATTCACCTTTGTTTTCATGCAGTTTTTTCACTAGCAGTTCAATATCAGGATGTTCTATACCCAATTCTTTGAAATTGACCGGCAGGCCCATGTATCTGAAAAAATGCTTCAATCGTGATATGCCGGCAAGTGCCATTTCTTCCAAATCCTCATTCTCGGGAACTCCGAAAACGCGGTTTGCAAACCGGGCAATCTTTTTCGGGTTGTGTTCTGCCATGAATGTCATCCATGCAGGTACGATTACTGCTAGTCCTGCTCCATGTGTCACATTATATACAGCACTGATTTCATGTTCCAGAAAATGTGATGCCCAGTCTTCCTCACAACCTACTCCGCAAGTACCGTTATGGGCAATTGTCCCACACCACATGATATTGGCGCGTGCTTCGTAATCGTTCGGGTTCTGCTTCACTTTATATGCTTCTTTGATGATAGCCATCAAAGTCCCTTCACACAGCCGGTCACTGATTTCTACATCGGGAGTGTTGGTAAAATAACGTTCCATAATGTGTACCATCATATCGGCAATGCCACAAGCTGTCTGGTAGGGGGGGAGAGTATAGGTCAGTTCCGGATTCATCACAGCAAAAACAGGCCGTAGTAATTCCGGTACACGCAAACTTAGTTTTTGCAGACCTTCCAGTTTGGTAATCACCGTATTGCCCGAACCTTCGCTGCCGGCAGCGGGAATAGTAAGTACCACACCCACTTTTAAGGCCTTCTTCACTTTGGCTTTTCCTATATAGAAATCCCAAAAATCACCTTCGTAGGGCACTCCTGCCGCAATGGCTTTTGCAGTGTCAATGACAGAGCCTCCCCCTACGGGAAGCATAAAGTCCACGCCTTCTTTGCGCGCCAGTTCAATGCCTTCGTAAACTTTCGGGTCAGTAGGATTAGGTTGTACGCCTCCTAATTTTACATAATCCACTCCTGCCTGTTGCAGAGAATCTTCTATGCGTTGCAGTAATCCGCTGCGAATAATAGAGCCTCCACCGTAAACAATCATTGCCTTCCGGGCGTTATACTTTTTAGCAAGAGTACCGGTTTGGATTTCTGTATCCTTGCCAAATACAAACTCGGTAGGGCTGTAAAATACAAAATTGTTCATTTGCTTACTCCTTATATTATTTTGTTGTTTGAAACCAAAACAAAGTTAAGGAAATATATTACCTTTGCCGCCTAAATTTAGTAAAAAGATGAAAACGGACATTGAAATAGCACGCAGCATTGAGCTGGTCAAAATTAAACAAGTGGCTAGGGAAACCGGTATTCCTGTAGAGCACATCAGTAATTACGGGCGCTATATTGCCAAAGTGGATGAAAGTCAGATAAACGAAGAAAAGGTGCAGCAGAGTAACCTTATTCTAGTTACTGCCATCACTCCTACCAAAGCCGGTATTGGTAAGACCACTGTTTCCATCGGATTGGCTTTGGGACTGAATAAAATAGGAAAGAAAACAATTGTTGCCTTGCGCGAGCCGTCGCTAGGTCCTTGTTTCGGAATGAAAGGGGGAGCTGCCGGAGGAGGATACGCCCAGGTGTTGCCGATGGATAAGATTAATCTTCATTTTACAGGTGATTTTCATGCCATCACTTCCGCTCACAATATGATTTCGGCCTTGTTGGACAATTACCTTTATCAGAATCGTGATAATGGTTTCGGATTGAAGGAAGTGCTGTGGCGTCGTGTGTTGGATGTGAACGACCGTTCCCTCCGTTATATTGTTACAGGACTAGGACCGAAGACCAACGGAATTACCCAGGAGTCAGGTTTTGATATTACTCCTGCATCTGAAATTATGGCTATTCTGTGTCTGGCTAAGGATGAAAAGGACCTGCGTCGTCGCATTGAAAATATTTTATTAGGTTTTACGTATGACAACAAGCCTTTTACTGTAAAAGATTTAGGAGTTGCCGGAGCCATTACAGTTCTTTTGAAAGATGCTCTTTCTCCTAATCTGGTACAAACTACGGAACATACTGCTGCCTTTGTTCATGGGGGACCGTTTGCCAATATCGCTCACGGTTGCAACTCTATTCTGGCAACCAAGATGGCAATGACTTTTAGTGATTATACTATTACCGAAGCCGGATTCGGGGCTGACCTGGGAGCGGAGAAGTTCTATGATATCAAGTGCCGTAAAGCAGGTATCACACCTAAACTGACCGTCTTGGTGGTTACTGCCCGTGCATTGAAAATGCATGGCGGCGTATCACAGGATAAGATAAAGGAACCTAATCTGGAAGCTTTGAAGCAGGGTGTGGCCAATATGGATAAGCATTTGCGTAATTTGAGATATTTCGGTCAGACAGTTGTCGTTGCGTTTAACCGTTATGGGGATGATTCGGAGGAAGAAGTGGATTATATCCGTACCCATTGCGAGAAGAAAGGTGTGGGCTTTGCAGTGAACAACGCCTTTACTGATGGTGGCGAAGGGGCAGTAGAATTGGCGGAACTGGTTGTGAAAACCATTGAGGAACAACCTTCCGAGCCTTTGCAATATGCCTATGATGATGAGGATAGTGTGGAAACTAAAATATCGAAGGTGGCTTGTAATTTATACGGTGCCAGCATTATTACGTATAGTGCCGCTGCCCGTAAGAAACTGAAGCATATTGTAGAATTGGATATGGAAATTTCCCTATCTGCATTGCCAAGACGCAGTATTCATTCTCTACCGACCCCAAAATTTACGGTGCGGTAGACAATTTTGAATTCCATGTACAAGATATTGTGATGAATGCCGGAGCTGAGATGCTGGTAGTCATTGCCGGAGAAATAATGCGTATGCCGGGATTGCCGAAGGAACCGCAGGCATTGCATATTGATATCGTGAATGGTGAAATAGAGGGGTTGTCGTAACCCCTCTTTTTTTTTACTGAACTTATGCTGTTTTACATTGACGAGATTAAACACCAGGTGTAAATGGAAAGTCCGATACCTGTTACCAATCCTACAGATGACCATCTGATAAACAACTTGTCTTTATATTTGCAGCCATAGCATAAGCCTGTAATGGCGCACATGGAAATTCCGATTGGAAATACAAAGAATCCTATTGAAATAATCCCGATAAGTATAATGATACCCATGATGGTTAGAACTTTGTTTCTTGCTGTCATGGCTTTTATTGTTTGGTGTTGAATGTATATGGATTATATGCGACAGTAAAAGTACAAAATTATTGTTTAGAATCAGACTTTTATCCGTTTTTTATATATTTGCATTATTTAAAAAGTGGATGGATGGCGGGTGTCTTGACTCCCGGACAGCATCGTAAATGCATGTCTCGGATTCGTAGTAGGAATACAAAACCTTCTGTCAGAAATGAGCACTGAATGGGGCATTGTTTACGCTGAACCATTTGTTCTTGGAAAATTTTGCTGTACGTCATGCGGTTTCATATGGAGAGAGCGGCAGGGAATTAAATCTGGTTGCGGCCGAAGATAAAACGGAATATGAGAAAGATAAGCTTATAAAAATCGAACTAATCAGTAACGATAAAATGGATATGAAACATGTAAAGTATCTGGCTCTTGTCCTATGCATAGGGAATCTGTCGCCTGTGATGGCGCAGACAGCCTCGAAAAGTCTCACAGTAGACAATTTAGTTGCCTGGCAGCGTATCAGCGGGCAAGCTATTTCTGATAATGGAAAGTGGGTGGCATGCAAGATGGAACCTTGGGAAGGAGATGCTGTGGTGAATTTGTATGATGCACAAGGGAAGGAACTTGCCACTTTTCCGCGGGCGGACCGTTTTCTTTTCTCGGCTTCTTCCGACTATTTGGTTGTGTCGCAGAAACCCGGCAAGATGATAGTGGATTCTCTGAAAATAAAGAAAACGAAGAAAGAAAAGATGCCGATGGATGCATTGGTCATTTATTCGCTTTCGGGCGGCAGGGAAGTGATTGATTCACTGAAAACATTCAGGCTGGCAGAGAAGGCGGACTGGGTTGCTTTTCAGAAGGGAAGGAAAGACTCGACTTTGTATGTCCAACCGTTGAATGCAAACCTCAGTACCCGGTATGAGGCTCCTGCTGTGAAAGCTTTCAACTTTGCGGAGAAAAGCGGAATGCTTTATTATATTACCGCAGGTGATAAAGCAGAGGAAAAGCCGGGATTGTATCTTCTGAATACGGAAACAGGTGTGAAGACGCTGATAAAGAAGGTGACGGGGTGTTTAAACAGGTAACTTTTGATGAAGATGGAGCAAACTTGGCTTTCTTATATTGTGCACAGAAAGATTCTTGTTATAAAGCCATGAGCTTGTGGCTGTCACAGCAGGGAGCACCGGCAACAGAAGTTGCGGCACGTGGCAATCGGGCTTTTCCGAAAGGATGGGTAATCAGCGAGCATGGGAAATTACAATTTTCGAAGAGTGCTTCCCGGTTGTTTTTTGGCACATCGCCTGAGCCTAGACAAAAGGATACGTTGCAATTGGCGGAGAACCGTCCCAATGTGCAGGTGTGGAGTTGGGACGAGCCGGTGCAATATACTGTACAGGATTATAATAAGGAGAAAGAGCTGAAAAGAAGCTATCAAGCGGTTTATCATATAAATGGTGGTCGTATTTGTCAGCTGGCAGATGAGGAGCTGTCTCAGATTTTGCTGGGAGATGAAGGAGATGCCCCGTTGGCATTGCTTTCCACTTCGCGTCCTTATTCATTGTCCTCCATGTGGGAAGGGCGGACACGCAGTGATTATTACACAGTGTCTTTGGAAGATGGCAGCCGTAAATTACTGGCATCGGCGGATTATGGCAGATACCGTCTTTCACCACAAGGCAAGTATGCGTATTGGTATGCTGAAACAGACAGTTGTTGGTATACTCTTTCTATGGCAGACGGGAAAAAAAATCAGTTGACTACCCCCGCTTCTTTCCTCGCATGGGATGAAGAGAATGATGTACCTGACTATCCGAACGCACATGGAACTGCCGGATGGACGGAACGGGATGAGTCCCTTTTAATTTATGACCGTTATGATATTTGGAAATTCGATCCGGATGCCATGAAGGAACCTGTCAATCTGACGATGAATGGACGTAAGAACCGGATTTCATATCGTTTGGTAAAACTGGATAAGGAGGAGCGTATGATTGACCTGAACAAGCCACAGTTGTTGAAAGGCTTTAACGAAGTGACCAAAGGGAACGGGTATTACAAGGCTCGTCTTTCCACCGCTGCTTCTCCCAAAGAATTGATGGCGGGTAACTATATGTTACGCAGTATTTCTAAGGCGAAAAATACAGACCATGTAATCTATACGATGGAAAGTTTTGAGCAATATCCTGACCTTCATTATGCTACACTCGATTTCAAGAAATCTATTCGGCTGACTCATGGCATTGACCAACAGAAAGACTATTTGTGGGGAACTGCCGAACTGGTTTCGTGGATATCTTTAGATGGCCGTAAGTTGGAAGGGGTGGTGTACAAGCCTGCCGATTTTGATCCGGCCAAGAAATACCCGATGATTGTGAGTTTCTATGAGCGAAATTCGGAAACTCTGTTTAATTACCGGATGCCGGAACCCCATCGGTCTACCATTGATTATCATCTTTATAACAGTAACGGGTATATTGTGTTCAATCCGGACATACGTTATGTAGACGGTTATCCGGGTGAGAGTTGCTATAACTGTCTGATGCCGGTTGCCATGTTGATAGGCAAAGGTTATATTGACGAGAAAGCCATAGGGGCGCAGGGACATAGTTGGGGCGGTTATCAAGTGGCTTATCTGGCTACACGTACTGATTTGTTTGCGGCTATTGAGTCAGGTGCTCCGGTGGTCAATATGTTCAGTGCCTACGGAGGTATCCGTTGGGGATCGGGGCTGGCACGCTCGTTCCAGTATGAACATACTCAGAGTCGTCTGGGCGGTACGCCTTGGAGTACTCCGTTGCGTTACTTGGAAAACTCTGCTCTGTTCACGATGGACAAGGTACAAACACCTGTTTTAATCATGCATAATGACGCTGACGGACATGTGCCCTGGTATCAGGGAATAGAATATTTTGTGGCAATGAAACGTCTTGGAAAGCCTTGCTGGATGCTGAACTATACAGGCGAACCGCATTGGCCGACAAAGATTGCCAACAAAATAGATTTTCAAAAACGTATGTTCCAGTTCTTTAATCATTATCTGAAAAAAGAAGCAATGCCTGGATGGATGTCCGATGGGGTTCCGGCTGTAGAACAGCCTTATGAATTAGGATACTGATATTATGTGTTCGGACTGCTATGGAACTCAAGTTGCTCCTACTGTGGATAAAGTAAAAGGATAGTTCCTGAAAAGAGGGAGGAGGTGTGTTAAAACTAAAATGACAGTTCCGAAAAGTTACAGATAGTAATTATAAACTTAAAAGGGTCGTATCAAGCTCTGTCTTGAGTAATGATACGACCCTTTCTTTAGTTTTTTAGGATGTTCAAATTTCAAATTATAAATTCATATTTTCAAAAACTGAATTTTGATCCTCTCTTCTTCTTAGTACAATGCTTTTTTATTCAAACTTACCATAACGGGTAGGCAACAGTTTGCGGTCACCTAATGTATTATCTACCCGGGCTACATTGATCCAGAATTTGTTATCACGTACCGATTCGATAGGATAAGCGGCTTTCTCTCGGCTGTAGCTGTGATTCCATTCATTGGCCACCACTTCATATTCAGGATGCGGGGCGTTGACCAATACATTATCTTCTTTATCGGCACTGCCATTCTTCACTTCTTGAATTTCCTGCCAGATGGTTTGCATCACAGTGACGAAATTATCCAGTTCCCATAAACTTTCACTTTCAGTCGGTTCAATCATCAATGTTCCATGAACCGGGAAGGAAAGGGTAGGTGCATGATAGCCATAATCCATCAGACGCTTGGCGATGTCATTTTCGCTGATACCGGTTTCGTCATGCAGATAGCGGCAATCTAAAATCATTTCATGGCCCACAAAGCCCGTAGCGCCGGTATATACAATGCCGTAGGTATCCTTGAAGCAGGCTGCCAGATAATTGGCGCTCAGAATAGCAGTCTTGGTGGCATTGGTCAGACCTTCGGCGCCCATCATGCAAATATAACCGTAAGTAATAGGCAGGATTCCTGCGCTACCGTATGGAGCTGAAGAAACCTGATTGGCACTGTTACCCCAAACTTGATGTCCCGGAAGGAACGGAACCAGATGTTCGGCTACACAAACGGGACCTACACCGGGACCGCCACCACCGTGAGGGCTGGCAAAAGTCTTATGCAGATTCAAATGGCATACATCAGCACCGATGGTACCCGGATTGGTCAGACCTACCTGTGCATTCATATTTGCACCATCCATGTAAACCTGTGCTCCGCATTTATGAATAATTTTACAAATTTCTGCAATTTCCGGTTCAAAGATACCATGAGTGGACGGATAGGTAATCATTAATGCAGCCAGATCATCCTTGTTGGCTTCTGCTTTTGCACGTAAATCTTCTACGTCTACATTACCTTTATCGTCACAGGCGCAAGTCACCGTGGTATATCCGCATTGAATGGCTGAAGCCGGATTCGTACCGTGGGCTGATGCCGGAATTAATATCTTGTTGCGGTGTCCCTGTCCGATACTTTCCAGATAAGCGCGGATGATACGCAGTCCTGTATACTCTCCTGCTGCACCTGAATTAGGTTGCAAAGTGACTCCTGCAAATCCGGTAATAACCTTCAACTGCTCGCTTAAGTTATTAATTAATGTCTGATAGCCTTTTGTTTGATCCTCAGGTGCTAACGGGTGTATAGCCATCCAGCCTAAGTTGCTGAGTGGGAGCATTTCCGAAGCGGCATTCAGTTTCATGGTACAAGAACCCAATGAAATCATGGAATGTGCCAATGAGATATCTTTACGTTCCAAACGTTTGATATAACGCATCATTTCGGTTTCAGTATGATACTTGTTGAATACCTCATGGGTGAGGAAGGAAGTACGGCGGCGTAGTTCACGATTCAGTGAGGATGCTTCGGGAATGTCTGTCACTTCTTGAACGGTTTCTTCGGCAGCAATGGAGAAGATGGAAAGTAACAGGTTTACATCTTTCAGGTCGGTGGTTTCATCAATGCTGAAACCTACATCGCCATTATCATAGTAACGGAGGTTTACTTCTTTACTCAATGCGATGGTACGCAGCTTCTGAGCCGAAACATGGTCGGGCAGACTGAAACGCAGGGTGTCAAAGAATAATTCATTATGCTGTACATATCCCAAGCGAGTTAGGGCTTTGTTCAACCAGGTGGTAATGCTATGAATGCGTTTTGCTATATTTTTTTGATACCTTCCTGCCCATGATAAACGGCATAGAAGCCGGCCATTGTAGCCAGTAATGCCTGTGCGGTGCAGATGTTGGAAGTTGCTTTTTCGCGTTTAATATGTTGCTCACGGGTCTGTAAAGCCATACGATAGGCCAGTTTGCCATATTTGTCTTTAGACCAGCCGATGATACGTCCCGGCATATTGCGTTTATATTCGTCACGTGTAGCGAAGTAGGCTGCGGACGGACCTCCGTAGAACAAGGGGATACCCAGGCGCTGGGTACTTCCGAATACGATGTCTGCTCCCCATTCGCCGGGAGGAACTAACAATGCCAAACTCATGATGTCAGCATCCACGGCTACTTTACAATGGGCGGCATGTGCCTTTTCCACAAACTCACGATAGTCTTCCACGCTACCGCTGGCATTGGGGTATTGAAGGATGCAGGCAAAGATTTCCGGAGTAAATGCCAATTCCTTGTAATTTCCTACTTGGATCTTCATGCCTTGCGGAAGGGCGCGGGTCTGGATGACTGCCAGATTCTGTGGGAAAATCTCTTCATCCACAAACAATACGTTGGCTCCGCTTTTTTGTTGGTCGCGGGTGCGAAGTCCATACATCATGGTGGCGGCTTCGGCAGCGGCGGTAGATTCATCCAGCAATGAGCAGTTTGCCAATGGCATGGCTGTGAGGTCGGATATGACAGTCTGGAAGTTCATCAGTGCTTCCAAACGTCCTTGTGAAACTTCGGTTTGATAAGGAGTGTACGAGGTGTACCACACAGGATTCTCGAATACATTGCGTTGAATGACCGCCGGAGTAATACTGTCATACCAACCCATACCTATATAAGAGGTATAAATCTTGTTTTGTGAAGCTAGTTCGGTAATATGCTCTGCAAACTCCCGTTCCGTCATGGGAGCAGCCAGTGGCAGAGGTTCTTTCAAACGGATTTTGGACGGAATTGTTTTGTTAATCAGTTCATCAAGGCTCTTTACGCCAATCTTCCAACATAACGGGAAGGTCTTCTTCCTGTATACCGATATGTCGGTCTGCTAATAAATCTGTTTTCATGGTAGTAGTATATAAGTTGAATTTTAAGTTTTATCTTATCGGAAAAAAGGGTTGTTCGCTTTTTCTGCTCCCACAGTGGTCGGGTCTCCATGACCGGGATAGACTACCGTGTCGGGGGGGGAGTACAAACAAACGACTGCATATATGCTCGCGAAGTTCGTCGAAGTTACCTCCTGTAAGGTCTGCACGTCCTATACTTCCTTGGAACAATACATCACCGCTGAAGATACAGTGGGCTTCTTTGCAGTAAAAAACAATGCTTCCCGGCGAATGACCCGGTACATGGATAGCTTCCAGTTGGGTATTGCCGAAAGTAATGATATCTCCATCAAAGATATATTTTCCTAATGGCACGGGTGCTTCGGGCAATTGGAAACCAAACATACGTGATTGTGCCGGTGCTTGTTCCAGCCAAAATTCATCCGCTTGATTTGCTTCGGCTTTTAGCCCGTATTCTTGCAACAGGAATGGGTTGCCGAAAATATGGTCCAGATGGAGGTGCGTATTCAACAAATGTTTCACTGTCAGGCTATTGCTGTCAATATATCTTTTAAGGCTTGCTTTTCTTCTTCATAAAAGCAACCGGCATCAATAATGACGGCTTCCTTTGTTTCGTCCGATAGCACGTAGCAGTTTACCGGAAACATATTGAATTCAAATTTCTTTATTTTCATGTTTTTTTTATCTATAATTATAAACCGCTGATGGTTACATAAACCACTTTCTTGGTTTTAAAAAAATCTTCCGTGAATTCATTTTTCAGATCATAAAGCATTGTTTTGTGCTTCACGGGCATTGTTTCTTGTTCCAACTCTCCGCCTTTCAGACAAATCAGCCCGTTGGGCAGGGCGTTATGCTGTTCTTGTCTGATGTTTTTACGGATAATTTTTATTAGATCGCCCAAAGGCATGACAGCACGACTTACCACGAAGTCGAATTTCCTTTTTTCTTCTTCGGCGCGGCAATGACGGAAAGTGACATTCTTCAGTCCGATAGCATTGGCTATTTCTGTAGCTACTTTCACTTTCTTTCCGATACTGTCCACCAGATGGAATTGGACTTCAGGGAATAAGATGGCCAAAGGGATACCCGGGAAACCGCCCCCTGTGCCCAAGTCCATAATTTGGGTATCAGGAGTGAAGTTTATCACTTTGGCTATGCCTAGCGAGTGCAATACATGATGTTCGTACAGATTAGTGATATCCTTGCGTGAGATTACATTGATTTTGCTATTCCAATCCGTATATAAATCATACAATGCGGCAAACTGTGTTTTCTGCTGTTCGCTGAGGTTAGGGAAATATTTCAGTATTAATTCCATTCTATACTTAAAATCGTTATTTAATGTATCATATATTTTTCTACCGATGTGTAGGGCAAAGAAAGGGTGATGACTCCTACAGCATAGGGAGCGATATCGTATTTGTTATACAGGAAAGATACTTTTTCCTTTTCTAACAAGAAATTGTCGGGTACGTACATATTGGTAGAATTCAAGATGCCTGCATTCTGAAGTCCTTCCAGTGAGGTGATGGAGCTGTCTTCCAGACGGGTAGCCATCTCTGTTATCAGTTTTTCCAGCAACATGTCGCTCATCGGTTTTTCCGATCCTGCCATAAATACATCTTTCAAAGCAAGCAGTTTGCCGGTATTCTTTTCGAAGTTCATCCATTTGTTCCATGAGTTGGGATGTGCCCCGCCTGTATATTCAAAAGTTTCTGCAATGAAATTCAGAATACCTTCTTTGCCTTCGCTGAAATGGGTGGTCAGTCCGTATTCATAATTGTACCATGTGGGAAGTTCGTCTTTGGGAGTTCCATTTTTTATATCTTCCTGATAGAACTCGTTCACATCTTTGCGGTAGTTGTCAATGTAGGTATTTTTAAAAGAATCTACAGCAACTTCCGGATTCATCCGGATATATTCTTTTCCCAAAACGTGGGCTTGTATGGTACGGTTGATGCGTTGTGCTATGCTATCCGCAGCATCAGATTCTGCTAAATAACTATAATCAATAGTAATCTTACAGGCGGGAGAGACTGTGTCATCTTGTAAATGGGCTTGTTCTTCCACCTTTACAGTCTTTACAGTTTCACTATCAATTTGTTTTTGTCCGTTACATCCCGATAATAAAAAGCAGGATACAAGGCAAGTTGTCATAACAGACAATACGAGATTTCTTTTTTTCATAACTTTTTGTTTATTTGCATGGATTACTTATCCTAACTTTCTCCACAAATATAGAATAACTTCGTGAAATGTCCATCTAAAAAGCGAAAATATATTTATCTGTTTGCAACAAGATTGCATGAACTTTTTGCTAAATTTGTCCGTTGATAAGCTATAATAAATAAGTAAAGAAATGAATATGAGCGATATGACAAAAAAACTATATCCCGTTACGGGAATGCATTGTGCGGCATGTGCCGGCAACGTGGAGAAGATTGTAAGGAAGCAAGAAGGCGTGGAAAATGCATCGGTCAATTTGGCGGCGGCTACTTTGGCGGTGACTTATAATCCGGATATTGTGTCTCCGCAACAACTGAAAGAGGCTGTGATGAAAATAGGTTTTGATTTGATAATAGATGAGGATAACTCTGTGCAGGAGCAGGAGGAAGCAGAGCAATCTTATTACGGACAGTTGAAGCGGAAGACTATCGTTGCTTGGATTTTTGCTTTACCGGTAGCTGTTTTGGGGATGTTTCTGATGAATGTTCCGGGGAGTAAACTGGTGGATGCTGTTGCTTTCACTTCCTGTTATTTTATATTCGGGGCGTTCTTTCTATATGAATGCCTGGAAACAGACGCTTCAGCGTACCAGTAATATGGATACGTTGGTGGCACTTAGTACCTCCATCGCATTTTTGTTCAGTTTGTTTAATACGTTCTATCCCGAATTTTGGTACAGCCGCGGATTGGAACCTCATGTATATTATGAAGCTGCCACTGTTATAATAGCTTTCGTATTGGTTGGCAAGCTGATGGAAGAGAAAGCAAAAGGAAAAACTTCCACAGCTATTCGTAAACTGATGGGATTACAGCCTCGGACGGCCCGTGTGGTGAAAGACGGCAGGGAAGAGGATATCTTGATAGCCGAACTTCAGGTTGGCGATAAGGTGAGTGTCCGTCCCGGTGAGCAAATTCCGGTGGATGGAGTCATTGTCGGAGGAAACACCTTTATAGATGAGAGCATGATAAGCGGTGAACCTATTCCTGTAGAGAAAAAACAGGGTGATAAGGTGCTGGCCGGCACTATCAATCAGAACGGTGCATTTACTATGACTGCTCAAAAGGTGGGGAAAAATACGGTGTTGGCACAGATTATCCGCATGGTGCAGGAAGCACAGGGGTCTAAAGCTCCGGTCCAGCGTATTGTGGATAAAGTGACGGCGGTTTTTGTTCCTGTTGTCCTTGCTGTGGCTGTTTTTACTTTCCTTGTTTGGATAGTGGCAGGTGGAGCGGATGACTTTTCTTATGCCATGCTTTCAGCAGTGTCTGTTTTGGTTATTGCCTGTCCGTGTGCTTTGGGACTTGCTACTCCCACTGCTTTGATGGTAGGAATTGGTAAAGGGGCCGAATCACATATTTTGATAAAGGATGCGGTAGCCTTGGAGCAGATGCGGAAAGTGGATACAGTGGTACTTGATAACGGGTACTGTAACTGAGGGGCGCCCTGTGGTGACCGGATGGTTGCATGATGCCGGATGGCAGAACGAGCATAAGGGAATTCTGTATGCTGCTGAATTGAAATCGGAACATCCGTTGGCTTTGGCTATTGTCGAGGCTTTGAAAAAGGAAGGTGAGAAGCCGGCACTCATTGATTCTTTTGAGAGTCGGACAGGACGGGGGATTGTGGTGACCCGTGGAAATAAAACTTTTTGGGCAGGAAGCCATCGGTTACTGAAAGATTTTGGAGCGGGAATTTCCGACTTGTTGAAAGGGATGGTGGAGGATTATGAGAAGAGTGGCAAGAGTCTGGTTTATTTTGGCGAGGGAAATACATTGCTGGCGGTTATAGCCATTAGTGACAAAATAAAAGATACTTCCAGACAAGCGGTCAAACAATTGAAGGAGAGTGGAAAGTACATTGTATTGTTGACTGGTGACGGTCATCTTACTGCACAGAATGTGGCCGGAGAAATTGATGCGAATCGTTTTATTTCGGATGCTTTGCCGGTCGATAAGGAGAATGTTATTAAAGAATTACAAGCTGAAGGAAGAGTCGTAGCTATGGTAGGTGACGGCATTAATGACTCACAGGCGTTGGCACGTGCCGATGTAAGTATTGCAATGGGTAAAGGTACGGATATTGCCATGGATGTAGCGATGGTTACGTTAATGACTTCGGATTTGTTGTTGTTACCCAAAGCTTTTAAACTTTCCCATAAAACTGTACGTTTGATCCATCAGAATCTTTTCTGGGCGTTTATCTATAATTTGATAGGCATTCCGGTGGCGGCAGGTATTCTGTTCCCATTGTATGGTATCTTGCTTAACCCGATGATTGCCAGTGCTGCCATGGCATGTAGTTCTGTCAGTGTAGTGTTGAACAGCTTGAGCCTGAATTGGAGAAAGTTGTGATTGAATTAAAAATAAATAAAAAAGCAGCCGTGCATAGATTTTGTTTTGCATGGCTGCTTTTCATTTTTCTATCTTTTAGTTTATAATTCAAAAAGGATTGTTTCTTCCTCTTTGTACTTCTATTCGTATTCCGAAGTTCCCATTCTCCGATTTCATTTCGAAAGCTCCGTTGAAATTATTTCTTTCCCAAGGCAATGCGCTTGGATTCCGTACTTTGTTCCCGTCGGCATCATATTCACCGTATGTGGTGATGTGTAATCCGTTTTTCAATTTAAAGGTTGCACTTTGTAAGGTGGGAGGCATTGATATTGTTCCGAATCCATAGATTCCCATTCCCGGATACATGGGGGTAAATACATGGTTGTAAGACCCTCTGTCATAAATGATATTCATATTGGGACGGAATATTTCATTGTAATTCGCAATCGCATTATTGTTGTAAGGCTGATAATAAAGTTGCGGGGCTATCAGAGGGGGAGGGGCCATAATCATGGAACCCATATCCAGCATAAATCCGTTAAAATTCTTGTAACCATCCAATGAAATGGGCGGAATACTATCTGTTACCACTTCGGACTGCGCAAGGTAGTAGCGGCAATCAGAAACATAGAAATGGATAGAACCAGCTTTTTCATATACTGTTATTTTTTTTGTTCCGGACAAATATAGGGATATTTTCTAAATTCTGTATCGTTTCTGTTTCCTGTGAATAGATCTTTTCAAATACTTTATGAAGTTCTTCCTCATCGGCTATCAGTTGCCTCAACTCCTGCAGATGTGCAGCATTGGCTGATTGAGGTATCCATAATCTTAAATAACCACCTTCAGCATATTTTTCTTTCAAATGTGTCAGAAAACGTATGTATTGTTTTTCTTTGTCCAGTTCGGGATAGTTGGAAAGACCATATTGTACCGTCCGTCTCAAGGTGATGTCCGGATCAATAATGCGGTCGGCCTCCGCTACAATTTTGCCATAAATGCTACGGGGAACATGCTTGTTGGATGCACGGTGATCTTCTACAGCCTCTTTCATAATCAAAATATGCTCTTCAGGGAACCATTGCCTTAACTTCTGGTCTGCCCATAGTATTTTTCCTGAAATGAGATGGTGGAACTCCCGTCCCTCACAGAGTCCCAGGTCATGGTAAGAGGCAATAACATACACCATCATGCGGCTCACATCATAATATTGAGACAAATTGAGGCTTTCTGCTATAACTTTCAATACATGATCTACACGATGTGCTTTGTCAAAACCAGCGTATCGTGGGATAATTTCACTTGCGATATAGTCGCGGAATTCTATTGGAAAATCATTGATGTACGGCAACATATTCTTTCTTTTGATTGGGGTTGCAAATATACAATAATTATCCCACCTTTGCAGAAAAAAGTAATATGTATCAAATAATTCAACCTACGCCCGATGACTTTGATGAATTGACCTGTTTATGGGAAGCTTCGGTGCGTGCTACTTATCATTTCATACCTGAAGCATATATTCAGAAGTTAAAGCCACTGGTATGGAGTGTTTATCTTCATAGTATGCCGCTTTACATGATTCGTGACAATGCTGGTATAGAAGGATTCATGGGTATTAATGGGACTATGCTTGAAATGCTTTTTGTTCATCCGCGTGCCATAGGTACGGGAATAGGGAAACAATTGATGCGTTATGCTTTGGAGCATTGCCATGTACGTTATGTCGATGTAAACGAACAAAATAAGAAAGCGTCCGGCTTTTATGGCCATTTTGGATTTCGGGTTATTGGCAGGGATGCAAAAGACGCATCGGGCGAACCCTATCCTATTTTACATTTAAAACTGGGAGGTATCATGAAAATTGAAAATTGGGGATTAGTTCCCTATTCTGAGGCTTGGAAACGGCAGACGGAGTTGTTTAATGCCGTGGTGGAAGCTAAACAAGTGGGAAAAACGTATGAGAATAGAATTATTTTTGTAGAACATCCGCATGTCTATACATTAGGCAAGAGTGGAAAGGAAACGAATATGCTGCTGGGGGAGGCACAATTGAAGATGATTGGTGCCACCCTTTATCATATTGATCGAGGAGGGGATATTACTTATCATGGTCCCGGACAATTGGTTTGTTATCCTATCTTGAATTTGGAGGATTATCATTTGGGGTTGAAGGAATATATTCATGTGTTGGAAGAAGCGGTGATCAGGGTCTGCGCATCTTATGGCATTGAAGCCGGGCGAGTGAAGGGAGCGACCGGAGTATGGCTGGCCGCGGGAACTCCGCAGGAACGGAAAATTTGTGCAATAGGAGTGAGAAGCAGTCATTTTGTGACAATGCATGGATTGGCGCTGAATGTAAATACGGATTTGCGCTATTTCAGTTATATCCATCCTTGCGGATTCATGGATAAAGGGGTTACTTCATTACAGAAAGAATTGGGGTGCGAAGTGCCTATGGAAGAAGTGGCAGGACGTTTGCAGAACGAATTATCTGAACTTTTGTAGTTATACCGTATGTGTGGATTTATACATACGGGGCGGAGGGATTAAAAGTCCGATTGTGTTATCATGTTGTCAACTGTAGGGGCAGGGTTTGCCTGCCCAAATGCATAAGCAAACCATTTTTGGGCGAGCGAACCTTGCCCCTACTGGCAAAATGATACGCCATTTTACTTTTGATACATCTTCATATTATGAAGAGAGCTTTTTTTGATTTATTCTTTTATATCTTGGTACAAGAAGCGCTTGATACTTTTCTTGGCTGTTTTTTCAAATTCCTCAGGATATAGCTTGAAGCGGGCTATTTGGGAAAATGCCGGTAATTGTTTGTTCAGTTCAAGGCGGTTTTCTTCCATTACCCGTACAAGGTCTGATTGGCTCAAGCCGTGAGCAAAAGCATCATCGGAATCCGGATAGATTAGGCCCACCAGTTTGTCTTGTTGCAGAATAATCAGTGACTCTGACACGTATGGCATATTGTTTAGCTTGGACTCTATTTCTTCCGGATAAATGTTTTGTCCGGAAGAAGTGAGTAACAGGTTTTTGCAACGTCCTTTGATAAAAACATTTCCGTCTTCGTCTATTGTCGCCATATCGCCTGTATGCAACCATCCTTCAGTATCAATGACTTGCCGTGTCGCTTCCTCGTTCTTATAATAGCCCAACATCAGGTTGGCTCCACGGCATACCAGTTCACCCGCAATGGCTGATGGGTTAGGAGACAGTACTTTGGCTTCCATACGTGCGGCAACTTTTCCGCAAGATGCCAGTTTCAGTTCTGTCCAATGACTATGGCAGATGATGGGACCACATTCAGTCATTCCGTATGCAATGGTGTATGGGAAATCTATCATTTTTAGAAAGGCTTCCACTTCGGCATTGAAAGGAGCCCCTCCGATGATGATTTCGATGAAATTTCCGCCGAAAACTTCCATCGCCTTCTGCTTGATAAGTTCTTTTATCTTATCGCTGATGATGGGAACATGTAATAGCAGTTTACCTAATTTGTTGTCTACCTTGGGAAGAATATTTTTCTTGAATATTTTTTCCACAATCAGTGGCACGCAGGCTATGACGCGCGGGCGGATTTCCGCAAATGATTCGGCTATGATTTTGGGCGATGGCATGCGGGTAAGAAACCATAGATGGGCGCCTGCTGTGAAACCGTAAAGAAAATCGAAAGTCATGCCGAATACGTGTCCCAAAGGTAACATGGATACGACGCTGTCACCTGCTTTCAGACCTATTTTTTCTTTACAGTAGAGCACGTTGGAGAGTATGCTACGATAAGGCAGCATTACGCCTTTGGAATATCCGGTAGTACCTGAAGTGTAATTAATGATGGCCAGGTCTTCTGATTTTTCTTTTTCATAAGAAATATCATCGGGACGAAATCTGCAAGGGAATTTGTGCCCGAATATCTCATTCAGATGGTCGCGGGCATAAGCCAGTTTTTCCGAACGGGATACGGGTACACCGAAATCTTTCAATTCTATGATACCTTCCAAATGAGGCATGGCTGCTTCATTCAAGTTCTCCCATATCTGATCGCCTACGAACAACAGGCGGGCTTCAGAGTGGTTTACAATATTGTGTACCTGATCGGCTTTGAATTCATGTAGGATAGGTACTACTACGGCACCATAGGTGATGACGGCAAGGTAAGTTACTGTCCAATGAGCGCTATTACGCCCGCAGATGGCTATTTTATCTCCCTTCTCAATGCCGGCATTTTCCAGCAAGATATGTATTTTCTCTATTTTACGGGCCACATCTCTGTATTGTAATGTGATGCCTTTATAGTCTGTAAGAGCGTTTAAATACCAATTTGTTTTTATACTTTGCTCGATAAGAGCAATAAAACTCTGTTCTAGTTCCATGATAACTTTTGCACATTTATAGGCTGAGTGTGCGCAAAAGTAGTAAAATGAGGTAAGGGGGATGGGAAATGAAACAGTTTTTTACATTAATTTAACGCCATGAAAATGTAGATTCTTTTATTATTTTACTTTAAAATGCTAGTTTATAATCGTTTGCCAATTGTTGATGTGTCCCTTTTCCGGAAATGTTATTTGTTCAGTCATAATAGTATTAGAATTCAAAGATTCCGGGGGATAATGTAGGGTTGATATAACTGACGTCACGTGTTTGCAATAGCCTGCCATTCAGTGTGTAGAATAATTGTTTGGTGGCCGACGAATTGTTTAGGTTAACAGTAATTACGTACAGAGTGGTTCGTTTAGGAAATTCTATGAGATTTACATTGGTGGCAGTCCACATGGCGTATGGACTCAATGTAAAATCATTATATACGTTAGGTGTCAGTTGATCTGTAGTTTGTAAATCGGTATTAGTCATTACCCATTGGGCATTACCGTTCATCCATACTTCTTTTTCAAAACCATTTTGGGTAAAAGAGGCCACATAATAATTCCCTTGTTGGCTCCAGCTTACGTTCGTGGCATGTGGATATATCTTTTTCAGTGCTATATGAAATGTAGTGGGAGAGGTAGCAGACAAGGTGGTGATCAGTACCCATAATATTACACATATAGAATAACATCTCTTCTTCATGGTATTTAAATGTTTTGATGAGGTTGATAAAACAGCTTGGCTATACTTTTTGTTCGCCGGTATAAAACCTGATTTTGTGGATTTTTTCCACACTTTTGTGGCGTTGTCAACAGGAATCTACACTCCTGAAATGAAAAAGCGTATATGTATGTGGTTGATTTTTAGTTAGATATTAAAATGAGCAGATTTGTGGCACGCTTCTTGTTTTATTGTTGTCGGTAAAAATGAATAAAAAATAAAGTAATTATGAAAAAGGTATTAGTAACATTGGTATTAGTGATGACTTTAGGCGTGTCTGTTTCTTTTGCTCAAGCGGCTCCGGTAGAGGTTCCGGTAGTGGAAAAGCCTCAACAATCTAAGAAGTTGGTTTTCTCGGAAATCTATATGAATGATGTGCCGGAAGCCGTGATGGACAGGCTTGCACTGGAAGGTGCTATGATAAAGCAGGCTTTTATGGCCTATGGCATTGATGGAAGCCGTATTTATAAAATTAATGTGTTGACAAGTGATGCTCATGAACAGACATTGTTCTTAGGTGAAGATGGTAAAATTTTGCAATAGTTAGTATATTTATAATAGTGCTTTTACATGAATTCCCGGCTTGTGATAAGTCGGGAATTTTTTTAGTTAAATTGTTTCTTGACGATATTCGAAAAATAATTAAGAAATCTCTTGTGCATAATAATTGTAGGTTTTATCTTTGCCACTCAAATTTAAAAAGGTGATACAATGGAAACTTATGATATATATTTTAAAGAAGGTAATGATTTTGCTAATAAAGGATTTTCATTGAAAGATAAGGCTAAGGCCATTAGAATGGCGGAAGATATGTTGGCTGAACGCAAAGGATATGTGAAGGATTTTGTTGGAGGAACTATTTCCGTAATGTGTAAAGAAACGAAAGAGGAAGTTTGGTCCAAGCCGATAGAGGAGGTTTAATGCAATTTTTACATCTTTTTTTTGCCTTGCCAATCATAGAGTTGTGAAATACAGTGCTGTAATTGAAATGGTACGTAGCCGTTAATAGCAGCAACCCTTGGTTGTATTTGTGGTGGATTTGTTATTGGCGGACATGAATATTTCTTTCTCTTCTAGGATATTCGGTATATTTCTCCTTTCATGCTTTTGCCGGACTGATATAGATAATGCCGGGTAGCACTTGATAGGACGATGATTGTTCTTTTACTAAGATGCTTCAGTATGACTTTTTTCCGATCCTATCCATTCTTGACATATAGTTGTTATTCATAGCTAAATACACCGTATTCCCAATGAAGCTTTCTGTGGGGATCCCTTTGGTGTTCGTGTAACTATTGTGACTGTTATTATGCCGATGGGGTATAGTATTGATACAACAATGATTTTTCATAATAACTTTTAACTTATGATTTAGATAGCTCCGACTTGTCACAAATCGGGGTTATCCGCTTGTTATGCTATTAAACTTGGTCAGCTATTGGTTAACAATTTCACGCAACAGTAACTCTTTGGAGTAAAAGTGGCAAATAAATTTTTTGTTCACATGAAAAAAAACTTTCCCAAAAGCTTTGTATTATTGATTTTCTATGTATCTTTGCATCGTTATTATTTCTCGGGGTATTAGCTCATCTGGCTAATTTTTTCTACTTCTTAATCTGCTGTTTGTCACCTATTTATATTTTTCGTTTTCGTTTGATGTTGAAACAATGTTGAAACAAAGGAGATTTTCATGTTAAAGCCGGGAAATGATGCCCGGCTTATATTGTTGGTTTGGAACCGCCACTTATTTTGGTTATAGCGTCATGCTCTGTGTTTTTTCTTTGTTTCTCATCCTCGTCTTTGAGATACTTGTTCCTTATATCTTTGATGTCGTTTGTCATTCCCCATACTTTGAAGAAGAGAATAATTTGTAATACTCCGAATATTAGGAGTATGATGGTTAGAAAGTCAATCATAATTTTAGATATTTAGCTTGCTGTTATTCTTTTTCGTAAATAGTAGTTATTGAGTATGAGTAGATTGATGTTTTAGTTTTGTTCTTTAGCTTAGAAAGAACACAAGTAATGACCATTTTATTATATTTAAACTGGTAACAAAACTCTTTAAATCCGTTCATTATCTCTTGCCCAATCATGAAATCGTCATTCTTGGTATAATCTCCATTAGAATTATTAAACGAGTAAATATCTATATTGCTATTTATGGGAGTTCCATATTTGTCCGTTAATTCTGTGATACGTTTTCTATAATCACCTAAAGAACAAAGAATAAGTTGTGGGAAAAGAGCTAATTGATACGATTCTATTGTTTCTCCTTTATAGAAAATATCGGAATGATAATAATAATACCTATCTACATATTTATTTATAGCATACATATCATAGTTGCCACGTTCAGTATCAGGCCTTTTCTTCGCTTTGGATATAATATCACTCCTTTTGTCTCCAAAATTAGCTAAGTAGAAATCAGACTCATTTGTATTGTCTATGATATTTTTTACTTCATTTCTCTTATTGCACATCAAATAGTTTTCACCCAATTTTTCTTTTTGCTTTCTTATAGCATTGCAATAATGTGAAACTGAAGATTGAAGATTTTTGCATGGATATTGAAATCTCCCACACTCAACGCCTAACAAATCTGTCGGGAGATGCATTTCTGCATTCAATATAGTACAGAACGAAACCCTATCTTTTCCTAATTTCCCTAAAAATAATCCATACTCAAATAAAACATTATCTCTTACTGAAAGTTTTACGATGTTCTTCTTATTTAATTCGTCTTCCGGCAAGAACACAAAAGATGCAAAATCCGCATCCTCAAGTTCTGACATTAAATCTTCTAATGTGGTATGATTTAGCTTAAATGTATCTTGGCACCATATATTAACATCGAAATCAAATTGCAAATCATCCGAAATGGCTCGTGCAAAAGGAAGCGAACCAACAGAACATCCAATAAACAAATGGGCTTTTTCCATTACTTATTTAATATTTCAATATTGTTATCACCAAACACAAGTTTTAATACTTGGTCTTTTTTGTCTTTTTTGAGTTTAATCTGAAGGATAGCTTCAACTGGCTCTTCCCCTATAATTTCTTTTTTTTCAAACTTATCTGGATAAGTGATAACATCAACCACTGAAAGATTGAATACACTTGCAATTTTCGCAAGCATACTATACGCCAATGCAATCTTACCACTCTCAATTCTCCCATAAGAGGCTTCGTTAATATCTAATGCCTCTGCCATACTCCGTTTTGTAATTCCTTGTAAATTACGTATTTGGATAATATTTTTAATAACTTCATTCTCTTTCATATATAATTTAAATATAGATATTTTTAATCGCTTGATAATCAATATACTGTAGATTATTTTGCAAATAACTTGCATTTTTGTATAGTTTTGCTTGCATATTACGCAAGTTGTTGTTACATTTGCATCATCAATCAATCACGATACAAAGATGCAAAACGGATTGATGCAAATAAATAGTATAAACATATTAAAATACACGATTATGAGAACAAGAGAATTTTTACACGAAGTAATGAGCCTTGCTTGGCAGTTCGTTAAGCGTAATGGCTACACCATGAGCGAAGCAATGAAGGTCTCTTGGGCTAACTTGAAGTTGAAAGGTGAGATGAAGAAGAAGATAGTGAAGTTCTACTTCAAAAAAGTGGACGGTTCTGTTCGTGAGGCATACGGTACACTAAATGAAAAGCTGATGCCTGCCATCACTGGTACTGACAATAGAAAGAAGAATGATACCGTCCAGACTTACTATGATACTGAGCGCCAAGAATTCAGATGCTTCAAAAAAGCTAATCTGATGTCAATCGCATAAAAGATATGGATATGAATGCTTACACGATTAACCAGCAGTTGGATAGCCTTTATAAAGATTTAGAGGCTGCCCATAACAATGATGAAGAGGCTGTCTGCTTGATGTTCAATGCTGATAGCAAAAAAGAAGCTATCCAGTTGATAACGGATGAGATAGACAGTTTGGAAGATGCCTTAAAAGGTTTTGAAACTTGTGAAGATGATGGCATGGACTACGATGCTCTATGCCGGGTACAAGGTATCAGCCGATACGCATAATACACGATTATGCAACGCACGACAGCCCTACAGACGGATTGAACGGCAACCGATAGCGAGAATCGGGTAGGGTACTATTGATTAGTTCTTTGAAATTCTGTAAAAGCAATTACGGTGTAATTCATAAGCCGTTTTTTGCCAACCAAAGATAACAAACGCACATAAGCAAGTTGGAGCTTGTGAGCTGTGCAATGTTTAACAATTAATAGAAAACACCGCAAAGAATCGTCTTTGAGCAGTGAGCATACGGGTTAGGCGTCCGTACTGTTTTCGACAATATAGCCTGTACTGAACTGAAATAAGGTTCTGTTATTCGATTAGGGGTACAGGTACTTATTTAAATTTATACGATTATGAAAACAATCCAATTCGTTTTATCTATATTGGTTAGTATATGTGCTGCCGGTATGCTTTACGGGGCTATTACTACTTACAGTCCTATGAAAATATTCTCTATCACTATAATGAGTGTTATATGTGTAGGGTGTGTGTCGCTCATGAGAATAACTTATAGAGAACTTAAAACAGACCACTAAAAGGTAGTCCTATAATCCGGCACAAGGCGCATGGGGATGAGTGCACAATCACCTTGTAAACCAGCTGGGCGGTAATTTATGAAGTAGCATTGTTGGAATGCGTGTAAGCGATTAATTGTTGGTATTAACTTATATTCTAATTTATATATTCATTTAGCTTACAAGAAGTAGGTTCGACTCCTACCTTTTTTTAACGACATTTTAAATTTATACGATTATGACAGTGGAAGAATTAAGAGGCATGACGCATGAAGATTTAGTAAGGCGTGTGCAGGAACTGGAAGAGGCTAACGAGAAATTAGCTGAAGAAAAAATACATGGTATAAATCTTGGAGTGATTTGAACCAGAAGTTTGATCATTTCAAGAACGCGGTTAAAAGCATTGTTCTGATAATAGATTAGATATTCGTGTTTTATATTGTGTTTGTACTGGGTGTGCCGTCCGTGAGGATAGTGCACCTTTTTAATCGGATGGTTAGCTTATCGGTTAGAGCTTCGTGTTGCGCAAACAATTGGCACGATTGAGAGGGGTTCGATTCCCTTACCATCCACGAATCATTAATTAAATTTTACTCTTATGGCAAAAGAACTGAAAGAAAGAACAGAAATCAAGAAAAAGCTGAAAAAGAAGAATGACAGAATCAGCTTTTGACTTTAGCGACAAGCTTGCCGGACAGCTTCGCAGGTGTACAGCTGATCTTAACAGGCTGGCAAGGATTGATCGGATAATAGACAAGGAGCAAACTTTGTATTCGGTGGACACTAACAGGGAAGCCGGATATATTGAGGTTATTCGCAATTATTAATCAGCTGACTTACACGATTATGAAGAGAGTTTTTTAATGAACTTACACCTGAATGCGAGATTACGGCACACGAATGTATGCACAAGGGTATGAGAAAAAAGAAATTGCAAACCTCAAATGCCGAGCGGTCAGCACGATAAACAACCAACTGCAAAGAGCTTTTGAGATTTTGAACGTAAGGAACGGCAGAGAACTGGCAACCATGCTATATGAGAGAATAGCTGGTATGAAGTTCACGATGGACTTTTCACCTACTATTAGGTCGGCTGTTGCTTTCTGCCTGTTGTGCATCTTTTCTTTTTCGCTCTATCACGAACAGGGCGATATGAGAAGGGGACGAAGAACGAGAGTTGAACGAATTGAAAGAACTGGACGGTATGGAGGTAAGACTTGAATTATTTGAATTTAAAAAATATCTGCATGGACATGGCGGAGCTTGGTGCAGCTGCCAGTGAGAAGAAACGGTCTCCTGTATCTGATGAAATCAAGCAAAGAGAAGCGTTCAGATGGTTAAAGACACTTGGGTATGAACCTAACTTTTTGGAAAAGTTAGAGAAAGAAGGATTGGTTGCATAAGAAAAGAAAAGGCTCATCCAGAAATTCTCCTATCATATATTCCAAGTTCGAGATACAATCCGCTATTAATGCTTTTAAAATGAGTAAATATCTGAACAAATAACCCTATAAAATTTACGATTATGAGCGAGACTTGGAAGGATGTATATGGATATGAGGGTTTATACCAAATAAGTAGCAGTGGAAGGTTAAGAGGACGTTATGGTAAAAATCCAAAAAGCCTATTATCACCAAATCCGGATATGTACGATATACATTATCTAAAAATTGCATTGAAAAGAAAATTATGGCTCATAGGCTTGTTGCATCGGCGTTTATAGACAATCACGAACATAAGCCACAAGTGAACCATATCAATGGTGTCAAAACAGATAACCGGGTTGAGAATTTAGAGTGGTGTACTAATTCTGAAAACATAAAGCATTCTTTTTAAAATCGGTATTAAAGATTTTAAAGGAGGAAAAGGTCCGGCAGCAAAAAAAGGTGACAGATGTTTGTAACTGGGGAAAATATGGAATTGTGCATTGGATTGTGCTAAAGACATAGGGATTCATCCAGTTACATTGCGGAACAAGCTAAATGGTCATTGTAAGAATAATACAAATCTAAAATATTTATAATCATGAGTTTAATTAAGAAAAGTAATGAATTAGTTATCCCGACCACCGTGAAGATGATGATTTACGGTCAAGCCGGAATGGGAAAGAGTACGGTAGCATTGAGCGCACCGAAACCGCTGCTGTTGGACTTCGATAACGGCGTGAAGCGCATGAACATGGCGCACTTGGAGAATATAGACACGGTACAGGTCACTTCATGGAGCGATGTTCAGCAAGTTCTTCAAGAGGACTTGTCCGCTTATCAGACCATTGTAGTAGATACCATCGGCAAGATGATGGACTTCATCATTACTCACAAGTGTGGAACCCGCCAGCCGTCCATCCGTGATTGGAGCGGTATCAATGCAGAGTTTTCATGGATGACACGAACACTTTCGGGGCTTAACAAGCACATCATTTTCGTTGCCCATCGCGACACAAAGAAAAGAAGGTGATGATACGGTGTTTATCCCTGCCTTGCGTGAAAAATCCTACAACTCTATCGTTACTGAACTGGATTTGCTCGGTTATCTTGAAATGAAAAGCGAAAGAGGCGTCCAAAGACGTACTATCACTTTTGACCCAACTTCAAGAAATGACGGTAAGAATACTTGCAATCTTCCTTCAGTAATGGAGGTTCCTACCATTCTTGACAAGAATGGTAATCCAACCGCCAAGAACGACTTTATCACTGCCAAGATAATCAATTCGTATTTGGGTATGCTTGCTGCCAAGAAAGAGGCACAGGAAAAGTATGATAAAGTTATTGAAGAGATAAAAGAACAGATCGAACTTATTACGGATGCCAAGTCTGCTAATGAGTTCGCCTCTCATATTAATGAGTTTGAACACGTTGGTAGTTCTTTGATGATGGCGAGAAGTTTGTTTGCTGCAAAAAGGTAAAGGCTTTGGGGCTGATATTCAATAAGGAAACTAAAATCTACTCAGATGCAGCAGCCTAATGAGATTTGGAAAGACATTCAAGGTTATGAAGGACTCTATCAAGTAAGTACCCTTGGTAGAGTTCGCTCTTTAGATAGGCTTATTAAAAGCAGGTATGGTAATTTTAGAAAGATAATAGGAAAGATAATTAAGCCTAATAAAATATGGAGTGGATATTTACGAATATCATTATGGAAGCAACAACAAGTTGAATATAAATCTCTTCATAGACTTGTCGCTGAAACGTTTATCCCTAATCCGCAAAAATTTCCATGTGTAAATCATAAAGACGAAGTTAAAAGCAATAATTCAGTTTCTAACTTGGAATGGTGTACATGGAGATATAATGCTAATTACGGAACACGAAACGAACGGTTTAGCAAAAAGAAAATAAATCACCCGAAGATGTCAAAAGCCGTTGTTCAGTGCCGAGAGGATGGTACATCAATAAATACATTTGAAAGTGCTAAAGAGGCTGAAAGACAAACGGGTATTAATAATGCTAATATTATCAGTTGCTGTATAGGTAGAAAAAGCCATCTTACAGCAGGTGGTTACAAATGGAGATATGAGAATGAGTAAAATATCTTACAAACTATACCCAACATTGTTAGATTCTTATCAAAATTATATAGATAGTGATAAGATATATCAAAAATATTATGCTTTTTTCTGACAATCCTCCATGCGATGAAGATGAGTTCAGAGAAAAACAATTCCAATCTCTTATTGATAGGATAAATAGAGTACCTTTCGATAGCGAAAAAGCTGATAGAGGAACATGTTTTGGGGAGATAATTGATTGTATGATTGAGAACCGTAAATCTTCTATAATGGAAATTAGCAAGGCATATCACGATGACGGAAAACTTTACGGGATAAAAGCTGTTTACAACAATCGCACTTTCACTTTTTCACATTGACCTTTGCCGCGAGTTTGCCAACTACTACAAAGGAGCATTAACCCAACAAAGAGTAGAAGCCATCTTGCCTACTGCATACGGTAATGTATTGGTTTACGGTCTGATTGACGAACTGATGCCTACCAGTGTTCACGACATCAAAACAACTGGTAGTTATACCGTGGGAAAGTTCAAAGATCACCACCAGCATTTAGTATATCCATACGCTTTAATGAAGAACGGTTCTGATGTACGGACATTTGAGTATAACATTGTGGAGTTCAACAAAGGCGGTTATGTGGTAGATACCTATACGGAAACATACGTTTTCAATCCTGAACGTGATATTCCTATTCTTACTAATCATTGTGAGGAATTTATCCGGTTTTTGGAAGAAAACAGAGAACTTATAACCGATAAAAAGATTTTTGGAGGAGAAAATTAATGGCAAACCAAATAACCGGACGGATAATCGAAATCGGACAAACCGTTCAAATACCATCCAAAAACGGTGGTTCCTCATTTACAAAACGGGAGTTTATTTTAGATGCTACCACTTACGACCCCTATACGGGAGAGCGTAGCGAGTATGAGAACATTATTCCCTTAGAGTTTTCGGGTGACAAGTGTACAGAACTTGACCGCTTTAATCAGGGTGATGTTGTTACTGTATCATTTGTCTTACAAGGGCGTTCTTGGACGAATCAAGACGGAGAATTCAAACGTATGGTATCCATTCGATGCTATAAAATAGAAGCGCGTGGCGGTGTATCGCAATTCCCACAAGCTACACTGGCACAGCAACCAGTCCAACAGCCAGCGCCGCAGTCGACCTATCAGCAACAGCCGCAGAACTTTCCGCCTCCGGTTGATGCTAATGGCAATGTAAAGGACGATTTGCCTTTTTAGCGTATGCTGTTCGACTTGAAGAATGAATATATGGAAGAAATTTGGAAAGATGTAAAAGGATATGAAGAGTTATACCAAGTGTCTAATTATGGTCAGATACGTTCAGTTGATAGAACTGTTGGATATAGGTATAAAGGAAAACAAAGGATATACAAAGGTCGTATGTTAAAGCAAGTTGTAAGAAATGGATATTTATCTGTAAGTTTATCGAAAGAAAATAAACTAAAACAGAAAAATATTCATCGACTTGTTGCCGAAGCCTTTCTACCTAATCCATTTAATTTACCTGTAATTAATCATATAGATGAAAATAAGAAGAATAATATGGTTTCTAATTTGGAATGGTGCTCTTGTGCCTATAATACAAATTATGGTAGCGGTAGAAAGAAACAAGCAGAATCTCAACAGAAGGTAGTATTGCAGTATGATAGGAGTGGAAATTTATTAAATCAGTATCCATCTGCAACGATTGCGGCATTAAAAAATGGCTATAATCTTAAAACTATATCTCAATGTTGTCGAGGACATATTAAAAGTGCATATAATTATATATGGAGGTATAAATATGATATTTAACCTAAATAATTCTTTTGAACATGATAGGTTTAAAGAGTATGTAAATCAATTATATAAGCAAAAGGCTATTGTGGAAGTGAAAAAGAAACTACCTAACCGCACGCTTGCCCAAAACAGCTACTTGCATCTTCTTTTAGGGTATTTCGGTAGTGAGTACGGTTGCAGTCTCGACGAAGCAAAAATTGATTTTTATAAGAGGACTTGCAACCGTGATTTGTTTGAGAGAAAGACGGTCAACAAGAAAGGTAAGGAAGTAACTTACTTAAGAAGTTCTGCCGAGCTGACAACAGGTGAAATGACTTTGAGTATTGACCGTTTTCGTAATTGGAGTGCATCAGTGGCAGGTATCTATCTGCCGGCTGCAAATGAACATCAGATGCTGATATACGCCCAGCAGGAAATACAAAGAAATCAAGAATTTATTTAGTTATGATAGAAACAAGAAAAACAGAAAAACGGTACGTGACATCCGACCCAAAGAAGATGCTCAATATGTACCTTGCAAAGCGTGTTCTCAAAACATGGGAGGAATCTTTCATAGATGAAGATACCGGCGAAACGGTAAACATTGAACGTAATGAAGTCCTTTTTGATCGTGGTTCTCTGATAGACCAAGACCTATTGGCAAAAATTCGTTTCAGTATGGAAGCGGATGGCATCAAAGAAGTGGAAGTCAGTAGTCAGAAGCGTTTAGCTTTTGAGAACGAAAACAAGTTCTTATATCCCTATCTTGCACAGGCACAGATAGGTGACAAGAAGTACAAATTCCTGCTTTATGCTACCGGCCTGGAGAATGTCTGCCTTATTTTGAGAGACTACATTGAACTTAATTATCAATCGGGATTCACCTTAACGATGGCAAAGGAGTTTGATTCGTGCGTGATTCTTACTGATAATCTGAAAGAGCGTAAAGTCGATGATGCTTCGATTGCTTATCTTAAAAATGAAATCACAATGGCAGAGTACGTTGACAAGATGGACGATGAGACCGAGGATAGTGACGAAGAATCTAAACCGGATGAAAAGAAGTTCTATCAGATTGAAACGAAAATCACATTTGACGAAGAGCAACGTACTCAAACATTCGTAGTGAATACTTTTAATGTTGATAGGGCGATGATGCTTATTACCCACTACCTCAAAAATAAAGAGGAAGAATGTGAGAAGCAAGCCAAAGAAAAGGGACATGAGTTCAACAAAAGAGAAATCCATGCAGCCATTGAATCTGCCAAACCTATCCCGGTTGGGCGGTTTATTCCGAAAGAGTTTTCAATGGCTTATATGGAATAACTTTGTTAACCAGCCTGCTCGGTCTGTGAAGATATAGCTGGAAAACCCATAAAAATACAATCATGAATATAGTAAAAAGTAAAAGTTTTAAAAATGGTACAGTTTACTGCTTGCGGCTTGAAGATGGTATGCTGGTAGAAACAACTGATACCTTTCTTCCATATTACACAAAAGATGCGATAGGAAGAAAACAGAATTTCCTTGATAACAACAATCTCGGAAGTCGCGCTGAAAGATGGATGATTGGAGTTTCAACCATGAGCGGTTGTCCTGTACGTTGTAAGTTCTGTGCCACTGGTAATATGAAGAAATACCGCAATCTTACAGCAGATGAGATTGTAGAACAAGTATTGTTTGCTATAAGAAGCGCAGGTTACAACCCGAATGATTCCAAAGAATTTAAGATTAACTACACTCGTATGGGTGAGCCTTTCTTAAATATAGAAGCCGTAAAAAAAGCAATTGAACGTATTACGGAAATATTCCCAAATACTCACCATTACATTTCAACGATTGGCATTAAAGATAGCGACTTCTCTTTTGTGAAAGGCAATGTGACACTACAGATTAGCTTACACAGTTTTGACGAAGAAAAGAGAGGCTGGCTTATTCCTTATCCGAAGAAAATGTCTATTGATGAACTTGGGCAAATAAGAACAGAAAGTAATCTGAAAACAACTATCAACTTAACATTGGTGGATGAATCTGATTTTGATGCGGATAAGCTGGAGAAACATTTTGATAAAGGAACACTTTTTTGTGAAGTTGTCTCCAATCAATACAAATAACATATCAGAGAAAAAAACAACCTTGGTAATGGAATTATCGAGGGAGTGAATTTAGTATAAACAATTTAATTTACAGAATCATGAAAGAGATTAAAAAACAACTTGAAAAGATGGGCTACGATTATGCAGTAGCCATTGCAACAAAGTCAGAAATTGAAAACGGTGCCGCTTTGCGGTCAGCTTTCAATTATCGTTGAAGGCGAGACTGAAGAATAAGTAACAGTTAGGTGGTATGGCGGAATTGGTAGACGCTAAAGTTTAATATCTCATAGATAGGTTGTCGGTAACGGGGGGGTAATATAAGCAGTAGCCCGATGTAAAAACATATAAAGGCAGGTATAGGTGGCGAGATTCCACTCATTGTAAAAACTAAAAAGCTCCTATCATGCAGGTTCAAGTCCTGTTACCACCACATAGGGATAAAATGGTCATAGGGTGCTAAGACTAAATGAATGGAACTTTCAAGTGTACATAGAAATGGAAATCATCAAGACCGTAGTTGTAAGTAACAGGTTGAGTAGTTTAAAGATCGTAGGATAACCAATCTACGGATGAAAGCGAGAAAGCAGACGATACTTGTGCGGGTTCGACTCCCGCTTATCCCTCATAAATGTGAGCCACACATAAATGGCAAGGGTTAGTGAATAATGGTTGTTTTGCCCCGGAGAATACGCTTCGGGGCTTTTAATTGGCTAAATTATGAAGACATACGCAGATACTTTTAAAGATAAAATAATAGGTCTGTCAGAAGAAGAATTGCAAAACCTAAGAGATTCTTCCTTTGATAAGATAGAGGTTTATAGAGAAAGACTTGCTATAGTAAGCAACGATAAAAAGTTCATGATTTAACCGTATCTATTCGTCGGAAGAAGATAGAAATAAGAGAGATAAATAAATTGTTGAAACAATGCCATACTACATAAAAAGCACTAAGGCTAAAAAGAAAAGATAAGCCTTTACCCTTGTTTGATAAAAAGCAGGGGTAACAGTAAAAGAAGAAGCCGGATTTGAAAGCTAAGCTCGACAAGGAGTTTTCCCTTTTATCCGGCTTCGTGATGCAATGCCAAACGGGTATTTTAGATGTATCTCGTGCGGACAGATAAAGCCGTTTACACAAGCAGACTGCGGGCACTATTTCAGTCGTACACATTTGGCAACACGGTTTGATGAGAATAATTGCCATGCCGAATGCCGGCACTGTTTAACACCGGATTCTCTCGTCTTAATGAAAGATTTTATATGGAAACAGCTTGGTGAAATTAGTGTTGGTGAAGAAATATTTGCTTTTGACGAAGAAGTAATTTATAAAACTTCACGAAGATATAGGTTTGGAAGGGTTACACACATAGAACGTGATATTCAAGATGTGTATGAGGTAGAGTTAGAGAATGGAGATAAAATGAAGACAACTGCTAACCATAAATGGCTCGCAAGGGCAAGACAAGGAACTTCATACACATGGATTGAAACACAAGAAATGTGGGTTAATGGCGTAAATCTTCATGGGAAGCACAAGACCGGACCTCATACAGATAGGACTACGACCATTGTCTGTAAACCATTTCAAGTAATACAACAAGAAAAATCCTATGAAAGCGGATGGATTGCGGGAATGATTGATGCTGACGGACATATTTGTCAACAGAATATTTCTAATCCAGATGGGACGAAACGCTATGGTTTTCGTGTCGGTATAGCCCAATGTGAGAAGTACATGGATATTTGCTCTGAAATAAAACGCTTACTTGAAAAGTTCACAGGAAATAATAAAACTTGTCGGCAGATGATGGAAGATTCAAATAGGCGTGGCACGTTTAAAAAAACGTATCAATCTTGGCAATTTCTTATAACAGGTACAAACATAGAGAAGCTCCAATTTTTAATGCGTGTTCGTCCGCATAAAATTGAAAAGGTGGATATTGAAAAACTTGGCAAACTAAAATCTCAATATGATACCAAAGTGAAAGGTATCAAATATATAGGTAAAGAGGAGATTGTCGTGATGGAAACGGATACGCGTACTTTCATTGCTAACGGCTATGCCATGCACAACTGCAACAGGTTCAAAGCCGACCATTTGGAAGGCTATCGGGTGAATCTAATTGCTAAAATCGGTCAACAGAAGTTTGATTTTCTGAAAGTCAAAGTTGCCAGCACTTCCAAAATGACTGATTTTGAGTACGAACAGCTAATCAAGTATTACAAGGCCCTTAATAAGAAATTACGAAAGGAGAAAGGGTTATGAATGATTTGGAAGCAGGAACATTTGTCATGATGATCAAGAATGATGATGGTTCATTCTCTCCGGTTGGATTAAGTAAGGAACAGGCTTATATAATCCGGACATTTCTTTCCAAACTTAGTGAGGATTCCCCTTTTATCATTAAATCAGAAGATAGATATGTACAAACTACGTGATTACCAACAGAAAGCCTCTGATGCTGCCGTTTTTCCTTCTTCAATAACAAGGCGAAGAAAACAAATGCCATTATGGTGTTACCTACGGGCAGCGGAAAGTCGCTTATCATAGCGGATATAGCTGCAAGGCTTGACGGTCATACATTGGTGTTCCAGCCCTCGAAGGAAATACTCGAACAGAACTTTAAGAAACTCTGCTCATACGGTATTCTTGATTGCAGCATTTATTCAGCTTCTTTCAACTCTAAAAGAAATAAGCCGGATAACATTCGCCACCATCGGCAGTGTGAAGAATCATCCCGAACTGTTCACCCACTTCAAGAACATCATTGTGGATGAATGTCATCTTGTAAACCCCTTAAAGAGGGAATGTACAAAGGATTTTTTTTTTTGATGCAGTGAAGTGTAAGGTGCTTGGACTGACAGCAACGCCATACCGTTTAAGCTCCAGTCGTGATTTCGGCTCCATGCTGAAATTTATCACTCGGACAAAACCTCATGTCTTTTCAGAGGTCATTTATCATGTACAGGTATCAACCCTATTAGATATGGGCTACTTGGCGAAGTTGGATTACTATTCAATGAATCCTTCAGGGTGGAATGAACTTAACTTGAAAGTAAATACTACTGGTGCCGACTATACGGATAGGTCAGTTCAAAAAGAATATGAACGGATAGACTTCTACGGTTATCTCGTTCATATCGTCCAAAAGGCTGATGAATCCCAAAGCCGGAGGAAAACGGAAGGGTATTTTGGTCTTTACCCGTTTTTTGAAAGAAGCGGAACGGTTAACGATGTCAATACCCGGTTGCGCTATCGTTTCAGGTGATACTCCTAAGAAAGAACGTGAACATATTCTTGAGGCGTTCAAAGCTGGTGAAATCCCGGTAGTAGCTAATGTGGGTGTACTTTACGACTGGCTTTGACTATCCAGAACTTGATACGGTCGTTATGGCGCGTCCTACGATGTCATTGGCGATGTGGTACCAAATAGTCGGTCGTGCCATCCGCCCGCATCCTTCTAAAGAATGTGGATGGATTGTGGATTTATGCGGTAACATCAAACGTTTCGGAGAGGTGTCGGATTTACGATTGTTTGATAGCGGTAATGGTAAGTGGGCTGTATTTTCTAACGGAAGGCAATTAACTAACGTGAGATTCTAAGACTATGGACGAAGGATTTTTGAGGCTAAGCCGCAGGTTTTTCTCGAATGAAATGTGGAATGAAGCCCGTACTTTTAGCAGTTGCGAAGCGTGGTTAGATTTAATTCAGTCTGCACGATTTGAGGCAACGCCCCGAAAGGAGAGTATCGGAGGTCGAGAAATCTCTTATTCAAGAGGTCAATATCCTGCATCCATAAGATTTCTGTCACAGCGTTGGAAATGGTCTGAAAAGAAGGTGCGTTCCTTTCTTGTGCATCTTAGAAAGAAAGGTATGATAACTGTTGAGTGCAATCAAGGAATGAACCTTATAACCTTATGTAAATATGAAGAATATAATCCAATGGGCACAACCAAGGGCACAAGTAAGGACACAGGTATTGAAAAGGAAATCAATGAATTAAGACAGGAATGGGCACAACTAAGGGCACAACTTGGGGCACAGCCCATGAACAACAATCTACCGCAATCCGAACTTTTACAAAAATCAGGGCACACAGAGGGCACAAATACAAAGAAAGAAGAAAGAGAGTATATAGATATATCTCTACATCAAAAGAAAGAAAATACTCCTGACGGAGTATCAAAGAAAGACAAGCTTTCTTCGCCCTCCCCCTCTGAAAAGATTGATTACAGCGGATTGATGGAATACTATAATACCACATTCAAAGACAGACTCCAGCAGATAAGATCAATGACTGATGTGAGAAAAAAGGCTGTAAAAGCCCGGATAGCCCAATATGGGAAAGAGTCAGTGAGGAGTGTTTTCAATCTCATTCTTCAATCCCCGTTCTTACTTGGAGCTAATGACCGCAATTGGAAATGCGACTTTGATTGGATTTTCAAACAAGCAAACTTTACTAAAATATTGGAAGGAAACTATAATGGGACAAGACTTAGTAAAAATCAACAGGATAGCGAGCAGCGAAAACGTGATTCAGTTCTTGCAGTCGCTACAACCGTTAGAGAAGCTGCCGCAAAAAAGAGAAAGGAACTTGAAGCAGAGGGCGTTATTGAATAAATATCCCGATCCTGCACAATTCATTCTTGATTACAACCCTGATTTGCAGTTCAAACTTGTCAGATGTAATGCAACCCATTCAGAACTGGCGTTGAATGACAGCATTCCGAGTTTAGGGCTATTGTCTTCTACTTATGGGGATGAAACACCGATAGAATGGCTAAAGATACAATTTGGTTCATTGAATGACTTTGCAGAAGTTTCAACCAAGATAGCGAAAAGAGCAACTTTCTGAACTATCGGAGATATTCCTTTCGGAGTATTATTATATAAATGCCGCTGAAATCTGTTTTTTCATAGCACGGTTTAAGTCAGGGAAGTATGGGCGGTTCTACGGTTCAATAGATCCATTGAAAATAACAAGTGCGATGCTGGACTACGTTTCTGAACGTCGGAAAGATATTGAACGGAAAGAGCGTGAACGATACAGAAACCAACGTGAAAAAGAGATAGAGGAGCGTGGAGATAACAGAATCTCTTATGCTGAGTACATTGAAATCAAGCACCGTGCTGATGCAGGAGATGAGGAAGCTAGAAAAATGCTGATATCACCATGAGAATAACCGTTTACTGGGTAACAAGAAATCCGGATGTTATCGTAAGAATCCGGAAAAAGTTCAATATCCCAAGTTATACTTCCGTGAACTACGAAACAGAATGTGAAATCAAGAATGAAGACTTTCCACTGTTAGAAGAAACAGAACGAAGGGGATTCATTCGAATTAGAAATAAGAATACACGATTATGCAAGGAACAGACAAACTGAATACGATAACCAAGATCGTATTTGTCCTCACGGACGTTTTAGAAACCAACCTTCTAGAAATGCAGCAGCAATATAAGAAAGAAGGCTTTGAACTCAGACACGATTCAAAAAGAAACTTCAACACAGCCATAGCCGCGATAAAGAGATTGAAAAGTGATGTGAATCATTGCAGCGAATCCACTCAGGAAAACTTCGGCAATGATTCTGACATGGTGAACGCCATGTTGCTCACACTGATTGATAGGTGCGGTGATGATGACAACCTCGCTTATAAGATGTACGAATACATTAAATCTTTCCCGTCCAAACTGAATCTAGACTTGATTTGGATAATGCGTTCAGCCACCTGTTATAAAAAGGAGAAGTTATGAAATCGCAGAAAAATATCTTAAAATCCATTGAAGGTCTGTCCGATATAGAACTATTTGTTATTGATCTCTTTTGTGGCGCCGGCGGTTTGTCCGAAGGTGTGGAAGAAGCACGATTGGATGGAAATAGATGTGGAAAGGTTGTTTGCTGTGTGAACCATGACAAGAATGCCATCCTTTCACATGATGCCAATATCCCTGATGCACTTCACTTTATTGAGGATATCCGTACACTGGAACTTTCCCCGATAAGCACTATTGTAGAACGTATCCGTCAGCTATACCCTGATGCCATGATAATGCTTCATGCTTCTTTGGAGTGTACCAACTTCTCGAAAGCCAAAGGCGGTCAGCCGAGAGATGCCGACAGCCGAACGTTGGCAGAACATCTCTTCCGTTATATTGATGTTATAGACCCTGACTACATTCAGATTGAAAATGTAGAAGAGTTTATGTCATGGGGAGATATGGATGAGAATGGGAAACCTATCAGCATGGACAAAGGCCGGCTTTATCAAAAGTGGGTGCGCAATGTCAAGAAGTACGGTTACAACTTTGAACACCGTATCCTGAATGCTGCCGATTTCGGCGCCTATACCACAAGAAAACGCTTCTTCGGCATCTTTGCTAAAAAAGAACTTGCCGATAGTATTCCCTGAACCGACCCACTGTAAAGGTGGTAGGCAAGATATGTTCTCGCGGCTGGAGAAGTGGAAGCCGGTAAAAGATGTGCTTGATTTCTCTGATGAAGGAACTACCATCTTCAGGGAAAAGCCTCTTGCAGAGAAAACGCTTGAACGTATCTATGCTGGACTTATCAAGTTTGTAGCCGGAGGAAAGGATGCTTTCCTTTCCGTTACAATACGGTTCGCCCTCAAGACACATGCAAGTCAGTTGATGAACCATGCGGAGTGTTGACTACTGAAAACCGCTTTGCAAAGGTACAGGTAAGTTTCCTCTCCAAACAGTTCAGCGGACACCCCGACAGCAAGAACGTATCAGTGGAAGAACCGGCTGGAGCAATCACTTGTAAAGACCACCACGTTTTTTGTATCGGCTTACTATGGGAACGGGCATAATCATTCGGTGGAACTTCCTGCACCTACGGTCACAACGAAGGACAGGATGGCTTTAATTGAAAGCCGATTTATGTGTTCTTATAACTTTAAGGATACAGGAAAGGATATTAATCAGCCTTGTCCTACACTTCTGACTAAAGACAGACTTTCCCTTGTATCTCCATTTTTTATGAATCAATATTCTGGAGGTGGTCAGGTGTCTGATATAAACTCGCCATGCCCCGCTGTTACCACAACACCGAAACAAAACTTGGTAACATGCCAGCCGTGGATAATGAATACTGCATTCTCAAATGTAGGTAGCAGTATAGAGGAACCCTCCCAGACCATTACCGCAAACAGGAAATGGCACTATCTGATGAATCCACAGTTCAACAGTGCTGGCGGCTCTGTTGATAGCCCCTGCTTCACATTAATAGCCCGCATGGATAAGATGCCGCCCTATCTGGTAGCAACAGAAAGCGGTCAGGTAGCGATTGAAATCTACGACAATGATAGTCCTATGACCGTGAAGATAAAGGAGTTCATGGCACTGTATGGCATAGTGGATATTAAAATGCGGATGCTTCGCATTCCGGAACTCAAAAAGATTATGGGATTCCCTGAAGATTATGTTTTAATAGGCACACAAGCTGACCAAAAGAAATTTATCGGGAATGCGGTGGAGGTTACACAAGCGAGAAAAAATACTGAAGCACTTTGCAAAGTATTGAGAAAGTTGAGATTGAAGAAATCAAAAGAAATAGCTTAATGGAAAATGGAAAACTTATATTAGATGCCTGTTGTGGCAGTAGAATGTTTTGGTTTGACAAATATAATCCTCTTGCCTTATTTGTTGACAAACGTTCGGAAACACTTACGGCCAAGGACAGGGGTAAGACAAGAATCATAGAAATAAAGCCGGATGTAATAGCCGATTTCACCAACCTTCCATTTGAAGACAATTCTTTCTACATGGTGGTGTTCGACCCACCGCACCTGAAAACACTTGGTGCAACCTCATGGATGGCTAAAAAGTACGGAAAACTGCCGAAAGACTGGCAGTCACTCATACACGATGGATTTACTGAGTGTATGCGCGTCTTGAAGCCTTACGGCACTCTTGTATTCAAATGGAATGAAAGTGAGATTAAATCCTCGGAAGTTTTGTCTGCCATCCCGTTTAAACCTCTATTTGGGCATACCACTGGAAGACAGAGCAAGACAATATGGATGTGCTTTATGAAACTGCCAATTAACTAATAACTGATTAAGAAATGAAAGAAAGACAGCTTGATTTTTAACAGGCAAGATAAGCCAGCTATTGTAGAAGATTCTAACGGAGAACTGATAACTGAATTGAAAAAGCAATATAAAGAAATTCAGCAAAATTTAGGATTGGCTATAACGATGCTCGAAAAAGGGCAGCTCACCGAAGGAATGAAAGAAAACATCCTTTTCTCTGACAGACCACAATGTGAATAGGTTTCTTACCCGAATGGGATATGAAGGTGTACTTGCAGAGAAACAAAAAAAGAAATTAACTGAACAAATCCGCTCATTGAATGATGAAAATCGAAAATTACGTCATCAGCATGGGGAGAAGGTTTCAAACGAAGATGTTAGAGAACGTTTGAAAATTATGGTATCATCATTTAGAAATTGGTGGACTGAATATGGATTTGGGCATGTTAGTGACTTTTATTTTTGGAGAATACGTTGCAAAAATCTCATTGAGTGGAATGGTTTTCGCTTCCCGTGTTTCAAAGGCAGGAGAAGAAAAGAAAGAAGAATACTTGTCTCGGTTAGGTTTTGAGATAGAAGATAGGATGGTTATCTACAATGACAAATCTATTGCGCTACTAAATAAGCTACTTACCGATAAATATCCAAGTATTGATATTTATAGTATCAATCTGACCACTTCGGCTTTGAATGGAGTACCCGTTATCCAAGATGTAGTAGTTTTCTTGAGAGATTTAGACAACCTTACCGAAACCGCATCTCCTATCAACTAATTCCAAATTATTAATTCAAATCCGAAAAAGATATGAAACAGACAGTAGAAGAAGCGGCATACGATTATGCTACTAATAAAACGAAGTTCAGAAAAGACGTTCTGAAAGAAGTTGACGCGGATACCTACGTTTCACGTCATGCTGATAGTATGGAAGATTTTCAATGTGGTGCAGAGTGGCAGTCAAAGCAATCGCCTTGGATAAGCGTTAAGGAACGGTTGCCGGAAGAAGAACAAAAAGTTTTCGTTTTGACAATGCGTTATGGCGTACCATATATTCAAAAAAGAAAAGTTTCGTAGAAGCAGCAATTTAGATACAAAGGAAAGATGGATTCACGGAAACAGTATCGTGTTGGCATGGCTTCCTATTCCGTCTTTTGATGAGATATTAAAGAACAACAATAAAAAAAAATGAAAGCAATAACCATAAAACAGCCGTGGGCCTCTTTGATAGTCCATGGTATTAAAGACATTGAGAACCGTACTTTGGAGCTGCCCTAAGAAATACTTAGGGCAGAGGTTACTGATTCATTCAAGCGGTAAACCTTTGAATTATGATAATTTCTATGATTCAATACTTACCAATGAGCAGTTATTGGCATTACCGGAAAACAAAAGAGTGGAAAGATTTTAGTTTTTGTACAGGCTCCATAATCGGAAGCGTCGAGATAATAGACTGTGTACAAAAAACCATCCTTCCATCTGGGCAGAGAAAGGAGTTTATAACTGGGTACTAGCTAACCCTATTCTCTACGAAAATCCAATTAAGGACGTGAAAGGCAAATTATCCTTTTGGGATTATCCCGGTATCAAAGAGGTAAAGATAGAATGTCCGGAATGTGGCAGTATAGAAATAGCTGTTGAGGACTATACAACGGCACCATTCCCAACTTATTTGCATAGGTGTAATAAGTGTGAACATGTGATTATAGAAAGTGAGTGGAAGGAGGTAAAACAAAAATAAAATGAGTGAAGCAAAAATCATATTAGATGCCTGTTGCGGCAGTAGGATGTTTTGGTTTGATAAAGAAAACCCTTTGGTCTTATTTACTGACATCAGAGATGAAGAGCATACTCTTTGCGACGGTCGAAGTCTGAAAGTTCATCCGGATATTGTATCTGATTTTACCAATATGCCATTCCTAAATGAATCTTTTAAACTGGTAGTCTTTGATCCGCCCCATCTTTTAAATGTGGGTAAAGAAAGTTGGTTGGCCAAGAAGTATGGTAAACTTCCCGAAGATTGGCCAAGGGTGATAAAAAAAGGAATTGATGAATGCTTTCGAGTACTTGAAAATTACGGCGTTCTCATTTTCAAATGGAATGAAGACCAGATAACGGTTAAAGAAGTATTGAAAGCCATCGGACGGCAGCCGTTGTTCGGTCACACCACCGGAAGACATGGCAAGACTATGTGGATGTGCTTTTATGAAACTACCAATTAACGAATAACTGATTAGAAAGGAGTGAAAAAATGAAATATCCTAAAGTAAAGAAAAAGAAAAAATTTAAAAGAGATTGTCATAACTGCACTTTCTTTGCTGCATGCGCAGATAGATATCACAGGAATGCTGTGGATTGCAAAAGGTTTAGATTTTGTTCTATGTGTAAAAGTATATAAAAAATGATTAGAGCAAGATTTTTTTTGTAGAAAAGAAAAAATGTGATGGAGATTATCGTCCATTAATATGGCCCATTCAATACCCATACTGGTGTACAGGTGAGAATGACAGATTTTTTATTTTAGTCGCTTATGTTAATGACATGGATGAACTGATGAATTTATGGCCAGAAGCATCTGATGTTTATATTGAAAAAGTGAATAAGATATTCTTCTCTGATAGGTTCCCGAAACCTTATTGGTACAAAGAGTTAAATCAATAAGAGAAAATTATGAAAACAATATTATTTACAATTATATGTGTTATTTCCCTATTATGGGTCGGAGATCTCACAATTACATTTAAGCCGTTTTCTATATCACTTCCGGTTGGTATAAGCCTGTAGGTATCATCCTGTTTGTGTTGTCAATGGCGGTATATACTATAGGGGAATATACTAAAGGCTATAAGCATGGTTTCGATGATGGGATAAAGGAATGTGTTGAAATACTTAAAAAGAAAAATCCATGAGCAAACTATACAAAGTAACCATTTTCGGGGAATCATTCCTAATCGGGTGGTTCCCTTTTTCTTCACGCTGGTATAACAAGCTAAAGATAATCAAATGATAGTACGTCATTTTATAAGAGTTCCGGTTGGAAGTACTGTCTATTGCGACAATCAGCCGGTTAAAATACTGGAGAAAGGATATGCCCCTTGCTCTCTATGTGATGTTAATGGGAAACGGGTATATATCACCTGCTATGATTTGGAAAAGAAACCATTCGTCAGCACGAATGGGGAAGAATGAAAAAGAGCCAACCCACGCACGACCATGAATCAGCTCTTCCTTACACGATTATGATGCAAATATACTATTTACTTTTAAAATAATCGTGTTATGGAACTGGATTTTAACAAAATAATTCGCCTTAAAAAGATTAGAATTGAGAAATCAGAACTTTCAGAGGAAGAAAACGCCTTGACCACCCCGGTTCTGAAAGATAAAAGCCTTATTAGGGATATCTATAAAATCTTCGTTGAGCTATTGAATAGCAGAAGTCTTCCCCCTTGTATTGATAGTGTTACCCAGCGGAAGAAGTTCATCTTCATTATCCTGTACCTGTTTTCTCCAAGTTCGCTTGCCGGTGGGAAAATGACAGCTGGGTTACGCGAAGAGATGTCAAGGGTACTTGGGGTTCAGTCCAAGAGTACAATTTCCGACAATTGTGCTGATGTCGTGTTTCTGTATCAGAATTATGGAGATTTCAGTGGGGATATAGAGTATCTTTATGCCGAAATCGTAAATCGGTTAAGATTCAAAGGGCTAATCAATTAATGAGCCGGAGTTTAGTGCTCCGGCTTTTCTGTTTTCAAATGGTCAACAACGCTTTGTAATCTATCTGCATCTTTAGGATTGAAGATAAACTCGTCAAAGTCTCCATATACGCTTCGATGACCAAACACGTATTTAACAGCGTGGATAATACGTTTGAATACATTCCTTTCTGGTATTAGGTGTACACTGCAATAGACTTCCTTTTCATCCTCAAAATATGACATCACAATCTGATGTTCAATGCTGTTGCATTCACAAATAAATAGTTCTTTTTTATCCATAGTTGGTTATAACATAGTTGCAACTTGCTTTTCTACGGCTGATTTAATAAAAGCGTTTATTGATATTCCGGCTTGTTTAGCGAGAATAGCAATTTTACTATGTACCTCTGGCGAGATACGAATATTTAATGAACCGGAATAGCTTTTATGAGGCTCTATACCTTCTTTCTTTGCAGTATTCTAAATAATCTTCTACTGCTTCATGAAAAGCGTCGGTAAGTTCTTTTACACTTTCACCTTCAAAATTTACAAGTCCATCAATGCCTTCTATTTTCCCAAAGAAGACATTATCTTTTTCGCTAAATGCGACTGAACCGATATAGCCTTTATATTTTAATGTATTCATATAAAACCTCCTT